>ERZ650308.625-NODE-625-length-19145-cov-9.659874_pt1 | contig 19145 bp, 16 predicted proteins | sample MGYA00376244_ERZ650308 | MGnify/ENA primary metagenome ERZ650308 (study PRJEB26733, sample SAMN07839295) | wastewater metagenome | biome: small river; feature: stream; material: water | place: USA: North Carolina | collected 2016-04-26 ... | reverse complement strand
ACAGTTGTCATTAAACGAGGCTCACAAGGTGCGATTGGGAAAATCCGGGGTGGCTTGTCAATTTCTGTGGATGCAGTTCACGCAGATGTAGTTGATACGACTGGTGCGGGAGATTCATTCGCCGCAGGCTTTATCTCTGAATTCACAGAATCTCATGATTTACATCGCTCTCTATCGGCAGGGACTGCAATTGCTGCTAAATGTGTGGCAATCATCGGCGCCAGACCGCGTGTAGGTACCAAGATTTAGTACCTTCGCTTGGCAGAATACGCGCCATGGCAACGAAGAAGGCAGCAGCACCAAAGAAGTCAGCGAAGGTCGTTGGACCTAAGCCAGGCGAATTTCCTGGCAAGATCGTTGATATCGATGTCTCTTCAGAAATGTCGGAATCATTTCTTGAGTATGCATACTCAGTAATTTATTCACGCGCCCTTCCGGATGCGCGCGATGGCCTCAAGCCTGTACACCGCCGCATCCTTCACCAGATGAGCGATATGGGTCTTCGCCCAGAGCGCGGCCATGTAAAGAGCGCGCGTGTTGTCGGTGAAGTAATGGGTAAGTTGCACCCACACGGTGACTCTGCAATTTATGACGCACTAGTCCGCATGGCTCAACCATTCAGCTTGCGAGTTCCGCTCATCGATGGGCACGGAAACTTTGGCAGCCTGGATGACGGACCGGCAGCCGCCCGATACACCGAAGCGAAGCTCTCGCAGGCAGCGATGCTGATGAACGATGGCCTAGATGAGGACGTCGTTGACTTTAAGCCAAACTACGACGCTCAGCTATCTGAACCTGAGGTCCTACCAGCGGCTTTCCCAAACCTCTTGGTAAACGGCGCCTCTGGTATCGCTGTCGGTATGGCCACCAACATGCCTCCGCACAATCTTCGTGAAGTTATTTCAGGTGCCCGGTACTTGCTCGAAAACCCGCAGGCGAATACTGAAGACCTGATGAAGTACATCCCTGGTCCCGATCTGCCAAACGGTGGCATCATCATGGGTCTGGATGGCGTCAGAGATGCCTACGAGACCGGCCGAGGCGTCTTCAAGACTCGTGCGCGTGTTTCGGTCGAAAGCGTCTCGCCGCGCAAGCTAGGCCTCGTTGTTACCGAGCTGCCATACCTCGTTGGCCCAGAAAAGGTCATCGAGAAGATCAAGGATGGCGTTAACAACAAGAAACTTCAGGGCATCAGCGATGTTACTGATCTAACCGACCGCACCAATGGCCTCAAGTTGGTCATCGAACTAAAGACCGGATTCGACCCACAGGTTGTGCTCGATCTTCTCTATCGCTTCACCCCGATGGAAGATTCATTCGGAATCAACAACGTGGCTCTGGTCGATGGCCGCCCACTTACCCTAGGTCTCCGTGACTTGTTGGGCGTATATCTAGCCCACCGCATCACCGTCACTCGACGCCGCACCACGACCCGTCTCGGCAAGCGCACGGCGCGTTTGCACCTGGTCGAAGGTCTTCTCATTGCGATTGTCTCGATTGACGAAGTCATCCAGGTCATTCGAAGCAGCGAAGAGGTTGACGATGCTCGTCGGCGTCTGCGCGAAGTCTTTGATCTAAGCGAGCTCCAGGCCGAATACATTCTCGAACTTCGCCTGCGACGTCTCACTAAGTTCTCAAAGATTGAACTCGAGACCGAGAAGGCGACCTTGCTGAGCGAGATTGCCGAACTTGAGCGCATTTTGGCCAGCGAAGCGAACCTTCGCGCGGTGGTCAGCGCTGAGTTAGCCGAAGTTGCCGACAAGTATGGCGATGAGCGCCGCACGACTCTGATTTCAGAGGTCGAAGAGGTTAAGCCGATTTCGATGGCCAAGGCCGCAACGGTGAATGCCGAGTTGGCTGACACTCCATGCACCATCGTGCTGACTGCGAGCGGAATGCTGGCGCGTGTTGATGGTCACGGTGAAGTAATCCGCCTGACCAAGCGTTCAAAGCACGATGCTATTGCTACCAAGATTCGGACCTCGACTCGTCAGGACATTGGCTTTGTAACTTCACACGGAAAGATCCATCGCATACACTCGGCAGATGTGCCAAGCTTCGGCGAAGCATTCGATGCATCGCAGTCTGTTTCAGCTCACGAGTTCCTTGGTTTGCCAAAGGATGAGCGAATCCTCGCCGTAATCGAACTCAATGAAACCGCTGAACTCGCTCTGGGTACCGAGCAAGGTGTTGTGAAGCGTGTTGTGGCTGACTACCCGGCCAAGGATGAGTTCGAGGTGATCTCACTCAAGGATGGCGACAAGGTCGTCGGTGCCGCGCTTGCGACCGATTCTTCGATCCTGGTGTTTGTTTCGAGCGATGCACAGCTCTTGCACTATTCGGCTGCCTCGGTGCGCCCTCAGGGTCGACCTGCTGGCGGTGTTGCAGGCATCAATCTCGATGAGTCAGCCAAGGTGATTTTCTTTGGCGTTGTTGAGAATGCGTCTAGCGCAGTTGTCGTTACCGCGGCCAATAGCTCACTCTCGATTCCAGGAACTGACGCTGGTTCTCTGAAGATTTCAGACCTCAGCGAGTTCCCTGGCAAGGGACGAGCCACCGGTGGGGTTCGTTCGCAACGCTTCGTTCGCGGTGAAGACCAGCTCTACTTTGCCTGGGCCGGTCCAGATGACGTTCTGGCACTGACTGCCGACGGAAAGCCGATGGATTTGCGTGGTGAAAAGACCAAGCGTGATGCCTCTGGAACGCCACAGACCGCCGTTGTTGGTTCGGTCGGAAACTAAAGCCTCAGCCGGCGAGGCTATTGCCATTGCGGCGTTTTAGGGCCAAATAAACCTTTTTAGGCGTCGATGCGGTCGCGCTCGAAGTCATCCGCTGAGTCGATGATGAAGTCACGTCGCGGAGCAACATCGTTGCCCATTAGCAATTCAAAGACCTGTTCGGCGGCAACGGCATCTTCAACTCGCACCCGGCGTAGAGCTCGGTGACTTCGATCCATGGTGGTTTCAGCCAACTGGTCGGCATCCATTTCACCAAGACCCTTGTAGCGTTGGATCGGTTCTTTATATCGCTTGCCCTGCTTTTCGAGCTTGATTAGCAACGATTCGAGTTCCTGTTGCGAATAGGTGTAAACCACCTCGTTAGCCTTCGAACCGGCGTTGATAATCTCGACTCGGTGCAGCGGTGGGACAGCCGCGAAAACACGACCAGCTTCAACCAGAGGACGCATGTAGCGGAAGAATAGCGTTAGCAGCAGGGTGCGAATGTGGGCACCATCAACGTCGGCGTCGCTCATCAGAATCACCTTCCCATAGCGGGCGGCGTCTAGGTCGAAACTGCGACCGGAACCGGCCCCAATGACCTGGATGATCGATGCGCATTCGGTGTTCGAAAGCATGTCGGAAACCGAAGCCTTCTGAACGTTCAAGATCTTTCCGCGAATCGGAAGTAGCGCCTGGAAGTCGCTGCTTCTCGCTAGCTTTGCGGTGCCAAGTGCCGAGTCGCCCTCAACGATGAACAGTTCCGAATCCATGGTGTCTTGAGTTCTACAGTCGACCAACTTGGTTGGCAATGACGAGCTTTCGAGGGCGTTCTTTCGGCGCTGGGTTTCCTTGTGAGTTCGCGCTGAAATGCGCGATTTCATCTCTGCGACGATCTTCTCGAGAAGTAGCGCCGACTGTGCCTTGTCATCGCGCTTGACGCTGTTGAAACGCTCCCCTAGTGATTTAGAAATGACGTTGGAGACGATGTTCTTGACCGCCGGAGTTCCCAGAACTTCCTTGGTCTGGCCCTCGAATTGAGGCTCGGCAAGACGAACGGTGACAACAGCCGTAAGTCCAGCCATGACATCTTCTTTTTCAATCTTGTCGTTGCCGACCTTTAGCTTGCGAGCATTGCTCTCAATCTGCCCGCGAAGCGCCTTGAGAAGGGCTTGCTCGAATCCGGCGACGTGAGTTCCACCCTTTGGTGTCGAGATGATGTTCACGTATGACTTGACTTCAGTGTCGTAACCGGTTCCCCATCGAACGGCAACTTCAACCGCGCAATCGCGCTCAACATCGCGAGAAACCATGTTTCCCGACTCATCCAGGACTGGGATGGTCTCGGTGAATTTTCCTTCGCCCGAAAGACGCCACGTTGCGGTCAGCGGTGCATCCTTAGCCAAGAAGTCAGCGTATTCAACGATGCCTCCCTGGTAGCGGAATTCCTGGCGTGAGCTATCGTCGCCCCGCTGATCGGTGATTCCGATGCCAAGACCGGGAACCAGGAATGCGGTTTGACGGGCACGCCCGACTAGTTCGTCGGTTGAGAAGTGTGCATCCTTGATGAAGATCTGCGGGTCGACCCAGTAGCGAACTCGCGTGCCTGAAACACCCTTGGCAGCCTTGGCTACCTCACGGAGTACAGAACCGTCTTCGAAAGGCTTGAACGGGTTGCTTGGAGCGATGCCGTTTTTGTCATCGAAGATGCCTGGTTCACCTCGACGGAAGGACATTGCATAGGTCTTACCTTCGCGGTCTACCTCAACGTCCAATCGCTCAGAGAGCGCATTAACAACCGATGCACCGACACCGTGCAAACCGCCCGAAGCGGCATAGGAGCCAGAGCCGAACTTTCCACCGGCGTGCAATTTGGTGAAGACAACTTCGACTCCAGAGAGACCAGTCTTTGGCTCGATGTCAACCGGGATACCTCGAGCCTTGTCGCGAACTTCGACCGAGTTGTCCTTGTGAAGAATGACCTCAATCTGGTCGCCGTGACCGGCAAGCGCCTCGTCCACCGAGTTGTCGATGATCTCCCATAGACAGTGCATGAGTCCGCGTGAATCGGTAGAACCGATGTACATGCCCGGACGTTTGCGAACGGCCTCGAGCCCCTCTAGAACTGAGAGGTGGCGGGCGGAATAGTCAGAATTGGGCACATCAAAATGCTAACTGTGCAGCGTTGAAAAGCTTGGTGTGACACGGCAAAACGGCCGGTTACGCGAACCAGACTTCGCAGTTAGCGAAATGTGGAGCCAAATGCACTCACAGAAACCGAACCTATGTTCATATTGTCTCGGAAGGGATTTACCATGGGTCAAGAAACAACCGTAGAAGCCGAACTAATTGAGCAGGTTGACGAGTCAACTCAGTCACTGACCGCTCACGATCGCTGCGACGTTTGTGGTGCTCAGGCCTACATCCGTGTAGAACTCGCTAGCGGTGACTTGATCTTTTGCTCACACCACGGCAACGAGAAGAAGGCGCAGTTGGAGCCGGTTGCTGTTTCGTGGCACGACGAGAGCTCGAAGCTACTCGCTCGCTAGTTCCCGCTCAAGTTCCCAAACGTCTTTGATTAGGTCGGCCAATTGGCCGGCCTTTTCTTTTAGCTCAGGTATTTCAACATCTGCGTGTGAAGCAATATTGCCTAGAGCTTCATTTAGCAGAGCAGGATTCTTGGCGAGCACTGGCCCGTGCAGCATGGACGCGATCCAGTTCTGTTCGCGATGCAACACCGGTAGATTCACATCGGTGTTTAGGTATCCCAGAACTTCGGAGTGACTGTCTTCAAAAATTTCGAATTTAGAGATGCGTTCTTTTAGCGGCTCAATTTTTGGAACAGTCAGAACGCCGCTTTCAACCAACTTTTCAAAACCGGTGGAAATAGACATACCTGGCACACCAGCCCGGATAAGTTGTGCCAACTTCGGGGTCATCGCGTGGAATTCGTCGTCGATTGAACTCCAGGCCGCGATTGAACCGTGCCCTACAAAGATCAGGTCGAAGCGCTGTTCAAGTTCAGCCACCGTTCGGACTGCAAAAACCTCGCTTGGCACACCGCGCCACTTCAGTTGCTTCGTGAGAACCTCAAGATTTCCTTGATCTCCATTTAGATTCAATTGATCTGGAAAGAGTGCGGCTAGTCGTATCATCGTTCGACCGCCTCTGGATCAGTGAATCCAAGAATTCTTCTGGTTCTTCGCATCGCGTCCGCCGAGAAAATCACTGTCTTCATGCCCTGCTTTGGTTTCGGAAGATTGAAGAACTTTTCAAGAGCGAGTTCAAGGTCACCTTCGACTTCTCCGATTGGAATATCGGCATAGGTCAGTCGTAGCGCAATCTCAGCGAAGTTGTATCCACTCACGATGTCGGCATGTGACAGGTTCGACATGTCCACAGTCCAGAGCCAGGAAGGGTCGTGAACATCGCGACCAATCGCAACCATGATTTGCTCCGGGTCTGTGGTCAAGTTGTCGAGGTTCAATTGAAAACTCATCGGGTTCTGCACCAGGATGAACTCGACGTCCTCTCCCCTAACCTGCGCGATTTCACCGCGGGCAAAAACTGGAGGGAGCTCACTGAGAACCTGCGCCGCGAGTTCCAAATCGAAGTCGTTACCTAGATACTGTTGAGCACTTTGCAGGGCGGAAATCGAATCAAGTGCGTAATGAAGACCACGATTTGGCAAGTTGAAGTTCGCCTGGCGACCGTCCAGCACTGCCACTGCTGCATTCCCAATGATTGCAGTAATCTCGGCACCTACGGTTGGTCTAGGAAGCGTTGGTAGGTAAGTAGGCGCAGAACCTAAACCGTGACTAGTCGCGGAAATCAATTCTTCTGTTATGCCAAACCAGCTAACCAACGTCGATTCCCCGAGTCCGCGGCCGATCATGACCGTGTTCTGGTCATCGGCGTTTAGGAGAACTGCACCTTTGGTTCGGCTGGCGACCAATGCGAGTTTGTCGCGAACAATAGCTGGGTCGATGAAGCGGTCAAGTTGGTCTTCAAGGACATTCAGAATTGTCGCTTGGATTGGCCTCACACGCTCGGTAATTTCTGCTGCGTGCCCTTCATCCATTTCGAGGATTGCGACGTCGCCCGGAACTCGACCAAACAAGTTCGAGCGCTCGAGAATCGCAGAATAGAAGCCCTGAGAAATGTTTGCGGTCGAAGGGTTCGTGAAAACTTCTTTGCCGTGCGCGCGAGCGATAGCGACGAGCATTTTTGTGGTGGTGGACTTACCTGCAGACCCAGTGACGACTACCAAGCCATCCGGGAAAGAATTCAGGGTCTTAGACAATAGACCGGGTGCAATCTTGCTCAGAATCAGGCCTGGCAACGCAGAACCGCCGCCTGGCCGAACCTTTCTGATGAGTGAGCGCGCAGCCCGCCCAATCAGAATGGCTGGAAGGTAAAACACTTAGTTCTCTAGGTAGTCACGAAGCATCTGTGATCGAGACGGGTGACGAAGCTTTGACATAGTCTTCGACTCGATCTGACGAATGCGCTCACGGGTAACACCGAACTCTTCACCAATCTGGTCGAGAGTCTTCTGCACACCGTCACCAAGACCGAAGCGGCTACGAATAACACCGGCCTCGCGTGGGTGAAGTGAGTCGAGGATGCGTTCTAGCTCACGCTGAAGCATGGTGAAACCAACTGCATCGGCTGGAACAACCGCCTCGGTGTCCTCGATGAGGTCTCCGAACTCGCTGTCGCCATCTTCGCCAAGTGGGGTCGAAAGCGAGATTGGCTCGCGACCGTACTTCTGGACTTCAACAACCTTCTCAGGAGTCATGTCTAGTTCGCGAGCTAGTTCTTCTGGGGTCGGTTCGCGACCTAGATCCTGAAGCAGCTGACGCTGAACGCGGGCAAGCTTATTGATAACTTCAACCATGTGAACCGGGATACGGATGGTGCGAGCCTGGTCTGCCATTGCACGTGTGATTGCCTGTCGAATCCACCAGGTTGCATAGGTCGAGAACTTATAGCCCTTGGTGTAGTCGAACTTTTCGACCGCGCGAATCAAACCTAGGTTTCCCTCTTGGATGAGGTCGAGGAACTGCATTCCACGGCCGGTGTAGCGCTTTGCAAGCGACACAACAAGACGGAGGTTCGCTTCTAGGAGGTGGCTCTTAGCGCGCTGGCCATCCTTGACGACCCACTTAAGGTCGCGCTCGGCTTCGCGTGAAAGCTTCTTGTCGGTAGCAAGCTTTTCTTCAGCAAAAAGACCGGCTTCAATGCGCTTGGCGAGCTCAACCTCGAGCTCTGCGTTTAGAAGCGCAACCTTACCGATTTGCTTAAGGTAGTCCTTTACCGGGTCGGCGGTTGCGCCGGTGATGGTGGTGGTCTGAACCGGGATGTCGTCTTCTTCGCGGTGCGAAAGGACAAGGGCACCCTCTGGAACGACGATCTTCTCTTTTTCTTCGTCGTCGTGCTCGTCGTCGTGTTCGTCCTCGACAGCAGTCAAATCAATAGCTGATGCAGCCTCCGCGACGATCTCGTCGACAGAAACCAAGTCGTCCGCGTCTTCGATGTCTTCTTCGTCGTCATCGCCAAGTTTTGCGGCCTTCTTTGCCTTAGCGGGCTTAGCCTTTTCGGCGGCTGGCGCTGCAGTCTTTGCAGACTTCGCTTTAGCTGGGGCTTTAGGAGCCTTCTCGGCTACGATTTCGGCGTCTTCAGTAGCAACCTTGGTTGTCTTTGCCTTCGGTGCAGCAGACTTCGCTTCCTTGACCGCGGTAGCCTTTACGGTCTTAGCCGCTGGTTCAGCAGTCTTATTGGCAGCCTTTGCTGCTGGTTTGGTGGCCTTTTCAGACTGAGTCGCAGTCTTAGCAGCAGGCTTTTCTGCTGCCTTTGAGGCCGCCATGACAGGGGTCTTTGCGGTTACTTCAGCTTTTGGCTTGGTAGCCTTTGGTGATGCAGGAATGATCGTTGCTTCTTTCTGTGTCGGTTCCCCCGAAGATTTGTTCTGCCCCGGGTGCAGAAGGTTAGACAGGAAACCGCGCTTTTTGCCGCTTTCAGTGTTCTTAGCCACTTCTACCTCTCAGAATCAACTACCTGCTGATCCGGGCATTACTAAGACCCATGTCAAATCCACAAAGAATGTGGAGACTGGGTCTTGATGCAATTATGACATGAAAACAGCGGATAGCTGACCATTTCGATTGCCCTTAGTGCAACGAACTTGAATCGACTTCTATTCCCTGGTGTCTCTTGTGAGACAGCAAGACGAGACGACGCTCGCGATAGAACATCCCGAGCCCAAAGCTGATAACTAGTAGCTGCACTGGAAAGGCAAGCTTGAACGCGTCGAGTGAGTAGAGTCCACTATCGCCCACGAGTCGGTTAGAGCGTATGAAATCGAGCGCCAAACCTACGAGAAGCATGCAAATAAACGTCGCTACGAAACCTCCAGAGTTGATGATGCCATTCGAGGAGCCGAGGCGATTCTTGGGAATAGAGGTCCTTGAGTAATCGAATGCGACCATCGATGCCGGTCCCCCGATACCAACCGCAAGAACCAGATAGATGATTTGCCATAACGGGTTCGCGCCTGGCCAAAACAGAATAAGGAGCCAAGCAGAAACAATGATCGAGAAGACTGCCGTCACAAGCCGATTTCTTCTAGCCGGGTGTCGAACGCAAATGTGGCTAAGAACTGGACCGACTAAGAAGCCGATGAATACGAATGAGCCCAGTAGTAGAGATGCGACTGTTTTATCGAGACCCTCCGCTCGGACGAGGAATGGATAACCCCAAAGCAGAATGAATACGGAGCCGCTTGATTGAAGGGTGAAGTGAACCCAAAACGCTTTGCGCACCATGGGATCCTTGAAATTCTGTCGTAACTGGGCGATGGTGCCAGGTCCATCGGAGATGTCGACCGACGGCTTGGGCTCGTCTTTTAAGGCGAGGATCCCTACCGAAGCCGCCACCAGGGCGAGGGCTGCAATGGTTGTAAAAGCTGGAGTCCAGCCGACGAGCCCCAGCAGGTAGGCAAAGGGAACCGCGGATGCGATTTGCCCTAGCTGACCCAGGTTTGCGAAAAGCTGTGTCAAACGCGTTGCCCTAGGCCCGCCAACCCAACCGTTGATGAGACGAATCATAGAAACAAAGACGAAGGCATCTCCAAAACCAACGATCATGCGGCCAAAGACAGCGAAGCCGAAGACCGGCGAAAAGGCGACTAAGAGATTGCCAATGCCAGTGGTTAGGCTGCCCAGAATAATCAGTCTTCGAGCACCAAAGCGATCCAGCATCATGCCGGTTGGTATTTGCATCGCTGCATAGACGGCAAGCTGGGCAACAGTGAGTGTCGAAAGAGTCGCGGCACCTACCTGAAATCGTTCGGTGGCGGCCAATGAGGCAACACCCATTGAGCTGCGTTCGATTATTGAGACGAAATAGGCAAAAACAGCCGACCCCAAAATCAGCGCAACGCGGGGCTTCACTATTCCGAGGTGTCCTCTGCCGAGTTCTTTCTGCGGCTAGCTAGGTAGTCCTCTAGCTCTGCAGCAATTTCATCTGCATTTGGCAACTTGTTGTCGGGTTTGCGAATCGGAGCCTGGTTTGGGCCTGACTTCTCGTTCAAGTAGCCCTGCTCAAGGTTTGCAATCATCCGAGATAGCTCTTCGTTTTCTTCAACCTGAGAGTTCAGTTTGCCCAGGAAACGGACACCATCATCTCGAAGGTCATCGGTTGGGAAAACCAGTCCGGTGGCCATGGTGATCTGCTCGAAGGCTGCAACTGCTGCCTGCGGGTATTCGCTTTCTGACAAGTAGTGAGGAACCAGCAAGACGTAACCAGCCGTGGGAATCTCCACTGCTGCAAAGCGATACTCGAGCAGATGGAGAACGTTGCCTGGAACCTGCGTCTGTGGGCGCCACTCTGAGGTTTGATCGATTAGATCTTTGCGGTTTCCAGAAACCGTAACGCCGACGGAACGCGTATGTGGAATCGGGAACGGAATTGCGTGAACCCAGGTGAAGTCTGAGACGGCATAGAAATCAACGATGAATGCCATGGCATCGGCGAACGCCTCCCAGCGGAAGTCTGGTTCATAGCCGTGCAAATAGAGGAATGGCTGGCGGGCTTCATCCCAAACCAAATAAATGCCAAGGATTGCTGGCTCGTAAGACTCGATGTGGTCTTTTTCGAAGTACATAACCGGACGACGCGAGCGATAGTCGAGCAATTCATCGTTATTGAAACTGATTAGCAACTTGTGCTCGAGATTTGCAAAAATCTGTTCAGCGAATTGCTGAACAGTTGAGCCGGCGTCGGTGAACCCGGTGAGGCCACCAATCATGTGCAACCCGAGGGTAACTTCGGTGTCCACATCGTGGATCGTGAATAAGTCTCTCGGCTGAACCATGTCTAAATCCTATCCCTGAGCACACGCGGTTAGCATTGTGCTCATGACGAATATCAAGCTCTCAGCAACCGCAAAAATTCCTACTGGAAAGGCAGGGCGGGTCTTTGTAATCGGAGTGACAACGCAAGATTCAAAACTCGTTCTGTTGCCCCACCGCGTGGACACTTCTGCGCTACAGGCACTTGATTTTTCTGCACTGGGCGTTTCATCCAAGTTGGAGTCAATCAGTCGATTCCCAGGGCCTGACGGCTCAGTGTTTGCTCTCATTGGCGCTGGCGTCGAGGAGCTCGATGAGGATTCGCTTCGCGAGGTCGCCGCGTCAGCTGTTCGCAAACTTGATGGTGCGAAGGAAATCGTGTTCGATCTACCAACCGATGACGACCGTGATGCGGTTTCGGTGTTGGAAGGTGCACTTCTGGGCAACTATAAATACGTTTCGGCCGTAACAACTGATTTTGGCAAAGGCAAGCCGTCAGCGAAGCAGCCAATCACCTCGATAACAGTTCTCACCGATCAAAAGGTGTCATCGGGAGCCATGGATCGTTCGAGGGTTTTGGCACAGTCCGTGCATCGCGTTCGTGACCTAGTAAACACGCCACCAAACCTGCTTTTCCCGGCTAGCTTTGCAGACATTGTTGGCAAGGAAGCTAAGGGCTTCGATGTCACGGTAACGGTGCTTGAAGAGAAGGCGCTTAAAGCTGGTCGATTCGGCGGAATTCTCGCGGTTGGCCAGGGCTCTAGCCGCCCGCCACGCCTGGTGAAAATCGAGTATGCACCGAAGAAATCCAAGGGACACCTAGCGCTGGTTGGCAAGGGAATCACCTTCGACACCGGCGGTATCTCGATCAAGCCAGCTGCGTCAATGGTTGGAATGAAATACGACATGACCGGCGCTGCTACCGTTTACCAGGCGATTCTTGCAATCGCGGCCCTCAAGCTGCCAGTAAAGGTGACCAGCTACCTATGCCTCGCCGAGAATATGCCATCTGGCACAGCAATTCGTCCTAACGATGTCATCCAGATCCGCAATGGAAAGACTGTTGAGGTTCTGAACACCGATGCCGAGGGTCGACTAGTCCTTGCAGACGGACTCTCAGCGGCATCCGAGTTGAATCCAGACCTGATTATTGACGTAGCAACGCTTACGGGTGCCGCGCGGGTCGCTCTTGGCGACCGTTACTCGGCTCTAATGGGCACGTCAGATGCTGTGTCGGCGGTTGAGGCTGCCGCTTTTGATTCCGGTGAGCTCGTGTGGCACATGCCGCTACCTGCCGAGATGCGCGAACGCCTAAACACGGATGTGGCTGACATTGCCAACGCCAAAATCGGCTCTACGGCAGGCGGAATGCTTCTTGCAGGCGTGTTCCTACGTGAGTTTGTTGGCAGCACAAAGGCTGGCGCTAAACCGCAAGCTTGGGCTCATCTAGACATCGCTGGCACCGCAAACAACGAGGGTGCGGCATATGGGTACACTCCGAAGGGTGCGACCGGGGTTGCTCTTCGCACGCTAGTAACCGTTGCTGAGGGAATGTCACGCTAACCTGCGTTGATTCAGTAGTAAACTTTTGACTGATCGTGAACCTTTAAAGGGAGAAATTCGTGGCTGACCACAACTTTGACGTTGTAATTCTTGGTGGCGGAAGCGGTGGCTATGCAGCTGCTCTTCGCTCGGCACAGTTGGGCAAATCAGTTGCCCTTATCGAGAAGGACAAGCTAGGTGGAACCTGTCTCCACCGCGGTTGCATCCCTACCAAGGCGCTACTTCACTCAGCTGAGGTCGCGGACAGCGTTAAAGAAGCCGGTCACTACGGTGTAAACGCGTCATTCGGTTCGATTGACATGCTTGGCGTAAACAAGTACCGCGACGGCATCGTTGACCGTCTATTCAAGGGTCTAACCGGCCTAGTCGGCTCAAAGGACATCACCGTTGTGTCGGGCGAAGGTCGACTAGTTGGCCCAAAGACCGTTCAGGTAAACGGTGACAACTACACCGGTGCCAACGTGATTCTTGCCTCTGGTTCATACAGCCGCTCGCTTCCTGGCCTTGAAATCGGCGGTCGCGTCATCACTTCAGAGCACGCACTTCAGCTTGAGTTCGTTCCAAACAAGGTCATCGTCTTGGGTGGTGGCGTTATTGGTGTCGAGTTCGCGTCTATCTGGCGCTCGTTTGGTGCAGAAGTAACCATCGTTGAAGGTCTACCTAGCCTGGTTCCTAACGAGGACCCAGCCGTTAGCAAGGCACTAGAACGCGCCTTCCGCAAGCGCGGCATCGACTTCAAAACTGGCGTTCGCTTCTCTGGCGTTGAACAACACGAGAATGGTGTTGTCGTTTCGCTAGAGTCTGGCGAAAAGCTTGAGGCAGAGCTAATGCTCGTTGCCGTTGGCCGTGGCCCAAACACAGCAGGTCTTGGTTACGAAGAGCAGGGCATCAACATGGACCGCGGTTTCGTTCTGACCAACGACCGCTTGCAGACCAACATACCTGGCGTATTCGCTGCCGGCGACATCGTGCCTGGTCTACAGCTTGCACACCGTGGATTCCAGCAGGGAATCTTCATTGCCGAGGAAATCGCCGGCATGAACCCAGCTGTCATCGACGAGTCTGGCATTCCAAAGGTCACCTACTGTGAGCCTGAAATTGCTTCGGTTGGCCTAACCACCGCTCAGGCAACCGAGAAGTTCGGTGCCGACAACATCTCTACTTACGAGTACAACTTGGGTGGAAACGGCAAGAGCCAGATCCTAGGCACTGCCGGCTTCATCAAGCTGATTCGTCAGAACAACGGGCCGATTGTTGGCGTGCACATGATCGGTTCTCGCGTTGGCGAGCAGATCGGTGAGGCACAGCTAATCGTGAACTGGGAGGCTTACCCTGAAGATGTCGCCACCCTAATCCACGCACACCCGACCATGAACGAAGCGATCGGCGAAGCACACCTTGCTCTTGCCGGCAAGCCTCTTCACGCACACGCCTAAGAATTCGAAAGTCCCACAAGGAGCAAGCAATGAGCGAATCAGTAGTACTTCCAGCACTCGGTGAAAGCGTCACCGAAGGCACAGTGACCCGTTGGTTGAAGAAGGTTGGCGAGACTGTTGCAGTCGACGAGCCACTAGTTGAGGTTTCGACTGACAAGGTTGACACCGAAATTCCTTCACCAGTCGCCGGTGTCATCGAGCAGATTCTCGTGCAAGAAGACGAAACCGTTCAGGTGGGTGCTGTTTTGGTCATCATCGGTGACGGATCAGGTTCGGCCGCGGCTGCGCCAGCAGCCCCGGTTGCTGAGCCAGTTGTTGAGGCTCCGGCACCGGTCGTAGCAGCGCCTGTCGTAGCAGCGCCTGTCGTAGCAGCGCCTGTCGTAGCAGCGCCGGCTGTAGCAGCGCCTGTGGTTGCCGCCCCAGTTGTCTCTGCGCCAGTAGCTGCCGCACCAGTGGTTAGCCACTCGGCTGCACCGGTTAGCGATGCCGGCTACGTCACTCCCCTAGTTCGCAAACTTGCACAGGAATCAGGCATCGACCTCACCCAGGTTGCCGGCACCGGTGTCGGTGGCCGCATTCGCAAGGATGATGTTCTGAGCGCAGCTGCTGCACCTGCTGGAACTTCTGCTTCGGTTGCAGCTCCTGCAGTTGCCTACGTACCGGGCGCCGCATCACCACTTCGCGGAACCACCGAGCCGATGTCACGTCTTCGCAAGGTGCTTGCTGAGCGCGCAGTCGCCTCAATGGTTTCAACCGCACAGTTGACCACCGTCGTTGAGGTAGACGTCACCAAGATTGCTCAGCTTCGCCAGAAGGTTCAGCCAGCATTCGTGGCTAAGTCTGGTGGCAAGCTAAACTTCATGCCGTTCTTCGCTTTGGCTGCTGCCGAGGCACTTCGCGTACACCCTAAGTTGAACGCAACCATCGATGGTGACAACATCGTCTACCACGGCAGCGAGAACATTTCGTTTGCTGTTGACACCGAAAAAGGTCTGCTAACTCCAGTTATTCGTGACGCAGCTTCTCTAAACATCATGGAGATCGCCCAGCAGATTGCCGACAAAGCAGCTCGTACCCGCGCCAACCAGTTGAAGCCAGACGAGCTTGGTGGCGGAACCTTCACTCTGACCAACACAGGTTCACGTGGTGCTCTCTTCGACACTCCTGTTGTATTCCTCCCACAGGTCGCCATTCTCGGCACCGGTGTTGTTACCAAGCGCCCAGTGGTAGTTACCGATGCAAACGGCCAGGACGCAATCTCAATCCGCAGCATGGTTTACCTAGCGTTGTCTTACGACCACCGTCTAGTTGACGGTGCGGATGCTAGCCGCTTCTTGGTTGACGTAAAGTCTCGCCTTGAGGATGCAAACTTTGATGCCGTACTAGGTCTCTAGTTCAGCTTCGCCAGGTCTCCCGATTGCCTCTCAGGTAGTCGGGAGATTTGCTTTAACTGCCACTTCCCGCGAGCAAGTAACCACTCGACTTCATAGCTCGAACCAGCCAAAGACTCGCTGCATTTGATTTGCATAAAAAGTGCACCGCCAAATTGCTGCCGACCAATAATCGAGAAGTCTGGAGGAATCGTTGGCTCGGAGGCTGTTTCAACATCGAGCGAGGTATCGAGAGGCTGCTCTCCGCATCTAGGTGCAGAGTCAGATTTAGGCATAGGAATTGGAGTTGTTACCGGGGCTGGCGGTGCAGAAGTCGCCAGATTTATCGAAGGGGTCGCTGGCTTCGACTCCGGCACTAGAGCGATGAGCGAGATGGCCAAAAAGACCAGACCTGCTCCGAGAGAAACCGATTTCGGGGTGACCAAATCCTTGAACCATTTCCGAGGTCTCATCAACTGACTCTTATCGGTCAACCTGGTCTCGATCCCTTGGTCTCCGGATAAGTAAACCGCTGCCCAGTTGGTAAATAGACGGTTACGTGCAATTTCAGCAGCGAACCTATTACTTGGCATCTTCCCATTGTGTTTCTGGGGCACATCGGGAAATAAGGCTGGCGTGCAATCTGTTGAGAACATTAAATAAGCATCGATTGTTAACAACTTAGAATTGCAGAATGCCAGAATTCCTGAATGCCGGTTTGGCTCCTAGTTTCGTGGATTACGAAGCCGGATGGGAACTGCAGCGCAGCATCCATACTGAAGTTGCTTCGGGTGCACGACCAGACACGGTAATCCTTCTTGAACACACTCCGGTCTACACAGCTGGAAAGCGCACTGAGGATAGCGAACGCCCTCAAGACGGCACGCCGGTCATCGACGTTGACCGCGGGGGAAAAATTACTTGGCATGGCCCCGGACAGCTGATTGGCTATCCAATCATGCAGTTGCCACGACCAATTGATGTCGTCGGTTATGTGCGATGGCTTGAACAGGTCCTCATCGATTCAATTGCTGAGTTTGGTCTTTTTACCGAGAGAGTAGAGGGCCGGAGTGGTGTCTGGGCTCCCCTGGATGGAACTCATGTCAAGGTAGCTGCTATCGGAATTCGAGTGGCTGAACACACGACCATGCACGGGTTCGCACTCAACTGCAATAACTCGCTCGAACCATATGAAACGATTATTGCTTGTGGCATCCGTGATGCTACCGTGAGCACACTCTCGGCATTGCTGGGTCGCGAAATCACACCGGCTATGGCCGCAGAAGTAGTTCAAAAGCACCTAAAAGAGATTGGCAAAGTCACACTATGACCGTGAATGAGCAGAAGCCTGAACGCAAGTTATTGCGCATCGAGGCTCGCAACAGTGCCGTGCCAATCGAAAAAAAGCCAAGTTGGATCAAGACCACCGCGAAGATGGGGCCTGAGTACCAGGCACTTCAAGCTTTGGTAAAGGGCGAAAACCTTCACACCGTTTGCCAAGAGGCAGGCTGCCCAAACATCTTCGAGTGCTGGGAAGACCGCGAAGCAACCTTCCTAATTGGCGGTTCCCAGTGCACCCGTCGTTGCGATTTCTGTCAGATTGACACCGGCAAGCCAGACAACTTTGACCCGGATGAACCGCGCCGTGTTGGCGACTCTGTAAAGCGTATGGAACTGCGCTATGCCACCGTTACCGGTGTAGCCCGAGATGATTTGCCAGATGAGGGCGCTTGGCTTTATGCCGAAACTATTCGTCAGATCCACAAGCAGTCGCCTGGAACTGGTGTCGAGATTCTCGTGCCTGACTTTTCGGGCAAGCCAGAGCTTTTGCTCAAGGTGTTTGAAGCCGCTCCTGAGGTCTTTGCGCACAACGTCGAGACTGTCCCACGAATCTTCAAGCAAATCCGCCCTGCGTTCACCTATGAGCGTTCGCTTGACGTAATCACCCAAGCACGCAACTACGGTTTGGTAACCAAGTCAAATCTGATTCTCGGCATGGGTGAAACCCGCGAAGAAATCTCGCAAGCGATGCAGGACCTGTTTGACGCCGGCACCGACATTTTGACGATTACCCAATACCTTCGCCCGACCCCGAAGCACCACCCGGTGTCACGCTGGGTAAAGCCAGAAGAGTTCGTAGAGATGAAGGAAGAAGCCGAGGAAATCGGTTTTCTCGGCGTATTGAGCGGTCCCCTGGTGCGTAGCTCTTACCGCGCCGGCCGCCTATGGGCCACATCCATGCAGAAAAAGGGTCTCGAAATTCCCGCCCATCTGCAACACCTCGCCGATGCCGCGGCCAAGGATGGCTTCAGCCAGGCAGTGAACAGTTAGGCTTATTCAATGGCTAAAAAGAACAAAGAACCGGGTCGCGTAGCTCAGTTACTAAAGATTTATAAGATGACCATCGCGGCAGACAAGACCGCACTTTGGTGGGCACTGCTCGCGGTTGGAATTGGCGTTTTGGCAGGTGCAGTGCTTGGCGCCACCGTTGGTCAGGCAACAACCGCGGGATTCGTCGTCTGGATCATCACAGGCCTACTCATCGGCTTCCTTTCGGGCTTGATTGTCATGTCGCGCAAGGCCGAAAAGGTCGCCTATGCACAGATCGAGGGCCAGCCTGGTGCAGTAAGTGCAGTCCTGCGGTCAGCGCTAAAGCGTGGTTGGCGAGGCAGCGAGGTTCCAATCGCGGTAAACCGCAACCAGGATGCTGTCTACCGCGCTATTGGGCCGGCCGGTGTCGTGCTCATCGGTGAAGGTGTCCGCACCCGTGTTCAGCCCATGCTTGAGGATGAGCGCCGCAAAGTTCAGCGCGCTGTTCCTGGTGTTGATGTCAAGTTTGTCTGGGTAACCCGCGACGAAGAAGGCACTCGCCTTATGAAGCTGGCATCGACTCTCTTGAAGATGAAGCGAGTTTTGAACCGCAACGAAGTAGGTGCCATTGACAAGCGTCTCTCAGCTTTGGTCACGGCTATGCCGATTCCTAAGGGAATTGACCCGAAGCGTATGAGAGCTCAGCACCGTTAGAAGAGATTTTAGAAAAGGGAAACCCACTCGAGATCCGAGTGGGTTTTTCTTTGCCTTGAGGTTAGCGACGAACTAATACGGTTCCCGCAGCCTTGTCGTGCAAGCCGCGATTGTCCGCATCCCATATGGTCGCAGGAATCACGAGCAAAATGAGGCCGATACGCACTAGTGAGCGCCAAAATCCAACGTACTTGCCATCAAGTCGCAGCACTTGAAGGCCGAGAATACGGTGGCCGATGCTGTAGCCAAGCGTCGCAATCAATAGCCATTGCACGAGTGCGAAAATCGCCAAAGTAGTCGTCGCGTCACCGCCCGCGAATGCCTGCGAAACCAGCATCGCTAGAGACCAGTCAATGACTAGCGCCATGGTTCGACGGCCGAGTTTAGCCAAAGATCCTGAGCCAGATTCTGGAAGCCCGAGTCGCTGGCCAGCCCACTGTTGTGCATTAGTCATGGATTCAGACTAAGCGAAAGTTTTACATTCCTGAAACATGTTTCGAACCCGCCTGAACCCCTTATTTCGCTAGAATATAGGGGATGGTTTAAAGAAGCCCATCCAAAATCCAATTGAAGGGAAACCCCCTATGTTCAAGACTGCCTCAGAGGTTGTCGCGTACATCAAGGAGAACGACGTAAAGTTCCTTGACGTTCGCTTCACCGACCTACCTGGTGTCCAGCAGC
>ERZ650308.623-NODE-623-length-19162-cov-13.594651_pt1 | contig 19162 bp, 16 predicted proteins | sample MGYA00376244_ERZ650308 | MGnify/ENA primary metagenome ERZ650308 (study PRJEB26733, sample SAMN07839295) | wastewater metagenome | biome: small river; feature: stream; material: water | place: USA: North Carolina | collected 2016-04-26 ... | reverse complement strand
AATGACCGTAAACAACGAATTGATAGACCGCCTGCTGGCGGATTACAAAAAGCCTTAAGACCTGATTGGAGAAAACGGACTTCTTAAGCAACTGACCAAACGACTGGTCGAGCGAGCCCTTGAAGCCGAGATGTCTGAGCATCTGGGGCATGACAAAAACAAGCCTGTCGCCAATGCCAGGGGCAACACCCGAAACGGCAAGAGCAAGAAGACGCTTAAAGGCGAATTTGGCGAACTACCCATCGATATTCCCCGGGATCGTGATGGCAGCTTCGAGCCTCAGATCGTGCCCAAGCACCAAACCCGTTGGACAGGGTTCGATGACAAGATCCTCTTTTTGTATGCCCTGCGTATTTCAGTGATGTTGACCAATCAATCCAGCAACGTGACCAACTAGTCCAATCGTTGTGACCATCGAACTGTGAATCAATTAGAGAGGGGCGACCATCGACAGCTATCGACACATAAAATGTAGCCAAGGGCTTTTTAGAGCAAATGAGCTATTAAGAGTAATGATTAAGTGAGCGCTCGTTAAGCTCCGCAAGAAAGTAATCTGCATCACTTTTATTTGCCACCCCAACCACCCTAGACACAATTTCTCGTTCCGCGTAGTGCATGTACCGCTGTAACCAATGAGCTAACTCTTCTTGTGACACGTTCACACTCGTACCACCTCCGGCATCTTCTGCACTGTGTGTTAACAAGTGAAAAACCAAATACATAACGCATTTGATAGGTGGTTCGAATTCATCTTGCCCTGTAAACACCAGCTCACAGAGCCTTAGGTCTCTTGTTATTTGATGGAGCAACTCACTATCTAATGCATCTGGCAAAGCTGAACGGAGTGGTTTATCTTCAATTGCTATTTGAAGTTCCTGGAGAGTAAGTGGTTTCATGCTCAATATGCTACTTTAAGTCTGTAGACGTAAAAGCATCAAAACGGGACTCTATCTGTTATGAAAAAACAGATAGTTGCTCAACATACTGCGAGAAAAAGACTTGCCGCCAATTTAAGGAGCCTGCGATCTTTGCATGGGCTGTCGCAAGAGGCGCTTGCAGACTTGGCAGAACTTCACAGAACCTATGTTGGCTCAATAGAGCGATCCGAACGAAACGTATCGCTGGACAATATCGAAAAATTAGCCTGCGTCCTTAATGTTGACATAACAGTGCTTCTTGCAGAGCCAACTAATCGCTAACTATGACTAATTGGAGCCTGCGATCTGCCATACGAGATTAGACGCAAGGAACAGAGTCCCAGTCGGTTGTGTAACTTGGCGACTTGCGCTCTTGCCTCATCTGCCAAGATTGGTAGGCGCCTTGAGTAGAGACTTTGACAGTGCCGCGCCCAAAACGCTTATTGAGACCATCAAGCGCATCCATCAAACGCATGTCAGTCGGTTGGGCAGGCTCTAACCAATCAGCTTGGTATTGCCCCACTGGCGCAATCTCACCCAGTGCGATCCCCGCTTTTTTGTATTCATAGCCAGGCTTAAACAAACGTCCCACAAGGTAGTCAGCCCAACGGTTGACGACCAAACTGTCATTAGTAGGTTGTGGCAATGGCAGTGTGAAGGATGGGTTGTATTGGGGCAAGTCTTTCCTAAAACGGTTCGTGTGCAAGAACACTTGAATCAAAGAAGCATGGGAGCCTTGTGCGCGAAGCTTTGTGCACGCGTTGGCGACGAAAGTGCTCATAGCGTCTTTGAGCACCTCTACCTCTCGGACCATTTGGCCAAACGATCTGCTGCTGACAATTTGTTTTTTGTCAGGCACCATCACTTGCAAATCTATACAGACCGTGCCTTGAAGCTCGCGTTGCACTTTCTCGATCACAACTCCGAACTCTGCTCTCAATGTCGCTGTATGTGCCGTGCGCAAATGTTGCACTGTCTGGATGCCGTGCTCGGCTAACCGCGCTGCGAGTCTGCGCCCAACGCCCCATACCTCGCCCACATCAATTCTGCTGAGCAGCCTGCATTGTTGCGACTCTGTTAAATCGTTGTAGTTGAAGACACCTTTGGATCTTGGGTGCTTCTTGGCAATATGGTTGGCGAGCTTGGCCAATGTTTTTGTGGGTCCAATACCCACACACACAGGAATGCCCGTCCACGCCATCACACGCTCACGCATTTGATAGCTGACCTCTTTCAATTGAGGCGTTCCGGTAAGGTCAACAAAGCACTCATCAATAGAGTACACCTCGTGGCGTGGTGAGTAACTGCTCAGGATAGACATCACCCTGTTTGAAAGGTCGGCGTACAAGGCGTAGTTTGAACTTAGGGCAAGAATTCCGTGCTCTTCGGCAAGTTCTTTGCACTCAAACCACGGCTGCCCCATCTTGATGCCCAAAGCTTTCGCTTCGTTTGAACGCGACACTGCGCAGCCATCATTGTTGGACAGCACGACCAGAGGCACGTTTTTCAGATCAGGGCGGAACACGCGTTCGCAACTGACATAGAAATTGTTGCAGTCCACCAGTGCAAGCTGCTGCTTCATGGGTCGACCGTTTCAACCTTCACCGTTTTCAGCATGATGGGTTTGACCAAAATTTTGTAGCTGTCTAGGTCGAAGTCATTTTGTTTGAATGCGTTGAGCTTGCTGGCTGTGCCCACCTTGGAGCATCGTGTGCCCAAGTAGCACCAGTTGTTGACTCGGTGTCGTTGCACCCAACCGCTGGATTCTTCGATCACATCAATGGGACCGCTGAAAGGCCAGACCTCTACCTGTGAGTCCACCAACGCAGACAAGAGACGCTGGTCATGGGTATGCCGATCTTCCTTGCCCACACACGCACCAAGGCAGGTTTTGACCTGCAACCCAAAGCAACCGCGTGCCGAAGTTTTCTCCAAGCCAAGAACAGACATGCACAGCCTGTGCTGCTGAGCCAGCTCTTTGAGCCTGGCCTTGGCCGCATGGTCGGATGAAAACAGGCCATACAGCCCTGCTGTCTCGCCGAGGTTGACAGATTTGCTGTTCACGACTTCTGGCAAGTTACCGTTGTCTGTGGAGGTCAGGCGGATCGAGCACAGCGTTCTGACTCTGCGCAGCCGTTGGTTGAACAACGGGGATTGTTCTTTGATCATGCGTGACTCCAGCAACAGCGCGCCAATCTCACCAGCTGTCTCAACAAAGTCAATTCGTCGTGTCTGCGCAATCATGCTGGCTTCGTCAGGGGCTCTGAGGTGACTCATCACCCGGCTGCGAATGTCGACGCTCTTGCCAATGTACAGAGGCAACGTCCCTTCCCCTTTGAAGATGTAAACACCAGCCGTGCGTGGCAATACAGCCAGACTGGTTGGGTCAATCTTGTGCTCGGTCACGCTTGGATTTGTCATCGATCAACACAGCTTATGAATGTTGTTGGTCACCACACCCCAGACCACGAAGTCATCCTCCTCCTTGATGAGGCGAGCTGGATAGATGGGGTTTTCTGCCATCAACTTGACCACGCCGCCACGGCGGTAAAGCCGCTTGACCGTGAACTCGTTGTTCAATTGGGCCACCACAATATGATTGTGCTTAGGGTCCATGCTGCGATCCACCAACAGCGCGTCCCCCTCATAAATGCCAGCACCTGTCATGGAGTCACCTTTAACCCGGAAGATGTAGGTAGCAGCCTTGTTACGGATCAATTGCTTGTTCAGATCAATGCGCTCTTCCGTGTGATCCGCTGCTGGCGAAGGAAAGCCTGCTGGCACCAACCAGCCACAAACGTCCAGCCAAAGTGGACTTGAATCGATGGGCAGGGGTTGATTTGTTGATGCTGGCGATACTTTCATAAAACCAATGATACTGTTTTTATTAACAGTATCACTGGTCTTTTAACTGGTGACTGCAAGTAGCCAATACACTACTCTTGGATTCGCGTCAGTCAAATTTTTACGAAAAATAACTCAAAAAAAAGCTATAGTTAGTAATAGTATTGATACTTACGATATGGCCCTTCTCGAAGACATCCTTACTTGGTCCAACGACCTTCCTGACTGGCAGCGCGACGCCCTACGTCGAATCTTCGTAACTGATGGCCAGCTCGCGGCAGAGGACAGAGATGAGATCCGGGCCATGGCCGAAGGGCGCGTTGGCGCCCCCCAGCCGACGCCGCTGTCCAGGTCCCATATTCCCACAATGGGCTCCGGCACATCCACGGTTCTTCTGGGCCTATCGCATCTCAACAACGTCAATGGGTTCGCCAACGGTCGACAGCTCGATATCGCCGACAAGGGAATAACGGTGATATTTGGTGAGAATGGCGCAGGAAAGTCTGGCTTCGCCCGGGTAATGAAACGAGCCTGTAGGGCTCGACACTCCTCCCCGGTTCTGGCCAATGCCTTTGCCAAGGGGGTGTCGGCGTCGCCTGAAGCGACACTCTCCTATATTTCTGTCGGCAAGAACCAGACATCCATTTGGACCGAGGGTGGTGCTAGCAATCTAGACCTAGCCATGGTTTCGGTTTACGACAGTCAGTGCGCTCAAGATTACATTAGCAACGATGGTCCGTCGACTTTTGTCCCCTACGGATTTCACGCCCTGTCTTCGCTAGCAGCTGCGCAGCAAGCGATACAGGAAGAGTTAACCCGCGAAATCGGTGCAATCCATCTCCAAGCTGAACAATTCGCCGCATTGCAAGGCGGTCACTCGGTCGGGAAGCTTATGGCTGAGCTTGGCCCGTACACTGATCTTGCGGCACTGGAAGCACTGGCCAAGCTGCCCCCTCAAGAGACAGAGTCGATCAAGGAACTGTCGTTGGCTATCAAGGGCTTAGACGTAGAGCCTGAAGCCAGTAAGCACGAGCGTATGGCCCAAGGGCTCGACAACCTGGCAAACCTCGCGACCAATGCTGAACGGTTTGTCACCGATGCTGCCTTGGACAAGTTCGCTGGCCTCGCCAATTCTGAAGACGCCGCCATCGAGGCGGACCGTCTCGCGCAAGGCTTTCTTTGCGGTGAAGACGGCCTCAATGATCCCGCAAGCGGCTTGCTCCCTGAAACCGGAGGAGCGGAATGGAAAGTTTTGTTCAAGGCCGCGATTGACTTCTCGCTCAAAGCTTACCCCGGACATCCGCACCACCCGCCCACAGGGCCGGATGATCAATGCTTGCTGTGCCAGCAGCCTCTTGGCGAGGATGCGCAAGCGCGCCTGAGTCGCTTTGCGAAGTTCTTGGCCGCCGATGCTGCACAGAACTTGGAAAGTGTCCGCAAAGCCGTCTCTGAAGCGCGTCAGAGGATTAACGCGGCCAATCTCGCACCTGTGGATGCACCCACCTTGGCGGAGATAAAGCAATATGACGAAAGCCTTGCCGAAGCGGTCATCGTCCATCAGGCCGCTTGGGTAGCGCGTCGTGAATGGATCGAAACCTCTTACGCACTGTCTAACTGGACCGACCTACGGCCGTCTCTGCCTGATGCCATTGCGTTGTCCACGCAGCTCTCCGCCAAGGCTACGGCTCTGCGTCAACACGCCGCTCAACTCCGCCAAGCTAAGGATCAGAAAGAATACGATAAGCTTAAGGCACAGCTGGCTGAGGTTACCTCGCGACACGACCTCGGTGCGCATTTGCCCGCCATCCGGACCTACATTCACGAAGCCAAACGTCGCCGCGGACTGGAAACAACACGCGATGCACTGAGCACCAAGACGGTCTCTGCGAAGATCACAAACCTATCGAAAATCTACACGACGGAGGCACTGGCAAAGGCGCTCAATGACGAGCTTGAAGCCTTAGGGTACCGCCACAGGGTCAAGCCCAAACTCACCAGCCAGACTAAGGGCGGTCGCAATGTACATGGTTTGGCCTTAGAGGGCTGCAATCACGGCGCAGGTGAAGTGCTCTCTGAAGGTGAACAGCGGGCTGTAGCCCTTGCATTCTTTCTTGCCGAAGCAAGGCTTCGCGGGGATCAATCGACCATCGTCTTCGACGATCCGTCGACATCATTGGATCATTTACACCGACGGAAAATGGCTGAGCACTTGGTCGGGCTCTCCAAGATACGTCCAGTAGTTATCTTCACACATGACGCGGTCTTCCTGACGACCCTTTTGGGTGAAATCGCCGAGCAGCAGACCCCAGCAAAGATCCAGACTGTTGAATGGGATGGGGGAAGCCCGGGCGCTCTCCTTGATGGACTAGCCTGGGAGAGTAAGCCCTACTGCGACCAGCTTAAGGAGTTAAAAGCCACGGCCGTACACATGAGGGCGACACACAATCCATACCCCAACAATGACGATAAAAAAGCTATACGGGATGCATACGCGCACATGCGCGGGATGATCGAACGGGCCATCCGTGAAATCGTCTTGAACAACACTGTTCACCCGTTCAGCGACGAGGTGCGTGTCATTGATGTGGGCGCTATTGCAGGCTTCGAAATAGAGCAGTGGCGGGCCATAGTCTCCATTTATGGAAAGTCCAGTGAGGTCATCGTGGGTCACGACAGTCCGAGCACCGGACAGTATGAAACACCTGACCCTATTGAGTTTGAAAAAGATCTCAACGACCTTGAGACGGTCATGAAGGCTTGCGAGACGAGACGAAGTGCGTTCAACAGGAACGAAAAGCGGTTCATGCTTGACCTACGAAACAAGATCCGAAAGTCGTAATCCCTGATCAGATTCCATTGAATTTGTGGCGCGTGGTCTCGTTAAGAGTAGGCATCCGCCCTTGGCCAATAGCCGATATCGCGCCACGTAGGTGGAAGCAGAAAAGACGGATATCTTCAGGTACTAAAAATCACGACAGGAAACTTTATGAGATACGCCCTTGATATGCAGACAGGCTTGAGTTCTATAGTTGGGTGCCACTCATGACCTCTCTGCGTGCGCTCGTTCCAGAAGCTACAGCAGTAGTCGGGATGCTGGCCTCCGATTTGGCGGGATACATCCTGGAAGTGCTGATGTCCGCTGGCCCTATGGAGCGCGGCATCTGGAATCGACGCAACTTCTGCATGCAAACATCCCGCGACTACGCCCTGCCGGGACAGGGTGGCGATGAGAGCGTAGGCGTAGCGTGTTCCTCTGCCTGGGCTTGGCTAGAAGCCAATGGTTTTATCGCAAGGCATCCTGAGCAAGACAATGAATGGTTTGTACCGACGCGTCGAGGAGAAGCTCTACGTAATCATCAGGACCTACAGCAGTTTATGACGAGCGAGCGCTTGCCTGAATCGTTCCTTCAGCCTGAGTTGCTGCAAAACGTTCGGCCCCTGTTCTTTCAAGCGAGATTCGAGACCGCAGTATTCGAGGCGTTCAAGACGTTGGAAGTCGCTATCCGTTCTGCGGCTGGGCTCAGCCATGATCTTGTCGGAATTCAACTGGCCAGTCGAGCATTCAACCCCGAAGATGGCCCTCTCACCGACATGGACACAGAGAAAGGCGAAAGAGTGGCGCTCATGAATCTGATGACAGGAGCACTGGGTAGCTACAAGAACCCAACATCACATCGGCGCGTCGAGATCGAGGCCCACGAGGCGCGCGACATGATCGTCCTAGCCTCGCATTTGCTTGGCATTGTCGAATCGCGTCGCAGAATGTGACGCCGAATCCTTCACGGCGGACCGATGAAGCCAATGAAAGGCATGAAGCAAATGCTACCCATGATGGGCATGAAACAAATGAAGCCAATACAGCCTATGTTTTCTCTGGGCTGGTCGCAACTTGTGCCCAAAGCAGCTTTCGGTGCGTGAAAAGCTCTCCCCATGGTAGTGATCCGCTCTTTATGGCGCAAACCGATCGCAAAGTGACAGATGGCATTGCTGCAATCTAGACCCGCGACTTTAGAAGTCACCTAAAGGCTGGGAGTAGCCGTTCAGCTTAGACAGTGACCGGCATCTTCCGACCCATAGCGGTCACCAGATTAGCGCTAGTCAACGACCGATCGTCCCGTACTTGACGTTCCGCCCTTAAAAGGCAAGCATTTCATTTCAGAACAAATCTTGCCGTCGACTGCCTACCTCCGACTGATATGACAGCAATGATCTTTGTGCCAGGACCGACTTTGAAAGCCCCGGCGGCCTGCAGTTTGTCATCGCTAGGCTTGAGATCAACTTCTTGCTTTTCAGCACCGGTCAGCAGCGTCAATTTGGCTGAGGCTTTGGACACATCGACTGCCTTGCCGTGGTCTCGAACATAAAGACGCAGCGTCGTGGGGTTGGCCACCAGTTCGTAATCAATGTCCTTGACCGTCGTCAGAACTCCTCCGTGCATGGGTTTGTGATCGGCATCATTGGGGCCAGCCCAAGCGAGTCCGCTCAGCAGCAGCGACGAGGTAATTAGGAATGTACGGAATTTCATGAGATTTCCTTTTTAGGTTTGAGGTAGAAAACTAGATGTCAGAACGCTTCGGCGTCTTTGTCTTGCAAAAGCGCCTCGGCCGGCTTGCGACCAAAGAGCCAAAACATCGCAGGCGTCAGAAATGTGTCGAGCAACGTGGAACTGATCAGGCCAGAGAAGATCACTACAGCCACCGGATGCAAGATCTCGGTGCCCGGGCGCTCGGCCTCGAAGAGCAAAGGTGCCAGTGCAAAAGCAGTCACCAATGCAGTCATCAAGACGGGGCTCAAACGTTCCAACGATCCACGCAGGATCATCTGCGTGTTGAAGGACTCTCCCTCAAAGCGCATGAGGTTGATGTAGTGGCTAACCTTCAAAATCCCGTTGCGCACTGAAATACCCGCCAGGGTGATGAAGCCAATCAGAGCTGCTACCGATAAGGGCTGACCTGACAACCACAGCCCCAAAACGGCACCTACGAGCGCGAGGGGGATATTCACCATGATCAGGGCCGACAGAACAGTCGATTTGTAGCGGCTGTAGAGCACCACAAACATCAACACCACAGAGACAACCGAGAGCAAAGAAATCAGGCGCGATGCTTCTTCTTGCGCCTGAAATTGCCCTCCAAGGGTGATGAAGTAGCCCTCGGGCATTCGAGACTCCGCCGTGACCTTGCGGATGTCGGCCACGACCTCCGAGAGCGGGCGACCCGAAGCGTTGGCGGAGATCACGATGCGACGCTTGCCGTTGTCCCTGCTAATCTGGTTAGGTCCATCAGCGTCTTCAATCGTGGCAATCTTGGACAAAGGCACCCTGCCCAAGGGCGTTTCGATCAATATCTGGCCAAGGCCTTCAAGCGAACGGGCAGACTCTGGCAAGCGCACGACCAGCGCAAAGCGGCGACCTTCTTCCATGATCTGAGTGACACGTTCGCCTTCGGCCAATGCTTGCAGTGTCGAAAGCACTTGTGCGCCCGACAGTCCGTATTGGGCTACCGCAGCGTAGTCCAACCGAACCTTGATTTGCGGCGCAAGAACTTGCTTTTCAATTTGCAGATCGGCAATGCCTTGGATACCTGCAAGTCGGGAGCGCAAGGTGTCGGCTTGCCCTCGAAGCACATCAAGGTCTTCGCCAAAAATCTTGATAGCAATTTGTGAACGAACGCCCGAAAGCATGTGATCAATCCGGTGAGAGATCGGCTGTCCCACCTCGATGGAGGCTGGCAAATTGGCCAGTCGCGCGCGGATATCTGCACGAACCTCATCCATCGAGCGAGTCAGCTCTCCCGAGGGTTTGATCCCCACATCCAGTTCGCTCACATGAACTCCTTCGGCGTGCTCATCGAGCTCGGCACGTCCGCTGCGCCTGCCGACGTGCACCACTTCGGGTACTTGTTTGACGAGCACTTCTGCTTGACGCGCCAGGGCAGACGATTCGGTCAGCGTGACGCCCGGGTTCAGTCGCAGGCCCACGAGCAGCGTGCCCTCATTGAAGGGCGGCAAGAACGTTGTTGGAAAGAACGGTACAGCGGTCGCCGCCAGCAGGACCGCAATCCCTGCGCTGGCCATAGCCACGCGAGGCTTTTCAAGAACTACCTGCAAGCTGCTCTTGTAGCGTTGCTTGAGCCAGGCCAGCACCTTGGTGTCGCCATGGTCCAGATTCTTCATCCGGGGCAGCAGGTAGTAGCTCAACACAGGGGTCATCGTGACCGATACGAGCAATGAGGCCAGTGTCGAGATGATGAAAGCCATGCCCAGAGGTACGAACAGCTTTCCCTCCAAACCCGGCAACGCGAAAAGGGGAAGAAAGACCAGAACAATAATCACCGTCGCATAGAGAATGGCCGAACGGACTTCCATAGAAGCCTTGGCCACTAGCGAGAGAAGCGGCATGCGCTGGCTGGCTTCCTTGGCACGGTCTTCTTTGAGACGGCGCAGGATGTTCTCCACATCCACTACGGCGTCGTCGACCAGTCCACCGATGGCGATGGCCAGTCCCCCCAGCGTCATGGTGTTGATCGACAGGCCGAAGTACTTGAAGACCAGAGCCGTAATGAAAATCGAAATCGGTATGGCGGTGAGCGCGATGATGGTGGGACGCACCGTCCCCAAGAAGAAGAAAAGGATCGCGGCCACGAAGACCGACGCGCCGATCAGCTTGCCTTGCAGCGTCGAAATCGAAGCCTCAATGAAGCTAGCCTGACGGAATGTCACACGTGGGGCTTCCATCCCTGCGGGCAGGGAAGCCTTGAGGTCCGAAATGGCTTCCTCGATGGACTTGGTCAAGCTGGTGGTGTCAGCCGTGGGTTGCTTTTGAACCCCCAGGATCACCGCAGGCTTACCTTCAAAGCCTGCATCGCCTCGCTTGATGGCCGCAGCAAATGTGACCTCGGCGATTTGTCGCAACAAGATGGGCTGCCCGTTCTTGGCGGCAATTGCCAGGTTGCGCAAGTCCTCCAGACGGGACGTGCGGCCCAGATTCCGAATCAGGTACTCGCGCCCATTGAGTTCTAAAAATCCCCCGGATGTGTTGGCTGAAAACCCGCGCAGGGCAGACTCCAACTGGTCCAAGGAAATGCCCAGGTCCGCCATGCGTGCGGTATTAGGCTGAACCTGAAACTGACGCACTTCGCCGCCGATAGGGATGATCTGTGCGACACCCGGTATGGACAGGAGACGCGGGCGGAGCACCCAGTCGGCATACTCACGTACAGCCATGGGTGAGATCTTTTGCGGATCGACAGGGATGGCGATCTGCATGATCTCGCCCATGATGGAGCTGATGGGACCCATGCGGGGCATCACCCCGGCAGGCAAACCCTGCTCCATGGCCGAGAGCCGTTCAGACACCAATTGACGTGCCCGAAAAATCTCCGTGTCCCAATTGAAAGTCACGTACAAAAAGGATAGCCCGGCCGAGGATGTCGAGCGAATCGACTCCACACCAGGTAATCCGTTCATGGCCGTTTCAAGCGGAAAGGTGATCAATTGTTCGACCTCTTCGGCCGCCATCCCACCAGCCTCGGTCATGATCGTGACCGTAGGCTTGTTCAGATCCGGAAAGACATCCACCGGTGTGCGGGACAAAGTAAATGCCCCGTAGGCCATCAACACGACGCCAGCGATTAAAACCAATAGTCGATTAGCCAGACTGTTTTCGAGAAGCCACTTAAACATCGCGTGACTCCTTAGCGGACTTGATTGATGAGTGTGGCGCCCTGAGTCGCCACACGATCACCGGATTTCAAACCCGAGGTCACTGTGACATTTGCGCCGTCCAGTGGTTCAAAGGTCACGGTGCGAGGTTCAAACTTTTCAGGCGCAGTCTTGACCCAGACCACGTTCTGATTAGCTGCGTTTTTCATCAGCGACGACTGAGGTACAGCTATACCCTGCGTCCTTTCCTTAGACTGAACATACACCTTTACCGGCTGTCCAACTGCTAAGTCAAGCTGCTCTAGGTTTTGTGCTTGAAAGTTCAACGGTAATGCTTGCTCACGCAAGCTGCGAGCTGCACCAATGAAATTCAATGGGACGCGCTGCTCACCAGCAGCCAGCGTTGCGCCGCCGATGTTGTTAATGAGAGTCGCATCAAAAGCCAAGGCCTCAATACGCATACGTTTGGGATCAACGATTTCGAAGATCAATTCCCGTGAGTCAACCACTTGTCCCGCAACCACGTGTGTAGATGCAATCACGCCGGATACAGGAGCCACTAGAGACTCTTTACCGATCAATCCACCGCTAAGAGCTGCCAAACGTCCCGTCAAGCTAGAAACGTCGCTTTCAGCAGCTTCCACTTCCTTACGCGGAACGGTGTCAGATAGTTCGCGCAAGCGTGCTAGACGCTTCTCAGCAAGCGTTTTAGCTGCACGAATTTCAGCAAGTTGAGCCGACTGACTAGCCCGCTCTAGGGGAGCGAGCGCAGGATTTACATAGGCCAACACCTGCCCCTTTTTAACTATCTGACCGGCATTAGGTAAGCCATTGGGTCCCGGCTCTATTCGTCCAGCGTTTGTGGGCTGAACTTTTCCTCCAGTGTTAGGGTCCATCAGTACCCTCCCATTGAGTTCAAATGAACGCGGTACATCTGCGACTTCCACCACAAGAGTTTTGACATTCAGTTGTCGCTGAGCTGGCTTGGGTAAGAAGACGCTGCCATCGGCCATGCGCTGCGGACCGTTGGAATTGGCCATCACAGGTACTGCGCCATGGTCATGGCCTTCGCCCGCATGAGATGGAATGGCAGCGAAAACCAAACAGAAAGCAGTTGTGAGTGCGACTATGTGGCTCGTTTTAAAAGAGTTGCTTGTTTTCATGAAGACGGTCCCCTTATGCACGACGAGCGTGTTGACGAAATCGATAAGTCGCGCCCAGCGCGATCAAGGCTAGCAGCACTGCAACTATCCAAATAGCAAGAGATTTCCATCCCAAACGATTACCCAGGCTGAGTTTTTCCTCGTGTAAATCTAGCTCTCCAGCAAGCAGGTCAGTCAGTTCACCCGCGTTAATGGTTGCGGTAACAGGAAAAACGCTAGGTTTGAGCGTGTCTTTAAGCGTTACTTCATATTCGCCCTCACCGTGCTTGTTAGCGGTGTATTTACTTCCTGCAATATCAATTTCGATTCGAGCGTCATTGATTGGGCTGTTATCTGCAAAACGGTCTAAGTAAAGCGTTAACTGTTTTCCGTTGATGACGCCGACCATTTCTAACTCTTCAGATATTGCGATAAAGCGAGGCAGCGCAGAGGCAGATGCTTGCGTTGTTACTTCACTATGACCCGGACCTGCAAAAGTGATGGGACTTACCAGTACGAGAATGAGCGCTAGAAGAGTGGTCACTGTTGGTTGAATGAGATACATGTTGTTCCTTAATTTTTGGAAGTGGTGACCTTACTGAGGCAGCAATCCCAGTGACTGACGCCATGCAGAGATAGCGGCAGCTAGATCAATTTGGCTTCTGGCTTCTTGTCGCTCTGCTTCTACAGCCTCTGCCTCGATACGCAAGCGAGTGGGTAGATCTGTTTCACCCAATCGGAAGGACTTGTCAAAAAAACTGCGTGACTCTTTTGCCAAACGAGCTCTACGCTGAGCTGCATCAAGTTGGACACGTGCAGACTCTGCCCGGAAGGCGGCTGCGCGTTGATCAGACTGGAGACGGTCTTTCTCCAACATCAATATGGACTGCACTTCAACGGCCTCAGCTTGTGCTGTTGCGATTCGCGCCTCATATCTTGGTCCACCACCAAATGGCAAACGAACGCCGACAAGAACTGTTTGAACGTATCGCTCACCAAACGCGCCTCGGTCGCGAGTAGTAGCAACCGTGAGCTCTGGATTAGTTCGTGTTTGTGTACTGATTAGACTTGCCGTACGCTCAGCAACAGCAATACGGTTTTCCAGTTCAGCTAGTAAAGGATGCTCAAGGATCTGCGCTGGAACTGGAGGGTGTTCAGCAACTCCATGGATGGATAAATTGGCCTCAAAACTAACGCCAGTAAGTGATGCAACTTGCGCGAAAGCAGATGCAGATGCAGCATCAGCTTGGGCAGCTAATGCCTCAGCCGCCGCTGCTACACCCTCTGCTTGATGTTGGTCAGACTTAGCCAAATCGCCCGCATTTGTTCGTTTGGCAACGTCTGCGGCTAAACGCTGTGCATTTGTAAGTTGTTCACGTGCCAGTTCTGCATCTACGCGAGCACGCAGCCAGTTCCACCAAGCCTCTCTGACAGATGAAGCCAGTCGAAGTTGAGATGCTAAGAGCTTACGCTCAACAAAAGAAATTTCAGCTTGCGCCAAATCAAGACTGGCCGAGCGTTGACCAGGAAGCCAAATAGGAACAGCGATGCCAACTTCAGCCTGCCGCACACCGTTGTTATCCGCAGTTCTGTCTGATCTTTGACTGACCTCTAAGGACGGCGGTTCGGGAGACAGTAGGCCTGCGGCTTTGGCTTGGGATTGCGCGGCATCACGACGCAATTGAAGCGCACGTGCTTCGGGCTGCCTTGACCAGGCTGTATCAAAAACATCTTTTAATGACACCGCTCGGCTTAAAGGCGCGGCGGATGTGCTTTGTGCTTGGGCGCTCAGGACCCAACAGCTCATGGCAATGACCGACAGTAAAAACTGAATCGATGCCGTGATTCTTTTATTCAAACGCATAACTCATCTCCAATGGTGAAAACATCCAAGGAGATCAGCGAGCAGCGACAACGCGGTCGCTAGGCGTTAGCGTGCAACGCTCAAAGCGTCAGACGCAACCAGCACACAGGGGATTCGTGAGTAGAAAGAGGGAAACCCAAGGCTCGCCGATCAGGCAAGCGAGGTCCATTTAGGTCGTTCAGGGCGTTCTCTAGACAACTGAGAGAGACTAGATTGAACGTAGAGTTGATGGCTATCAGAGGTAGCCAATGTGGTCGTATTCAGATTGGTTGTCAGCGCTACTGTACAACTCAGATGGCAAGTAACACAGTCATGATCCATGCTCGCGGATGGCGATGTTTTTTTACTAGATTCTTGGTGATCGGCTGGCTCGTGTTCATGGGTGTGGTGGCCTGGGTGCTTGGCCGTCACACTGCTTTCGTGCTGGCAATAGCCGGCCACTGCCGCCCAGCTAAATTGCAGGGGTAGCAAAGCAAGTAAAAAAATTGCCAAGTACTTTTTCATGAGTAGCAACTATAGCCAATGGAAGTCGTCAAATCCACTTTAAAAATATTTAACCTCTCGGCAATTAAGGTCACTGCCAAGAGATTTAGCTATCACGACAGTCAATTCTTTGGGGCTTTGAGAAGGCGCAAACCGTTGAAAACAACCAACAAGCTCGCTCCCATATCTGCAAACACAGCCATCCACATCGACGCATCGTCAAAGATCGCTAGCAGCAAAAACACAGCCTTAATTCCAAGGGCTAGACTAATGTTTTGCCACAAAACGAAGTGCGTGCGTTTAGATAGTCGAATTGTTTCAGGCAATCGGCGTAAGTCATCGTTCATGACAACAACGTCTGCTGCTTCCATAGCAGTGTGGGTTCCAACACCCCCCATAGCAAAACCAATGTTCGCCTTAGCAAGTGCCGGAGCATCGTTGATGCCATCGCCGGTCATGGCTGTTACACCGTATCGCTCCTGGAACTCCTCAATGGCTTTGAGCTTATCCTCGGGCAGCAGATTTCCTCGTATTTCCGAGATACCTGCTTGATGTCCGACGGTGCGCGCGGTTGCTGCGTTATCACCGGTCAACATAATGGGCACGACACCCAGTGCTTTTAACTCGGCAATCGCCTCAATCGATGATGGTTTGATTGTGTCCGCCACAGCAAAGAGCGCAACCACTCGGTCTCGATTGGCCAAAATGGTCACAGTTCTTCCGGCTTCCTCATGAATTGCGAGACGGGCCTCTAGTTGCGCTGAACACTGGCCGCGTTCTTCGACCCATCGGTGATTTCCAAGAATATAGGTGTGTCCATCGATGACGCCTTGAACTCCTCGGCCTGCAACAGCTTGAAAGGCATCAACCGACTGGGTTTGTGATGCCAGACCCAAAGCAATTGCCTTAGAGACAGGGTGATCAGAGCGAGAAGCCAAGCTCTTAGCGAGAAGCTCTAAATGTTGCGGAGTTTCGTCGATAGCGATGGGTTCGAAGGCGACTAATTTAGGTTTTCCCTCAGTGACAGTGCCGGTTTTATCTAAAGCAACTGCTTGGATTTTTCTGGCTTCCTCAAGGTAAACGCCTCCTTTAATCAAGATACCTCTTCTTGCAGCAGCAGCAAGGCCACTTACTACTGAAACAGGTGTGGAGATGACCAAAGCGCAAGGACATGCGATAACCAACAAGACCAATGCTTTATATAGCGCTTCTAACCAAGTAAGTCCCGCTAACCAAGGCATCAGAAGAGCAACGATCAGCGCAAGAACAAAAACAGCAGGTGTGTAAATAGCCGCAAACTGGTCAACGAATCGCTGTGTTGGAGCACGGGAGGCTTGAGCCTCTTCGACAGCTTTGATGATGCGGCTCAGGGTGCTGTTTGATGCTGGCGATGTGACACAAATTTCCAGAGCTGATGCTTGGTTGATGGTTCCTGCAAAAACTTCATCGCCTGGCCCCTTGTCCACAGGAAGGCTTTCACCTGTTAAGGGTGACTGATCTATCGCACTCTGGCCAGTAATTACAGTGCCATCAAGCGGCACTCGTTCACCAGGTGCGATGCGCACAACTGAGTTCAAGGCAATAGTCTTGACAGCCATTCGAAGCCAGTTGCCGTCCAATTGGCGCACTTCTGCTTGTTCAGGTGATAGAGCTAGAAGACTTTTGATTGCACCACGTGCACGATCGACAGCACGCGCCTCGATGGCCTCAGCAATTGCATAGAGAGCCATCACCATAGCGGCCTCTGGCCACTGACCTATCAAAAATGCGCCTGTTACAGCGACTGTCATTAGCGCGTTGATATTCAATCGTCTTTGCCGTAGAGCAGCGAGGCCTTTCCCGTAGACACTAAAACCTGACAAAAGGATGGCGCCAATTGCCAATCCCATGCCGAGTACTTTGATCCATGTTGTTGCAGGAAAACCGTAGGCAATGGCCTCTGCTGCAAAGGCCAAACAAAGTGCTGCAAAGAGTTTTCCCCATACCTGCCAAAAGGCCTTAAATGCTGACGTTGTTCCCGAAGGGGTATCAACGTCTTCTTCGATGGGTTCGGGTTTGAAGCCTGCCTTTCGAATCGCCTCCAGTGCATCTGGTAATACTGCGCCGCTAGCAGAAATGGTCAATACACGTGCTCCAAGATCGAATCGCAGAGCATCAACTCCTTGAATTCCATCCAATGCGTGACGGATCTCTGCCTCCTCTGATGCGCAATCCATATTTGCGATGCGGAATTTGTTTTGAGGTTGGTCGGGGCGTATTTGTGCCGCGTCCTGCTCAGATAGTGCCGTCGGCGCATTTGCAGCGGCAGAGCAACAGCTCACACTCTGGCAATTTTCTGGCTTTGTGCTTTCGCAATATGTACTCATGATTCTCTCCTTATCGAGAGCATTAGAAACCCTGTAGCCACTTCAATGTCAAGCCCCTAGAATGGAATGCCGTGATAAAAGAGGACATTATGAGGATTGGAGAGCTCGCTAAGGCCACCGATACACAGGTGGAGACCATTCGCTACTACGAGCGTGAGGCTTTGCTGCCGCAGCCCGAGCGCACTGATGGCAACTATCGGGTCTATGCGTCAGAGCATGTTGAACGACTGTCGTTCATCAGATATTGTCGTGGACTGGATATGACCTTGGAAGAGATTCGAGTGCTCTTGCGTATGAAAGACTCTCCTCCGCAGGATTGCTCTGAAATCAACTCCTTAATCGATGAGCACATCAACCATGTGGCAGTTCGAATCCGCGAACTAAAGGTCTTACAGAAGCAGCTTGTTGATTTGCGAAGCAGTTGCTCCGGGAGTGGCTCAGTAAATGAGTGCGGCGTTCTTACCGGAATGGCTCAGGCATCGCGTAAAGGCTCTGGGGGCCGAGCAAAAAGCCATATTCATGGATCGCATGAATTGGCTCGTAATGAAAAATTAAATTCGCTCTGATCGAATTTTCTTTTGACTGCTTCTGGCCGAATGCCGTCCTGCCAGACTCATTTCCCATCGTCTGCTTTCGCTGCAAAGCAGTCTGTTGAGCTACCGGACTAAGAGATGACTTTTTTCGAATCTGGATCGTGTGAATAAATGAATCTTTATTGGCTTAAAACTCCGTGTAGGCCAACTTTCAGAAATACTACCTAAGAGCTGCGTTCAAAGTGTGAGCAACTCTTACTGCTGCCATCATTAACCGTAATTCCACCATGGAGTTAGCTTTATTTATATATTCAACCGGAAGTTGGTCTACAACTTTCAACGTGTTGTCACATGAAAAACTAGGCAACTCTGCGTAGACAAATGAGCTTGCCAAATGTCTAGACTCAAGGGCCCAATCTGCATGAGACCCAGAACTCCATTCTTCAATTTGATGCTTGTATTTTTCAAGCAGACGATCAGAAACTTCACGTAAATTTCTCCCACGGGTAATTTTTTGTACAAACCCCGTATCCCATTGCGAATGCAGATTATTTCGAGTTCGACCAATCAACACGTCGTTTCCACCTCGATCATTGTTATCTGCGACATGCAAAGGCTGGTGTAAATCCCCTATCAAATGAACTAAGACTCGCACTGCAAAAATCTTTTCAGCAACACTCGAAATGGGACTAGATAAAACTCGCCTGTATTGCTCAATGCGTGCGGTAATGCAATCACCTTGTGAACAAAGATCATTTCTTTCTTTTTGATTGCAAATGGGGAGATTGATGTAGTGCCATTTGTTAGACCCTCTAATAGATCGCATCAACGGAAGTCGCTCTTCATCCATCCATACTGCAACCTCTGCCAAATCAGCGGCAGGGATGAGGGCATTGAGGTGGACCTTAGCCTCACTAGTAAGTAGCTGCTCAGCAATGTACCCAGTTATTCGATGCCCTGAACTTCCCCAAGCCTGAGCCTGTCCGACAAAAAGTGAATGCACCGCAAAAATAAAAAACGTAATTTTCAACATACTGTGTGCCCGCGTATCGATGTAACAATAAAACTGTTACACCAACTGAAAGCGCTTATTTTTAAGGCTTCTGACGCTTGTAACACAAGCTATAGGATTACGGTTGTCATGAGCGATGGCGTGTTTGCCGTCTTGGCGCAGTTCAATTTGGGCATCGCTCAGCACCTCCATCACATAGCGGTTTGAGCTTTGGCTTTTTCGGTCCAGCAACACACGCACCTCGACACCACGTTGGTGCGCTCTTATTAAGGCTTGTGCAATGGCGTTGTGGGTGAAGCCATAGGCTTGCACCAAAACTTCGCGCTCACTGTCATCAAT
>ERZ650308.622-NODE-622-length-19175-cov-8.748536_pt1 | contig 19175 bp, 21 predicted proteins | sample MGYA00376244_ERZ650308 | MGnify/ENA primary metagenome ERZ650308 (study PRJEB26733, sample SAMN07839295) | wastewater metagenome | biome: small river; feature: stream; material: water | place: USA: North Carolina | collected 2016-04-26 ... | reverse complement strand
TATTTGATTAAAAAGTGGGCAAATTTACTCTTTTTAAATATATTAGGATAAAAAATTAAAAAAAATCACATTGGAGTTAGTCAATTATTATCTCATTTAGTACTAGCAGATTTGTTGACTAAATTTGAAATTTAAATTTTGCCTAATTTTCTACAGATCAATCGCATTTTAAATAATTGTATTTTAGCATTCTAAATTGAATTTTTATGAATAAACTAGTTCTAATTATTGTTGGAATTGTATCGTTTTCTTGTAAATCAATACATTCTGTAAATAACCGTAATGCACTGTCTGTTTCTATAGATACTTTATTACTAGATAAAATCAGTATTCGTGCTTTGGTTTTGGATCACGACAAAGTATGGTATGCAGGGGATCAATCTAGATTTGGCTATTTTGATTTGAAGACAAATCAGAAAAAACAAATTAAAATACCTTCTGAAAAAAATGCTGAATTTAGAAGTATTGCCCAAACGGAAAAGTATGTTTTTATTTTAAACGTTGGGAATCCAGCTTTTCTCTATAAAATTTCAAAAGAAGATTTGAGTTATGAATTAGTATACCAAGAAAATAATGAAAAAGTGTTTTATGATAGTATGCAATTTTGGAATAATAAAGAAGGTATAGCTATTGGCGATCCAATTGAAGCGAGTTTTTCTGTAATTACCACAAGGGACGGAGGGCTATCGTGGCAAAAAATACCTTCAGATCAATTGCCTCAATTAGCAGATGGTGAGGCTGCTTTTGCGGCCAGTAATACGAATATTGTGATTAAAGGAAATTTGACATGGCTTGTTTCTGGCGGAAAAAAAGCACGAGTGTTTTATTCTAGTGATAAAGGTGTAAGTTGGTCAGTTATTGAAACGCCAATTGTTCAAGGAAAACAAATGACAGGAATTTTTACAGCCGATTTTTACAATTCTACTATTGGTTTTATATCGGGTGGAAATTATGAAGTCTTGAGTCAAAACTTTGATAATAAAGCAGTAACCTATAATGGAGGGAAAACATGGAATTTAGTTGCACAGAATCAGGGGTTTGGATACGCATCTTGTATACAATATATTCCCAATAGTCATGGAAAAGGATTGATTAGCGTAGGCGCTTCAGGAATTTATTACTCTAATGATGGTGGTATTAGTTGGAAACAATGGAGTACAGATTCTGGTTTGTATACCATCAGATTATTGAATAACTATACAGCTATTGCAGCAGGCAAAAATAAAGTGATTCGTCTTCGATTTAAATGATAAAGCCATTCTTGTTGGAATGGCTTTTGTGGGGGTATTTTAAATGAATTTAATCTTTTCTTTGTCCTCTATTTCGGTACTGCAATAACAATTTTCTACTGAAGTCTTCTTCGGATTTTTTGAGTTTAATGATTTTTGATGCGGGCAGTACTCCCTTTAAATTAAGTATGAATTTTTTGCGAAGCATATAAATCTCCTCTTCATTAGTTTCCATTTGGTTTAAAAGTACACTGGCTTCTTTCTCAGTCATTTTTTCTTTTGCATCATGGTATCGTTTTATAAACGATCTCATTTTTAAATGTTTCAATTCAAATTCTTTTTCTTCAAAGGCATTGTAAATGGGCCAAAACCTCTCTGCTTCTGTAATGCTCAGTTCAAGTTCAGTCGTTAGAAATCCTATTTTCATTGTTTTGATTTGTTCTCTTTTTTCTTTCATCTTTTCACTTTGTGCAAAAGTGCTGAAAGTGGTAAATAAAAGTAATGCGAATAATACGTTAAGAAGTTTCATATTGGTTAGTATTAATGATTTTTATTCGGATAAAAGTCTTTCTAAGTTAGAATTTGTGGTTAAATGGTCTTCAATAATATCATCTTTTAATTGGATAACAGTACCTAAAGAGGTTATGTCCTCATTGTCTAAATCACTAATTAAATCATATTGATTGATATTCGTTTGATAACTTATGTGATTTTCTAATGTGGATTCATCTAATTCATCAGAAGGTTTAGAAAGTTGATTGAAAATAGGAATAAATAATCCAATTACTAATATGGCTGCTACTGCGAAAAGTAGTTTCCTTTTTTGTTTGTGAAGTGGAATCACCCTATTTTTTTCGTCGGGTAATTGCGAAAGTATCTTTTTTGAAAAATCCTCAAAGTAGTGATCTGGAACTATAAATCCAGATGTAATTTTTGGTCCGTTTTCTAAATTAAAATTTTTCATAGTAAGCTTTTGACTATTAAGAGTATAAAAGGTTTAATTTGAAGTGACATAAGCCTCTATTTTTTTTACAGCATGATGGTAAGATGCCTTTAATGCTCCAACTGATGTATCTAAAATAGTTGCAATTTCCTCATATTTTAATTCTTCAAAATATTTCATTTTGAAAACGAGTTGCTGTTTAGTGGGTAATAAAGCAATAGCTTTTTGTAATTTTATCTGAATTTCTTCACCCTCAAAATAGATGTCTGCAGTAAGATTATCTATAACTTTATTATTTAATTCTTCGCTAGATAGCTTCTTTTTCTTTGCTTGCTGTTTGATGAAAGTTAGGGATTCATTTGTTGCAATTCGGTACATCCAAGAATATAGCTTACTATCACCTTTGAAATTCTTTATGTTTTGAAATATTTTGATAAAAGTATTTTGCAAAACATCATCTGAATCATCATGATCCAAAATGATATTTCTTATATGAAAATACAGTGGTTTTTGATAGATATGCAAGAGTTTTTGAAACGCTTCATTTTGCGTTTTTGGATTTAATAATGATTCAATAAATTCCTTCTCGTCTTGCAAATTGCGGTTTTATCAATTTAGAATAAAAAGTAATAGAAAGGTTTAACCAAAAATTTAAATAGCTTCTGGATTCACTTCGTTTATAGGTAACTCTTCTGTTTCTGGTTCCTGTTTTGGAACTTCAATGTTCTTACTTTTAACGGGAAAATAAAAATCTGTTTTCCATTTTGAAGGATGATTAATTTCTTTTTTGCTTAAAGTAAATACTTCAATATGTGAAAAACTCGAACCTGGAGTAATCACTTTTTGATTAATATATGATTTGGATTTTTTTAACGCTTCTTTAGTATGCGAATAGTCCCCGTATAGGGTTGTTTTTATTGCTTGAAAAGTTTCCAGCTCATCAGCTAAGATATCACTTCCATCACTTGTTATTATAGCTTTTTTTATAGGGATACAAAGTGAAATATTGGTTAATCCGCTTTTCTCATTATAGGTATTGTAAATAATAAAAGGTTTGCCGTTAAGTTCAATTTTATTCTGCTTGCAAAAAGCAATAATTTTAGGAAAAACAATTTTAGAATTTTTAACCACCTTACTAATTTTACTAGTAAAACTTTGATAAAGATAGGGTGTTCCTAATTTTTGAACTAATCCATTTACTTTGATTTTGTAGGTATTGATTTCATATACCAAACTTCGATCTAGGTTAACCAAACTTTTATCAAAAAGGTCACCAATAATTTTTTGGGCCCCACCATGCAAAGCAGTGGAAATTTTATAAGAAAAGCTCATTTCTCCTACTGTTTTTACTGTAACTTTTGTGCCGCCTAATGTATCTTTAAATACCCAAGTAATTTTGAATTTGGAATCATCCCAATCCATTTTTTGATAGATACTATCATTTTCTTTTAGCGAAAAAGTCTGAATCGTTCCAGCACCTTTAGAGCCTTCCCATGAAAATTGAGCTCCTTTGCCTAAAGTGTTTTTGGAGAATTGGCCTTTTAATGAAGTGTCTTCCGACAAAAGATCCATAAAATCTTGCCAGTTTTCAGCATCATTCACGTAATTATACACATTTGATTTTGAAGTAGGAATAATTTTACTTTTCTCGATGGAAAAATTACCTTTTTGCGTTGCAATAAAAACAGAAAAAGATACAAAACTAAGTAAAAGTAAAAGGAAGATATATTTTAAGATTTTCATATTGACTGTAAAAGGGTTGCTTACGTAAAGTTACGTTATTTTATTTCACAATGACATTTGAAACAAAAATATACTAGCGCTTAAAGAAAATCTTGATTATAAATAGTAATCCTATAAATACTAAAAAACCGATCAATATTTTATAATTCCCTTTGTAAAAAATTTGGTGCAAACGCGCATCTTTTTTATAAGAAAAAAACATTGCAATTACGAAAGCTATAAAAAAAAGGAGTCCGAAGATTATTTGTCCTGTACTAAACATCTGTTGATAATTTTTAAAGCAAATTTAGGCATTTATTCAAGAATAGTTGTTAATTTTCCAATCCATTTAATGAATCAATTTATGCAAAAACAAATTAAAGCGGTCAAGGAATTTCATACCGCATTTCGAATAGGACATAGTGAATCACCAGTTGCCGATTTAGGCGAAACTAAAAAGCAACTTCGTTATAATCTAATGAAGGAAGAAAATGAAGAATATTTAGAAGCTGTTTTGAATAATGACTTGGTCGAAATAGCAGATGCATTAGGTGACATGCTGTATATTCTTTGTGGGACAATTATTGAACATGGTTTACAACATAAAATAGAGGAAGTGTTTGACGAAATTCAACGCTCCAATATGAGTAAATTAGGTGAAGATGGAAATCCAATTTATCGTGAGGACGGAAAAGTAATGAAAGGGCCTAACTACTTTAAGCCGGATTTTACGAAAATATTAGTAGAATAAGTGATCTTATTTTTGAAGATAAAAAAAGCGATTTTCATTTGAAAATCGCTTTTTTGTTATTAATAAGTATTGGTTATACTTTGACAGTCCAACCAAAAGTATCTTCAGCTACTTTATTTTGAATGTTTGTTAATTTCAATTTCAAATCGGCAGCAACTGAATTATCCAATTTAGGTAATTCGTAGTAGTGATCTTTGTAAGAGAATCCCGCAATTGGGCTAATTACTGCTGCAGTACCAGCACCGAAAATTTCTTTCAAACTTCCGTTTTTAGCCGCTTCAACTAATTCATTTACTAATACAGAACGTACTTCAACTTGAATACCTTCTCTTTTTGCTAAATCAATTAATGTTTTTCTAGTTACTCCATCTAAAATTCTCTCACTTGTAGGGGCTGTGAATAACGTATCATTGATTCTAAAAAACACGTTCATCGTTCCCGCTTCTTCTAATTTGGTATGAGTAGCATCATCAGTCCAAATAATTTGTTGAAATCCTTCTTTGTTAGCTAAATTAGTTGGGTAAAATTGACCGGCATAATTACCGGCTGCTTTTGCAGCACCAATTCCACCATTAGCTGCTCTACTGTAATGTTCTGCAACAATTACTTTTACCTCACCTGCATAATACGATTTTACAGGAGATAAGATAATCATGAATTTGTAATTGTCAGAAGGATTAGCAATAACTCCAGTACCAGTACCAATCATAAAGGGTCTAATGTACATGGAATTTCCATTTCCTTTTTTAACCCAAGCTTGATCTATTTTTAGTAATTCTTTTAAGCCGTTCATGAAAATAGTTTCAGGTACTTCAGGCATAGCCATTCTTACAGCAGATTTGTTGAAACGATTATAATTTTCATCAGGTCTAAACAGCCAAATTGCATCATGTTCGTCTTTATATGCCTTCATTCCTTCAAAGATAGCTTGTCCATAATGGAATACACGAGTAGACGGATCAACTAAAAAAGGGGCGTAGGGCTTAATAGTAGGTGTTTGCCATTCTCCATTTACAAAATCACATTCAAATAAATGGTCTGTAAAAACAGATCCAAAACTTAAGTTTTCAAAATCAACTTCATTTATTTTTGAGGTAGTTGAACGAATAATTTCAATTTTTGTACTCATATTAAGTAATTATTTTAAAAGATATATAATAAGCAAAAACCTATCAGATATAATATGTGATTTTATTTTTTTAATATTTACAAAATTAAATAAAAAACGCTAAAATACTTATCAAAATAGTATTAATTATAGCTATTGACTGAGATTTATTTATATTTAAAAATAATCATACAATTAGGCTCGATTTATGGGAATTATATAAAAAATATCATTTTTTTTCGAACGAAACGTTTTTGTTTTAACTAATTTTGGGCACATTATTCAAAGTCTCAACAAGTATTAACTTCAATACATATTCATTGGAAAGAGAAATTATTCAAACTCTTGATGGTTCAACAACAATTCATCTTAAAGAATGGGATGAATGTTATCATTCAAAACACGGTGCAATTCAAGAAGCTCAGCATGTATTTATTAAAAATGGACTTTCGTTATTCCCGAATCAATCCGTCTCTATTTTAGAAATAGGTTTTGGTACAGGATTGAATGCATTTATTTCTTTTTTAGAATCACAACACTTGAATCAGCAAATTCATTATGTTGGTGTTGAGGCTTATCCTGTAAATGCGACCGAAGTACTTGCAATGAATTATGTTGATGAGTTGAAAGCCAGTTCTAAAAAAGAAGTTTTTGATAAAATGCACGAGAGTAATTGGAATGAAAAAATAGAATTAACTACTGATTTTGAATTAACCAAGCGGAAGCAGCTTTTTGATGATATTGATGATATTGAACAATTTGATTTAATCTATTTTGATGCTTTTGGCTATCGAGTACAACCTGAGTTATGGAGTACTGCTATTTTTCAAAAAATGTTTGCAGCACTTCGACCCGGAGGAAAGTTAGTTACTTATGCGGCTCGTGGAGTTGTTAAACGAAGTATGTTAGAAGTAGGATTTACAGTTGAAAAATTACCTGGCCCACCAGGTAAAAGAGAAATGTTTCGTGCAAGTAAAGCTATTAAATAATTATTATTTCGGGAATAAAATAAATTACTTAAAACTTCGTTAAAATAATACTTTGTCAATTACTATTGATGTAATTTTATACAACGAAAAATAAAAGTTTAACTCAAAATTGAATTCATTATGACAAAAGTAATGCTTGACTACACCAAATCTATTCTTGAAAGAGTTAGTTTTGATCCCGCACTTTTTTACAAAGAATTACAAAAAGCAATTAAAACTTTATTACCTCATGAAATGGAACAATTGAAAGAATGGTTATACAGATTCACTAATAAAAAACCAGAATTGAAGCCTTGTCTGGTAGTTATTAATTCATAAAAAAAGGAACCAATTTGGTTCCTTTTTTATTTTTTGTGTAACGGGCTAATGATTTCAACATTTTGGAATGCAATTGCCCCTTTAATGACTCCGGAAATAGTATTTCTAAGGGCATCAATTATATGAATTTTTAGTTCGCTTTTTGGATAAATTAAACTGACTTCGCGAGCAGGTTTAGGCTCTATAAAATGGCGTAGTTTATTTTTATCCGTTTCTTTTAAGTCTAGAGTATGTAAATAGGGTAGTAGTGTAGTGCCAAGACCTTCATTGGCTAACTTAATTAAGGTTTCAAAACTGCCACTTTCTATCTGAAAATGATTGATTTCGTTTCGGGCGTTATTTCTACATAAATTAAGGATACCATCTCTAAAACAATGCCCGTCTTGTAGTAACAATATTTCATCTAAATTTAAATCAGAAACTTCAATTTCTTTTTTCTGGTAATGTTGATGGCCTTCAGGGATATAGGCCATAAATGGCTCATAGTAAAGTACAATCTCTTTTATTTTTTCTTCTTGAAGTGGAGTTGCAGCAATGGCTGCGTCCAAATGACCATTGTTTAATTTTGTAATTATTTCAGCAGTATTTAGTTCCTCAATAATCAATTTTACTTTTGGATATTTTTTTATAAAATTGTTTAAAAACATCGGAAGCAATGTTGGCATAATTGTGGGAATAATTCCTAATCTAAATTCACCCCCTATAAATCCTTTTTGTTGTTCAACAATATCTTGAATTCGATCAGCTTCATTAACAATATTTTTAGCTTGAGTAACAATTTTTTGGCCAATATCAGTCAGTTGTATAGGTTTTTTGGTACGATCAAAAATTTGAATACTTAATTCGTCTTCAATTTTTTGAATTTGCATACTCAATGTGGGCTGAGTTACAAAACACTTGTCTGCTGCTAAAGTAAAATTTTTATATTCAGCGACTGCTAGAACATATTTAAGTTGAGTAATAGTCATAGGTATAGTTTGTATTGATGCAAATATAAAAACAATAAGTTAAACTTATAGATTGAATTTAATATTTAAATTGGTTACAAACCATTGCTTTAAAATTGTTGTATTAGTAAGTGTGTAACGAATTAGTAATTAGGATGTGCAATTAATTATTGATAAATAAATTGGCATGCCAATAGTTATGTTTACGGGAAATGTTATAGCTAAAGCCATAGGCAAATAAAGTCCAGGATTTGCTTTAGGAACTGTAATTTTCATTGTGGCTGGAACAGCTATATAAGATGCACTAGCGGCCAATACTGAAAATATAAATCGGTTAGAAATATCATCTGTTATTAAAGAGCTTATTATTGCAAATAAGCAACCATTCACGATTGGGATTACCACTGCAAAAACTAAAGGGAACCAACCACTGCTAAAGAATGATTTTAATTTTTTTCCGCTCGTTATTCCCATGTCTAACAAGAATATTGCTAGAAAACCTTTGAATAAATCATTTGTAAAAGGTTTAATACCTTGAGCTTGTTCAGCATTGGCAAGATATCCAATGACCAAACTACCAAGAATTAATAAAACACTACCATTTGTTAATGAATGTTTTACAATTGATTTTTTTTGAAATTTAGTATTATCTCCTTTATAAAAAATCGAAATCATCATTAATCCAATAATTATTGAAGGCGATTCCATCATTGCCATTACGGCTACCATATGACCATGTAACTGCAACTGATTTGCTTCCAGGTACGATACTGCAGTAACAAATGTAACGGCACTTACAGATCCATATGCAGCTGCAATAGCCCCTGAATCAAATAGGTTCAATTTTCTTTTCAGAATAAAAAAAGTATAAACTGGAATTATTGCTGAAATGCCAATTCCGAATAACATAGACCATATTATTTCGGTTGAAAATATTTCATGGGATAATTCTTGACCACCTTTAAAACCAATTGCAAATAATAGATATAGGGAGATGAATTTTGACGAGTTTTCAGGTATTTCTAAATCACTTTTCAAATAAACTGCTATGATACCTAACACAAAAAATAGAAGTGCTGGATTTGTTAAGTTTTCAATTAGTAAGTTTATATTCATAATTTATTAGTGTATAGTTTAGTTGTTTAATTATCTTATTTTTGAAAATTGCAGTCTCATTCCATTTGGATTATAATTAAATACTCCGTTAGTATATACTACATTCCCATTTACAATTGTTGTAACAATTTTACTTTGGAAGACTTGTTCTTCGAAAGGTGACCATTTGCATTTATATAAAATATTTTCTTTTGTCACTTTCCATGGTTGGTTTATATCAACTAATACTAAATCAGCATAATAACCTTCTCTGATATAACCGCGCTCTTTTAGCTTATAAATTTCAGCAACATTATGAGCAGTTTTTTCAACAATCATTTCTAATGTCAATTTATTTTGATGATACATTTCTAGTAAAGCAGGAAGAGCATGCTGTACTAATGGTCCTCCGGACATAGCTTGAAAATAGGTTCCCGTTTTTTCTTCTATAGTATGGGGAGCATGATCTGTAGCAATTATATCTAATTTTCCGTTATATAAAGCATCAAATAACCCCTTTTGATTCAATTCTGATTTGATTGCAGGATTCCATTTTATTTTTGCTCCTAATTTTTTGTAATCTTGGTCTGAAAACCACAAATGATGAACGCAGACCTCGGCAGTAATTCGTTTTTTATTTAAAGGTGTTTTGCAATCAAACAATTCGGTTTCAGCTAGAGTTGAAATATGAAATAAATGCAATCTGTTTCCGTATTTTTTAGCAATATCAATTAATTCTTTAGTGGTGGAGTAACAAGCTTCTTCGTTTCGAATTATTGGATGGTATTCAAATGGAATGTTAGTATTGAATTGTTGTTGCAGCGTTTCAGTATTTTTTTTGATAATAGCATCGTTTTCACTATGCAATGCTATCAAAGTATTTGAATTTGCAAAAATTTTATCGATATATTCCGGATAATTAGCAATAATGCCATCCTCTTTAGAAAAATACAATCCATCATCTGTTACTCCACATACATTTTCAGTATCTGTTTTTAGTGTTTCTTCCCAATTATCTTTGGTTAATCCCATAAAAAAAGAATAGTTGGCTAACGATTTTTTAGCGGCTAACGAATATTTTTGTTCTAGTAATTCATTAGTAAGTGTATTTGGCAAAGTATTAGGCATATCCATAAATGAAGTAATGCCACCAGCTACAGCTGCAATAGATTCCGAGAATATATCGGCTTTATGTGTAAGTCCAGGCTCTCTAAAATGAACTTGATCATCTATAAATCCTGGAAGTAAGTGTAAACCTTCAGCATTAATTTCATTACAAATTAACTCTTTGTGTATAGCAATTGAGTCATCAATTTTTTCAATTCTATTTTTGTAAATTAATACATCTTTGGTAACAATTCTACCTTCATTAACAATCTGTGCGTTTCGTATTATTAATCTCATAGTTCAGCTACTGCTCGGGTTAATCTATCGTTTATAGATTTTCCTAGATGAATATTGGGTAGTTTTTCAATTAAAAGCACATCGAGTCCAAGAGCATCTAATTCATGTAAATACGAATATAAATTTTTTGATGCTTCTTTAAAATCTCCAGTTGGGGATAAAATATATTGAACGAAAGGCCGTGGAGATTCTAATTTATTTTGAAATTGAAGTACTCCAATTTTTTTAAATTGAATAGATTCTAATTCTTTTTCAATATCCTCCACAAGAAAAGATTTTGTTTTTGGCGCATAATGTTTGGTAAACATTCCAGGAGCACTTGGAGCACTATTATCTTTGGTTTGTACCTTAATTGGACCAATAATTTTTGCAATTTCTTCAATTGGAATTGCTCCATATCTATAGAGAATAGGTTGTTCTTCTTCAAATCCAATTATGGTTGATTCAATTCCATTTTTACAATTGCCACCATCTAAAATTACGTCTATATCATTTTGGAAGTAATCATAAACATGAAGTGCTTTAGTTGGACTAATTGATCCAAATGGATTGGCACTTGGAGCCGCTAAAGGGAAGTCTAAATTCCTTAACAGCTCTAAGGTTAAAGGATGATTAGGTACTCTAATAGCAACAGTGTTTTTATTCGAGGTTACCCAATTGGAAATACAGTCTTGTTTTTTCAGAACTAAGGTTAATGCTCCTGGCCAAAAATGAGACGCTAATTGAGCTGCTAGAGGTGGTATATCTTTAGCGACTTCCTTTAGTTGCTCAGCTGACTTAAGATGAACGATTAGCGGATTGTTGTTGGGTCTATTTTTAATTTCAAATATTTTTTTGACTGCAGATTCATCAAAAATATTAGCTGCTAAACCATATACAGTTTCGGTTGGAATTGCAACTACCTTACCTTCATTTAGTGTATGGATTGCGAAAGAAATATCTTTAGTTATAACTGTCATAATTAATTAAGGATTACAATAATCGCAGTACATTGGGTCTTCATACTTTATAGTGTTGGGAAACATTTTAGTTTCTTTGTGTAAACATTTTTGGCATTGATAATTAACGCTTAAAGCTGATTTTGTAGGAGAATTGCATAAATTACATGGTAATCCTCGAGTCACTTCTTTAATTTCATAGCCAGGGGTGTCGCATGTTGGACATTTCGTATTAATCTTTTTAACTAATTTATGAGCGGCTTGTTCAATAACTTTCATTCTAGTTGGATTGTAACACGCTCTCATATCAGTTTCAACGAATACTTTTCCGAACAATTTTTGGATTTCTTTAAATTTTAGTATTAAATCTTTTTTATTGGTAATTCCTTTATAACATTTGGTAAAATTTGTTTCATCTGATTTTAGAATTATACCATGAGAAGGGAATTGAAAATTGGATGAAAATTCCAAAAGTTCTTGTTCTGTAGCGACATAGGTTCCATTAAAATTTGTCGAAGTACTTAATTCAGTAGCGATTATTTCTAGATTGTTTTTAACATCTAGTAACATTAAATGTTCTTCATCTGCCGGTAAAAAAAATATGGATGGGTGTGTTCCAAAGGATCCCTCACTCGCAATCACTAAATCGCATTCGTAATGGTGTAAAGATGATAAGCATTTTTGGCGAAGCGTTTCGATTACATCTTTCTTCCTTTCAATTTCTCCGCTAAATGTGCCTAATGAATCGGTATTAAATAGTTGGTTTACTATACATGTTACGCCAAATTCTTTTTCAAATATTGGTGCTATTATTTTTTCTTTCCCGTGTTGAGTTGCTATCAGTAATTTCCTTCCTTCAAACATTATTTGTTAACTGAAATTTTAATTACGCATTCAATTTCCAAAGTATGCTTCCCTGTCTCTGCTTGATGAATAACTTTATCAATTAAAGTCATCATTGTATTTAATTCTTCAATCCTTTTTTTGGAATGATCCGTGTCTTTGTTGAAACGAATTTGACTACTGAAATCCTCCAAACTATGAAAACTAATCTTATTATTTATAAGAGAGTTAAGAAGAGTTTTTGCTTCTTTTGGGGCAAAAATACCTTCAATTAATTTATGTTGTGATTTGTTTTCCATAATTACAATTTTACTTTTGTTATTTTTAATAAATAAGTTGATACAAATATTGATATTCCAAGAATAATTGTGGACAAAAATGAAAATTCAGATACTAAATTATTTACCATTGCAACTGACAATAAAATGATTATTGTTTTATAAACAGCGTTGTGTGATTTATAGTACATTTGAATTCTGCTTCTCAGTGATGATATTAACTTTTGCATTTTTATTGCAAATTTCAAACTTATTAATCATATATTTTTATTTATATTTGTTATCATTTATATAAAAATATTTTATGAATTACACTTTTCACCAATTAAAAGTCTTTTTAAAAGTTTTTCAAACAAAAAGCATTACAAAGGCGGCAAATGAATTGCACCTGACACAGCCAGCAGTATCAATCCAATTAAAAAATTTTCAAGATCAATTTGAAATTCCACTTACAGAAGTAATTGGAAGACAATTATATGTTACTGATTTTGGAAAAGAAATTGCATTTACTGCAGAACAAATTTTAAATGAGGTTGAAAAAATTAACTTTAAAACCCTAGCTTATAAAGGAATTTTATCTGGAGTATTAAAAGTTTCAGTCGTATCAACGGGTAAATATGTGATGCCCTATTTTTTGAGTGATTTTTTAAATTTAAATAATGGTATTGAGCTCGAAATGGATGTTACCAATAAATCAAAAGTGATTAAAGCTCTAAGAAATAATGAAATTGATTTTGCATTAGTTTCCAGTCTTCCGGTTGAAATTAATGTTGAATCTGAAACATTGTTGCAAAATAAATTGTTTTTAGTCGGTAATAAAGATGTGTTTTTTGATAAAAAGTTGTCCATGGAGGAATCTTTAATGAATATTCCAATTATTTACAGAGAGGAAGGTTCAGCAACAAGGATGCATATGGAAAATTATTTTTCAAAAAAAGGCAGTGTAATTAAAAGTAAATTGCAATTAACTTCTAACGAGGCTGTTAAGCAAGCTGTAATTTCTGGGATTGGCGTATCAATTATGCCGTTAATTGGTTTGAAAAACGAATTGGAAAAAGGTGATATTAAAATTATTCCATCCAAAGGACTACCCATTGTGACCAATTGGAAATTGGTATGGTTAAAAGGAAAAAAAATGAGTCCTGCAGCTGCTGCTTATTTAGAGTATATTAGAGCACAAAAAGCAGTCTTAAACGAGAGCCAATTTTCGTGGGTGAAAAATTATTAATCATCTAAATTCTCATTAAATGCTGATGGAAGCAGTGTGGGAATAAACTTGATTAATATAGGTAACAGTAAACTGCCGCCTGGCAAAAGAAAAATAGTTAATGAGGGTATCGTTTTACAGATATCCAATAATTGTTTTTTAATTTTTTTCTTTTCCTTTTCATCTAAATCTCGGCTTGTTGAATGCGCTAACAATACCATAAGTTCTTTACTTTGAACGATTTCTTTCACTAGGCGTGTTTTGTTACGTGCTATAAGAGTGACGACACTTTGCGTAGTTTGATCGTAAAAATGTTTAACTGGATTGGAATAATTAAAATAAGGTATATCTTTTTTATTTTTGGATATAAAGTGATTCGTATCGTGTATGCTTTGTTTTACAAACTCATCTGATACAGTAAGTGCCCGTGCTAATTGGTATAAAAAATCAGATTCATTAGCTTCTAATATTCCATCATTCCAAAGTGCCATTCCAGCCATATCTATCAGGTAATTTTTTTCTAATTCATTGGTAAAATAATCCAATTGTAACGTTTCTAAACTAAGGTTAGTATTATTAGAAAATTTGCTATAACGAATAGACGCCTCAAAAAGTTTGATTAACAAATCATCATATTGGGATTTATTCGTTTTGATTTTTAAAGCCAAGGTGACAATATTGACAATGGTCTCCTCAATTTTTTTTAGGTATTTTTCAGGAATTGTCCCGTGCATTAAATATTGGCGAAAAGCCAAAACATCAATAAATAGAAGCGCATTGGTAACCAAATGAGAGAAATTCTTACTTATGATATTCTCATTGGTTTGTACACGTTCGTCAATAAATTTTTCAAGGGCAAGAGACGGGCTATTCTTTGGGAGTAATTTTTTAAATAAGTTGAATTCTTCAGGATGCATTTCATTATAAAATGATACGGTCTCTAAAATAAATTCTTTCCAATTGAATTGTTTCTTGGTGGCGCTATAGACACCTAAAAGACTGTTAAATAAAGCGACTTTAGACACTTCTTCTTTGAACCAGCCTTTGATAGGAATAGCTGATTTTGTATCGAGGGCAATAATATGTCCATAGATAAATCCGGTCTTTCTTAGAGTGTTATAGTAACCAAAATCTTCAATGCCCAATTTCGTTTCTGAAATTTTTTGCTCACTGAAAAATTTATCTATCCAACCAGGTACCGAAGGGTTTATCATCAATTTTATTTAAGAATACAAAGCTATGTTTTTTTCTAATTCCAAGGTTAAAATTAAAATTAAAAAACCGTTTTGTAAATGAAAACAAAACGGTTTTAAAATATCTATTAATAGAAATTATTTTATTATAGCAGAGCAAGCAACTCGAGCTCCAGAATTGCCTGTTGGTTGCGTTATAAAATCATCGGCTCCTTGATGAACAATCAATCCTTTACCAAGAATATCTTTAGCAGGGTCTCCACAACCAATACACCATTCTTCTGTAGTTAAACTGATAGTGCCATTTCCATTTTCATCAGCTGTAAAATTTCCTATATCACCTTTGTGGTATTCACCTTCTCCCCATTTACCGTGTTTTTTAAAGGTTGGGTTCCAATGTCCACCTGCCGAACTACCATCTGCTGCAGAACAATCTGATTTTTCATGAATATGAATGGCATGAACACCGGGTTTTAGCCCAGTAAGTTTAGCTTCAAAGATGACTTTTCCTTTTTTCTCTGTAAAGGTTGCTGTTCCTGAAACCGTACTATTACTTTTTGGTTCAAAATTCAAGTCTAATTTTTTTGAATTGTTTGAATTGGCTGTTTTACATCCAATGATTAAAGCAATAAGTAGCGTTATTGATACGACTATTTTTTTCATTTTGTTTTTGAATTTAGTTGTATAAAATTAATCAATTAAAAGGGATAAAGAGTTAAAGTTTCATAAAAATAAAAACCGCTCCGAATGAAATCAGAAGCGGTTTTTAAAACAAATTAAATTCAAACTAAAAACTATCTTTTTGCTTAAAAGCAATATTTATTTTCGGCAACTAATTTTGCCGTAATGGTTTCTCTAAGACCAACTACATTTGGCATGTTAGTGTATTTTGTAAATCGACGTAATCCCATTAACATCATACGTTGTTCATCGCCTTCAGCAAAAGAAACAATACCTTCTTTCCCTTTTTGAGTTATAATATCAACTGCTTGATACAAATACAATTTTGCCATGGCAATTTGTTCTTGAACATTTGTTTCCCCCTGTTTTTTGGCTAATTTCTCTGTACGTAAAACAGTACTTTCCGCCATATAGATTTCAATCAACATATCCGCAGCAGCCATTAATAATTGTTGGTGTGCTTCTAAATCAGTTCCGAATTTTTGGATCGCACCACCAGCGACCATTAAAAAAGCTTTTTTCAATTTGCCAATCATTTCTTTTTCTTCAGAAAATAATTCTGAATAATCTGGAGTGTCAAAAGAAGGAATTCCCATTAATTCTTCTTGCACTTTCATGGCTGGACCTAACAAGTCTACTTGGCCTTTCATGGCTTTTTTGATTAACATTCCAACAGATAGCATTCTGTTAATTTCGTTAGTTCCTTCATAAATACGAGCAATACGAGCATCTCTCCAAGCTGATTCCATTGGAGTATCTTCAGAGAATCCCATTCCGCCATAAACCTGAATTCCTTCATCGGCACAATTTTGTACGTCTTCCGATACAGCTACTTTCAAGATAGAACATTCAATAGCAAATTCTTCAACCCCTTTTAATTCGGCTTCCTGATGTGAAATACCTTCTGCTTCACGAAGTTTAATTCTTGTTTCGATATCTTGTGCTGCACGATAAGTAGCACTTTCTCCTGCATATGTAGAAGTAGCCATTTCTGCTAATTTGGCACGAATAGCTCCAAAGCTGGCAATTGGAGTATTAAATTGTACTCTGTCATTGGCATAACTGATAGCATTTGATGTAACACGTCTTTGAGCGTCTAAGCAAGCTGCTGCCAATTTGATACGTCCTACATTTAAGGCATTCATGGCTATTTTGAATCCATTACCTCTTTCAGACAACATATTTGCAACTGGCACTTTAGTTTCGTTAAAAAATACTTGACGAGTAGAAGAAGCTCTAATTCCTAACTTATGTTCCTCTTCCCCAAAAGAAATTCCGTTATCTTGAGTATTTTCTAGGATAAATCCAGTGATGTTTTTATCATCTTCAATTCGGGCAAAAACAATGAATAGCGAACAAAATCCAGCATTTGAAATCCACATTTTTTGTCCCGTAATTTTGTAATGTGTACCATCGTCAGATAGAACCGCTTTGGTTTTTCCTGAATTGGCATCACTTCCTGCACCGGGCTCCGTTAAACAATAGGCTCCAAACCATTCACCTGAAGCTAATTTTGGAACGTATTTTTGTTTTTGTTCTTCTGTTCCGTATAAAGTAATTGGCATTGTTCCAATTCCGGTATGAGCACCAAAAGCAGTTGAAAATGAACCCGTTGCTCCCGAAATATAATCGCAAACCAAACATGTGTCTACAAATCCCATTCCCATTCCGCCGTAAGCTTCAGGAACTGCAATACTTAAAAAGCCCATATCTCCTGCTTTACGCATGGTCTCCTCGGTTAATGCGTAGTCTTTCTTTTCAAATCGGTCTTTATAAGGCCAAATTTCTTTGTCCACAAATTCTTTAACAGAATCACGCATCATGATTTGCTCTTCTGAAAAATCTTCGGGAGTGAATATATTTTCACATTTAGTTTCTTTAACTAAAAACTGTCCACCTCTGGTTATATCTTCCATCGTTTTATGTTTTTTTAAATATTAGTTGATGATTTTAAAATCTTATTTACTTTAATTATAATAATTCATAGATACCAGCCGAACCTTGACCTGTTCCTACACACATACTTACGATTCCGTATTTGCTGCCTTGTCTTTTCATTTCGTCAAATAATTGCACTGATAATTTAGCACCTGTACAACCTAATGGATGTCCTAAGGCAATAGCACCACCATTAACGTTTACGATTTCAGGATTCAATCCTAATTCGCGAACTACAGCTAACGATTGTGATGCAAAAGCTTCATTTAACTCAATTAAGTCGATGTCATTTAATGTTAATCCTGCTTGCTTTAATGCTTTTGGAATTGCTTTTACAGGTCCTATTCCCATTATCCTAGGTTCTACGCCAGCTGAAGCATAATTGACTAAACGTGCAATTGGAGTAACGCCTAATTCTTTAACCATTTCTTCGCTCATGACTAAAACAAAAGCAGCTCCGTCACTCATTTGTGAAGAGTTTCCGGCTGTTACACTTCCATCAGCAGAAAAAACTGGCTTTAAATTCCCTAAAGCAGCTAAATTAGTATCTGCTCTTGGTCCCTCATCTTTGGATACCGTATACGATTTAGTTTCTTTTTTACCGTTTTCGTTTATAAATGTTTGTTCTACAGTAATAGGAACTATTTGTTTATCAAATTTACCTTCAGCTTGAGCTTTCAAAGCTTTTTGGTGAGAGTTGAAAGCAAATTCATCTTGGTCTTCACGAGAAATAGAATATTGTTTTGCAACAGCTTCAGCGGTTAATCCCATACCCCAATAGTAATCCTCGTTTCCTGCAGCTGCGACAGCATAGTCAGGAGTAGGTTTGTAACCTCCCATCGGAATAAAAGACATACTTTCGGCACCACCAGCAATGATACAATCAGCCATTCCACTTTGAATTTTGGCAGTAGCCATTCCGATAGTTTCTAATCCTGAGGCACAATATCTATTTACAGTTACACCTGGAACATCAGTAACTTTCAATCCCATTAACGAAATTAATCTACCTACGTTTAATCCTTGTTCTGCTTCCGGCATGGCATTACCTACCATCACGTCGTCAATACGAGTTTTGTCAAAATCAGGCAACTCATTCATCATAAATTGGATGGTTTCTGCAGCCAATTCATCAGGTCTTTTAAATCTAAACACACCTTTTGGAGCCTTGCCCACTGCGGTTCTGTATGCTTTTACAATATATGCTGTTTTCATCTTTTATTTTTTTGGTACACAGATAGAATTTCAATCAGTGTGGATTAAGAAAATTAATTACGTAATGGTTTCCCTTTTGTTAACATAAATTGGATTCTTTCCAATGTTTTTCTCTCAGTACATAAACTTAAGAAAGCCTCACGTTCAATATCTAATAAGTATTGCTCGCTTACTAGTGTTGGTTCAGATAAATCACCACCCGCCATTACGTAAGCTAATTTGTTAGCAATTTTTCTATCATGTTCTGAAATGTATTTACCTGCTTGCATCTGATCTGTTCCTACTAAGAACATTCCTAACGCTTGCTTTCCAAGTACTTTTACGTCTTTTCGTTGCATTGGTTGCGTATAACCTTGTTCTGCCATTTGTAAGGCGA
>ERZ650308.621-NODE-621-length-19253-cov-5.372695_pt1 | contig 19253 bp, 30 predicted proteins | sample MGYA00376244_ERZ650308 | MGnify/ENA primary metagenome ERZ650308 (study PRJEB26733, sample SAMN07839295) | wastewater metagenome | biome: small river; feature: stream; material: water | place: USA: North Carolina | collected 2016-04-26 ... | reverse complement strand
ACGTGACTGGGTGTGACTGGCAACGGCCGAGTCACGTTGCTGGACGTGACCAGCAACACCGAGTCACGTTGCTGGGTGTGACCAGTCACGCGCAGGGGGCGCTCGGTCACGTTGCTGGTCACGTACCCGGAGGCCTTCTTCGGGGCCTCGATGCCGTGGTGCTTACGCCAGCGACGCAGGTGCGTGCGGTACGCGACGGGGGTGTCGAACCACTCTTTCTGCGGCTCGTCGGGGTCTGTCCAGTGCGGGTGCTTCTTCCCGCGCGGGCCCCGTGGCGGGGTAGGGGGCGTGGGCTCGGGGGGCGAGCCGGGGCCCTCGAGCGCGAGTACGTGCGCCCCGACCCCGTCGAGGATCGCGGCGACCGCGACGCGGAACGTCGAGTCTTCGAGCAGCGCGCGCTCGATGCGGGCGCGTCGTTCAGACGGCATGGGTGGTGACCCCCTCGGAGCGGCGAGACCAGTGGGCGAGAACGTCGGCGATGGGCTCGACGCGCGGGGCGTTGAGCGCGGCGGCGCGGCAGTCGCGGCACGCGAAGCGCAGGGCCTTCGGCACGTGCGCGTGCTCGACCTGCGCGAGCGCCCATCGCGGCCCGCCGCAGATCGAGCAGAGCTTTTCGGAGGCGGGCTCCGCGTGGCGGTACGGGGCCAGCGAGCGATGACGATGCTGGCGCGCGCGGAGGCGGTGCTCGTCGCAGAGGTGGCTCACGTCGGGCCGCGGGGCGGGGCCCCGGGCCCGCACGTACGCGGTGCCCTTGCAGCCCGGCGCGGCGCACGGGCCTTCGTAGAGAATCGCGCTCACGCTGCGGCCCTCCGCGCCGAGGGGCGCCGACCGCGGGGCAGGGCGCGTGCGACGAACGCCGCTGCGCGCCCCGCGGCGTACGCCATGCCGTGGTGACGGCACTTTGAGCAGCACGCCCGCAGCGCCGCGGGGACGCTGTCGTACTTGGCAGGCTGAATCGCAGCCTGGGGACGCCCGCACCCGCGCACGCAGAGCGCGCCGGGCTCGGCCGGGGGCACGCACGCGCGCTTGTAGGTGCCGTGGTCGCGCGCCTTCGTGCGGTGCGCGTCGCAGAAGTAGAGCCCGCGGGGCTGGACGCCGCGCGCGTGCACGTACGCGGTGCCGTCGCACCCGGGCCACATGCAGGGGCCGACGACGATGGAGCCGGGCTTCACGCGGCCCTCGCGGTGCGTTCCGCAACGACGCGGTCGACGTCTGCGGTGACAACGCGTTGGCGAACGCCCTGCTTCACCTTCGCAACGAGGCCCGCTTCGTTCAGCCAGCGACGAAGCGTGCCGGGGTACAGCCCACGCGCGCGTGCGGCCTCCTGCGGCGTCTCCGTCGAGAGCCACCACTCGAGCGCGGTCCGGGCCTCCTCGAGATCGACGTAGCGACGCGGCGCCCGGTGGCGGCCGAGGGTCTTGCGCGTGCAGCCGTCCGTGTACTGCAGGCGCACGCGCACGGAGCGCGCTTCGCAGATCGCGAAGAACGTGGGCCGGGTGAGACCGAGCTCCGTGATGGCACGCTCGACGGAGACGTGACCCTGGGGCACGCCCATTGGGAGGCCGAGCTCCGTCGCCTTGTGCAGGATCGCGAGCCACGAGCGGCCCGGGAAGCGCTCGCGCAGCCGGCGCTCCGAGAGCTCGTGCCACTCGGTGCGCAGCGTGCGCAGGTCTGCGTCCGACCACGCCTTGCACGAGCTCTTACGGCGGATCTTCTTCGGGCGGCACGCAGCGCACTTGCTCCCGGCGCCGTTGCGCGTGGGCAAGCCGCAGGTGCACAGCCACACAAGTTGCCCGGTCATGCGGCCCTCGCGGCTTCGAGTTTTTTCAGCGCGCGGAACACCCGCAGCGCGGTCCCCACGTCCCCCGCAGCCCGGTGCGCGGCCCCGGCGGTGATGCCGAGCGCCGTCGCGACGGCGCCGAGGGCGACGCTCTTGGTGGCGATGCGCCCGCGCTTGCGGGCCTCCCGCGCGAGCGGCTGCGTGTCGGTGACCGGCGCGCTCTCGCGCAGGGCCTCGGGCACGTCGAGCCCGCACTGCTCGTAGTGCGCCGCGAGCATGCGGCGATCGAAGCTCACGTTGTGCCCCGCGAGCTCGGCGCCCTCGCAGCGGCGCGCGAGCTCTTCGAGCGCTTCGCGCAGGGGGCGCGCCGACGCGCGGAACGCGGGGCTGTGCGGGTTCAGGCCCGACACCGCGAGCGCCCGGCGGTCGACGCTCGACCAGGGCTCGAGCAGCACGAGCGTCGAGTACCCGTCGCGCGCGTTGGCCCCCGCACGGTCGGTGCGCAGGCACGCGAGCTCGATCACCTGGTGCACGCCGAGCAGCAGCCCCGTCGTCTCCGTGTCGAGCCACAGCAGGTCTGCGGCCGGGGGAGAAACGGCGCCCTCGGTCCAGAGCGGTTGTTGCTCCGCGCCCGCGAGGGTCGAGGGCATCGAGAGCTCGCGCTGCGCGGGCTCGTGCGCCGCGACGCGCGCGCCCACGCTCCCGAGCTGGTCGGTCGGGGCGTAGCGCTCGGGGGCGAGCGCGAGCACCCCAAGCTCGGCGAGCTTGCCGTCGCGACGGCGCATTGCCTCGATGCGCTGGCGCTCGCGATCCTTGAAAAGCTCGACCCACTCCGCGTGCTCTTGGGCGAGCTCGGCGGCGCGGTACTCGTTCGGCTCGTAGGGCAGGGCGCGCGCCTCGGCGCCGAGCTCGAGGGAGCGCGCGCGGTCTGCGGTGAAGCGCGCCCATGCCTCGGCCGACGGGCCGGTGACAACGCCCACGGGGCGCGACGGGGGGAACCCGAGCTCGCGCTCTCGGCCCTCCCACGGGGCGCGCCCCGTGACGTGCGGGAGCGCGATCTGCGCGCGGCGCACGGGCGCCTTGCGCGCGGGGGCCTTCGTCGGCGCCGCGGTCGCCGTGCCCCCGAGGTCGAAGAGGGTGCGTGCGGCGGCGCTCATCGGGCACCCCCGAGGGTGAGCTGCAGCCCGCGCGGAGTCGGAAGTACCTCGGCGGCGTCAGCGAGTCGCGCCCGCGCGACGGCTGCGTACTCGGGGACGCGCTCGCACAGGATCACGCGGCGCCCCTCGAGCAGCGCCGCGACGCCCGTCGAGCCCGAGCCCGCGAAGGGGTCGAGCAAGACGCCGTCGCGCCGCACCACGCGCACGAGCTCGCGCATGATCGACACCGGCTTTCCGGTCTGGTGGTGCTTGTCGTCTTGGGTGACGGAGGCCTGCAGAAAGCCTGGGTACACGCCGCACCCTGCGACGGGGGGAGGCAGCGGGCCGTTCGTGGCCCACACCGCGTACTCGCACTGCGCGCGAAAGCCGCCGGGCACGGGGCGCGAGCCCTCGCCCTTGTTCCACGGGACGATGCCGCGCCAGATCCACCCGCCCGCCTGCACGGCGTCGGTGATCGTCGGGAGCTGGCGCCAATCGCTGAAGGCTACGAGCCGCGAGTCCTCGCGCGCGACGCGCAGGGCCTCGCCCATCCAAAGCGCGCACCAGTGCGACCACGAGCGCTGGTCGCGCGCGTCGCCCGCGAAGTCGGGGCGACGGCCCTGGTACTCCGAGCGCGTGTACTTCGCGTCGGTGCTCTTCGTGCGGTCGCCCTTGTGCAATCCACCGCTCGAGTACGGGGGATCGGTGACGACGCCGTCGACGCACCCGTCGGGGATCGAGGCGAGCAGGGAGAGCGCGTCGCCCTCGACGACGCACCAGCGAGCGCGGCCCTGCAGCACGTCCTCGGGAGTCGCGCTCGGAGCGAGCAGTACTTCGGCCGCGCTCACAGTTCTTCTCCGGGCGCGTGCCGCGCGAGCCATTGGTCGCAGCGCGCGCGGAGTTGGCGCACGAGGGGCGCGAGCACGCGGCGCTCTTCGGGCGAGACCTTCCCGTCGGAGAGGGCCGCGCCGAGGGAGTGCAGCGTCGCGCCGACGTCGCTCACCAGGAGCGCGCTCGTCGTCTCGACGGGCGGGGGCACGAGCACGTTGTTCGCCGGAGCGATCGCACGCAGTCGCGCGCGCAGGCCCTCGGGCACGAGCGCATGAGCGAGCAGGTAGAGCGGCGTGTGCGCCGTGCCCCCGAGCCACTGCACGACCTTCGTCTCGGAGCGCTCGACGATCCCCCCGAGTTGCTTCGGAGTGAGCTTCACGTCAGCGAGCCCGGTCTCGAGCGCCTCGCGCGCCGCTTGCTCCGCACTGCTCGTACGCGCAGTTAGGACGCGGCTCATCGCGCACACTCCGCGGCGACCGCCGGCTCACCGATGCTCGGCGCATGCACTTCGCCCAGCGCCTCGCGGCACACGCGCTCTGCGTTCTCTTCGGCCTGGTCGCGCTTCTTCGCGGCGGCCTGGGCGCGCCCTTCGAGAACGCCCGTGGGGTGCGTGATGGCCTCGTGCGCGTCGAAGCGCGCGACCACGAGGCGGGCGCACGCCACGATCGCGCGGGCCACCGCGGCGTCACGGGGCCGCGCGCACTCGTAGCGGCGGCTCAGGTCGAACGCGACGTCGGCCGCGGCCTTGCGGTGCCCGAGGGTCGGCTCGGTCGCGCGCAGGGCGAGCACGACGACGTTGCTCGCTTCGAGCAGGTCGTCGGCGCGCGTGGTGCGCACGATGCGCACGAGCTGTTGGTCGAAGGGCTGCACTTACGCGCCCCCTTCGAGAGACGCGGCCTCGGTGGCGGGCGCCCCGTCGCAGGGCAGGTGCTTCGCCGCGCGCTCGAGCTCGGGATAGGCCGCGTCGGGCGCGTGGTAGAGCGCGCGGTCGAGTTCGTCGCGCAGCAGTTCGAGGCGGGCCGCGGGCGTGGCCGGGAACGTGATGGTGACCGTCGCTTCGATCGCGTCGAGCGACAGGCCCGCAGCGTGCGCCGCACGACCGAGACGAGCTCCGACGCTGTCGCGCGTGCTGGTGCGCAACCCGCAGAAGGGCAGCAGGTAGTGCGCCGCGAGCAGGGCCCGCGCGAAGGCTGCGGGGGCGCTCACGAGGCCTCGGCGACGGGCGCGGGAGCTTCGACTTCGAGCAGCTGCTCGATGGTCAGCCCGAGGGCCTGAGCGATCTTCAGCGCGACATCGGCGGGCGGCATCGTGGCCCCCGTCTCGAACCGAGTGATCGAGCTCTGGGATGTGCCTGTGAGCTCAGCGAGTTTTTCCTGCGAAATGCCGCGCTCGGCGCGGGCGGCTCGCATGAGGTGACGGCTCATGGAACCTCACTCTATTCACAAACGGGTAGTTATGCAAGATGGGGTAGCCAAAGACGGGTGGGCGCCGCGTTACCCGCTACTGAATAATGCCGTCGTGGACACCTTCGGCGAGCGCCTCAAGGCGAAGCGGATCGAGAAGGGGCTGTCTCAGCCCGCGCTAGCGGCCGAGTCCGGCGTGAGCCAGAGCACGATCTCGCGCATCGAGCGCGGGGACGGCGGGCACACGCACGGGGACGTGTGGGCCCTGACGCTGCTTCTGGCGGCCCCGCCGTGGGTGCTCGACGGGCTCCGAGGGGCTGAGCGGCTCGACGCCGACCAGCTCGCCTGGGACGCCACGATCCCCCGGTGGGCGGCGGTCGAGCGCCTCGCTCTGGCCGACGGAGACGCGGCCTAGTCGAAAACGACTACCCGCCCTTGCATCGTCTACCCGAATGTGAATAATGGGTCTCGTCGACGGAGCACTCACTGCCCCGCGACGGAGACACCCGATGCGCGACCCCAACGCCCCCTGCCTGCTCTGCCCCTGCTGCAAGCACCACGTTGACGACCTGACGCAGACGCTCGCGGGCGACTGGCTCTGCGGCCCCTGCGCCGAAGAGACCGACGCCGAGTTGCGCGAACTCGAGGACCGCGACGCGGCCGACGCGCTCAGCGCCTTCGTGCGCGCCGACACGCTCCCGCCCGCGGCCCCCGTGGGCGACGAGGGTAACCTCTTCGCGGCGTCCCTCGCGACCAGCCGGGTGGCGGCGTGAGCCCCGCGTCGATCAAGGGCATTTTCGGCGACCGCTACGCGGTCAACGTGCGCGACGCGCGGGGCGATCTGTGGTCGGCCTTGATGGGCTCGACCGCCGAACGGATGCCCACCGAGCGCCAGATCCTCGACGCCTGGGACTTCGCCACCGAGGGCGGGCGGGTCGAGACGGCGGGCTGGCGTCGGGCCTGAGCCCCCGGGCTCCCGGCTCTGCTCCCTCCCGAGGGGGCAGCACCGGGCGTCTGGGCACTCACGCCCGCCCCGCCACGAGGCACGCCATGCACCTGACGCTGCACAACGCGCTGCGCGCGCACCTTCACCTCGACTCGGGCCGCTTCGACGTGGTCTTCGAGTACCTGCCCGCCGAGACCGACACCGGCTGCGACGACGACTACCAGCTCGTGTCCCTGCGCGAGCGCGGGCGCGAAGTGACGCTCGAAGAGGTCGCGTATCGCGAGGCGCTCGCGACCGGGATCATCGGGGGCGAGCACGAGACGGAGAAGATGCTGCTCGACGCGGCGCTCGACCAGGAGCGCGCGTACGGGTGGCCCGCCGACGCGGACCCCATCCACCACGAGCTGACCGCGGAGGGCGTCGCGGAGCTCGCGGCGATGTGCCCGGCGAACGTGCACGAACTCGCCGAGGCGGTGGGGCAGTGAGTGCGCAGTACATCGTGTGCTGCGTCCAGCACGGAGAGATCACCGTTGTCGGGCGCTACGAAGCGCCGGGCGATGCGAAGCGCCAGATGCGCGCCGTCGGCCCCACGGGTCACGTCGTGTGCGGGAGCGAAGCCTTCGCGGTCCACCCGAACATGGACCCGACCCTAGCGAAGAAGCTCGACAAGCTGCTCGACAACGACACGCACCCTGCGCTGCGGGAGCCCGCGCCGGCCCCGGCCGAGAGCGAGCCCGAGGGCGACGACGAAGGCACCGAACCCGACGACGAAGCGGGCGAGCCCGAAGAGACCACGGAGCCCGCCGGGGCCGAGGCTAGCGGCGGAGAGAGCGCCGAGGCGGGCGAGGGCAGCGAGCCCGAGCTCACCGAAGACCAACAGCTCGTGCTTCGTGCGATCGAGCGCGCGGGTGGCCTGCGTCCGCTCGCTACGGCGATCGAGTATCACTCCACCTCGCTCTGCAGCGCGAAGACGGGCAGCAGGGCGCTGAGCGCGCCTCTGCGCGCGAAGCTCGAGGCGTACCTCGCGAGCCCCAACGCGCCGACCCCAGCATCCGTCTCGAAGCCCTCGCGGGCGGCGCAGGTCGAGCCGGTGGCCCCGCGCGCATCGAAGCGCCGGGCTCCCTCCGTGGCCCCGGCCCCCATCCCCGTGATGGCGTTCCCCGAAGAGCGCACCGTCACCGTGACCGTGCCCGAGTCCCTCGCCCGCGGGCTCTATCAGTCCGCACGCGAGGCGGGCGACGACAAGGCCGCGCTGCTCTGGGGCGACGCCCTCTTCGGGGGCGCGTCGTGAGCCCGCACACCTGGGTACCCACCGGCGAGAACGCCGCCCGCTGCACCGTGTGCGGCACGCGACGGCGCCTCGTGCGCGCCCCGCTCGGGAGCCGCCTGCGGTTCCACCGCACCGAGTACCTCGCGCCCCGCGCGGGCCAGTGGTCGATGCACCCCGTGGCGTGCCGCTCGACCGAAGGGCTCCCGCAGAACACCGTGGAGCGCCCGACGCTCCCTGCCACGCGCGAGGCGACGGCTTCGCGTCTCGCCGAAGTGCTCGCATCGCGGGGCTCGACGCCCGAGCAGATCGCCGCGGCGCTCGGGAACATGGGCAAGGGGCGCGCGGCGTGAGCAACCCCTTCTCGCTCTGGGTGCGCCTCTTCTGGGGCGTCGCCGCGAGCACACACGAGTGGGTGCCGGTCGAGCGACGCCCCACGCTCGACGCCCAGGCCGAGGCCGCGCGCTTCGAGGTCGAGCTGCTCTCGCGGGTCACGCTCGAAGACCTCGTGTTCGTCGACCTCGCGCGGGGCGTGTGCGCGTGACTGGCGGGGGAATCGAGCTCGGGGCCGCGGTGCTCCGAGCTGCACAAGGGTTCGTGCCGCTCGCGTGGTCGGGCGTGCGCATCAACGGCGTTTGGAAAACCAGAGGTTACGATGATGAAGTTCAGCAAGGCGACGAAGACGGCGGCTCGGTTGCGCGCGGCGCTCATCGGGCCGTCGGGGTCGGGCAAGACGTATTCGGCGCTCGCGATCGCGGCGGGCCTCGGCCAGCGGGTGGCGGTGATCGACACGGAGCGGGGGAGCGCGTCGAAGTACGCGAGCATCTTCGCCTTCGATGTGTTGGAGCTTGAGACGTTCGCGCCCCGCATGTACGTCGAGGCGCTCGGGGCGGCGGTCGCCGAGGGCTACGACGTCGTCGTGATCGACTCGCTCTCGCACGCCTGGATGGGCGCGGGCGGGGCGCTCGAGATGGTCGACCGTGCCGCGAAGAGTTCGGGCTCGCGCAACAGCTTCGACGCGTGGCGCTCGGTGACGCCCGAGCAGAACAAGATGGTCGACGCGATCCTGCGTTGCTCCGCGCACGTCATCGTCACGATGCGCAGCAAGACGGAGTACGTGATCGAAGAGGACTCGCGCGGCAAGAAGGTGCCCCGCAAGGTCGGCCTCGCCCCGGTCCAGCGCCAAGACCTCGAGTACGAGTTCGACGTGGTCGCCGAGCTCAACGCGGAGCACGGCGCGACCATCACCAAGACGCGGTGCCCCGAGATCGCCGACGCGTACATCGAGAAGCCCGGCGCTGCGCTCGCGAAGACCTTGCGCGCGTGGCTCACCGACGGGGCCCCGGCGCCCGCGCAGCCTGGCCCCGCGCCCGAGTTCGCCGCGTTTGTCGCCGACCTCGAGAAGGCCGAGCTTCCGGGCGAAGTCACGCTCCTGTGGCGAAAGCACCGCGCCGCGCTCTCGACGCTCTCGGTTCCCGAGAAGGAATCCGCGTGGCAGCTCGCGCACGTCGCCGTCGCAACGCTCGGGAAGATGAAAGACGGCAAGGTGTGGCTCAAGCGCGCCGTCGCCGAGGAGGACGCGCGCGCGCACGCCGCGGCCCCCGAGTCCGACCCCTCGTTATCGACGCAGCCCGGGGGCCCCGAGCCGCCCGCGACCGAGCCCCTCGACGACGAGAAGGGCGCGCCCCCGGCGACGCTGGTGCAGTTCAACGAGAGCGTCGCGACGCTCGCGAAGGCGTCGCGGGCCGTGAGCCTGTGGCGCAACCAGAGCGCCGGCCTCGCGCGCCAGCACGCCACGCTGCCCGCGTGGAAGGAGCTGATGCGCAAGCTCGTCGAGCTGCTCAACGCGGAGCAGCCTGGCACGAAGTGGACCGCCGAGACCGCGGGCGACTGGTTGAAGCGCGAGGGCGCGGAGCGCGACGCGCGGGCGGGTGCGCAGTGATCCGCGCGGTGGATCTCTTCGCGGGCGCCGGCGGTATGTCCCTCGGCGCCGAGCTGGCGGGGCTCGAGGTGCTCGCCGCGGTAAACCACTGGCCCATCGCCGTGGCGTCGCACGCGGCGAACCACCCGCGCGCCACGCACCACTGCGAAGACCTCGCGGTGATGGACCCGTACAAGCTGCCCGATCACGACGTGATGCTCGCGGCGCCCGTGTGCGGCGGGCACGCGAAGGCGCGGGGCAAGGAACGCGCACACCACGACGCCTCGCGCAGCACCGCGTGGTGCGTCGTGCGTGTCGCCGAGGCGAAGCGCCCGCGATGGCTCGTCATCGAGAACGTGCCCGAGATGCTCAGCTGGGCGCTCTTTCCCGCGTGGAAACACGCGCTCGAGTTGCTCGGCTATGGCGTCACCACGCAGGTGGTTCGCGCCGAGGAAACCGGCGAAGTGCCGCAGCGCCGGCACCGGCTCGTCATCGTGGGGCACCTGGGGCGCCCGATGTCCGTGCGAATCGAGCCGCGTCCACCGATGGCCGCGCGCACCGTGCTCGACCTCGAGGGTGGCTCGTGGCGCCCGTGGCGCGAGTACGCCCCGCGCAGCGTCGCGCGCATCGAGGCCGCCCAGCGCCGCCGCGGGCGCGACGTGCTCGTCCCCTACTACGGCAGCAGTTCGTCACATGCAGGGGTCTCGCTCGACGGCCCCATCGGCACGCTGACCACGCGCGACCGCTACGTGCTCGTGCGGGGTGAACTCGCCCGGGTGCTCACGGTGCAAGAGCAGCTCGCCCTCTCGGGCTTCCCGCGCGACTACGCGCTTCGGGGCACTCGGCGCGAGCAGGTCATGCAGGTCGGCAACGCCGTACCGCCGCCTCTCGCCGCCGCGGTGCTGCGCTCGCTTCTTCACTGACTCCCCCGTGCGCGCCGCGCGCGGGCGACCGCGGCGCGCCCTCTCCCCCTCGTCGCCCGAGGGAGACGACCGTCATGGAACGTGTAGTGAAAGTGCTGTCCGTGGACCTGACCGAAGCCGAGGTCCACGAGCGCAGCGTGCGGTGCACGCGCCTCGTGCGCACCGCGGGTGAGAAGTCCATCGCGCTCGAAGCCACGAAGAAGCGCGCGAAGGCGATGATCGAAGAGGCTGCGGCGATCCTCGATGGTGCCCGCGCGGAGCACGACCAGCTCGCGCGTGTGGTCGGGGAGCGCAAAGAAGACCGCGAAGTCGAGTGCGAAGTGCGGCTCTACCGGGTCGACCGTCGGCGCGTGACGGTGCGCCTCGACACGGGCGAAGAGATCGACTCGATCCCCGTAACGGACGACGAAATGCGCAAGGGCGCGAAGTGGATCCCGAACTACGAGGCGGGCCGCTCCGAACTGCGTCACCCCGAAGAGCCCGAGGTGCTGCTCAACACGCGCGCGCTTACCGACGACGAGCGGCAGGTGCCGTTGCCCAACGCGAGCGGCGAGGTGAAGGCCACCACGCTCAAGGAAGCGGCGGCGATCGCTGCGGCGCGCGAGAAGGGCGATCTGCCCGCGGACCCATCGGTGGTCTCGCGCGAGACGCTCGACGCGGTAACCGGCGTGCGCACCACCGAGACCCCTTCGCTCGCGTCCATGGGCATCGAGCACGAAGGCGCGAAGCGAGCGAAGAAGCGCGCGAAGGTCGACCCCTCGACCGAGGAGTTCGAAGCCGCGCGCGACAAGCTCGCCGAGCGCATCAAGTCCGCGGCCTCGGGGGCGGGACTCGCGAGCGCGTGGGTCGACGTGCTCGGGGCGAAGCTGCCCGAGGCCATGACCACGTTCCTCGCGGGCTACTGGACCGAGGCGGCGACCGCGCTGCACCTCACCGAGGACACGCTCTCGGCCCTGCGGCGCCGGGGCGAGGCGCCCGCCGCGACGCTCGCCGAGCAGTTCGCCGGCGCGTAGCCGCACCCCGCGCACGCGCGGCGCCTGGCCCACGACACGGGCCGTCTTTCCTCGCACGGAATGCCCGGGCGCGCGCCGGTTGTCTGCGCGCTCGGGGCTCGGGGTTCGACTCCCCGGGGCGAGGGCCATGCGCGCAACGGAGCGCGCGGAAAGGGCACGCACATGGAGACGGCAGAGTACGAGCGCGAGGCGATGCGGACGGGCGCGGCGGCGAGCGGCGCTGGCGGGTGGTCTCTCGCGGGCATGGGCATCGCGGGGGAGGCGGGCGAGGTCTGCGATCTCTTGAAGAAGCACGTGCACCACGAGCGCCCGCTCGACGTGGAGGCGCTCAAGAAGGAGCTCGGAGACGTGCTCTGGTACGTCGCGCTCGCGTGCCACCTCGGCGGGTTCACGATCGACGAGGTGATGCGGGTGGGCATCGCGAAGCTGCGCGCGCGATTCCCCGATGGGTGGTCGCCCGCGGCGGCTGCGGCGAAGGCCGACGAGGCGCCCCGTGGCTGAAGACACTCTCCTCGGCGCCCGCCGCGAGGTCGCGTGGGACGTGGCGCAGAAGGTTCTCGACGAACTCGAAGACGCGGGCGTGCGGAGCGAGCCGCTCGACTCGCGCGTGTTGAACGCGCTGCGTACGCGCATCGAGACGATGTTCGTGGAGCGCCGGGGCCTGCTCGGCCCGCTGCTCGACGCGCACGAACGTGAGCTCGCCGAAGTGACGCGGGAGCGGGACGCTGCCCGCGAAGAGCTCGCCGCGGTCGAGCGCACCCGCATCGCCGCGCGCGAGATTCTTGCGATGAAGTGGGCCGGGCCGACGCCTGCTGACGAGGGAGCTGGCTGTGGCTGAACGCATCCTCCTCGTGACAGGTTCGCGGGCGCTCAACGACACGCCGGCCGCGAAGCAGTGGGCGCACAGAAAGCTCGCCGCCGCGCTCGACTACTGGGAGCCCACGCTGCTCGTGCACGGCGGCTGCGCGAAGTCGCCGGATGCGTGGGCCGGTGCGCTCGCGTCGTGCCGTGCGCACGTCTACTACGCTGACGGGCGGCTGGTGGAGATCGACCGCAGCCGAGTCGCAACGCTACTTGGAGCGTGGACGATCGACAACGAGCGCCCGCACCCGCTGCTGCGCAACGAGCGCATGGTGCGCGCGGTGTCCGCAACGGACGCCCTCAGCGTCTACGTCCTCGCCCTCACCGCCCCGTGGGCGAAGACGCACGGCACCGCGCACACGGTGGCGCGTGCCCGCGAGGCAGGGCTTGTGGTCGAAGTGCGCGCGTGCCCCGCGGAGCTCGGGCCGAGGGAGGTGCGGACGTGAGCGATGCCGCGGAGATCCTCGACGCGGGCCACCACTGCGTGGTCGCGAACCCACCCTACATCGTGCCGCCCGACAAGACGCTGCGGGACGCCTACCGCAACCGTTACGCCAGCGCGGTGCAGAAGTACGGTCTCGGCGTGCCGTTCACCGAGCGACTCTGGCAGCTCGTGCGCACCGACGGCTTCGTGGCCGAGATCACAAGCAACGCCTTTATGAAGCGCGAGCACGGCAAGGCGCTTGTCGAGACAGTGCTCCCGCACCTTGACCTGCGCACCGTGATCGACACCAACGGAGCGTGCATTCCGGGGCACGGCACGCCGACGGTGATCCTCGCGGGCACGGGCGGAGCGCCGACCAGCGGGCCCATCCGCGTCGTGATGTCGAAGCGCGGTGAACCGTCGACCCCAAAGGACGGCGATCCGGGCCGCGTGTGGGCGTCGATCGAGCAGGCGCTCGGTCTGCCCGTGACGGCGGCGCGCGCGTACGGGCTCGACGGCTTGCGCCTCGCCGAAGAGCTCGCGAAGACGCTGCGCGCGCTCGCGAAGGAAGGCGCGCCGCGCCTCGGCGAATGGGTCGCCGCGTACGCGCTGCTTCTCGCCTTCGAGGCACGCGGGTACCTCGCGCGCCGAGACGAGCCGCTCGCCGATGCGGCCGAGCGTCTCGAAGACCTCGCCGATGTGGACGGCGACGCATGGCTCTCGGGTCTCAGCAAGTCGCCACTCTCTGCGGAGCACGAGGCCGCTCTGCGCGGCGCGTTCGCGAGGGTCGGACCCCCGTACGCGGCGCCCGTCGCATTCGGGCCGCAGCGTGCGGGCTGGGCCACGCACGACACCGATTGGCTCGGCGATCTCTACCAGGGCGCAAATGACGTGATCGTGAAGCGCGATGCGCTCTGCCAAACGCCTTGGTTCGTGCGCGACCTGCTCTTTCTGCTCGCGCTCAGCCCCGCGCTTCGTGCGCACGGCGCGGCAACCACCGTACTCGACCCCGCGTGCGGCACCGGACACTTGCTCGTCGGGGCGTTCCGCGTGCTGCTCGCGTGGCACATGCGCGACGACGAGTACACCGTCTACAGTGCGGCAAACCGCGCTCTGGCCGCGGTGCATGGCGTCGAGCTCACGCCCTCGACCGCGGCGCTCGCTCGCTACCGCCTCGCACTGGCGTGGCTCGACGCGACGGGCGCGGGCATCGCGCGCGCGGCCCCGGGGGAGGACGCGCTCGCGCGTGTCTCGGGCATGCCGCGCCCCGTCGTTGCGGTTGGCGATGCGCTACTCGAGGGACGCGTGCGTCCGTCGCCTCCGGTGAGCGCCACACCCGTGCCGATCGCTAGAATCCGCGGGCAGATGCAACTCTTCGCGGAGGCATCATGAGCCGCCTCGACTGCCCCACGACCGCGGTGCGCGCGCTCACGGGGGCGCCCAGGGACAGGCTGGAGGACGACCGTGGGTGACGCGGCCGAGAAGCTCGACGCGTCCCACGCGGCGCCGTCGACCACCGAGCAAGTGCGCGCGCGGAGCATCGGCGGACTCATCACCCACGCGGAGCTTCGCGCGAAAGCGCGGGACCGGATGGGACTGCCTCCCGAGCCGGCACGGCTGCCGTAGCTACCCGCCCGCGTCGAGCCCCTGCACCCGAGCGCGAGTTATACGCACGCGCATAGCGGTTATGCGCGTGCGATTACTTATGCGCGCCCCTTCGCGCGGACCAGCGTTTTGCGCGGCCGTTCTTATTACGCGGCCCGCGGCTCGCCGTTAGCCGCCCCACGGGCTCGCCATTACACTCGGTGCTGCACGCGGTAGCGCCGGCGGGGCGCCCAGCCGCGGGACTTCACGGCGCGAGGCCCTTGCGCTGCTCGCCAAGCAGAGCCGCCATCGTGAGCGGCCCCGCGATCCCGTCGGCGACGAGGCCCTTCGCCGCTTGGTACGCGCGCACGGCGCCGGGGCCGGTGAAGCCCGCGTCGCGCAGCGTCGCGAGAGCGCGCAGCGCACGCTCGCCCTCCGCGTCCATGCGCGACGGTGCAGCCCAGAAGCACGCGGCACCGAGCCTGCCCGCGAGCGTCACGAGCTGCCCTGCGGGGATGCCGTGCGCTTGCAGGTACGGCACGACGGTCTCAGTCGCGATCCAGCCCTTGCGGCGCGCGGTGGCCCACGATGCGGAGTGCGCGGCGTAGCGGCGCTCCTGCGCGCCCTTGCTCGCAAGGCCATCGTCGGGCGCGCAGTAGACCTGCGGCAGCGCGAGCTTGACCGTGCCGTCCCCGAGCCAGCCCGCCCACGGGTAGACGCCGTGGAGCCCGGGTTGGTCGTACGCGGTGTGCCCCTGCACGAGCTCGGGGTTCGCAGCGTGGCAGCGCGTGACCACCATGCGCGCGAGCGGACCGCAGTCGGGACGCGTGGGGTCGAGCCGCTTCCATCCCGCCTCGGCGTTCCAGACGATCGTGTCGGCGTGCACCGCGGTCGCGGTGTCGGCTGCGACGAGCAGCGCGTCGGCCGCGCGTTCGAGCAACCACGCCCCCTCGGCGTACCGGCGGGCAGGCGAGTCGCACGCGACGCCGAGCCACACGCGGGCGCTCGGGAGCATCCGGCGCACCTCGGCGGCGATGCCGGGCGCGTCCCTGCGCAGCCCGTCGGGCGAGTCGTGCAGCTGCACCACGTCGGGGCGCACGCGCAAGAGCACGTCGTGAGCGCCCGCGAGCGCCCTGCGCAGCCCGTCGCTGTGCCAGAGCGTCAGCGCGATCACAGCGCCCCTCGCAGGTCCGGCGCGTGCGCCGACAGCCACTCGTGCGCGAGCCTCGCCATGGTGACGTTGGGCACCAGGCCCGCGGCGATCGTCGCGTAGTGCGAGCGCAGCACGGCCTCGGCCATCGATGCGCCCACGCCGAGCAGGTTGTAGCTCTCGACGAGCGGGCGCAGCGTGTCGACGAGCGGCGCGGGATGCCCGAAGAGGTACGCCCGCACCGTCTGCGTGACGGCGTAGGCGTCGCCCTCCACCTTGCCGACGTACTCCTCGCCGGCCTCGGTGTGCGCCACGACGCCCGCGAGGTACAGCACCGAGTGCGTGACGATGCGCGGCCACCAGCCCGCATCCACGCCCGCGTTGTGCTGCACGACGTGCTGGCACTCGTGGGGCACCACAAGGATGCGCGCGAGCGATCCCCACTTGCGCGGGATCGCGATCTCTCGCCCGATCGTCGTGGCGAAGTCTTCGAGGTACGCGCGGGCACTCGGCGCCTTGAGCGGGATGTCCACGCCGAAGCGCCGCGCCACTTCCTGCACGTTGCTCGCGAGCCCGAGCGCGTGTGCGATCGAGCTGTGAATGTACGAGTCTTCTTTGTCGAGCACGGTGGCGCCGCACTTCGACGTGCACTCGCGCGCGAGACCGGCTGCGACTTCGGCGAGGCGTTCTTCAGCGACCATTCTGAGCCTCCGCGAATGCGGCTTCGATTCGTTTGCGGGCCACGAGAGCGAAGCGATCGTCACGCTCGACACCGACGAACTCGCGCGACGTGATCGCGCAGGCAACTCCCGTCGTCCCCGAGCCTGCGAAGGGGTCGAGGACAACGCTGTTGGCGCTCGTGAAAGTCTCGATCGCTATTCTGAAGAGCTCGACCGGCTTCTCGGCACTGTGACCGTGTTTTCGGTGTGATGGCGTCCATTTTGCGCGCCACACGTCTGGCACGTCGTGACGAAGCGGAGACCACCGCGGCATCGCGACGACCGCAAAGCACTCGTAGGTCGAGCGGAGCGCGTAGCCCATGCCGAGCCCTCCGCGATCCCATACGCCCACTTTGGGAGAGCGTAGACCAAGCCGAGCGCACGCGGTGTCAAGCGCCATCGCACCGCGCCAGTCGATCGTCATCCACACGACGCCGGTGGGCCTGAGCACGCGCACCCACTCGCGCAACTGCTCGCGCAGCCACGCCTCGTAGAACTGCGTCTCGCGGGGCACCGAGAACGCCCCCGCGCTTGTTCGCATGATCGACGCGGCGTCGCCGGTCGACGCATAGGGCGGGTCCGTGATTACCGCGTCAACGCATGCGTCCGGAAGCCCGCGAACAAAATCCAGCGCGTCCGCCTCGTGAAGACCACGCATCACTGCGCACTTCCATCGACCGCCCGCGCGCAGTGCGCGACGCCCTCGGCGTTGAGCGAGCACGTCTCCCCAGCGCCGCACGGCACGTCGCCGATGGGCGTGAGCTGCTTCGACGTGCCGCAGTAGTGCGGCTGGTTCGCGCGGCACTCGTAGCGCCCAGGGGTCGCGCACTCGGGGCGCACCCAGCCGGGGCAGCCCGTTAGCACCGCAGCCACGAGCAGCGCGCGCGCGATCGACCACGCGGCGCGTGCGCTCACGGCGACGTGTTGCGTGGCGCGAAGGCCGCGGCGGAACCAGCGCGGCAGCCGCAGGTAGCCGGGGCGCCCGTCGACCGCGCGCATCGTCTGCGTGCGGTGCTTCGCAGTGGGCACCTCGGGCTCGATGGGCGCGGGCGGCGCTGCGGGCTCGGGCTTCGCGGTGACAGCCTCGAAGATCGAGCGGCCGATCAGCGGCCACGACAGCGTGCCCTTCGCGTCGGCGCGGGTGAGCGCCGAGAGGCGATCGACGATGCGGCCGAGCAGCGACGTGGGCTTGCCCTTGAGCGCGGCGTTCGCGAGCGAGAGCACGACGAGGGCGAGCGCGACGCACTCGGCGGGGTGCGCGACGATCCAGGCTTGTAGAGCGGCGAGGGTCACGGTGTGTCCTTTCGGCGGGAGAAACACGAAGGCCCGCACGTGGCGGGCCGGGAGGGTGTCGGGCTTGGGGTGGCGGTCAGTCAGAGCCCGCGGGCACCGCGCCGTGCCACCGCGCGAGCTCGCGTTCGAGCACGGTGCAACGTGCCTCAGCACTGGCCGCGCGCGCCTCGGCGTTGCGCGCCGCTTCTTTCGCGTCTTCGACGTCGTTGCCCGCGATCGTCACGAGCTGTCGCAGGTCTGCGTTCTCGCGCCGGCATTCTTCGCGGTCACGCTCCGCGCGCTCGCGATCAGCCCGCGCCTCGCGCCGTAGTTCCGCGATCTCGGTGAGCAACGCAGGCGAGATCGTCTTGTCCGCGTCGTGCGCGGCGACGGCTTCGGTGGCCTCGCCCTCGGCTCTCGCCTTCGCAGCCTCAGCGCGGCCCTTGAGCCACGCGCCCGCTGCGCCGCCGAGGGCACTGCACGCAGCGCCGACGACGCCCAAGAGCGCCCCTGTCTCCGCGCCGGTCACAGCGCAGCCCTCACCACGAGGTCGAACGGCGCAGCGCTCGGGTACGTGCGCACCGCGTCGTCGGCGAAGGTCACGACGATCTCGCCCTTGCCGCGCCCCGCGGGCACGCCGGCCAAAGAGAACGAGCACGCGCCGGTGGCGGCGTTCGTGACGGTCCCGACGATCTCTCCGCGCGCGCCACCGCACGACCACCGCAGCGCCACGCTGGCGCCCGAGAGGTTCGTGGCGGTGCCGTCCACCGCAAGGGTCGCGGTCAGCACGGGGAGCGTGTCCCCTTCGACAAGAACGAAGCTCATGGCCACCTGTGCGGTCGCCGCCGAAGCGGCGAGGGTGAGGGTTGCGGCGGGCGCGGCGACGGCCGCAGTGGCGACGCTCGACGCGAGCGTGACGGCCCCGAGGGGCGTGGCGAGCGCGGCAGTGGCTGAGCTCGTGCCCAGCGTGAGCGTGGCGCGCGTGCCGGTGGGGGCGGGGACGAAGCACAAGCCCGCGCCTGTGCTCGTGGGCGGCGGGAGCACGCATGCCCCCGCGCCGACGCTGGGCTGATACGCGGTGCCGACCGCGGTGCACGTCGCGCTGAGCGACGAGATGGCGCCTGTGCCGACGCAGCGGAGCAGGCCCGCGGCGGCGCTGGTGACCGACGGGGCGGAGAGTGCGCCAGCGCCGGCCACGAGCAGCGCGGCGACGCCCGTACCCGTGGCGCCCTCGGTCGCGAGCACACCCGCGGCGGTCGCCGTGAGCGCGCCTGTGCCCGCGCTCGTCGGCACCGGGAGCGACCCGCCACCGCTCGCGCGGGCCTGCTCGACGCCGAAGAGCGCCCACCGGGCGACGTCCGAGAGCGGCGATTCGTCGGGCAGCTCGCGGCACAGCGGGCACGGCAGCAGGAGCGCCGCGTCGAGCGCCACTAGCCTGCCATCAGCGCGAGCTCGCCCAGGAGCAGCCCGCTCGTCGTCGTGGTGCAGAGCACCGCGAGCGCGAGGCACGCGGCGGGGTCGATCTCGGGCGCGGCGAGGCGCGCGTAGTCGGCCTCGAAGCCGACATTGACGATCGGTAGCCCGAGCATCGAGTGCCGCTTAAGCAGCGTCACGCCGAAGTTGCCCGCAGTGAGCGTGCTTGCGCTGAGCGTGACGCTCTCGACGCTGCGCACGCCCGTGTCACCCGCGGCGAGCACCACCGGCAGCATCGTGCGTGCGCGGCGCGTCGCAGCGAGCGAGCACGTACCCGACTGCCCCGGCGTGCCGCCCTGGTTCGTGTACGAGACCGTCGCCGTCACGGCGGTCGCGCCCGTGTCCGCGTACCACTCGAGCCAGCACTCGACGCCCGCGCCGCTGGTGTAGCGCGTGAGCGGCGTGGTGTTGACCGTCTGCGCGGTGGGTGACGCCGTGGTGCCGCTGAGCCCGCTCGTGTGAACGAGCCGGTCGTAGACCATCAGCGAGCCCGCAACGCTGATGGCGCCCGCGAGGCGCGCGAGGTACGCGGTGCTGCCGCCCGCGATCG
>ERZ650308.620-NODE-620-length-19257-cov-4.523227_pt1 | contig 19257 bp, 32 predicted proteins | sample MGYA00376244_ERZ650308 | MGnify/ENA primary metagenome ERZ650308 (study PRJEB26733, sample SAMN07839295) | wastewater metagenome | biome: small river; feature: stream; material: water | place: USA: North Carolina | collected 2016-04-26 ... | reverse complement strand
ACCTCCACCGAAATCGAGTCCCTCATGCTCGAATCCGCCACCTTCCGCCAGAAACTCATCACCGCCCTCAAGCCTCCCGTTCTCGACGAATACCGCGCCCTCATTCGTTCCCGCTTCCCAGACTTCAACCATACACAGAAAATTTCTGCAGTCAAGTGGCTCCGTGACACCCTCCGTGACCGTCCCACGGACCTCCGCGAGTTCGACACGCTTTGCTCCCAAGTCTACCCTCACGAAACAACCTGGAAACTCAACCCTACCCTCGGACTGGCAGCGGCCAAAGCCTTCGTTGAATCCTGCTAACCTCCACTCCACATAGCAATATGTCCCCACACATCTCCCTCACCCGCCTCCGCAGTGAACTCCAAACCCGCCTAGACGCTTGTCCCCCTGACGACCACTTCACCCGCGCCCTCATCACCGACAAAATCGAAAGTGTTTCTAAACAAATCATACGCGAGAGCGTCCGTCTCTCCGTCGCTCGCGAACACGCCTCTCGGTCCTTCCAGCATACCAATACCGCCCCCATTAAGTGTGGTCTCCGTGGTGCCACGGGACATCACAAGCCGGAGAAAGCAAACCACTGGTTCTGGAGTGATGAGGATGCAAAGGACGCGAAGAAACTGGAACGCGTGGCAAAGGCAGTTGAGGCTTTCCTGTTCACCCGCCCGGAGAAACAGTTGGTTAAAAAGCTCACCCTGCTCGGTGGATTTAAGAAAGCCGTCCGGGAAGTTGGCCTAAGCGCGATGCTAGAGGTTCCCGAAGTGGCACGAAAAGCCAAAGGCCAGAAGCTCTTGAAGCTCTTGGAGGATAAGATTAACGGTGAAGATCCGTTTAAGGGCCTTGTGTGAAACAAGAGTGAACTCACTAACCACGCGCCAGCGCTAACCGTTAACCAATTTAATCCACCATGAACCACACTCAAATCTCCGTCGCTGAGCGGAGCTTCTACTCTCCACTCCCTGCGCCATACCGTTTCCTTTTCCGAACAGACTGGATGGAACCGGACGAAGCCAACTTACTTCTCCCCTTATTACAAACCCGCTTTCCCACCCCATTATTCCAAATCACCATCAACGAACGCACAACAACCCATACCGCCCAAACCTTATGAACCCACTAACCCGCCTCATCACCGCCTTAGTAAACCCGCCTTACCCATTAGGGTATCCTCCCATGTTAACCCAAACCGCTAAGCTGGTCCACGGGGCTTTCCTCCCACGTGACAGTCAAACCGACAACCGCTTTGCTTGGCGGAAGAAATTCTACCAGCGAAAAGCCTCTCTGGAACTCAACAAACCAACAACCGAAATGCCACAATGAAAGTCTTTCTTACATTTCTATTATTTGCCCATCTAGCTTTGATTGGTTGCTCAGTCGCTATCCTCGCGGGTCTTTACGGCCAACCGTCGCCCGCCACAATTGGCGTGCAAGTTTCCTGTATCCTCTGCAATCTAGCCTTTGGTGCTTTAAACTTCCGCAACCTTATCCATTAATCATCCTATGACCACCACCCACCGCAAACCTCGCCTCATCCCGCTCACTCAACCACAGCTTGAAGAAATCAAAATCTCCCCTCGCCACGCGACGGACCTCTTCAAAAAACACAACCTCAAAGGATGGCCACGGGTTGTCACTCCAGAGCCAAACAAACACTTCCTTGCAGAAGGTTAAACAACAAACACAACAAACAACATGGAAACCACATCCAACACCCGCATCATTGAAATCAACGGAGCCAAGTTCGAGATTGACCTCCGCACAGTTAAGCAAATCACTCAATTTCGAGTAGGTGACCGCGTCAAGGTCCTAGTCAAATCCTACGGAGCCAAATATGACTCCTTCCCTGGAGTAATTGTAGCCATCGACGCATTCAACAACCTGCCTTCCGTCACCGTCTGTTACATTGGTGACGATTACAATGGCACGCTTAAGTTCGTCACAATCAACTCTCAAACCACCGAAACTGAAATCGCTCCGTGCACAGATGACATTCAGGTCTCCAAAGCCGACGTCATCTCCCGCATTGACCGCGAGATTCTCAAACTCGAAGCTCAAATAGAAGACCTCAACGCGAAGAAAAACTACTTCATCACCAAATTCCAAACCTACTTCCAGCAACCCTAAATCGAAACGGGCCTCCCGCCCGTCGGCTGGACCTGCTCACCCAGCCCTGATGAGATAGAGCAACCACACAAACCACACAAACAACATGAGTGCTATTGACCAAATCCGCGAAGCCAAAACCTCCACTGAAATCCACACCATCTTGAACACCATCAAGCAGTGGAAATACATCTCCAACAAAACCCTCAACAAAGCCCACAAAATCGCCGAAGCCCGCCTGGCGGAACTCGCCTAAACCCTTTTCCAGCACCGCAAGGTGCGGGAGCCAATGAACCAATAATCCAATCCTCATAGCAATATGAACCCGCAAACCAACACCCACGCCCAAAACCTCCGCCTCCGCAAAATCCAGAACCGCCAACACGCCGGTCAAGACATCTTCAATATCGGTAAGCGCGGAGAACCCATTCCGGGCCGGATGGACTCCAACACAATCGCACGGAAACAGCGCCGGGCGGCTAAGCGTCCAACCATCTTGCAGAAACGCATCAAACGCCTCGAACTTGAACTCACCTGGAATGCCCGCGAGGTGGAACAACTCCGCAAAGCCCTTGAAGGCAAGCAGATGGATGGAAAAGCCAAGCGGGTGTTCAGTGAGTTGCAACTGCAAGAACGCACCCTGCAATCCACCCTTATGACAACCAAACAAAGCCTCGCGGCTGTGAAAGGAGAAGCGTAATATGAATACGCGAACAAATCACGGCGCGATTGTGCCGATTGAACGAATTGAACTACTGCCCTTCACCCTGCCCACGCCACCACCCGAAATGAAGTGGCACCACGAAGACGGCTGGAATGATGGCGACTTGCCACGGGGAACCAGACCCTTTATTGAGGGTGAAAAGCCTCAAAAAGGTGATTTCTGCATCGTAGATGGTGAATCGGTATGGCAAGAATCTATAAATTGGTGGTCAGACTTGCACGCCAGTTCAGTTTGCCGCTACCGAACCACTCGCCCCCTTCTCTTCACTTATTCCGGGAACGAATGGACATGGCACCGCGCAGGTGATCCGATGCTGTGTGATGTGAAGCGGAAAGTTGCTCTGCTGCGGACCACAGAAGAACTTCCAGCAGTAAAAGGAGAGAACTGGTTTTGGCTTGATGACTCAATCATCGGCTGGCGCTACGCCGACGAGAAACCCGACGACTCCCCGCCGTGGACCGAGTGGCACGGCGGACCTTGCCCGTTGAAGGATGAGGAGGTGGAAGAGTGGGATATAAAATACCGAACAAACTTGGTAGAGAACAAAGCAGACGCGCCTTCTAGCTATGAGTGGTGTCACAACGGCAGCTTTAGCGACATCAACTCTTACCGCGTCCTCAAATGGCGCGAGAAGAAGCCGAAGGTTCCGCTTGGGCGGGATGATGTTCCACCGGGTAGTGTGATCAAAACAATGGAAGTAATACAGGCTCAAATTCTAAGAATAAACAAGGAAGCTGTATTCATCCTTGGTAGTCGTGGAACACCGTATGAAGTAACCTTTGAGGAGCTGCAAGATGGCTGGCAAATCAACCGCTCCATCCCCCTCACCGGCAAATGGAACCCTAACGCTTGGGAACCCTGCGAGAAATAACCCCTCACCCTCCCTCCCATGCACACCTTCATAGCCCGCCCAACCCTCACCCACCTCAACCCGCTCCGCAAAATCCTCCCGCGCGACTGGCACCGTTTTGGAGTTGAATACCGCTCGGTTCAAACTGACTCCGCTGGTTTCTGCACTGGCGGTCAACTCCACGACGGTCGCCGATTCACTTGGGACAACCTTGAAAACCGTTACCGATTCACAAAATGAAAATCTATCCTCGCCACCGCAAATGCTTTAGAGAAGCTCTTTACTTTATAGGTCAATCAGCAGATTGGCTCTGCAACGCAATTGACGACACAGCTGCCAGTGAAGCCACTAAACAAGAATGCAAAGACATCCTCTTCTACTACTTCCAAAGTAAACCAGGCTGTGCTTTGCTATGGCTCCGCATGCGAGACGGTTTAAACTATGAAGAAACCCTAACCTGCCGTCTCATCGCCCTCTACACCCTCATCTACGCACCACTATGAACCCCGCATCCATCCCTTCCCAACTCTTCTCCGTCGATTCCCACTCCGAAGCCGCAAAACGCGATGAACGAATCCACACCGACGACGGCAACATCACCTTCCCCTTGGTGACTCACCACGGCATCAAATACCACCACGCAATTTTAAACATCTTCTCCGGAATCTGTTCCTTCTACCAGCTCCACGGCGGTCAATCCATCCTCGTAAACAAACTCGCGGTGAAGATTGAACTCTTGCCGATTAACTCTAAGCCCATCACCTTCGACGAGCCATGAAACCAGAACAACAACGAATTGCCATCGCGGAAGCCTGCGGATGGTATGATCTCGTAAAGCAAGACGTAAGCCTATTCGGCAAGCATGAGCCTGAAAGTCAAAAAACTTTTGAACTCGATGTTCCTGACTACCTCAACGACCTCAACGCCATGCACGAGGCGGAGAAGGTAAAAATCATCGGCACAGAGTATGAGTCTGATTACTGCATGTATCTTTATGAGAATGCCCATCAGTGTTTTGCCACCGCCCCTCAACGCGCCGAAGCCTTCCTCCGAACCCTCAACCTCTGGAAAGATTAACCCTTATGACCACCCGTCCTATCCTCCTCGCGGCCCTCTCATCCACTCCATCCGCCCCATCCACCGCCAACAAAACCCTCTTCCTACACGAGGACGCCGACCTCACCGGCTTCATTCTCACCCAACCAGACGGCACCAAACACTTCGTTGACTCCGGCGCAGTGATTACCCTCGACTCTACCAAATCCTTCAACCTCTTCCACCCGCCATGCACGAACCAATCTTCTTAATCACAAAAGGAGACTACTCCGATTACCACGTTTGTGCGGTAGCCTCCACAAAAACACTTGCGGACAAAGCTTTTGACCTCTACAAAGCGGATGACATTGTAGAGTATAAACTAGACGACTTTGCTTCAATTCCTCCTGGTCATAAACCTTACAGAATAATGCTCGACTTTGATGGCAATGTAATTCACTTCAACGAGGACGACATGCTTTGGTTCAAAGAAATCGACATGCCACGGGCTTCCTTTATCAGCAATAAAGACTGTTTCGCATTTCATCCACTTGCAACTAGCCTAGACCACGCAATTAAAATTGCAACAGAGCGACGACAAGAACTACTCCGAAACAACGAGTGGACGTGTAATCCTGTAGAATGGAATAAAATCCAGCAAAAGAAAAAAACTATTACCTCATTCATTCCCCAATGAACATCTCCCTCTCCTCCCTCCCACCTCCGCCAGCCTTCACCCCGGTTCCTTTGTCATCCAATCTTACCGAGGAACAAATGGCTTGCGTGAAATGGACCGACAACCCACACGGCCATCTCATCATCGAAGCCGTGGCGGGCAGTGGTAAAACATTTACCATCATTCAGATGATCGCCAACATCATCAACCGCTGGCACGCGGAGGGGCATAAGCCTTCCAAACGCATCGCCCTCATGGCCTTCAACGCCAAGATCCGCGATGAACTTAAGCATCGAATCCAATTCTATGGACTCACCAAAGAACAACAAGACCGCATGGCTTTTGATTCCACCTATCGAGAACACATCCTTGCAACTTACAAAGGTCTCTCCCAATGGGTCGAAGTCAACACGGTCCACGGCTTCGGCTTCTCTGCTTTCAAACAATCCTTCGGCCCCCGCAAACCGAACACCTTTAAGCTCTCCGACATTCTCGACCAGTGGCTCAAAGCCCACAAGCTCTCTTGGGAATTCTCCAAACCCATCTGCACTGCGGTTTCCATTGCCAAAGATTCCGGGATGGGATTGTTCTTCCCCAACAACACCGCGGAATGGAAGCGTCTCATTGCTTACCATGATCTCAGTTGGAATGAAGACAAACTTCCGTTTAACTTGTTCCTCGATCTGGCTTCTCGGCTCTTCCACGAGTCCCTCAAGGACACCTCCAAGATTGACTTCAACGACATGATCTACATGCCGCTGGAGAAAAATCTTCCTTTCCCTCAGTTTGATTTTGTGTTTATTGACGAAGCGCAGGACACGAATGCAACGAGGCGGGAGGTTGCGAAAAGGATGTTAAAAGAGTATAAGCTTCTTGTTACTAAAAGTAATGATTTGCACGAAAAGCCAAGTGGCCACCTCATCGCCGTCGGCGACCGCCACCAAGCCATTTACGGCTTCACCGGTGCGGACAACGACGCCCTCGACATTCTCAAGAAAGAATTCAACGCCGCGGAACTTCCCCTTTCCACCTGCTTCCGTTGCAGCAAAGCGGTCATCTCCCACGCTCAATCCATTGTCCCTCACATCCGCCACCGCACGGGTGCAATCCAAGGCTCTGTCCTCATAACTCCCGAATACAACTTCGAGGAAAACCTATTCCAGCACGGCACCACCCACTCCTACCAAACCTCCGCCATCCTCTGTCGCAAAAACGCACCTCTCATCTCCCTTGCCTTCAAGCTCCTCAACGCTCGCATTCCCTGCCGCATTGAGGGCAAAGACATCGGCCAAGAACTCATCCGTTTCTGCAAAAAATTCAACCCCACTGACAAACCTTCACTAACCCTCTCCCTCCGCAAGCACCTCACCAACCAGTCCCTCAAACTCCCCGCTTACAAGCTCGAACAACTCCAAGACAAAGTCTCTGCAATCACTTCAGTCCTCACGCTTCCCCACGTCACCTCTTTAACAATCCTCTTCCAAACCCTCGAACAACTCTTCTCCGACTATGACCCCAAGGCCCCTCCCAAACTCACCCTCTCTTCCATCCACAAATCCAAAGGCCTAGAATGGCCCACCGTCTACCTTCTCGGTCGCAACGCCTGGATGCCGAGCAAGTTCGCGACGCAAGATTGGATGCTCGACCAAGAACATAATTTAACCTATGTCGCCATCACCCGTGCAAAAGAAACCCTTTATGAAGTAACCGTGACCGATGAATAAACCCACCTTCTTCCGCCTATCCTCCGGCCTCTATATCAACCTCCACCAGATAACCTGCATTTGGCCTGAAACCTCCAAAGTCACAGGGAAGCTATTTTACAAGTTCAGCCTCTCCGGTGACCCCGACACCGAATACAAGATGACCGAAGACGAATTCAACCAAATCGTTGACCTATGAGAACCACCCCCTTTGGCGAGCCGTCCTCCCGTGAAATCGATGCCCTCCGCATCCCTCCCACTTGCCCTCAATGTGGCAATCCCACAGCTGAATATGGTGAACTGTGCCACAACTGCACTTTTAACTCCACTACTCCCATGACCCTCAACGATCTCCCCAACCTCATAACCGAAGCTAACATCACTGACCCTGACTGGGCCTACATGCTGGTCCAAAAACTCCCCGACTACCACCGAGGCTACTTCGACAGCAAGCTTTCCCAATGGAATGAATCCTACGACTTCACCACAGAAGCATTCCGCGAAGCCTTCCTCTCCCAAGTTGAAAGCATGAAATCATAACCTCACAAACCGAAAATCGGTAATCCCCGCTTCCCCACCGTAAAAACCTTTTCGCGCTTTTCCTAACTTCCCGCTTGCACTTTTCCCCGCGCGGCTTACATTCCCACCTTGCCTTCAGGCCCAGCCTCATCGCATTAACAAATTCCACCAAACGGTGGCAAACCCAAAACACAAACAAACACAACCCAATGGCTGAAATCCAATACATCCCATACGAAAACAATACCCTCGGTGCCAAAGCGATCGTCCAGATCCCCGCAACTCTTGAAGGTCTTGTTTCCATCTCCAACCCAGTTGATGTCCACAACGTCGCTGTGCGCCAGATCTTCTACAATTCCTGGAACAACAAGTTCCGCAAGGCTCTTGTCGCAGCTCTCGTCGCCCAGACTGGTGTTGCCATCCCGTCCAGTGGTAAGTCCAAGACCAACCGCAAAGGCGAGACCCAGGACATCCTCATCACTGAGGCTGACTACATCAAGCACCTCCTGAACAACAACCTGATCTCCGAGGCTGACTACTATGTCACCCACGCTCAGGTTGCTGCCACGATTCCGTTTGAAGTTCCTGCCAAGGAAGCTGAAAGCGAGCCCGCTGCCAAGTTCTACACCCTTGCCCGCCAGCTTCTGGCTATGGTCGAGGCTGGAACCCTTGGCTCCAACGGCCAGCCCATCACCGAAGAATCCTTCGTTGCCAACTGGTCCGCTCAGAACCCTGGCTTCAACTTCGACAACCTCGGCGGGTTCACCGAAGACGGCATCGCCCGCGCGCTGGAGATCGACGACAAGCGTCGCTCGCTGGCTCTGCCTGCTGGGTTGGTTTAATCCACCCACCGTGTCCGCAACCCACGTTAAATCTTCTTGCCGACCTGAGCACGTCGTTAAACTGCTCACCTTCAAATCAACACATTGCAGTGAGGGCACCAGTTGAAGTTGCTAGTGCTTGGAATGCAAAGCATTAAAGCCTCTCGCAAAAGAGTGACGACTCTTGGCACCACGGCTAGGCGATGTTCCAGGTGAGCGACCTGACCAGTGTGTTGATTTGAGGGTATGGCTAACCCACTTAGCCCTCTACGCTCCCAGAGATTTGCTGATCCCACTGGATAAAGGGACTGCCAGTTCAGTAGTGTTGTGAGTGCAATAACTGAAGTCGTTGTAAAGAACTCTCCGTAGAAGCGAACTGGAACGCAACACAGTTCTCCACCCATTTCTCCTTATGTCCCCCCATCCACTCCCCCAAGCTGAACCACATTTCCGTCTCTACGAGACAACTCTCGCCCAGATCATCGCCCGCTACCCTTCCCCTTCTGAAATCTCCTTCTCCGGCGTAGGCCAGTCCACAGTCCGAATCAACCTCAAGCTCGCCCTCGAAAACTACCTCGCCCACGCCTCTATCTCCTCTACCATTCCCCGAGACCGAGCCTCCCTTGTCCTTCGTGAATTCGTATTCTCCAATTCCCCAGACGGCAAAGTTTATATCGGCCCCCGCCGGCCATCTCGCCGCCACAAAGGCTATTCAGTCGCTTCTAGCGGAATTGACACTAACGCTGACTCCTCAATGGCAGCATCCGCAATGTCCATCCCCGTTATCGATTGCACAAATCCAACGACACTTCATGCGGTCCTTCACCTCAAAAACTTCGACCACATCCCGGTTCCCCTAACCATTTTCGTTGACCTCACCCAGCACTCAGACTTAACCCTCACCTATCCTAACATTGAACTAATCCCAACCGCCCAGCCTAACACTTACACAATCCTATGACCCGAGTCATTAACCCATACCTTACACCCAACAGTCCGCCCACCCGCAAAGTGGAATTCCATTCCAGCAAAGAAGACATCCACGAACTTAAGTCTCGTCTCTCCCGCCACGGAGTTCTCGACGCGGTCCTCGGCGCGCTCTTTTCCAAGTTCATGGAAGAACTCAAAGCCACCATCCCAGTTGCCCTCTCTGTTGAACAAGCAGAACTCAACGAACAGCGTGTCCACAACTTCATTCACACTCTCAAATTCAATGCCTGAACCAACACAATCTTACCTTCACCACCTCTACGACGGTGTTCCTTTCCATGAGATCATGGGTAAAGACATTTCCCAGATGAACGAAGAGGAAGTCAAAGCCCTTCTCAAAACCACCCGCGCAACTCGTGTCTCCCCGGCGGAGCGCAAGAAAGCCCGCACCACCGCAGCCAAAACCCTCTCCGGCAAAGCTCCAAAAAACGTCACAATCACAACCGCACTTGAAGGACTCATATGATAACCCCAGACTCCAAAGGTAACTATTACAGACATTCTCCCGCTGGAACTCGCCGCTGGGACCCAATCACCAACTCTCCCATCCCTCGCATCCGCACATCTAAGAAACTCCGCCTCAAACTCAAACGTCTCCTATGCTCCGCCGCATCTTCGAACTCCACTGCTGCACCTGCACAGTCCACTTCACCCGCTTAAACCGCACGGTAATTTACATCCACGGACCGTTCTCCTACTTCCGTGAGTTGCTCCACCCAGCAGGTGTCCCTTTCACCTCTCCTTGTCACCACACTATAATTATCCCACATGATCTCTCTCAACCTCTCCGACCGCTCGCAGGCTTCTACGTCCCCAAAGACCGACTTGCCCATCCGCAAGATGTTTCACTGGCAGCCTGACGGCTCCCTCCTATTCCGCGTTGATTGGTCCAGCATTGAATCCCTCCTCTCTTGCAATCGTTCAGCGGAATACAAACTCGTCCACTCTCGCCAATCCGGCTCCCGTGCAGCTCTCACGTTTGGCGCAGCTATCCATTCAGGCCTCGAAATCTGGTATCGGAACAAGCACAAGGTTGGCACATTTGAAGATGCTGCTGGTGAACTGCTCACTCGTGAGGATCTCCTCTCCCGCTGTTACTCCGCTATCGAATCTACCTTCGCAGAATCCCCTCCCTCCCACTTCTCCCCAGACTACCGCACATCCGACTACGCGATCCAGTCCTTTCACTCCTACATTACCCATTACAAAGACGAAATCCTCACCCCCTTCACTCACCAAGACAAACCCTTGGTTGAGTTCTCCTTCTCATTCCCGCTGGGTAAGAGTGAATTACCCATTGATGTCTTTGGTTATTGGCCTCCTTTTGGAACTTTAACCAACGATCCGCAGAAAGAAAAAGAAGTCTACTTGCACGGCGGCACCATCCCCGTCACCATAGAATGGTCCGGCATTGTTGACATGCTTGCGGAGGTTAACGGCTCGCTCTACGTCGTGGACCACAAAACCACCTCGATCCTTTCCCAGGATTTCTTCGACGGTTTTGAGATCGCCATGCAACCCGTGGGCTACTTCTCCGCTGTCCGCGCAGCGTTTCCAGACCTCCCAATTAAGGGATTCCTCGCTAACGTTCTTGCTTGCCGCAAACCTGTCGCCGCAGTGACAAAGAGCGGCCGGCCCACCACCTCCAAGCCCTTTGAAGCCTTGCGTCGTCAATACAACTATTCCGACTGGCACGTGGAGGAATTCAAGCGGGACGCCCTTGCGCTCATTGAGGAACTCTTCGCCAACCTGACCAACACCTACTTCCCACGCAAAACCACATGGTGTGTTGGCAAGTATGGCAAGTGCCCGTTCTTTGACGTCTGTGCTTTGCCACCTGAACAACGGATGTCAATGCTTCAATCTGACAACTACACCAACAACACTTGGAGGCCCGTGTAATGAACAAACCACCAATTAAATGGCCAAGAGTCAAAGACCTTCCTCTAGAACAACAAACTGCCTTCAATCAATTCCTTGAAGGGCAAACACGTCCTATAATTGAAGGCATTCCTAATGAGGAACAAGACGGTTATTATCCTTGGGACTACGATAACTTCAAACGCAAACCTTCACAGCGCTTCTTTGACTAATGAACCCCCTCACCATCTCCATCGACCTCGACAAAACCTGGACCGCTGATCCAACTGTGTTTGCACTAATTGCTTACACGTTCAAAGCCCGCGGTCACACCGTTATCATCTGCACTCGGCGAGTTGAGCTCTCTCACGAAGAACGCATCCGCTTGCAAATTCCAGAATTTGTCACCCTTTTCTTCGCCAACCTTGGCTTCAAACGTGACGCCGTCCCTTTCCCCGTCGACATCTGGATTGACGACGAGCCCGGCACAGTTGAACCTCAGCGGTTGCTGGAGGAACCAAACAATGCCTCCCTATGAACTGGCACACCACTCCACCTCCAAAAGACGGTAAACAATTTCTTGGACAGAGAAAAATTTACCGCCATGACCCTAAAACAAGAAAAGATAAATTAATAGGAATTCTAATTCAAGAACTCCATTTTCTACATAACCATTTTCAACCCTACTTTTTTGGTGAAGCAGATACTGACGTGCTAGTTGAGTCAGATATTATTATGTGGACAAGAGACTATCCTATTGTGACTCAGTCAAAAGAGCACATAATTAACTTTCAGCTTGAACTATGACCACCAACATCTCCTATCCCGTCCTGGCCCACGCCTCCTCCCCAGTCCACGGGTCTCACACCGACTGGCTTCACACAACCATCCTCGCGCTCACTTGCGAATCCGTCACCCAATCCAAAGACCACTCCTTCACCCAGCAAGACAAACAAATCTACCGCACCCTCTACGCGGACATTCTTAAATGCCTCAACCAAATCCAAACTGACTTCACCCTTGACCCAACCCGCGCGCTGACCACCCTCCGCGAACTTCAATTCCAACTCAACACACTCCTCCAATGAAATCCTCCACCGACTTCCTTCCCCGCCTCCCGCAATCCTTCCTCCTCATCGGCCCACCCGGTTCAGGCAAGACCACCGTCTCTCTCCAGCTCCCTAAGCCCTTCATCCTCGACTGTGACCAGAACCTTAATGGCCCTGTTAAATTCCTCCAAGAGCAAAAAAAACTCGGCACTGACTGGTTCTTTGACAACCCCGCTAAAAAAGCTGATGGCACAGCTTGCCCTCGTGAACTCCAATGGGACCGAGCAATTGAACTCCTCACAGAAGCCTGCTCTTCTCCTAAAGTAGAAACCATTGTCATCTCCTCCCTCACGTCCTTCATCGAGCTCGCCTTCATTCAAACCTACAAAATGACAGGCAAGAAACTCGGCGACTACAAGAAAACCATCGACCCTAAATTCGAGTTCGAGCAATGGGGCGCCTTCGGTTCCATTATGCGGCAAACAATCTTTTGGCTCAAGTCATCTGACAAACGCCTTTGCATTGAAGCCCACATGGCAGTTGACAAGGAAGAACTTTCAGGAGCCCTGACTAACTTCATCAACATCCCTGGCAACCTCAAACACACAATTTCCGGTTGGTTTGAAGAAGTCTGGGCACTTGACGTTTCCATCACCGGAGTTCCACCTAACCATAAAAAAGAACACCGCATTTTCACTGCACCCGATAACAAATCCAAACACCTCGGCCTCAAGTCCGCCGCACAACTCGGCACTTCCTTCCCCGCGGATATGGTTAACGTCCTTCAAGCTTTACAGAAATGAAAACTTCACTCACCTTCCTCTGCTTACTTCTTGCTGCTTGTCTGCCAGTAGAAGCACCCACTGCTTGCAATCACACTTATTCCACATGGTCAACCCCAGTCATAACCGACAACTGGTATACCGGCCCTGTTGCAACTCAATGCCGCACTTGCACACTCTGCGGTGAAGCTCAATCCCGTCGCGTCCCATGACCCGCACATTCCTCGTCGCCCTTGACCTCGAACCCATGTCTGACATCGACTCCATCGCTGCTGACATGCTCGATTCCCTCGCTCAAGACGGATTCCAAGTAACCTCCGTCAAGCCTTGGGCATCCGCCAATACCGATCAAGTTGATCCTTTTATGTCTCTGCAATTACCAGAGGCACCTGCTAATTTCCTGGGCTAACAATGCCCTTGAACACACAAACAAACACAAACCAAAAACACACAAACACATATGCTCCCACTTAGCCTCACACTCAACGACGCTGACACCTCCTCCCCTATCCTTGTTGAAGGAAAGCAACCTCTCATCATCGACAAGGCGGAAGTGGTTCAGTCCAAATCCCGCAAGGGTTACTTCCTCGCGGTGACCTTCAAAACCCAAGAAGACTCTATGTCTATCAAGGGCACGAAGATCGGCGCTGGGTTCCCGCTTATCCAACGCTACATGCTCCCCATCCCCGGCACTGAGTTCGGTGACGGCGAGCAGGCGGAGAACTACAAAGCCAACCTTTGCCGCTTCATGCTAGCTTGCGCCAACCGCAAGGACACCCCTGAAGCCAAGGCTGAGCTCCCTGAGTTCAACGAGTCCTACCTCGCTAACCTCCCTAGTGTTATCGTAATGGGCAACATCAAGACCAGCAAACCCAAAGATGACGACGATGGCTACGGCCCTCGCTCTGAAGTCAAATCGGTCAGCGGTATTGATCCTCAGTAAACCCAACCACCCGCTGGCAGACCGGGAATAGTCTGCCTCTTTTCTCCAATGAAAACCAAAAACAAAAAAGCAATTCGCACCGGCAACCGTTTTGGCAAGACTGAAATGTCTATGGCTATGGAAGCCAATAACAACGGCCCTAACCCTCGCCGTTCCATTCCTGTCAAAGAAGTGAAAGAAATGATCGACCGTGCAGTCGCTCGTGTTAAATCCGAGCGAACTATCTACGATGATCGTAACGAACTCATTGCCACTATCAATGAACAAGAACGCGCAGTTGAGCACCATGAAAACTGTCTCCACAATCTTGAGCGACACCTTATTTCTCTCAAGCTCCAACTGAACAAAACCAACACCGCAATCGCACGCGAGCTGGACCTAGACTCCCTCCGCTAATGAAAACCAGCTTAGAAATCTCAATCTATACAACAGTATTCATAAAGCATTTTACAAGAATGTTTGAAACAGTAGATAAACTAGGTGAAACTCTAGTCTCCTGTGATGAGCAAGCTCGAAAAGCTTCTATCGAGGCTTCAAAAGCTTTGTGCCGGTTTATTAACGTGGAATAATCCACCGACCTAAGCATGTCGCTAAACTGCTTATCAATTTCCTATGACCCCGCCCACCGAACTCCGCAAACTTAAGCGCCTTTCCGACGCCACTTACCTCCCGCTCGCTGACATCAAAATCAACCGCAACGAGCGCCTGCGTCGAAACATCAAAGAAATCAACGAAAACGCCGAACGCATCGCTGATTCCATTGTTCTCGTCGGCCCTATCCAACCACTCCTTCTCGACGAAGAGAACAACCTTATCGACGGTGAGTGCCGCTACACCGCCTACAAGCTCCTCATCGAACGCGGCTACGCTGCTCTCGAAGTCCCCGTCGTCCGTCGAGTCAAAATCGAACAAGCCATGAAATGGATGATCGAACTTGACGCCAACATGCAGCGTAAACAAATGCGTTGGCAGGACATCGTTCTCGGCATCGTCGCGGTTCACGAGCAAAATTCCAAAATGGCCAAAGACCGCAAAGAGCAATGGGGTATGCGGGCCACCGGCTACCTTGTCAAACAGTCTCACTCCTATGTCCAAGACTGCATTCTCGTCGCTCCATTCCTCCGCAACAACGACGCGGAAATCTGTGAAGCCAAAAACCTCGAAGCCGCTAAGCAAGTTCTCCTCCTTCGCAAAGAACAAGCCCTCGCCCAAGCAGCCGCTCGTCTCTCCGGCGCAGTCACTGTCACTCAACCCAAAGCCCCCAAGCCTTCCGGCATCATCAACATTTCCCTAGGTGACGTCACAGCCCCTGCTCCTGCATCGGTAGTCGTGACTTCCCCAGAGGAAATCCGCGCGATGAACATTGTCAACTTGTCCACCCGCTTGCACAACGTGGACTGCACGACATTCATGAAAGAAACCATGTCACCAGAATCTGTCGATGCCATCATCACAGACATTCCCTACGGCATCGACATGGACCTCATGGAAGACATGCAAGGCATTGACATGATGCGTTCAACCCATGATGTGGATCAAAATGTGGAACAAATGAAACCGTTCCTTGAAGGTGCTTATCGTGTCCTCAAACCCAACACCTATCTCTTCTTCTTCTATGCCCAGCAGCATCAAGAAAAGCTCGCCACTTGGGGGCGGGAAGTTGGATTCAATGTGCTTGACTGGAATCTTCTCTGGCTCAAACCACACAGCTGTAAAAACAACGCACCACATCAGAACCATACCAAGTCCTACGAGCCTGTGATGGTGATGAAAAAGGGTAAACCCGTCCTCGCTAAGCCGATGACTAAATGCCACCTCGAAGTCGACGGTATGCCAGACAAACGTCTCCAAGCTAACCCGTTTGCTAAACCGCTCGAGTTCATCGACAAAATGATTCTCGATCCTATCTGCATCCCCGGCATGACAATCCTCGATCCGTTTGCTGGTGAAGGTTCCATCCTCCGCGCCTGTGTTTATCGAGGCGCCAAAATCATCGGCTGTGAACTCGACGAGCAACGATTCCCCGCATTGGTTGCGCGGATGAAAGAAACCTACAAAAACATGCTTGGAGGGAATGTGCAGTTTACATGAAAAATTTTAGAATCATAACACCTAGAACAGAGTATAATTTTATCGAAGCTGAACAAATTCAAGTAGAAGGAACTATTTTAATTTGTATAACCAACAATAGAATTGTTGCGGCGTTTACAGAATGGCTTGAAGTCCAAGAGCTTAAAAAATCAGAACCTAAATGACCCACCTCTCCAACTACTTCCCCCTATCAATATGAACACCTATTTTATAGTCCTACCAAAACCTTGGCCAAACAAACGTATTAAAGCCGATAGTTGGAAAATTTCCGACGGAGTCCTTTGCTTTGTTCACAACAATGAAAGCGTAGCTGTCTTTAAAGAATGGCTGCACTTTTACAACGAAGCTACAGAACATTTAATTGAAACCATTTAATGCTTCCCAACTACTTCCCCCTCAACCCTTCCACCTCCCGCCTAGCCATCATAGGCGACGCGCCGGGTCCACACGAACTAGCCCAGAACCGTCTCTTTTGCGGACCCACTTCCGGCCTTCTTCGTGCAGCCGTCGAGCAACACGGCCTTTCCCTCTCCCAGTGCTTCCAAGGCTACATCTACAACCAAGTCCCGCCGGGCGGTGACATTGAACAACTAAACAAATCCGACAGTGAATTCCAACGATCCCTCCAAATCCTCCTCTCCGACCTCAACAAGTTCCAGCCTAACTGTGTCCTTCTCTTGGGCTCCACAGCCCTTTGGGCCGCGGGTGTGTATCATAAAATTAACGTCTTCCGAGGAACAATCTTTTCAGGCTTCACTGGACGACATAAATGTGTTAGCACATATTCTCCAGGATACATTCAAAAAGTATGGGACGACTCTCCCCTCTTCCTTTTTGATGTCCAGCGAGCAATTAATGAGTCAAAAACAGCAAACTTGGACCTTCCTCAACGCTCTCTCAACCCTTCCACCACTGCCGCCGAGTGCATCTCCCGCCTCAACGCCATCGCCCCAGGCACCTTAGTCTCAGTTGACATCGAAGGCGGAGTCCCGAACCCAACCGAGACCACACACAAACACCTCGACGGTGTCACCTGTATTGGTATTTCCACCGACCCGATGTCCGCGTGGATTATACCCTTGCAGGATTTTGACGACCAGACTAAGGCAGTCGTGATGCAGACTTTTAATAAGATGATGTCTAATCCAGACATTCCTAAAGTTCTGCAAAACTCGCTCTACGATTATGTCGTCCTCGCATGGCTGTGGAAAATCAACGCACAAAATGTCAAACACGACACTATGCTTTCAGGCTGGGAAATCTACCCGGAGCTTCCCAAAGGCTTAGGCACACAGGCGTCGATCTGGTCAATGGAGCCGTATTATAAGTTTGAACGGACCTCCGGTGCAGACCTTGATCCAGTAGATCGAAAGAAACTCCATTACACTTATTGCTGCAAAGATGCCGCTGTCACGCTGGAAATTCACAACGCTCACATGGCAGCAATGTCGTCAGAACAACGTAAGCATTATGACTTCAACATGGAGTTGATCCCGTCACTTCAGTATATGTCACTCCGCGGTATTCGCTTTAATAAAGACAAGTGCAAACTCAAGCATGAAGAAATCACCGCTAAAATGCGTGAGCTTCAAACCGCTTGCAACACACATGCAGGGGTTGAGATTAACCTCAATTCTCCAAAACAAATGTGTGACTTGCTTTACAAGCGTCTTGGTTTTGAGCCACAATATGCTATGGAAGCTGGGCGGAAAACTAACCGCCTAACTGCCAACGCAGATGCAATGTTGAAGGTTATCATCAAACAAGGCACAGCAGCTCATCCATTTCTTAAATGTGCCCTCGGCTGGAAAAAACTCGAAGGCCTCCGTAAGCAGCTTGAAATCACCACCGACCATGACTCACGTGTGCGGTGTTCCTACAACCTTGTCGGCACAGAAACTGGGCGGTTGTCTTGCTCTGGTTCTGTCACTGGTTCTGGCACAAACCTGCAAACTATCACGGAGCCTTTGCGGTTTCTCTACGAAGCTGATGAAGGCCACTACTTCTTCCAATGTGACTTAGCGGGTGCTGACGGCTGGACGGTTGCCTCCCGCGCGTCTATGCTGGGAGATCAAACCATGCTGGACGACTACCGCGCGGGGATGAAGCCTGCAAAGATTATTGCCTTAATGTATATGCAGCTTCAAGGTCAACTCAAGGAAGTCACTAAGAACATCAACGATCTTCCGCGAGATGAGATCAAACGCCTTACCAAAGTCACGCCCATTCCTGATTCCCTCTATGCCGTCTGTAAAGCGGTCCAGCACGGATCATCCTACGACATGGGGCCAAACACAATGGCGAACAATGTGCTCTTGCAGACGTTCAAGAAATCCTCAGACCTTAATGTCTTGTGGGTTCCGCCTAGCGATTGTAAGAAAATCCAAGCAGTGTTCTTCACCCGTTATCCCGGTGTGCGAGAGTGGCAACGATGGGTTCAACAGCAACTTAACCGTAATAAATCCCTCACATGTGCCTCCGGCCACATTCGCACATTCTTCGGACGACCCAACAATGATCAAACCTTCAAGGCCGCTTATGCTCATGAACCGCAAGCCAACACCACATACGCGACCAATCTGGCGATGCACCGACTGTGGCATGATCCTGACAACCGCACAAGCTCTGGAAATCTTATCATCCAGCCACTCCATTCCGTGCACGACGCGCTTTGCGGTCAGTTCCCAATCGACAAAGCCGAATGGGCAGTGGAAAAAATTCGTTCTTATTTTAACAATGCGCTTACTATTGGCAACGAGCGGATCGTCATCCCATATGAAGGCGGCTATGGACCGTCTTGGTATCACACAAAAGAATCAACCCGAACTGGAGTAATCTAAAATGCACTACGTCCAATACCTTCCTGGCACAATAGCTCACATCACAGAACACAAAACCCGTCACGGCTGTGAAGATGTTAACCGATTGTCTCGTTTAGTTGCTAAATTTAACACTTGGTTAGTAACTGGTGGTTACTCTTGCACAGCATCAATTAAAATTGGTGAGTTCGTCCACCGCTTCAAAGAATTCCAACTATGACCCTCACCCCTGCTGAAGCCTCCAAGCTTCAATTCAAACTCAGATCGGAAGAGCACACGTCTGAACTCC
>ERZ650308.619-NODE-619-length-19267-cov-10.669113_pt1 | contig 19267 bp, 21 predicted proteins | sample MGYA00376244_ERZ650308 | MGnify/ENA primary metagenome ERZ650308 (study PRJEB26733, sample SAMN07839295) | wastewater metagenome | biome: small river; feature: stream; material: water | place: USA: North Carolina | collected 2016-04-26 ... | reverse complement strand
GAAAGCGCTTTTTAGGTTCTTTTGGTAAAAGCAGACCACACAAAACAAGAGGTATCAAAGCAGCAGCTCCAAAAGCAAAAGCTTAATTCCTTTAAAAATAGATTCCCCCGATTAATCGGGGTTTTTTATGCCTAATTTTGTACCATGAAAAACATCTACTTCCTTATTGTATTTCAACTGATCTCTTTGGCAGGCATTGCACAATGTGCTATCTGTACTAAGACAGCTGCGCAAATTGGTGAAGAAGCAGGAAAAGGTTTTAATGTGGGTATTCTATATCTCGCAGCAATGCCATTCGGGATTATGGGTTATGTTGCCTACAGATGGTGGAAAAATGAAAAAGCTAGTTAATGTCACAAGCAATGACTCCATCCAATTTTGCTATTCAAGCATCGGTACAAAGAACCCAACAAGCAGGTGCCCAATTTTCAATTGTCATACCAAGCTGGAACAATCTTCCATTTTTACAAAAATGTGTTGAGAGTATCCGTAAGCATTCAACATTACAACATCAGATCATCATTCATGTGAACCAAGGAAAAGATGGCACTTATGAATGGGTAAAGGCACAGCCCGACTTAGATTACACTTATAGCGTCGAAAATATTGGCGTTTGTTATGCACTCAATGCAGCAAGGACGCTTATTCATACCCCTTATTTACTCTATCTTAACGACGATATGTATTTGTGTCCAGAATGGGACACTGCGTTACTGGATGAAATCAAAAGTATTGGACATGAATTATTCTTTTTGTCTTCTACAGTGATAGAACCAATTGCGTCGAGTAATTCTGTGATTGAAAAAAATTATGGCCAGGATATTGCCTCTTTCCAAGAGGAAAAATTACTTCAAGAATATAAAAACTGGCCAAAAAAAGATTGGTCTGGCGCCACATGGCCTCCCAATATATTACCTGTAGCTTTATGGGATTATGTAGGAGGATACAGCATTGAATTTAGTCCAGGTATGTATTCCGACCCAGACTTTTCGATGAAGTTATGGTTGGCTGGAGTGCGCTATTTCAAAGGCGTAAGCAAAAGCAGGGCATACCATTTTGGATCTAAGTCTGTACAGCGAGTTAAACGCAATAAAGGCTATCATCAATTTATTTATAAATGGGGATTCACTTCTAGCCTACTTACAAAACACATGTTACATAGAGGGGAAGATTGGACAGGACCGCTACCTGAATTTGTGATGACCACAAAACTAAAATGGAAAAACAAATTGAAGCAATTGCTTTCGGTGTGGTCTAGATAAACCTTTGCGTAAATTCAAAAATATTAAAACTAGACTGGGAAAGCGCGATCGTTAAATCATGTTCCATTTTTACTAGATCAATTTTTCGCATTTTATGTGCTACTATCAATTGCACAACCTTAGCTAAAACCAATTTTTTGTTAGCACCTAATTGTGCATGTGCAATTTGATGTGCTTCAATTGCTTCTGTCAACTCTGTGATACCGACCCCTTGAGATGCAATCGTAGGGATAACTTTGACTAAATTTTCATCCACCCCATTTTCCATCATCATCTGACGGATATGATTGGTAAAGGTTGTTGCATCTGGTCGATCACTTTTATTCACTACAAATAAATCAGCGACTTCCATTAATCCAGATTTCATCATTTGCACTTCATCCCCAGCTTCTGGCACCAATACCACCACGGTGGTATCCGCCAAAGAAGCCACTTCAACTTCTGATTGACCCACGCCAACTGTTTCCACCACAATCATATCAAATCCTACAGATTGTAACAATGTGGTCAATTCTATCATGGAGCTATTCAAGCCGCCTAAATGTCCTCTAGAAGCTAAAGAACGAATGAATACTTGAGGATGTAAATACCAATCTTTCATTCTGATACGGTCACCTAAAATAGCGCCTTTATGAAAAGGAGAAGAAGGATCTACCGAAAGTACTGCTACCTTCTTGCCAGCTTCTACCCAGGCGCCAACTAAAGCAGCAATCAAGGTACTCTTGCCCGCACCTGGAGGGCCTGTAATCCCCACTACAGGAATAGGTTTAGGCGCTAATTGCAGCAAATAAGCATCAGACCCTTCCACACCGTTTTCAATTTGTGAAATGGTTTTTGCTAAGTATAAAAAATTACCTTCAGCAACTCCTTTTGTTATATCTGTGACTGGATACATTTAAGAACGAATGATTTTATAATTCTTAAAATCAAATGGACGAATTCCAGTCCACTTTTCAAAATAATACAAGACTAAATTTTTAAAAGAGAATTTCTTTTTTGAAACATCTAAATCAATCACCCAATTCTTTCTTTTGATTCTATCTAACATCACATTCGGATGCGTACCCGTAAAACGCTCTAAAGAATCATAGCCAGAAAAATCATAATAGTCCGGGCTTTGAATAATTTTTTCCATCTGCGTGTCGTCATTCCAAAATGCAGCACTTTCTTTTTGCTTTTTACGCATTTGCTCTGGACTCTTCACCCAGCCGTAGTGATAGATACTAGCATCAATAGCAGCTACTGGTAATTTTTGTTTGCCAATTCTAAATCCTTGTGCATCACGATAAGCGCTAATCGCTTTATTGTTTCTAATGATTCTAATTTCATGCGCATACCATTTTCTACTGTCTCCTACATAATCATAAGTGCCATAAAAATGTTTGTACTTGAACAACAAGCCTTGTACTTCTTGATCGGCTTGATACTTTTCACATGCAGCACGAATTGTAGGATGGTATTTTTCATGCACCACTTCATCTCCTTGAATATAAAAAGCCCAGTCAAAGCTTGGGTCAATTAATTGAAAAGCTTTATTGGTTTCATCTGCTAAAACCACCCCACCTTTTCTTAAATCTTTGTTCCAAACAGAATGGTGGATTTTGATTTTTGGGTCTCCAATAGACTCAATCAATGCGATGGTTTCATCCGTTGAATCACCAATCAACACAATCATTTCGTCCACCACTGGTAAAATAGAACGTATCGCTTCCAAGATGGGAAAGTCGTTCACCACCGCATTTTTTATAATTGTAAACCCTGCAACCTTCATATTCGCTTATTTGTTCTTCAAATAACCGAAATCTTTTGCAACTTGCCTATTGTTTTACTTAAAGTTTGCTTGAAAGCGGTTAATTTTGAACTACGAAAATAATTATGTCTACAACGATTTGTTTTGACTTTGGCAATACCCGATTAAAAGCGGCGATATTTAAAGGCAACCAATTGGAAAAATTGGAGCTGCTAGAAAATAGTGCCCCGGCATCCATCCAAAAAATATTAGACCAATATCAGCCGAGCAAAACCTTGCTCTCTTCGGTGATTCATCATGACAAGGCGATCGAAAGTCAATTGTCTGATTATGGCCCATTCCATTTATTAGGACCAGCCACCAAGCTCAATTTTACTACACCAGTTGGCAAACCAGAAACAATTGGCGCTGATCGACTTGGTTTGGTTGCAGCAGCTGTAGACTTATTCCCCGCTCAACATAATCTTGTGATTTCATTAGGCTCATGTATCACTTACAATTTCGTCAACAATCGAGGTCAGTTTCTAGGAGGAAGCATCTCTCCTGGAATGCAAATGCGTTTTAAATCAATGAATGATTTGACTGCACTTTTGCCATTGATTGAACCTGCTCCAAGCTTTGGTTTAGTAGGCTATGACACCAAAACCAACCTGCTTTCAGGGGTAGTTTTAGGCATGGCGGCCGAAATTGATGGCATAATTGGTGCATATGAGGCCAAATACAGCAAATTTAACGCCCTATTAACCGGTGGAGACCTTAGTTATTTTGTACCTCACTTAAAAAGAAGGATATTTGCGGACCAAAATTTAATATATAAAGGACTATATGCGATTAGCGAAAAAAATACTTAGGTTAACCCCTTTCATTGGACTTTTCTGTTTTATAGCCCCTCTACAGGCACAGATCAATTCCCCGTTTTCTAGATATGGTGTAGGCAACGAAGTTTACAATAGTCAAAATGCAGCCAACCAAGGCATGGGCGGATTTACATCTGCTTATACGCCAAGCATGAATGGCGCTTTTGGACAAAGTATTAATTTCAATAATCCAGCATCTTATGGTGGCATCTATATGACCACATTTGATATTGGCATGAACTTAACCAATAGTATTTTAAAAAGAACGACACCCGCTGGTAAAGAAAAATCAACTTATTTAATTCCTAACTATATCGTGGTTGGTGTGCCAATTAGCAAGGCAAAAAAAATAGGCTTTGCATTTGGATTAAGACCATTGACGCAGATCAACTATTCTGTAAATGATTATACGTTTTCAGAAACGATGGGAGATTCTATCTACACGAATTACAAAGGCGAAGGTGGTATCAATCAGGTTTTCTTTGGATTAGGTAAAAGTTGGAAACACTTAAGCATTGGTATGAACACGGGATATAATTTAGGTAAAAAGAAAATTGATGTTGTTAAAGCCGTTTTATTCAATAGCGACTCTTCTTATTTTTATCAATCTTTATCAAGTACCAATACAAGTTTTGGTGGCGTATTTTTAAACCTAGGCGTACAGGGCGAATTCCCATTGTCAAGTACAACAAATGCAGTTACAAAAGACAAAACAGAATACAGCCTTAGCTATGGTGGTACTTATACACTTGACCAAAGTTTAAAAGGCAAACAAGATATCATTCGATCAACTGGTACTTTTACGACTGCTCAAGAAACTGCTGTTGACACGGCATTGTTTCAAAAAAACATAAGTGGCAAAGTTGAATTACCTAGTGTAATGACTGCCGGCATCGCATTGCATAAAAAAATAACGACTGTACGAGGTACTTATGACCAATGGGTTTTAGGTGTTGAATTGAATCAATCCAACTGGAAAGATCGTTACAAGTTCTATGGCGCAACGGACCAAGTGCGTAATGCAACGATGCTAAGAGTTGGCGCGCAATTATGTCCTAATCCATTTGCATTTGAAAGTTATTGGTCTACTGTAACCTATCGCTTTGGTGTATTTAGTGGTAATGACTATATCAACGTTAACAACAATGGATTAAAAGTAAATGGGTTGACAATGGGTCTAGGATTGCCTATCAGAAAATACCGTTCATATGATTACCAATTCACCTTGTTGAATTTGGCATTGCAGATGGGACAAAGAGGTGGTGGTGTTTCTAACTTTAAAGAAAATTTTGTTCAAATTACTGTGGGGTATAGTTTAAGTGACGTTTGGTTCAATAAACGTAAATATGATTAATACTTTGCATAAAAAAATAGTAAAAATAGCAGTTGCTTGTATGAGTAGCTGCTTTTTTATGGCTTCTTGCGAGAACGATGTAGACGCTGTAAAGGCACTTGGTGCAAGGGTTGGCGGAATAGACGTTGGTAAAGAAGTGGCTATCTATGTAAGTAATGAGGGGAAATTAGGCGCAAAATTAACGGCACCATTAATGAACCGTTATTTGTTAGATAGCAGCAAAATGATTGAATTCCCTCAATCCATTCATGTTGATTTTTATAAAGACAGCAATCAGATAGAAAGTCAACTTTCTGCTAAATATGCAAAATACAAGGAGACAGAAAATATTGTATTCTTAAAAGAAGATGTAATTATTTTCAATACCCTTGGAGACACCCTATGGTGCAAGGAAATGTATTGGGACCAAAACACAGGAAGGTTTTATACCGAACAAGATGTGGTGGTTAAACAACATAGTCCACTTGCAAAGATTTATGGCAAGGGACTGGAAGCCAATCAAAATTTGACAGACATTCGTATCTTTAAACCACAACCAAATAGCTATGCCATCATCCATGATAGTAGTAGCTTAAACCCTTAAAATAAAGCAGATGGAATACAGGAAAATGGGCAAAACAGGGCTTCAATTAAGCACATTGAGTTTCGGAAGCTGGGTAACTTTCCACAAACAAATTGATGACCGTGTTGCAGATGAGTTAATGGGCATTGCATACGATGCTGGTGTCAACTTTTTTGACAATGCCGAAGTCTATGCTGCTGGTGAGAGTGAGAAAATGATGGGTCGTGTATTAAGTCAAAAGAATTGGGATAGAACTTCAATAGTTTTATCTTCTAAAGCTTATTTTGGCTGGAGAGGTAAAGCGAACAAACCTAATCAAACAGGCTTAAGTAGAAAGCATTTAACAGAAGCTTGTCATGAAGCTTTACAAAGACTACAAACAGATTATTTAGATTTATATTTCTGTCATCGTCCAGACAAATCAACCCCTATCGAGGAAGTAGTTCAAACCATGAACACTTTGATACAACAAGGAAAAATACTTTATTGGGGTACAAGTGAGTGGAGTGGTGTAGAAATTATGGAAGCGCATAGAGTTGCAGAAAAATTTAGATTGATTGGTCCGTCCATGGAACAACCTCAATACAATATGTTTGAGCGTAACAAAATGGACAACGAGTTTTTAGAGATCTTCAAAAATGTGGGCATGGGCACCACCATTTGGAGTCCATTAGCAGCAGGCTTATTAACAGGTAAATACAATGACGGTATACCAGAGGGATCAAGATTCCAGATTGAAGGATTTGAATGGTTAAGAGATAAATGGTTAATGCAAGATAAAATTACAAGAGTGCAGCAACTAGGTGCTTTAGCAAAAGCATTGAAAGTAAGTACCGCATCTTTGAGCATTGCTTGGTGTATTAAAAATCCAAATGTGTCTACAGCCATTTTAGGGGCAACCAATAAAGCACAATTATTAGACAACTTAACCGCGCTAGAAACTGCTACCCTATTGACTCCTGAGATTATGGAGCAAATAGAAGGCATCATTGAAACCAAGCCAGTTTTACCAGAATGGTAAGCAGGAATTTTTCACTTAATAACAAACTATGATTTTTGCCATCGTCGCTTCTATTATCTTAATTGGTTTTTTCTCTGGTTATGAGATTGGCTTTGTAAGCGCCAACCGTCTTAGCTTGGAATTAAAGAAAAAACAAGGCAGCCGATCTGGTAAAATCATTGCGGGCTTTCTTGAAGCACCTACTCAATTTATTGGTACTTGTTTGATTGGATTGAATATTTCCTTAGTCGTCTTTGGTATTTTATTTGAAGAATTATTACACAAACTCATTTGGAGCCGATTTGGATTTGGCGAAGGTGCAATCTTAGTGGGCAATACATTGGTGTCTACATTGGTTATTCTTTTTATTGGAGAACTCGTACCCAAAGCAATTTTTAAAGCAAGGGCAGCAGCATTGATCAATACATTTGCACCTGTTGCACAATTCTTTCATATTCTATTCAAGCCACTTACTGTCATTTTAGTGAATACTGCACAATGGGTATTGAGTAATTTGTTGCAGGTGAAAATGGTGTATAAAAAAGAAGCATTTACCAAAGTAGATTTGGCGCATTTTGTACAACAAACCAATGCACATCAAGAACAGCAAGAACTCAATACAGATCTATTTGAAAACGCGCTGAGCTTGCCAGATATCAAAGTGAGAAAGTGTTTGGTGCCAAGAACAGAAATTGTGGGTGTAGAAATTCAAACAGCGCTTGAGGAAGTGAAAGCACTATTTATTGAAACAAAATTGAGTAAGCTGATTGTATACAATGAATCTCTAGACAATATTGTAGGTTATATACACCAGTTAGATTTATTCAAAAAGCCAAAAGACATTAAGGCCATTTTACATCCAATCTTATTGGTGACAGAAAGTATGAATGCAGCAGATTTAATTAACCTCTTCTCTAAAAAAAGAAAGAGCATCGCCTGGGTGGTAGATGAATTTGGAGGCACTGCAGGTATTGTTACGATGGAAGATGTACTAGAGGAGATATTTGGGGAGATCAATGACGAATACGATGAACAAGAATTTTTAGAAAAGAAGATTTCAGCCAATGAATATGTTTTCAGTGGCAGATTGGAATTGGATTATTTATATGAGAAATACGGGATTGACTTTGCAGCTGATAGTGCCGAGACTTTGAGTGGGTACCTGATCCACAAACACGAAGCCATTCCTAAGGTCCGAGAAGTGATCCATTTAAGCCATTTTGATGCCGAAATACTGATGGTAAGTGATACCAGAATTGAGAAAGTGAAACTGACAATCCACTAATACTATTTTTTAGTTTTAGCCCCTCATTTTCCTTTAGAAGCCTTAACTTTAGGCTTCATTCCATTAAATCCATGGCGTTATTTAATCGTTTAAATCCAGAAGATGGTTCCGAGATGTCTTTCATCGATCATCTCGAAGTATTAAGAGGTACCATTGTAAGGTCTGCTGCTGCCATTTTAGTCATGGCCTTGATTATTTTTATTAAGCGAGATTGGGTCATGGACAATGTCATCACTGGACCAATCAACCCAGATTTCATTACCTATAGAAAATTTTGTGAGTTCAGCCATTGGGCACATTTAGGAGATGCATTGTGTATGCCTGCAGTCAAAGTGACTATGCAGAGTACCACATTTGGTGGACAGTTCTTAAGCAGTATTAGTATGGCCATTGTAGGTGGTATCATTGCTGCATTCCCATTTATTTTTTATCAATTTTGGTCTTTTGTAAAACCAGCATTAAAAGAGAATGAACTAAGAAACACTCGATTCATGATTTTTTGGGTATCCTTCTTTTTCTTTCTAGGTGCGGCTTTCGGCTACTTTATATTAGGGCCATTTACATTTAACTTCCTTGCTAGTTTTCAATTAGGCACTAAGAATCTGATCACCACCATTCCTACATTTGCAGATTACCTAGACAACTTAACCAATTTAATATTGGGCTGTGGCATTGCGTTTGAGTTACCAGTGTTGGCATTCTTATTGACCAAAATTGGCATGATCACCCCTATGTTCTTAAGTGGTACGCGTAAATATGCAACAGTTGTTATTTTGATTATTGCTGCATTTATTACACCAAGTCCAGATTGGTATAGTCAAACACTTGTCTTTATTCCATTATACTCTTTATTTGAGTTGAGTATCATCGTTTCAAGATGGGCTTATAAGTCTGTGAAGAAGGCAGATGAAGAATGGGAATAATCGTTAATCAAATTAAAATCGATTCATATGGCTTACGTTTTTGACGCAACAAAACCCATTGCATTGGGTGCTGACCACGCTGGAGTAGCTTATAAGCAAGCAATAAAAGAATGGCTCGAAAAGAAGGGCTACCAAGTAAAAGACTTCGGTACTTACTCAACAGACTCTGTAGATTACCCAGATTTTGCACATCCTACCGCTGCTAGTGTTGAAACAGGAGAAGCTGCATTTGGAATCTTATTCTGTGGTTCTGCAAATGGTGTAGCCATTACAGCAAACAAACACGCAGGTGTTAGAGCTGGACTGTGCTGGTTACCAGAAATCGCAGAATTGACCAGATTGCATAATGACGCCAATATGATTTGCGTGCCAGCAAGATTCGTATCCATCGAGTCTGCAATTGAAATGATAGACTTATTCATGACTACCGCTTTTGAAGGTGGAAGACACCAAGGAAGGGTTGATAAAATTTCTTGCTAAATATCAAATTCAAAAGATTGAGAAAACTAACTTATTTTCAATCCTCAATATTTAAAAATTAAACCAATCACTATGCGTAAAATTTTCATAGTACTATTAAGTTTGAGCGTTGGATTCGTGAATGCACAAACAATAGATGCAAGCACTGCTGCAAAAAATATCACAGCAGCAGGATTAAAAAAACACCTTAGCATCATTGCTGGGGAGGAAATGCAAGGAAGAGAAACAGGCACAGAAGGAGAAAGAAAAGCTGCTAGCTATTTAGTAAGCCAGTACAAACAAATGAATCTTACTCCGGGCAATGCTGGATCCTACAGAATGCCATTTAGCTTGTTTCAAGATAAGGTAACAACAAGTAGCTTTAAAGTAAATGGCGCAAGCTATACTTTAGATAAAGATTTTTGGATCAGCGCATCTGCTGCACCACAAAAACAATTTGTGAGCAGTGACGTTTTTTATGTTGGCGCAGATTTTAATGATAAGTCTACATTAGATGTTAGAGGAAAATTATTAATCAGCACAGAGGGCAAAGAAAGATCTATGATGGAGACCATGGCTGCACAAAAATTAGGTGCAATTGGTATTATCCATATTGCAAAGACAACTCCAACAATGCCTAGCAGCTTGAGTGGCAGATTGGCCTTTGCTGCCAACACCAATACATTTGTAAGCGTAACAGTGAATAAAACTGTGGGTGCTGCATTATTAGGTGCCACAAAAGAATTCAGCGATAAAGAATTTGAAGAATTACCAGTTGGTAAATACACCGCAGCAATTGAATGGACTGCTGACAGAACAAGTACGACTGTGCCTAGCGCAAACGTAATTGCTTACATGCCAAGTAAAGAAAAATCAGACGAGTACTTATTCATCACTAGCCATTATGACCACGAAGGAGTTAAAAATGGTGTGATCTATTATGGTGCGGATGATGATGGATCAGGCACTACAGGCGTTTTAGCAATTGCTGAAGCATTTGCACAAGCAAAAAAGAAAGGATTCAGTCCAAAAAGAAATATCGTTTTCATGAACGTATCTGGAGAAGAAAAAGGATTATTAGGTTCTAAATATTATGGCGAACACCCAATTTTCCCAATGGAGAAAACGACTGCAGATTTAAATATTGACATGATTGGACGTATCGATCCTACATACAAAGGAGATTCTATGAACTATGTGTATGTGATTGGAGAAGATAAATTAAGTAGCGACTTACAACCTATCACAGATAAGGTGAATAAAAGCTACAATATGGAATTGGATAGAAGATTCAACGATCCTAAAGATCCAAATCGTTTTTATTACAGAAGCGACCATTATAATTTTGCAGCAAAAGGCGTTCCAGTTATTTTTTACTTCAACGGAACACACGCAGACTACCATAAACCAACAGACAGAGTAGAGAAAATCAATTTTGATCTAATGGAAAAAAGAGCAAGAATCATTTTTGAAACTGCTTGGGAAATGGCAACAAGAGAAGAAATGTTAAAACGCGACATGCCTTTAAACATGCCTGCAACAAGATAGTTGAATAAATCAGCCCTTCATAAAATGTAAGGGCTGATTTATTTTTTGTCTAATGATTTTTTCGGCACCCCCCATAAACGAGGGTGCCGATTTCGTTTTAATAAAAAAGCCCCTTCAAAATGAAGGGGCTTTTTTATTAAATGAGATGGATCCTACTGACCTAAAATATAAGAGAAGATCAATGGCACTACAATCGTAGCGTCACTCTCTACAATAAACTTAGGGGTATGAATATCTAATTTACCCCATGTAATTTTTTCGTTTGGAACCGCACCAGAGTAAGATCCGTAAGAAGTGGTACTATCACTAATTTGACAGAAATAACTCCAGAACGGAACGTCATGCCATTCTAAGTCTTGGTACATCATTGGTACTACACAGATAGGGAAATCACCTGCAATACCTCCACCAACTTGGAAGAAGCCTACACCCTTTCCACCACTGTTTGCTCTATACCATTCTGTTAAATAGATCATGTATTCAATACCATTTTTAACAGTAGATGCTTTCAATTCATTTTTAATTACATAACTAGCGAAGATATTACCAGTCGTGCTGTCCTCCCATCCTGGCACAACGATAGGAATGTTCTTTTTAGCAGCAGCCACAATCCAACTATCCTTAGGATCAATTTCATAGTATTGCTCCAACTCACCGCTTAATACCACTTGGTATAAAAATTCATGTGGGAAATAACGCTCGCCTTTTGCTTCTGCTTCTTTCCAAAACTTCACAATATGCTTTTGTAATCTTCTAAATGCTTCCTCCTCAGGAATACAAGTATCTGTTACACGATTATAATGGTTCTCTAATAAATCCCACTCATCTTGCGGTGTTAAGTCTCTATAATTAGGTACACGCTTGTAGTGACTATGCGCTACAAGGTTCATTACGTCTTCTTCTAAATTGGCACCCGTACAGCTGATGATGGCGATTTTGTCCTGACGGATCATCTCCGCTAAGCTGATTCCTAACTCGGCCGTACTCATTGCACCCGCCAAACTCACTAACATTTTACCACCCTCTAATAAATGGGTCTCGTAGCCTTTAGCAGCATCTACTAAGGCGGCAGCATTAAAATGTCGATAATGGTGCTCTATAAACTGTGAAATAGGTCCTTTACTCATGTCGATTGATTTGATGCAAAAGTAATTTTTTTTAGCCATAAATAGTAACTTGTGTAACAATAGAAGCTTACCCAAAACCAATCCATTATGAAAATAGCTGTCTCCCACCTAATCATTGCCCTAGTGCTTTTAGCCATTCCGTTTGGCTATGCGGCCTATGTGTATTCAAGCCTACCTGCAACGATTCCAATTCATTTTAATTATAAAGGAGAGGCGGATGGATTTGGAGGGAAAGACAGTATTTTTCTTGGCCCAGGAATTTTAGGTGCTGTGGGTTTATTTACATTTTTCCTTTTATCTAATATCAGAAACTTCGATCCTAAAAGAGTGAAAGAAGAAGATGATGGTATGTTCAAAAAATTTGCACTATTAATGGTAGCCTTTTTAAGTTTGCTTGGATTAGTCATTGTGATTGCAGCCACAAAGCCTGACGTCAATGTCACTAAATTAATACTGCCCTCTATTGGATTGTTTTTTGCTGTAATGGGATGGTTGATGCCAAAAATTCATCAGAACTATTTTGCAGGATTTAAATTACCATGGACTTTAGAGAATGTAGACAATTGGAATGCAACGCATCAGGTTGCAGGAAAGGTTTGGTTCTATGGCGGTCTATTTCAAGTGATAGCGACATCAACACTTTCAAGCAAACTTGCTTTTATTTGTTTTATCACTACTACTGTGTTGATGGTGATTATTCCAACCGTTTTTTCCTACCGCATGTTTAAAAGAGGCAATACCCTTTAAATTATATTCCATTATATACATCAGATTTTAAGATTTCACTTATGAGCAATACACAACATTTAGGCACTAAATTCATCCATGCTGGAGCAGATCCTGACCCAAGCACTGGTGCGATCATGACACCTATATACCAAACCTCCACTTACGTACAATCCGCTCCTGGCGTACATCAGGGCTATGAATACGCAAGAAGTCAAAATCCAACACGCTTTGCATTAGAAGAAGCATTTGCAGTGATTGAAAATGGAAAATTTGGATTGGCATTTGCAAGTGGCGTAGCTGCAACAGATGCAGTGATGCGTTTATTGGTGCCAGGTGACGAAGTCATTGCTGCCCATGATATGTACGGAGGTTCTTTCCGATTGTTCTCAAAAGTACACGAGAAGATGGGGATCAAATTTATTTATGTAGACACTTCTAATGCTGCTAATGTGGCGGCGGCAATTACAGCAAAGACTAAATTAATATGGGTAGAAACACCCACTAATCCTTTGATGAATATTACAGATATCGAAGCTGTAGCTGCGATTGGCAATCAACACAAATGCATTGTCTGTGTTGACAATACATTTGCTTCTCCATATTTACAAAATCCATTGGATCATGGTGCAACCATTGTGATGCACTCTGCTACAAAATACCTTGGTGGTCATAGTGATGTAATCCAAGGATGCTTAGTCATGAATGACGAAGCTTTAAGAGATCAATTGTATTTTATACAAAAAAGTACAGGCGCTGTTCCAGGACCGCAGGATTGTTTTTTGGTGTTAAGAGGGATCAAAACATTACATGTTAGAATGCAGCGTCATTGCGAGAATGGAGAAAAAGTAGCTGCTTATTTACGCCAGCATCCAAAAGTGGCAAAAGTATACTGGTGTGGGTTTACAGACCATCCTAACCACGATATTGCCAAAAAGCAAATGCGTGGATTTGGGGGTATGATGAGCTTTACTTTAAAAGATGATAGCATTGCAGCGGCAACAAAAGTATTGTCAAGTACTAAAATATTTTCATTGGCAGAAAGCCTCGGAGGCGTTGAATCACTAATTAATCACCCAGCAAGTATGACGCATGCATCTATCCCACGTGAGCAAAGAATTGCGAATGGATTGGCAGATGGTTTGATCCGCTTAAGTGTGGGTATTGAAGATGCAGAAGACATCATTGCAGATTTAGCACAGGCCATTGGATAATGAACCAAGCCATCAAAACATTACTGGATCAAAAAGTAAAACAATATAACCATATTGATTTTATCGAAAAAGATCCAATCAGTATACCCCATTTATTTACAAAGCAGCAAGACATAGAAATTGCTGCTTTTTTTGCTGCTATCTTTGCCTGGGGAAACCGAACTACCATCATTCAAAAGAGCAAGGAACTGCTTGCCAGAATGGACAATGCGCCATATGAATTTTGCACGCAACACCAAGACAAGGACCTTCAAAAATTAATTGGATTTACACACCGTACATTCAATGATACAGATCTGCTTTATTGTATTGATTTTTTTAAAATGCATTACGCATCACATAAAAGCTTAGAGACTGCATTTTTCAAAGACCATGTCACAGGAAAAAAAATCACGACTGTAGAAGCTGGCTTAAAGCATTTTAAACATTATTTTTTTTCATTAGAAGATGCGCCACATCGCACCAAAAAGCATATCGCATCTCCTGAACAAGGATCTACATGTAAAAGACTGAATATGTTTCTAAGGTGGCTTGTGCGCAAAGACCAACAAGGCGTAGATTTTGGCATATGGAAAAGCATCCGTCCAGCGGACTTGATTATCCCCATTGACGTACATGTGGCAAGGGTTTCAAGGAGCTTTGGACTTATAGCGCGTGCACAAATAGATTGGCAAACTGCAATAGAATTAACCAATTATTGCCGAACTTTAGATCCTAAGGACCCAGTGAAATATGATTTTGCATTGTTTAGTTTAGGCGTTACTGAAAAAATCAGATAAAACATTTCCTATGGAAAAAGCATTGTACGAAATTGAGCAATTAGCTCCTAGTGATTTAATTGTCTATATCAATGATTGTATCAATCATGATTTTAATAAACTGGTGCAATTATTATACCGTATTGATGTATCAGAACAAAAACTGAAAACGATCTTGCAATCACATCCTAACGAAGATGCGGCAAGACTCATTGCAGCAGTCATTATTGAAAGATTAGCAGCTACCAAAGCAGCAAGAGCAAGTTTTGCAACAAACAATAAAATTGAAGATGCTACTGCAAGCAACAATCGTCAAGATGATGAAGACTTAGAGCGTTTATAAATCACCTAACTGAGGACGCATCACAATATCTTCTACCACTGCCCGTGGACTCAATTGTGTAGCCGCATAGATCATCTTAGCGATATCATCCGCCTCCATAATTCTTGCTTCTGATACACCTGACCCTTTCCAACTATTCGTATAAGTGGCTCCCGGACAAACTGCAGTCACTTTGATGCCTTGGTCTTTTAATTCCAATCTTAGGTTGGTAGAAAAACCTAGTAATGCATATTTAGAAATACTATAAGACCCTCCATTTGGATATGCTTGTAATGAAGCAATGGAACAAATATTAAAAATATGTCCCTTTGCTGCTTTCAGCATGGCAGGCAATAGATCACGTGTTAGATGATACGCAGAAAATAAATTCGCATTCAATTGTGCTTCCAGTTGTCCAGCGGCTTCGTCTTGTAATTGACCGGGTAAAAAATAACCAGCATTATTCACCAATACATCAGGCACTGTTCTTGCTAGTACCCACTCCGAAAAACAATGCACTTGTCCCTGAATAGATAAATCTGCATGCACAAATTCAACCTTTACCGCCGGAAAAGCTTTTTGCAATTCTGCTGCAGCAGTCGCCAAGTCTGCAGGTGTTTTACTGGTTAGATACAAATTGTGTCCAGCAGCAGCGAATGCTTTTGCGATTGCATAACCTATTCCTTTAGAAGCACCCGTAATAACGATATTCATAAATTCATGATTTACTCGATAAAGATACCATGCAAAATGGTAATTTAGCAGTTCAATTATCAATTCATACCCTTCCCATGGCTTATAAAGACCTGTTTTTTGACCTAGATCATACCCTTTGGGATTTTGAAACCAACTCTAAAGAAACCATTCAAGAATTGTATACTAGGCATGATCTTGCGGGATTGGGTATTGTAGATTTTGATGGCTTTTACAGCACTTATTCAGCTCATAACCATCGATTATGGGATCGCTATACCAAGGGCTTTATCAAACAGGAGGAATTGAGATGGAAAAGGGTGTATTTGAGTTTACTAGATTATAAAGTGGCCAATGAAAAATTAGCCAAGGAAATGTCCCAAGCCTATTTAGAAATCCTACCTAATAAAACACATTTATTTCCCTACACAATAGAGATCTTAGATTACCTCAAGCAAAAGGAATACAAGATGCACTTAATCACCAATGGATTTGAATCGGTGCAATTTAAAAAAATCAGGAATTCAGGATTAGCGGATTACTTTATTGAAGTAATTACATCAGAAGCAAGCAATAGTTTAAAGCCCCATAAAGACATTTTTGAATACGCTTTAAAAAATACCAATGCCACTGTAGCAGAAAGTATCATGATTGGAGACAATGAATCTGCGGATATACAAGGTGGCATTAATATAGGTATGGATACCGTTTTTGTGAACCATATTCAAGCCACACCAACGGTTCCCGCTACTTATACCATCACGCATTTAAAGGAATTGGAAAGTATCTTATAACACCCGCTTATAAAATTACCATTTAGCTAAGACAGTCACACCGCCTTTCACGGTATCACCGATCTTACAAGTAATTTCAGTACCAATGGGTAATAATAAATCTACCCTGCTGCCGAATTTGATAAAGCCATATTCATCGCATTGATTGAATTTGGTACCAACAGCAGCGTAATTGCAAATTCTTCTTGCAAGTGCACCAGCAATTTGTTTTAATAGAATAGATCCTTTTTCATTTTCTACCACCACAGACCATCTTTCATTATCTGTAGACGATTTTGGATGCCATGCCACTAAAAATTTTCCAGGATGGTATTGATTGTAGATGATATTACCCGCAACTGGCAAACGATTCACGTGCACATTGGCAGGACTCATAAACACACTTAATTGAATTCTTGGTTCTTTGTAAAATTCATCAGGCATCACTTCTTCAATGACCACCACTTTACCGTCCGCAGGAGACACAATCGCAGAAGCGTCATTGGTCAACACACGATTCGGCATTCTAAAGAAAGAAACGATGAATAAAAAGAAAGCCAATAGGATCACAAATACACCCCAAGCTAACAATGCACTTATTGGAAATAAATAAGAAAAATTAATCAGATTTAAAATACCTACTACAAAAGCAACTAAAGCAATTGTAGCTGTACCTTCTCTATGTATGGTCATAAAAAGCAATTTGAACAAAGGTAATTCATCTAAAAGATAAATTGAAGCAATAGCCAAACAAATGGACCAGCAAATAAGACAGAATCAAAACGATCAAGGAAGCCTCCATGGCCAGGCATCATACTACCACTGTCTTTCACACCTGCCAGGCGCTTTAATTTGCTTTCAAAAAGATCCCCTAAATTTCCCATTACGGAAGCGACAAATGTGATCAGGTACAAATATTTAGCAGAGATCGGGATATATTGTCCGGCCACAATAGATAAAATCACGACGGACAAAATCACCCCAGCAATCGTCCCCTCCCAAGTCTTTTTAGGTGATATAGGTGAAATTGGTGTGCGCCCAATAAAAGAACCTACTAGATAAGCCATCGTATCGTTTACCCAAACTGTAACAATCACCAAGATAGGCACCATTAATTCAATATTTGGAAAAAACATGGACATACTTGAATTCAAGAACATCCCTCTTATTGCATAAAATAAAGAAAGGCTAATGGAGATATAGATCAATCCAAAAAAACTAATGGCAACATTTTTGATCTCCGCTTTTCTTGCAAACACATCTGCCACCATCATCAACATGAGTGCAACAGGCATGGCTTTCAAGCCAATCCATCTTAAATCAATGCCCTGATAGGCAACCGGCAATTGCTTCAAAAGGATTGCTGGTAATACAATATCTGTTGGTGCCAAACTGGTCATCATCAAAATACCTACTACCAAAACACCCCATTGATGCATTTTGGAAATCTGTACATAGGAAGGAAAAATAGCACGCATTAATTTTTGGTATTCAAACAAACATCCTACTTGTATTATAAGAAATAAAACAAAATAAGACCAGTTATTAAAAAGTAAACCTGCCAACATGATCAACACAAATACAATCGCAGACAATGCCCTTACTTTAAATACAGAAAAATTAAATGCCATGAATTTTTTTTTAATTAAAATCAAAAATAAGTGATCTAGCTAATATGCAGGATTATGCGCTTAAATCCTTTTCGGATGCATCCATTTGAACAGTTGTTTTAAGTTGCTTGAACAAAATCACAAGCATCAGCAAACCCAGTAATAACCAGTAATAGCCCAAGTTGGAATCCAATACTTTGTCCACTTGCTTTGGGTCATTCCTTACCGCATACAATGCAGACACACCAATCGCATTATTGATAAAATGCATCAATATAGGCAACCAAATTGTTTTGGTGTAATAATAGATCAAGCCCAACACAATGCCCAATGACATCCTAGATAAAAAACCAAAATAAGAAAAATGAAAGGCGCTAAATAAGATGGCAGTCACCACTATGGCTACATAAGGTTTACCCGACCAGTCTGTGATAATTTTTTGAAGACTCGCTCTAAAATATAATTCTTCCACAATCGCTGGCACTACAGCAATGGCCAAGATTGCAAACAATAAATCCCAGATAGAACGCATTTGCGTCATCGCCATCAATGCTTGTTTATATTGTGCTTCTAAAGCAGTTGCCCAATTTCTTAGAGCAGTAGAAAAAGTTAATTTATCGGTCAAATCCCCCAAAGCACCACTCAATAAAAGTCCCGTGATAGCAAGTAATACCACAATCAACACTTGCTTTTCTGAGGCAATGGGCTTAAAGCCAAGATTAGTTGGGATATTACCTGGCGTAAAATAAGCAACAGCCAATGCAGGTAAACCAAATCCAATGATAGATGCAAAAGCATTGGCAGTCTGTGTCATGCTGGTATATTCAGGACGCATTAAAATAGACTGAATTTCAGTCAAAGGCACATGCAATGCAGCGGCCACAATGGAAAATGTGATCAAACCCCCTAAAATCATACACAAACCAGTCATGGCAATGAATAATACCATCCTGAATCCTGGGGTCATATTAAAAATAGAAGTTTCTTTAGTAGACATGTCAATGCAATTAATTGGTACCTTTGCAACCGTATCGGTTAGATGCA
>ERZ650308.618-NODE-618-length-19307-cov-5.320902_pt1 | contig 19307 bp, 18 predicted proteins | sample MGYA00376244_ERZ650308 | MGnify/ENA primary metagenome ERZ650308 (study PRJEB26733, sample SAMN07839295) | wastewater metagenome | biome: small river; feature: stream; material: water | place: USA: North Carolina | collected 2016-04-26 ... | reverse complement strand
CGCCCACCTCCTTCTCCGCCTCTCTGGACGGTCTTTAAAGGATGTTTGTAAAACTTTAGCACTCGGCCGGAGCTTTTTCACCCGGCGACATTATTTAGTTGGCGGTTTTTGTTGAGGCTATGCGTGAAAGCAAGCCATTGACAAAAGAGCCAGAATCATCGGTAGAAAGCTCCTTGGCCAGCTCAACCGCTTCGTTCACTGCCACTGCGTCAGGGACTTCAACATTGTGCATAATCTCCCATACGGCGACTCGCAAGATAGCTCGATCTAGGTTTGGCATGCGGTCAAGCGCCCAACCCTGCGAGTAGGTTTCAAGCAGGTCATCGATTTCTTCGTGATTATCGACTACTCCCTGCACAATGGCTCGGGCATAGCCAAAAATCGCATCTTGGTTTTGGCGGTCCGCTGCAAGCTCGGCTACATCGTCAAGCAGCGTCAAAGGAGAAATCTTGCGGAGATCGGCTGCAAAAACAGCGTCAACCGCGCGTTTGCGAGCCTTGGTTCTTGCGCTCACAGATTAGTCAGTAACGCGACCAAGGTAGTCACCGGTGCGGGTATCCACACGGACCTTGGTGTTGTTCTCAAGAAAAAGTGGAACCTGAATTTGTAAACCAGTCTCAACAGTCGCAGGCTTGGTTCCTCCGCTTGAACGGTCTCCCTGTAGCCCAGGCTCTGTGTAGGTGACCTCAAGCACAACCGATGCAGGAAGCTCAACGTAGATTGGGTTGCCTTCGTGCATAGCAACGGTGGCTTCTTGATTTTCAAGCATATAGTTGACTGCGTCACCAACAACAGCCTCTGGCAATGTCACTTGGTCGTAGGTGTCTTTATCCATGAAGACGTAGCCTTCGCCATCGTTGTAGAGGTAAGTCATGTCACGCTTGTCAACGGTTGCAACCTCGACTTTCACACCCGCGTTAAAAGTCTTTTCAACAACCTTGCCGGTCAACACGTTTTTCAACTTAGAGCGAACGAAAGCGGCACCCTTGCCAGGCTTTACGTGCTGGAATTCGGTTACAGCCCAAAGCTGACCTTCGATGTTTAGGACCATTCCGTTTTTTAGGTCGTTTGAAGTTGCCATGACGCAATCACTCGTTTCAATTATTAGCGAATTCAGATGCGCTCAAAGCGCAATAACTGAACCAATTCTAGTGGCCCTAGGCTAACAACCCAGAACCTATTTGGCTAGTTGAGCCAGGGCCAATAGGTATGAGTCAGTGCCGAAGCCTGCGATTACTCCGGTAGCAACGCCAGAAATCACACTGTTGTGACGGAATTCTTCGCGAGCGTGCGGATTACTCAGGTGAACCTCAATCAGCTTCAGTCCAGCTTTGGTTATTTGTACTGCCGCATCGCGTAGCGCGTATGAATAGTGAGTGAAAGCCGCCGGGTTCAGGATCACGTTTTGCCCTGCATCTACGGCCTCATGAATCCAACTGATTAATTCACTTTCACTGTCGGTCTGGCGCACAGCTGCACTCAGTCCCAAGTTTGCGGCAGCTGCTTCAATAGCGGAAGTCAAGCCTTGGAAATCAAGCGCACCGTAGATATCTGGCTCACGAGAACCAAGGCGACCTAGGTTAGGGCCATTCAGGACCAATACTTTTTGCATGTTCCTAGGTTACTGCCTGGCTAAATTAATGCCTAGATTACTAAGCGACGATTTCCTGGAATGCTGCGTGCAACATTTCAGGGGTTGGTGCCGACATGATGGTTGGCTTGGCTAAATCATCAAGTACCACAAAACGTAAAGTGCCTGAGCGGGCCTTCTTGTCACGTTGCATAGTTTCTACAAGTTGATTCCATTTATCAGCGGAATACGAAGTTGGTAGGCCAAGAAGGGCCAATACCGATCGGTGTCGATCGACTACCACGTCGCTTAGGCGACCCGCAAGACGTGCAAGTTCGGCTACGAATACCATTCCGATTGAAATTGCAGCACCGTGACGCCACTTGTATCGTTCCGCATGTTCGATAGCGTGACCTAGAGTGTGGCCGTAATTCAAAATTTCTCGCAGCCCAGCTTCCTTGAAGTCTTCGCCAACCACGCGCGCCTTGATAGCAACAGAGCGTTCGATAATTTCCTGAAAAACCGTCGAGTGAATGTCAGTTGCAATGGCTACGTCAGCCTCAATAAGTTCGAGAATTTTGGGGTCAGCGATAAACCCGTACTTAACTACTTCACCAAAGCCAGCCAGTAGCTCGTTGCGTGCAAGTGATTGCAGCGTGTCGAGGTCGATTATCACTTTTGCAGGTGCGTGGAATACGCCAACCAAGTTCTTGCCTTCGCTGGTGTTAATTCCAGTTTTTCCACCAATTGCAGCGTCTACCATGCCAAGTAGTGTGGTTGGTATCTGAATGAGTTTTACTCCGCGCAACCAAGTAGCTGCAACAAAGCCTGCCAAATCAGTAGTTGAACCTCCGCCAAAGCCGATGACCGCGTCTGTGCGAGTGAAATCTGCTTTGCCCATTATTCCCCAGCAGAAAGCGGCAACCTCTACACGTTTTGCATCTTCACTATCTGGTACTCCGGCAAGAATTGCTTCTATTCCTGCTGCTACAAGGGTTTCTCTGAGCAACTCTGCGGATGCGGTGAGAGCAACGGGGTGGATGATCAAGGCTTTGCTGACCTGCGAACCTAGAGCACCAGGCACCTCACCCAAAAGTGCGCGGCCGATTAGAACATCGTACGGATCTGTGCCGCTTACTTGAATTATTTTAGGTGAACTCATTAGATACTCAGTCTTTCACGAATCTCGGCGATCGTCTGGGCAAGCGGGTGGCCAGAGGTGTCGATGGTTACATCGGCGGTTGATTCGTAAGTTGACCTTCGGGAATCGTAGATTCGCTTCCAGTCGTCCATTCCATTTTTCAGTAAAGGCCTAGATCCGTTTCGCAATCTTGAACTCATGTGCTTGCCGTCGGTGGCCAGATAAACCACAGTGGCATTCTTTAAAAGTTCGCGGGACTTTTCAAGCAAAACAGCTCCGCCACCGGTCGCAACTATTCCAGGGCTCCTTAGCGCTCTGGCAAGTGCCAAATGTTCGATTTCTCGGAACGCCGCCTCGCCGTGCTGGGTGAAATAGTCGGCAATTTTTCCATGCTCTTCAACAACGAGGTTATCGGTGTCGCAAAACGGAACCTTGAGAGCACGGGCAAGTTTCTTTCCGACAGTGCTTTTGCCAACCCCCATCGGGCCGATTAGAACAATGACGTCGGACTTACTGGGCATCAGTCGTTTGAATCAGCCGAAGTCAATACCGCAGGTATGTTTGCAAGATATGACTCAAGGTTTCGTTTAGTTTCAGCGACTGAGTCACCGCCAAACTTCTCAAGCACGGAGTTCGCAAGCACTAGTGCGACCATCGCTTCGGCCACTACACCTGCAGCAGGAACCGCACAGACATCAGATCGCTGGTGATGAGCCTTGGCTGCCTCTCCCGTTGCGACGTCAATGGTTGCCAATGCCTTGGGAATGGTTGAGATAGGTTTCATAGCCGCACGAACTCTCAGCACTTCCCCGTTGCTCATGCCACCCTCGATACCACCAGCTCGGTCAGTTAACCGGTGAACGATTCCGCTTGAATCTCGTTGGATTTCATCGTGGGCAACTGATCCGCGACGGCGCGCAGTTTCGAAACCATCACCAACTTCAACGCCTTTAATAGCCTGAATACCCATTAGCGCTCCGGCTAACTGTGAATCAAGTCGGCGATCCCAGTGAACAAAACTGCCAAGCCCCGGTGGCAAACCGTAAACCAATGTCTCCACCACGCCACCGAGGGTGTCGCCATCCTTGTGACATTCATCAACTTCGGCAACCATCGCAGCAGAAAGTTCGGTATTGAAACAGCGCATCGGATCTTCATCAATTGCTGAGACATCGCTTGGTTTTGGTAAGGCTAAGTCTGCATCGGCCATCACCGGCCCAATTCCAACGGTGTGAGTTACTAACTCGATACCCAATGAGCTCAAGAAACTTGAAGCAACGGTGCCGAGTGCGACGCGTGCGGCAGTTTCACGAGCGCTTGCGCGCTCAAGAATGGGGCGACTGTCAAGAAAACCGTATTTTTGCATTCCAGTGAAATCCGCATGTCCTGGCCGTGGTCTAGTTAGGGCTTCTGCTCGCGCTCCAGACAATTTGGACTCATCGACGGGATCGGCTGACATGACATCTTGCCACTTTGGCCATTCAGTATTGGCCACGGTTATTGCGACCGGACCACCCATTGTGAATCCGTGTCGGACGCCTCCTGAGAGTGATACCTCGTCTTGTTCAAATTTCATGCGGGCACCGCGGCCATAACCGAGACGACGCCGTGCAAGGGCGGCTTGCACATCGGCGGTAGTAATGGCGATTCCTGCTGGCAGGCCTTCTAGAACGGCAACAAGCTCAGGCCCGTGCGACTCCCCTGCGGTGATCCAACGTAACATAGGCCTATTTTGCCACAGTGAACCCATAAGGCCCGCTGATTGGGACTATTGCTCTAGTGCAATTCGCATAGCCTGAAGCACCGCGATCTCGTTTGGCAGTTCGACCGTTGGATTTCCTGATCTGAAAATACGAATCTGGGCAACAGCCTGCCAAATCAACATTTCCAAACCGCTTACCACTCTTTGTTTCTTAGCTAACCAGGCTTCCGCTAGTTCACTGGGCCACGGGTGATAAGCAACATCTAGAAGCAACCCTCCAGGCTTGAAAAATCGCGAAGCAGCAAGTTTTTTTGCAGGCATGTCCATTGCGCCACCCGGCAGTGTTGAAATTGTTAATTGTGCCTTCCTGGCTGCCTGCAGCAGTCTCTTGGTCGCCGAAACGTTCAATCCAAGTTCGTTGCCAAATGTGATGAGCTTGTTTCTGGTTTCCCTGTTTCTAGCTGAGACCAACACCTTGGAACCAGGAGCCAATAGTGCAAGTGCCGCCATGGCAGATGTGGCGGTTGCACCAGAACCGATAATGAGACTGACTGAGATTGGCGCCGAGTCTGTCCAATTGTTTGAAGAATTCATCGGCGGGGCTAATGCCTCACGTATCGCCTGTGTAATGCCAAAGACATCGGTGTTGAACGCGTGCCATTCATTCCCAACACGCACAAGAGTGTTGGATGCTCTTGTGCTTTTCGAAAAGTCATCAGTGACAGACGCCAACGCGAACGCCTCTTCTTTTAGAGGCATGGTCAGACTTAGACCAGCAAGTTCAGCGCCATCAGTTTCTATGAACCTCTTTAGTCCACCCTTGGTGACCTCATGCCGAGAGTAGCTCCAGTCCTGACCGAGAACGCGATAAGCGGCTAGATGAATGACTGGTGATTTAGAATGCGAAATTGGCGAACCCAAAACTGCGAATGACTTATTCATAGCCAGGGTTCTCCCTCATCCATGAAAGCCATTGCGCCACGGCTTTCTCGTGTTGAGCATAGGTTTCGCTAAAAACGGTTTCACCGGTAGCTAGATTCACGGTGCAGAAATAAAACCACTTTCCCTCTGCAGGATGGAGAGCGGCGTCAATCGCTAGTGCGCCGGGTGAGGATATTGGTCCTACTGGAAGTCCTGGGTAAAGGTAGGTGTTGTATCCATTCTTATTCGCTCGGTCCGCGCGTGAGGTGCTGACAGTGTTACCGCCAACGCCATAACTTACGGTAGCGTCCGACTGCAAATGCATACCGTCGTTAATTCGATTCAAAAAAGTTCTGGACACTTTGAAGAAATCCTCTTTGAGGCGAGCTTCCTTTTGAATCACAGAAGCCAACGTAAGGGTTTCGTGAACCTTATCCTTTGGAATGCCGAAGGAATCAATTTCTTGCTGCATCCGATCAACCATCAATTGAATAATCTCGGTGGCCGACGACCCAGGCGAAAAATTGTATGTTGCTGGGAATAGGTACCCTTCGATGCTTGGCAATTTCTCATCAAGTCCGAAAACTTCTGGTTTGGTGAAAAGCGATTCAAATTCCGACCTTGCTACACCCGTAGCTTCGGAGAGAACTTTAAAAATAACGCTTGCCCTCAGTCCTTCTTTAATTGTTGTGCGTTCAAGAAAGGCCGAATTCGAGTTGGTCAGAGCGGCAATCGCATCCAGGGAACGCATTTCTTTTTTGAGCTTGAAAATTCCTGGGTAGAACGTTGGATTGGTATCAAGAATTAGTTGGTAGGTGGTTCGGAAGTTCTTTACCACACCGTTATCGACCAAGGTCTTCGTAATGATTTCACCTGTGTCACCTGAGTTCACCGTTATTGATACCTCGGATGTACCAGGGCCAGGAAAATCGTTTCCCTGCAGTTGCTCCAGTGCCGATCGAATGTTGCCTTTATTTGCAAAGGCAACAACACCAACTAACAGAATGATGAAAAAAGAAAAGCCAACGAAGATGCGACGCCTTGCGAATTTATTCATCGATTTCCTCTATTGGAATGCCGGGAACTTTGCCGGTGAGCCTTTCAGTCTCAATAGCCTGTTCCAAGATTACGGTCGCTGCAATCTGATCGATGACTTTTCGCCCCGTTTTTGAGTCGCGTCCCGATAACTTCAAGGCATTACTTGCTGTTATCGTCGTCATGCGCTCATCAATCAGACGAATCGGAACGCTCAGTCTGCTGCTAATTTCCTTTGCGAAACTTATTGCGTCACTTGATGAACTGTTGCCTTTGCCTGATAGAGAAACTGGATAGCCAACATAAATCTCAATTGGATCGATTTCAGCTATGAACCTAAGGATCTCAGAAATCGTAACACTGATGTCATCCGAACGTGTGATTGTTGAAACTCCCGAAGCAAGAATTGCGTGAAAATCACTCGCTGCGACTCCGATACGGACTTTGCCGACATCGATGGCTAGACGACGACCAACCCTCACTAGGCGCTTAGCGCTTCCTTGATGGCAGAAATTGCAAGCGAAACCTTCGAGTAGTCGGAGCCACCGCCTTGAGCGATGTCATCTTTACCGCCACCGCCTCCGCCGAGTACTCCGCTAGCTGCACGAACCAGAGCCCCCGCTTTGTGGCCAGCTGCTCGAGCCGATTCTGTCGTGGCTGCTACCACCATCGGCTTATCTTCAATCGACGCAAACATTGCAATCACAGAAGATTCTGCCGCTACTTTCTCCCTAATGGCCGAAGAAATAGTTCGAAGTTCATCAACGGATGAAAGCTGCCCCAGATCCGCGGCAATAAATTTTGTTCCATTGATTGCAACAGCCGAATTAAGTAGTTCCGGAATTCGAGTTGCTAGTTGCCCGGCTTGGAGTGCTGCGAGCTTCCGCTGAGCAACCTTCAAATCTTCAATTGTCGAAGTTAGTCTCTCTTCAATTAGTTCCCTTGGGGTTTTCAGAATTTCGGTAAGTCGACCTACCAGTGCGCGCTCGGTTGCTAAGGCCCTGAAGGCTTCAATGCCCACTAGTGCTTCAAGACGACGTGAGCCTGAGCCAACCGATGCTTCACCAATCAATGAAAGCATGCCGATTTGAGAGCTGTGGTCAACGTGAGTTCCACCACAAAGTTCACGAGACCAAGGCCCGCCGATTTCAACAACGCGAACACTTTCATCATAGGTTTCGCCAAAAAGAGCAACTGCTCCCCACTTCTTAGCATCTGGAAGTGACATGAATTGAGCAGAAACCTTCAGGTCTTTTCGGATCGCTAGGTTGCTGACTTCTTCAATTTCGGATTTAGTTTCAAGTGAAAGCGCCTGGCCCCAAGCGAAGTCGAGTCGAAGATAACCCGGCTTGTTGTATGAACCGCTCTGTAGCGCAGTAGGCCCCAGCACTTCTCGAAGCGCGGCGTGAACGACGTGTGTGCCCGAGTGAGCTTGTCTGGCACCGATACGCCATTCGGCATCAACCTGCGTTGTGACTTTTTGGTCAATCGAAACCAAGCCGCGTCGCACTAAGACCTTATGGCTAATCAGACCCTTCACCGGTTTCTGCACATCTAGTACTTCTAATTCAAGACCGTCACCAATAATGAATCCAGCATCCGAATCCTGGCCACCTGATTCTGCATAGAACGAGGTTTCATCCAAAATTATCTCGGCTATCTGTCCCTCGGTTGCAGACTTAGCGTCAGACCCATCCACGATTAATCCCAGCACTCTAGCTTCAGTTTCAAGTGCCTCGTAACCGGTGAACTTAGTTACTCCTCTTGCTCGGAAATCTGAGTAGACAGATAGGTCTGTGCCGCCAAGTTTCTTTTCACGAGCGTCAGCTTTTGCGCGATCACGCTGTTCAGCCATTAGAGCTTTGAAACCATCGCGGTCAACGGTTAGCCCTGCCTCTTCGGCTATTTCGAGCGTGAGATCAATAGGAAATCCGTAGGTATCGTGTAGCAGAAACGCTGCGTCTCCGGTCAATTGAGTTGATTTTGAATTCTTTACATCACGGAGTGCCTGTTCGAGAAAAACAGTTCCAGAGCTGAGTGTGCGAAGGAAAGTTTCTTCCTCTCCTACCGCAGCGCGGATGATTCGATCAAATTCTGCCTCAAGTTCAGGATAAGCAGCCTTCATTGCTTCCTTCGAAGCAGTGAAAAGCTCCGTGAATACAGGTCGCTCAACGCCTAGCAAACGCATAGAGCGAACTGTGCGACGCAATAGACGGCGAAGCACGTAACCGCGGCCATCGTTGGCCGGGGTGACACCATCGCCAATCAACATTAAGGCAGACCTGACGTGATCTGCTACAACGCGTAGGCGAACATCGTCCTCGACACTTGCACCATAAGTTTTACCCGAAAGTTTTGCGGCTAAGTCCAGAACCGGACGAACCTGATCAATTTCATAAAGATTTTCAACGCCCTGCATCAAGAACGCTACGCGTTCTAGACCCATTCCGGTGTCGATGTTCTTCTTGGGTAGCTCACCTAGAATTTCGAAGCTGTCTTTACCAGTGCCCTCGCCACGTTCGTATTGCATAAACACGAGATTCCAAATTTCGATATATCGGTCTTCATCCGCTTCGGGTCCACCTTCGCGCCCGTAAGCAGGCCCCCGGTCGTAGTAGATCTCAGAACACGGTCCGGCAGGGCCAGGTTGCCCGGTTGACCAGTAGTTGTCTTTCATTCCTCTTCGTTGAATGCGTTCCATTGGGATGTCGGCGACCTCGCGCCAGATACCGATGGATTCATCATCGTCTTGGAAGACGGTAACCCACAACAGTTGCGGATCGAGGCCAAGGCAGCCCGACTCCTTTGAACCGGTTAGAAACTCCCACGCGAATGCGATTGCTTCTGCCTTGAAGTAGTCGCCAAAAGAAAAGTTGCCGTTCATTTGAAAGAAGGTGCCGTGACGTGTGGTCTTTCCCACTTCTTCGATATCTAGAGTGCGCACGCATTTTTGAACCGAAGTTGCACGTGAGTACGGAGCAGGCACAAGACCGCTCATGTAAGGGATGAAAGGAACCATGCCCGCAACGGTGAATAGAAGGGAAGGGTCTTCGCTAATCAGCGACGCTGAAGGGACAACGGTGTGGCCTTTGCTCTCGAAAAAATCGAGCCAGCGCCGGCGAATCTCGGCGGTTTGCACGATTACTTAGTAGCAGGCTTTGTAGCCGGGGACTTTTTCGCCGCAGGCTTCTTTGTGGCTACTGGCTTTTTAGTACCAGGCTTTTTTGCAGCGGAATTTTTCGTGGGCGCCTTTTTTGCGGTCCTCGGTGTACCGGTTAACTCTGCAGTTCGATCCAAAAATGCTTCAGTTGCTGTCTCACTCAATTCGCGCGCACGCGCAGTTGCATCGGCAAGAAGAGCCTGTGCATTCGGGTTCTTATCAAGTTGCTTCTTGATTTCAACACCTGCAAAAATACCGACGGCTAACCAAAAAATCTTCTTCATTCGTTTCCTACTTCTTCTTGCCAATTAGTGCAGATCGAAGGCTCTGAGTCAGCCCCGCAATCTTGACTAGCGGAGACCCGACTGCCGATGAGAACACAGCAACCAGAGAGCTGATGTTAGAACTAACTTCAGCAACATTTTCAGTGATCACATCTACTCGAGCGAGTTGTTTGTTTGTTGCGGTTACGGTTTCGGTAAGTTCAGTGAGCAGCGGAGCAACACTCTCGTTGAGATCTCGAATTGAATTTCGAGTTTCGTCGAGAGCGCGGCCAAGCTTCAGCAATGGCACAGCGATGAAAACAACCAAAAGGACAAACCCACCAGCTGCGATCAATGCTGCAATGTCTCCACCGCTCATCTGAACTCCCCTAATTATTCTTTTGCTGAATATCGAACTCGCGATTAGCGAGCAGCGTAGTACTCAACCACAAGCTGAACTTCACAGGTAACTGGAACTTCAGCGCGCTTTGGACGACGAACAAGAGTCGCGTGCAGCTTGTCAAGTGAGACGTCTAGGTAGCCAGGAACTGGAGGAAGAACATCAACGTGTCCACCAGCAGCAGCAACCTGGAAAGGCTCGGTAACTTCGCTCTTTGCGTGTACGTGTACCAATTGACCTGGCTTTACGCGGAAAGAAGGACGGTCAACGCGCTCACCGTTTACAAGGATGTGACGGTGCACAACCATCTGACGTGCCTGAGCAATTGTGCGAGCGAAACCTGAACGCAAAACGATTGCGTCGAGACGCATTTCTAGAAGTTCAACAAGGTTTTCACCTGTAAGGCCTTCGGCGCGCTTTGCCTCAGCGAAAGTCTTTCGAAGCTGTGCCTCACGGATTCCGTATTGAGCGCGAAGGCGCTGCTTTTCGCGAAGACGAACCGCGAAGTCGCTGTCTGCCTTCTTCTTGGTGCGGCCGTGCTCACCTGGAGCGTAAGGGCGCTTTTCTAGATACTTTGCAGCCTTTGGAGTAAGAGCTAGTCCCAAAGCTCGCGACAAGCGAGTCTTGCTGCGGGTACGTGTTGTTTTTGACACGTGTTCCTTTCATTGAATCCGAAGATTCCTATAGCGGTAAATGTTCACAAGTCGGATCGAGGTGATCCTCTGCCACGGACCTTCTGGCTATAAGAAGGTCGCACCGTAAATTGAGCAATTGTTCAGCCGCGATCAACTGCTCCAGTCGGCAACCTGTCTATCCTAACAGCGCCTGGCTCTTGAATAAAGGGCGGTTGGCTATTTCTTGAAGGACCGGATGATTGCCCGAAGCTTGGACCAGCGCTCCACGAAGTCTCGTTCAACCCCGATGTCCTTTGGGGCGTAATAGCTGCGATTGAGCGTTTTGTCGTCCAAATATCGCTGCGGAACCACCGATTTAGCATCGTCGTGCGGGTAGAGATACCCCACGCCGGCTCCGGCACCCTTTGCTCCGACATGATTTGCACTTCTGAGTGGCTTTGGGACCTCGCCAAACAGGCCAGCTCGAACATCTTCCAGGGCGGCGTTTATGGCGTTATAGGCGGAATTGGATTTGGGTGCCATAGCGAGGTAAATCGTTGCCTCAGCTAATGGAATTCGCCCTTCCGGCATACCGATGAGGGCAACGGCCTCGGCGGCGGCAACCGCCAATGGCAGGGCTTGCGGGTCGGCCAGCCCGATGTCCTCGGCAGCCAAAATGATGAGGCGACGAGCAATAAACCTAGGATCTTCCCCGGCCTCGATCATTCGTGCCAGGTAATGAGTAGCAGCGTCGGCATCTGAGCCACGCACCGATTTGATGAAAGCGCTTATTACGTCGTAATGCTGGTCACCATCTCTGTCGTAGCGAACCAGAGCACGGTCCATCGCAGCGGAAATGTGCTCCTCGGTAAGCTCATTTGGTGATTTTGAAGCCCCTTTGATAGAACCAGTAGCCACATTCGCGGCGGCTTCGAGCACGGTGAGTGCTCGACGAGCGTCGCCACCTGCCAGAAGAGCAATTTGGGCCAGTACATCTGGGCTTGCAGTGACAGAGCCCGCCAAACCTTCCGGAGCGACTATGGCTCGATTCAGAACCTCAACGACATCGGTATCTTCTAGTGGTGTGAGCGTGAGCAGCAGTGATCTTGAGAGCAAAGGTGAAATTACCGAAAAGCTCGGATTTTCAGTCGTTGCCGCAATCAGGACAATCCAGCCATTTTCAACGCCTGGTAACAAGGCATCCTGCTGTGCTTTTGAAAAACGATGAATCTCATCAAGAAATAGGACAGTATTTACGCCGTAGGCGTCGCGGTCGGCGCGGGCCCGCTCCATAACTTCGCGGACGTCCTTGACCCCCGCAGTAATGGCGCTGAGTTCAACAAATCTTCTACCGCTAAGTCGCGCGACGAGTTTGGCGATTGTTGTTTTGCCTGTGCCCGGAGGCCCCCAGAGGATAACCGAAACGGTAGAAGATTTTTCACCCGAGACAGCCTTAGCAGCAAGAGCTTGAAGTGGCGAACCCGGTCGTAGCAAATGCTTCTGGCCAACTAGGTCAGCGAGGCTATTTGGCCTCATTCGAGCCGCCAAAGGCATAGCTCCCGCGTATAAGCCAGTTTGATCGGACATAGCCAAAAGGGTATCCGATAGATGGCACAGCGGCGTGAAATTTGAATGCGAAAGGTGCGTAAAATCAAGGGAGCAGATTCGAAAAGGAAATCAACGTGGCCTCAAAAAAGAAGACTCAGAACATTTACGCCTCAGCGGAAGCGAGTGCAAGAAAATTCGAGGAGCACAAAGCTGCCGTTGCCCAGAAAGAGAATCAACGCAAGGCAGATAATCGATTTGCAGTATTGGTCTCTGCCGGCGCGGTCGTCGCGGCGTTGGTTTTGCAACTTGTCTATTTTGGTTTCGGTCCGGGCAAGGCCACTTCCAGCCCCGAGGCGCAGCCATCGGTATCTCCAAATTCCTCGTTGGTGCCATCACCTGTTCTTGCCGAAGGTAGAGAGTGGACTGGTTCTATAGAAGTTGGCGGAAAGAAGCTAGAGATATCACTCGATGGCCTAAACGCACCGCAGGCTGCCTCAAACTTCCTGAGCCTAGCTAGCAAAAAATTCTACGACGGTGTCAGCTGTCATCGTCTAACCACAGATGGCATCTTCGTTCTTCAGTGTGGCGATCCAAATGGCGATGGCAGCGGTGGGCCTGGCTATAACTGGGGCCCAATCGAGAATGCACCGTCAGACGACATATATAAAGAGGGCGTTCTTGCAATGGCTCGAGTCGGAGGAAACGCATCGAGCATGGGAAGTCAATTTTTCATTGTCTACAAGGACAGCAAGATTCCAAGGGATGCCGTTGGCGGTTACTCGGTCTTCGGAACTATCAAGAAGGGGTTGAGCGGCCTAGATAAGGTCATAAGTGCCGGAACTCAAGACGGTTCAGCAGATGGCAAACCAGCTATTGAAACTAAGCTCGGCAGCATCGTTCTAAAATAAATAAGTCAATCGGTCTAGAAGTCTAGACGCCTAAAAAATAGGAGCCACCAATGTCAACCACTCAGTTCGGTCGCGTAGACGCGGAAAATAATGTATTCGTCATCGACGGAACCGAGCGTAAGGTTGGCCAATACCCTGGTGTCTCCCCTGAGGAAGCTCTGGCTTACTTTGTAAGAAAGTTTGAAGATCTAGCTGCACAGGTTCGAATCCTGGAGCAACGAGTGGCGAACAAAGTCGACTCCCACGGCATGAAAAAAATGGCAGCAAAGCTTGTTGAAGAACTAACCGAGCCAGCCGCTGTCGGTGACTTGGCCGATTTGCGCCGCAGGGTTGGAAATCTGGACGTAAAGATTGCGGCGCTTGTTTCTGAAAAGCAAGAGGCTAACAAAGAGGCCACCGCAGGAGCACTTGCAAGTCGAATAAAAATTGCTGACCGTGCTGAACAAATCGCTAACCAGGATGCGACTAAGACTCAATGGAAGAGTTCCGGCGCAGAGATGAACAAACTCTTTGAAGATTGGCAAGAGTTACAGAAGTCTGGGCCAAAGGTTGCTAAATCAGAGGCTGATGCAATTTGGAAGCGATTCTCGAGTGCCCGAACAAAGTTCGAAACAGCAAAGCGCGGCTACTTTGCAGGCCTAGATGCCACAAACAAAATTGTAAAAGCAAAAAAGAATTCAATCGTGGAATCTGCCGAGGCTCTTGCCTCAAAGGGTTCTGACGACATAGCCGCATACCGCAAGTTGCTCGAGGAATGGAAAAACAGCGGACGCACTCCTGGTAAATCTGACGATGCTCTCTGGGCACGTTTCAAAGCTGCAGGCGACACCATTTTTGCCAAGAAGTCGCAAACTGCCGTAGTAGAGAACGCAGAACAGGAAAAGAACCTAGCAACCAAGTTGGAGATTCTCAAAGATGCTGCGTCGATTGATCCAGAGAAAGACTTGGCTGGCGCCAAGAAGGCACTGCAACTGATTCAACAACGTTGGGAAAAAGCCGGAAAAGTTCCGAAAGATAAACTTCGCGAGACCGAGGACAAGCTACGCGCCATTGAGGCAAAAGTTCGCAAGATCGAGGAAGACGAATGGCGAAAGACCGATCCTGCTGCTATTGAACGTTCTAACAGTGTGACGGCTCAGCTTGAGGACTCTATCAAGAAGTTGGAAGTCGCCCTAGAAAAAGCAACCGCCTCAAAAGATGCCAAAAAGATTAAAGATGCCACGGAAGCTCTTGAAGCACGTAAGGCATGGCTAGAAGTCGTAAAAGCCTCAATGGCCTAAATCAAAGATTCTTAGGCGTTGCTCACGCGGTAGACGTCGTATACGGCTTCAATTCTGCGCACAGCGTTAAGCAAATGATCAAGCAATTGCGCGTCTCCCATTTCAAATACAAAACGGCTTAGCGCTACCCGGTCTGACCGGGTTGAAACCGATGCAGAAAGAATGTTGACGTGATGTTCTGAAAGGACGCGGGTCACATCAGACAATAGTCCACCGCGATCAAGTGCCTCGATTTGAATCTGGACAAGGAACAAGCTCTTGGACGTCGGCGCCCAACTGACTTCCATCAATCGCTCCGGCTCAAGCATTAGCTGCTCTACGTTCTTGCAATCATTACGGTGTACCGAGACGCCGCTCCCCCTTGTGACGAAACCGATAATTTGATCACCAGGTACCGGAGTGCAACACCTTGCCAGCTTTACCAACACGTCAGCGTCACCCTTTACCAAGACGCCGGCATCATTGGAACGTTGCCGATTGACGCTTCTAGGTGAAGGAGGTAATTGGAATTCGGGCTCTTCATGCTCGTTGTGGGAAATTGCGTTGGCAAGTTTCTCAACTACGGATTGTGCTGAAACATGGTTGACGCCAATTGCAGCGTATAGACCCTCAACGTTTGGGAATCTGAGCTCTCCTGCAAGTTTTACGAGCTCGTCTGCTGCCATCAATCGCTGAAGTGGAAGGTTCTGCTTTCGCATAGCCTTGGCGAGCATTTCCTTGCCGTGTTCAATTGCGTCATCTCGACGTTCAATCGCAAAATGCTGCTTTATCTTGGCTCGAGCTCTCGGCGATTTAACGAAGTTCAGCCAATCCTTGCTAGGACCAGCATCGGGCGATTTCGAAGTGAAGATTTCGACAACATCACCCGATTGCAAACTTGTTTCAAGAGGAACTAGTCGACCATTGACTTTTGCACCCATGGTGCGATGACCCACATCGGTGTGAATTGTGTAAGCAAAATCCACTGGTGTCGCTCCCCCAGGAAGGCCCACGACCTTTCCTTTCGGCGTGAATACATAAACTTCTTTTGCGCCAATCTCGAATCGCAGGGAATCCAGAAATTCTGATGGATCCTGCGTTTCTGCTTGCCAATCTGTAAGGTGCTTTAGCCAGACCAGATCTTCATCGGCGGTCTCGGTAGACTTACCAACTTGCTCTTTATATTTCCAGTGCGCAGCAACACCATATTCAGCGCGGTTGTGCATTTCGTGCGTACGTATCTGAATCTCAACTGGTCTACCCTGAGGCCCAATCACCGTAGTGTGAAGCGATTGGTAAAGATTGAATTTCGGCATTGCAATGTAATCCTTGAAACGCCCAGGTACAGGATTCCAGCGTGCGTGAATGGAGCCGAGAACCGCATAGCAATCGCGTACCTCATCGACGAGAACGCGAATGCCGACTAGATCGTAAATGTCGTCGAACTCACGACCACGGACGACCATTTTTTGATAGATCGAATAGTACTGTTTTGGACGCCCCGCGACCGAACCGCGAATTTTGGATTCTTGCAAGTCTTGCTGAATTGATTCGATTACATTGTCAATGAACTCGGCACGCTTAGGTGTTCGCTGAGTGACCAGGTTTACTATTTCTTCGTAAACCTTTGGATAAAGTACCGAGAACGAAATATCTTCTAGCTCCCACTTGATGGTGCTGATTCCAAGACGGTGAGCTAGTGGCGCATAAATCTCTAGCGTTTCCTGGGCCTTGCGCCTCGCAGATACTTCTGAAACGAAACCCCAGGTTCGGGCGTTGTGAAGTCGGTCGGCAAGTTTGATCACCAAGACCCGGATATCCTTAGACATCGCAACAACCATTTTGCGCACAGTTTCAGCTTGCGCGTGATCCCCAAATTTCACTTTGTCGAGTTTGGTCACACCGTCAACCAACATGGCAACTTCGTCACCGAAATCTTTGGTGAGCAGATCCAACGTGTACTCGGTGTCTTCAACTGTGTCGTGGAGCAGCGAAGCCGCAAGAGTTACCGGACCAATACCTAATTCGGCAAGAATCAAGGTCACAGCAAGCGGGTGGGTAATGTACGGTTCACCGGATTTACGCTTTTGTTCGCGATGCGCTTCTTCCGCGACAACAAATGCACGCTCAATGATCGATAGATCAGCTTTTGGGTGATTCAATTTGGCGACGCGAAGAATTTCGCTCATCTCGCTGGCATAGGGCCCAGCCTTGGAAAAAAGGCGTGGTAAGCGATTACGCAGGATAGAAATACTACCCGTAGGTGTGACATCGCTCACGGCAGGCCCTTCTTTCTATGAATAGCCTACAACGAGAGATTTATTTACTGGCTAGAACTTTCTCGGCCGCCTTTTTGTACTTGGCCTCTCCTTCACGGAGGTGGCTGTAAAGCGGTGCTGCGATGAAAATTGTTGAGTAGGTGCCAACAATAATTCCGATGAATAGCGCTAGCGCAATGTCTCGAAGAGTTCCTGCTCCAAGAAGAGTTGCACCGATGAACAAAATTGACGCAACCGGAAGCACAGCAACAACAGATGTGTTGATTGAACGCACCAAGGTCTGGTTAATCGCGTAATTGACCTGCTCAGCGAACGTGGTAGTTTCGCTGAACTCAACCTCGAAAGTGTTCTCTCGAATCTTGTCGAAGACCACGACGGTGTCGTAAAGGGAGTATCCAAGAATCGTTAGGAAACCAATCACGGCTGCAGGAGTTACCTCAAAGCCAAGAGCACCGTAAACACCAGCGGTAATGATCAAGTCGTGAATCAAAGCTGCCACAGCCGCAAGCGACATCTTCAAAGTGCGGAAATAGAGTGCCATCAAGATGGCCGCTAATGCGATGAAGACGACCAAGCCGTTTAGTGCCTTGCCGGTTACATCTGCTCCCCAGTTAGCGCCGATGAACGAGCTGGCCACAGCGCTGCTTTCTACGCCGTAGGCCTGTGCCAAGGAAACTCGAACCTCTTCTGACTTAACATCGGTTAGTTGCTCGGTTTGGACGCGAATTGCATCTGTACCAACATTGGTGACCAAAGGTTGTGCTTCGGGTTCAACCTTGTGAACTGCATCAATTGCAATTTGCTGCGAAGAGTCTGATACACCGGAAACACGGAATTCCGAACCTCCGCGGAATTCAATTCCGAAGTTAAAACCACCGCGAAGTGTAGGTAGTACAACAGCGAGGATGATCATGATCACCGCAATGCCGTAGAAAGCTTTGCGTCGACCTACAAAATTTATTGATCGTTTTCCCGTGTAGAGATCGTTACCGAAATCGCTGAACTTAGACATTAGTTGCTCCCATCAGCTGAATTATTCTGCGCAGCTTTACGCTCTGCAATTGTTTGACGCTTTGCCGCCTCTTTCGAGGCCTGCGCAGCCTTAGTAGCTGGAACGGATTTCGCGGTTCTGAATTGTCCACGCCCGATATAACTGGTTGCGCCAAGAGCCTTTGCGTCGAAACCCGACCAAGGGTGACCCGAGCTGAAGAAATTGACCTTCGCCAGCAACTGCAGAATCGGATGAGTAAAGATCATCGCAACACCAAGGTCAACCAAAGTTGTCAGGCCAAGGGTGAACGCGAAACCACGCACGTTTCCAACTGTTAGAAGGTACAGAACTACGGCTGCAAGGAGGCTTACCGAGCCAGACACAATGATCGTGCGGAAAGCTCTCTTCCAACCTTGTTCAACGGCGGCAGCGACTGAACGACCATCGCGCAATTCATCGCGCACACGTTCGAAGTAAACGATGAATGAGTCAGCTGTAATACCGATGGCAACAATCAAACCGGCTACACCCGCAAGCGACAAACGGTACCCCTGTCGCCAGGAAAGGATAGTAATAATCAGGTAAACCAGGATCGCAGCTACAGCTAGCGAACCTACGGTCACGATTGCAAGACCACGATATTGGAACACTGAGTAAATGATTACAAGCAGCAAACCAATTGCTCCAGCTAACAATCCACTTGCTAATTGTTCTGAACCTAGAGTTGCAGAAATGTTTTCTTGACTTTGCACCTCAAAGCCGATTGGCAGCGAACCGTACTTAAGCGAATCGGCAAGCGCCTTCGAAGTCAATTTATCGAAGTTTCCAGTGATTTGTGCAGATCCGCCGGTAATTACCGCGTTTGTTGTTGGTGCAGTGATTACATAACCATCAAGCGTTACCGCGAAGCGATTCTTCGGCTCTGCCTGAGGGTAAAGACGACTCGTCACGTCAGAGAATTGCTTAGTTCCCTTTGAATCAAAATCTAGGTTTACGGCCCAGGTATTGGTCGATGCGCCGGTTGAAGTTGTGATTGTTCCTGCGTTTGCATCGGCGATGTTTGAACCTTCAATTTCAACAGGACCAAGAACATACTTTTCGTAGCCGCTGGTGTCACAAGTGATCAACGGCAAAGTTGGGTCGTCAACCTGACCTGGCTGACGGAAAGTCTTGCTACAGTCCAACGAGTCGTAAGCGGCCTTGATAGGTGTGCTTACCCAGTTGCTGTCACTGGCGTCGGTAGGCGCAGCACTTGGCTTTGACGAAGCCTTGGGTGATGCACTTGGGCTAGGGCTGGCAGATCCGTTTGAAGTTGTTGCGGCACCTGCAGATTGTGAAGCCAAGATCACCGGACGGAACTGAAGCTTTGCGCTTGAACGAATCAACTTAAGTGTTGACTCGTCTGGTGTGCCAGGGATTTCTACGATGATGTTGTTTGCGCCCTGTGTCTTAACAGACGCTTCGCTTACACCGGTGGCATCCACACGCTGACGAATGATTCCAACAGCCTGGTTCA
>ERZ650308.616-NODE-616-length-19342-cov-9.599627_pt1 | contig 19342 bp, 17 predicted proteins | sample MGYA00376244_ERZ650308 | MGnify/ENA primary metagenome ERZ650308 (study PRJEB26733, sample SAMN07839295) | wastewater metagenome | biome: small river; feature: stream; material: water | place: USA: North Carolina | collected 2016-04-26 ... | reverse complement strand
AAGTTTCGTAACGCTACGCGAAATGTTTCGTGTTTGTAAAACGTCAGGACGCGTCAGTAAGTGCACCGATACGTGAAACTGCTCGAAGGTACTTCTTTCGATAGCCGCCACTGAGGTATTCAGGCGAGAAAACCTCGGTCAAAGCGAAGTTGACTGCACGAAGTTTCACCTGGGCCTCGTATGCGCGGTCAATGAAGGCAACAAAACGCAGAGCTTCGACCTGGTCATTCAATACGTGCACTCCACTTAGCGCAATGCGATCAACCGACTTCAAGAGGCGGCCATACCGAGATGGGTGGATTGTGGATAGGTGCTTCAAAAGCGTGTCGAAGTCATCGACGAGCACCTGTTGTTCGTCGGCAGTTCCGTCAGCAAGCCAGTTATCGACTTCACTTAGCGAATCAACGCGACCCTCGATGGTCACTGGACGATGGCGGTGGTCCTCACCATCTATGCGAATGATCTTGAATCGGTCGGCGATGCCGTGGATCTCGCGGGCAAAGTCGGTTGCCGCGAAACGCCCTTCACCTAAGGCGTTTGGTGGCGTGTTGCTCGTGGCTGCAAAGCGAACACCGTGCTTTTCGAGTTCGTTAAGAAGCCGGGACATCATCATGGTGTCGCCCGGATCATCGAGTTCGAATTCATCGATGCAAACCAATTCATACTTCGAAAGTGCTTTTACGGCCTCAGCAAAAGTGAGAGCTCCGATAAGGCCCGTGTATGCGATGAAGCTGCCGAAGACCTTTTTGCCTTTGAACTCGTGCCAAATCGCTGCGAGCAAGTGTGTCTTGCCAACGCCGAAACCGCCGTCTAGATAGATTCCTGCTGGCACCGGCTCCTTTTTGGCAAACAAACCCTTGCTGGAAGCCTTTCCGCTAGCAAATAATTTCGCTTGTGCGTGGGCGTACACCTGCGACTCGTACTCCACATGAGGAATGTAGTTTTTGAAGCTTGCCGCGGCAAATTCACGCGGTGGGACTAACTCTTGAAGAAGTTCTGTTGTGCTAACTGAGGGAACACGACCGGCCAATGATGGATAGTCGTAGCTGAAAGTTGCCAATTATTGCCTCGTCATTAGGGGGTTTAGGTGAAGTCGCTTAACCTTGTACTTAGAAGTCTAATAACCGAACGGAAAGTCACGGATTTATGTCTGTTGCATTTGATTCATCACCAAAATTCGCCGCCTATGCGCACCCTGAGGTGCTAGTTAGCACCGAATGGCTTTCCCAGAACAAAGATCTCCCCAACCTAGTCGTTGTCGAATCCGATGAAGATGTTTTGCTTTACGAAACTGGCCACATCCCTGGTGCGGTCAAGGTTGACTGGCACACCGACCTAAATGACCCAGTGACCCGCGACTACGTCGATGGGCAGGGCTTCGCCGACCTAATGTCGCGAGTTGGAATTAGTCGTGACACCACTGTTGTTATCTATGGAGATAAGAGCAACTGGTGGGCCTCATACGCTCTATGGGTATTCAAGCTCTTCGGTCATGCCGATGTTCGCCTTCTTGACGGTGGTCGTGACGCCTGGATCGCAGAGGGTCGCGAACTAACCCGCGACGAAACCAAGGTCACCGCTAGTGACTACCCAGTGGTCGAGCGTGATGACTCAAAAATCCGCGCCTTCCGTGACGACGTTTTAAAGCACTTTGGCAACCCACTCATCGATGTCCGCTCAGCCGTTGAATACAGCGGTGAGCGCACCCACATGCCTGACTACCCGGATGAGGGCGCCCTTCGCGGAGGCCACATCCCATCAGCCAAGTCTGTGCCTTGGGCTCGTGCCGCTGGTGAGAACGGAGTCTTCAAGACTCGTGCCGAGTTGGAAGCCATTTACCTCGAGGAGATTGGCTTGAAGCCGAGCGACGATGTAATCGCCTATTGCCGAATTGGTGAACGTTCGAGCCACACTTGGTTTGTTTTGAACTACCTGCTTGGCCTCCCTGGCGTTCGCAACTATGACGGCTCATGGACCGAGTGGGGCAGCCTAGTTGGCGTCCCGATTGTCAAGGGAACCGAACCAGGTCTAGCACCAGTTCTCTAATAATGACCAGCGCCAAAGAGTCCATTGCCTCACTCGAGGATGATTTCAACGCACTAAGCGTTAGAGATCGCCTGCTTTTGCTTCTCGAGTTCTCAGACAACCTTCCGGATCTTCCGGCTCGATATTCAGAGCACCCAAATCTGCTCGAACGAGTCGAAGAGTGTCAGTCACCGGTCTACCTATTCGTCGAAGTGGAAGACAATCAAAAAGTAAATCTTTTCTTCAGTGCTCCCCCGGAAGCACCAACAACTCGAGGCTTTGCCGGGGTGCTACATGAGGCACTAGACGGTCACAGCGTCGAAGAAGTTCTTGGGGTTGATGAAGACTTCCCGAACAGGCTGGGCCTCTCAGAGGCAGTTTCGCCGCTCCGACTGAGCGGTATGCGCGCAATTCTGCGCAGGATCAAGCGCCAGATTCGAGAGAAACTCGTTTGACTCTCCTAAGGGTGTTTCCTAGTTTCGCTGAATTGCCGCGGCTTTCGGCGGAAGAGCAGTCCTGGGAGGTCGCGAAGGCCTTCGGTCTTTGCAATGGCTGGCGAGTCAACTTAGCAGTGAATGAAAAAGGCGATTCTTTTGGTGAGTCCGGCAAGAGTGAAGATGTCTCATCGGAGTTAGATCGTCTATTACTCGGGAAGATTCGTTCAATGGCTGACGTCATTGTCACGAGCGGCAAAACCGCTAGAGCCGAGAAATATCGAAGTTCCAAGCACGCTCCAATCGCGATTTTTACTAACTCAGGCGATCTTGACGCTGTTCCCGCCATTCAAGGCACCCAGTATTTCACACCAATAATTTTGACTTCGGCCAAGCATCTGCAGACCGTCGAAGACGCTCTATCCGATGTAGATGTGCGAGTGCTCGCCTATGATTCCGATACTTTGAGCACATGGCCCGAAGCCATCGATGCAACCCTTCGACACGAGGGCTTTCAATCGCCGGTTCTAGAGTCGGGCCTTTCCAGCCTCCGAAGCTTTATAGAAGCAGGGGTTATTAGTGAGATCTGCCTCAGCGTCACCTCAGGTTCAGGGCGAAAGGTATCCGCACGCGAACTCTCCCCGACTAACCTCCAACGGATTTTTGGAAAGCGTTGCCAGTTCGAGTTGCTGACCCTTTTCACGGACGGTCGAACTCTGTTCTCGCGTTGGGCTGTTAGCGGCGTGGCATAAGCCATCCCAGCCATCCGGCATCTAGCCTTAGTATCAATGGACATCACGATCTCCCCCGACGCATCGGCCGAATTTAAGGCCGCGGTTGACGCTATCCGGTCTTCCGAAATTCGTGAGGAGATCCACCTCAAGCAAATTGAAGAGCCGGAGAAACTGGCGACCCACGCGATTGCATTTTCAGCTCACATCATCGAGGAACTAGCCACGCCTGCTGACGCCGGCACAGGGCGTTTTGTTCTCCTCTGGGAACCAGAAATGCAAGAGGCTTGGGGTTCAAAGTTCCGAGTAGTTTGCTTCGCCAAGTCCCCTCTTGAAACCAACATCGGCGCCGATGAGTTGGGTTCAGATATCGCCTGGGCTTGGCTCACGGATGCATTGAGCAACCGTCAGGCGGCTTATTCAAACGCTGCCGGTACCGCTACTCGAATCATCTCTAGCGGATATGGATCACTTGCGACACAAGCCGATCATGCTGAGCTCGAAGTCCGTGCATCGTGGTCACCAAAGAGTTACGAGATCGGCCAGCACATAGAAGCTTGGCAGGATTTGGTCTGCATCATGTCGGGGTTTGCGCACCTGCCGCAGGGAGTTTCCTCGATTTCTCCACGAGCTAACCGATGAGTGCAGCCGATCCTGAGATCACACTTGATCAGAAATCATCAAGCGATGCCACACCAATTCAGCTTCCTCTTTTGGCAGCACCTCGTGCCGAGGTATTTTTAGTTGAAACCGCTGAGGAACTTGAAGAGGCAGTACAAACTCTGGCAGCCGGATCCGGCCCCTTCGCTGTAGATGCTGAGCGCGCGAGTGGTTTCAAGTATTCGCAGCGTGCTTATCTCATCCAGGTATATCGAGCCGGTTCACCGATCTATCTGATTGACCCAGCGGCTATAGCGCCAACCGCAGATGAAGGCCCGTTCGCTGGATTAGCTGAGGTGCTTCGCAGTGATGCCTGGATTCTTCATGCCGCAAGCCAAGACATTCCTTGCCTTCGCGAACTTGGGCTGACCGCAACGAAACTTTTCGACACCGAGTTGGGGTCACGTATTGCTGGCCTAGAGCGCGTTGGTTTGGGCGCTGTCACCGAATCGCTACTCGGTGTACGCCTTGCCAAAGAGCACTCGGCTGTTGACTGGTCAACCAGGCCACTCGCCAATGATTGGCTGAACTACGCTGCACTCGACGTTGACGTACTGTTTGAGCTCTGGGCAGCGGTTGAAGCCGTTCTAATCGAACGAAATAAGTTGGATTGGGCAAGCCAGGAATTCGCGGCAACGCTCGCAGCCCAGCCGAAGAGCGCTAAAGTCGACAAGTGGCGTGGCATGACCGGTCTTCACGAGGTCAAGGATCAGCGAAAGCTCGCCATCGCACGCGAGCTTTGGACCGCACGCGAGAATCTTGCCGTCAAGCTAGACGTCTCCCCTGGCAGGCTCATCCCGGATTCATCAATCGTGAATGTTGCCAAGGAAACCCCTAAGTCGAAGCCTCAACTGGCTGGCAACAGGTCTTTCGTGGGTCGCGCGAGCAGGAGCTATCTAGACACCTGGTGGAAGGCTATCGAAGACGGTTCAAACACCCGTGAACTACCTCCCCTAAAAGTTGCCGCCACCGGAATTCCGAACCATCGAATTTGGCCAACCAGGTTCCCTGATGCCGATCGTCGCCTAAAGATTGTCAGGCCGATGATTGCGGAGCTGGCCGAGAAGCATGGGCTACCGGTTGAGAATGTTTTGACCCCGGATTTTTTGAGAACCCTTTGCTTCGAGCCGCCAGTGCTGGAAGTCGAAGCAATAGCGAGTTCTCTGCGGTTGCTTGGTGCTAGAGAATGGCAGATTGAACTAACTGCTCAACTGATTGTTGATGGATTTGTTGCATCACTTGAGGCTGCAGAACCATCCACAGACCTTGCGTGAGGCACGCGCGAACCGACAACCTGAGCAACTATGTCTCGAGCGATAGCCTGCGCAGTTAGTCCGGTTTCCTCAAGAATCTGATTGCGAGTTGCGTGATCGATGAATTCGTCTGGCAATCCGATCTCAGTGAGTGCCGTATCTACCTGAGCTTCGCGAAGGTCCTGGCGAACTCGAGTGCCGATGCCGCCAACCTTGATGCCATCCTCGATTGTGACAACCAATCGGTGCTCGGCTGACATGGTCACTACCGACTTCGGAACCGGGACAACCCAGCGAGGGTCAATTACTGTCGCACCAATTCCCTGTGCTGAAAGCAAATCAGCCACCTGAAGCGCGGTGCTGGCCATCGAACCAACCGACATGATCAAAACATCCTTGGCGGCTGACTGCTTCAAGATGTCGACGCCGTCGGCTGTGCGGCTCAGTGCTGGGATGACTGTTCCTGCTGTGCCTTTGCCAAAACGAATAACGGTCGGCTTGTCACGGACCTCCACGGCCTCATTCAACAGCTCTCTGAGCACATTTGCGTCACGTGGAGAACTTAGTTTGATGCCAGGCACGATTTGAAGCATTGCTAGGTCCCACATGCCGTGGTGGCTCGGACCGTCAGGTCCGGTGATGCCGGCCCGGTCGAGCACGAAAGTTACTCCGGCATTATGCAGAGCTACATCCATGAGCACCTGATCGAAGGCGCGGTTCATGAAGGTCGCGTAGACGGCTACTACCGGATGCAGACCACCGAATGCCATCCCGGCAGCAGACGTGACTGCGTGTTGTTCGGCAATTCCAACGTCAAAAACTCGGGAAGGATATTTCGCGGCGAACTTATCTAGCCCGACAGGGATGAGCATCGCACCTGTGATACCAACTACGTCTGGGCGACGGTCGGCAACTTTGACGATTTCTTCACTAAAGACGCTCGTCCAAGACTGGCCGGCACCCGATTCGAGTGACTTTCCGGTTTCGGGATCGATCTGACCAACAGCGTGGAATTGGTCCTCTTCATTCAGCGTGGCAGGGTCATAACCCTTGCCCTTCTGAGTGATGGCATGAACGATAACTGGGTTGGCGTATTTCTTCGCCTGGGTGAGCGCCTGTTCCATCGCATCCAAGTCGTGGCCATCGATGGGGCCGATGTACTTGATGTCTAGGTTCGGGAAGAGTCCCTTAGGAGCAAATGAGCCCAAAAGGCCCTTGCCGGCACCGCGTGCAGCCGAATAGGTAAGGCGCCCGAGTAGGCCAAAGCGATAGAAAAAACTCTTGCTAGCGCGATAAAGCTTGCGATAGAGGCGCTCGGTGCGAATCCCGTTGAGATAGCGAGCAAGGCCGCCAATGGTTGGCGCATAAGAACGGCCGTTGTCGTTAACCACAATGACTAGCTTGCGATCGTTGTCATCCGAGATGTTGTTCAGCGCTTCCCAGGTCATTCCACCGGTAAGTGAGCCGTCACCGACAACAGCGATCACATATCGATCATCCTGCTGGGTCAGCTTGTAAGCCTTGGCGATTCCGTCTGCCCAGGATAGTGAAGAGCTAGCGTGCGAGCTTTCGACAATGTCGTGAACCGACTCGCTGCGCTGTGGGTAACCGGCTAAGCCTTCGCGCTGACGCAGCGTCGAGAAGTCTTGGCGACCAGTGAGCAACTTGTGGACGTAGGACTGGTGCCCGGTGTCAAAAATGATTGAGTCATTTGGAGAATCAAATACGCGGTGAATCGCAACGGTGGTCTCAACCACGCCAAGGTTAGGGCCTAGGTGACCACCGGTCTTTGCAACAGATTTGACCAGGAATGCACGAATCTCGGCGCATAGGCTAACGAGTTGCTCCTCTGAGAGCGCATCGAGATCACGTGGACCCTTGATGTTTTCTAGAAGACTCATAGCCTATGCAACCGAGATTAACGAACCAGTATTTCCCTTAGGAAACGAGGCTACGCAATACGTATTGAAGGATTCCACCATTGCGGTAGTAGTCAGCCTCGCCGGGAGTGTCGATACGAACAACTGCATCAAACTCAACAACTGCCTTTCCGGCTGCTGAATTTGCTGATGGAGCTGCCGAAACACGAACAGTCTTAGGAGTGACACCCTTGTTGAGCTCTTCAACACCAGTAATGCTGAAGATTTCGGTGCCATCCAAGCCGAGTGAATCAGCGTTCTGGCCTGCAGGGAATTGCAGAGGAAGCACACCCATACCGATCAGGTTGCTGCGGTGAATACGCTCGAAGCTCTCCGTGATAACGGCGCGAACACCAAGCAGGCTTGTGCCCTTAGCCGCCCAGTCACGTGAAGAGCCCGAGCCGTACTCCTTGCCACCGAGGATTACCAGTGGAGTTCCTTGAGCCTGGTAGTTGCTCGAAGCGTCGTAGATGAAAGCCTGTGGGCCATCAGCCTGAGTGAAGTCACGGGTGTAACCACCCTCAACGTCGTTCAGAAGCTGGTTGCGAAGACGAATGTTCGCGAAGGTTCCACGAATCATTACCTCGTGGTTTCCACGACGTGAACCATAGCTGTTGAAGTCAACGCGCGAGATTCCGTTTTCGGTTAGATACTGACCGGCCGGTGAGTCAACCTTGATTGAACCCGCTGGGCTGATGTGGTCAGTGGTAACCGAGTCACCAAGCTTGGCTAGAACGCGTGCTCCAAGGATGTCCTTGACGGCATCCGGGGTCATCTTCATGCCATCGAAGTAAGGCGGCTTGCGAACATAGGTTGACTTTGCATCCCACTCGAAGACTGCACCCTTAGGGGTAGGAAGTGACTTCCAGCGGTCGTCACCCTCGAAAACGCCGGCGTACTGGGTCTTGAACATCTCTGAGTTGATTGACTCGTCGATGGTCTTCTGAACCTCAGCAGCAGTCGGCCAGATGTCTGCCAAGTAGACCGGGTTACCCTCGGTGTCCTCGCCAAGAGAATCTGACTCGAAGTCGAAGTCCATAGTTCCAGCAAGTGCATAAGCAATAACTAGCGGAGGTGAAGCCAAGTAGTTCATCTTCACATCTGGGCTAATGCGACCCTCGAAGTTGCGGTTACCAGAAAGAACTGCGGTAACGGCTAGGTCGTTGTGGTTGATCGCCTCAGAGATCTCGTCTGAAAGTGGACCAGAGTTTCCGATACAGGTTGCGCAACCGTAACCAACTAGGTTGAAGCCAAGTGCATCTAGGTCCTTGGTTAGGCCAGCCTTGTTGTAATACTCGGTGACAACCTTTGAACCTGGCGCAAGCGAAGTCTTCACCCATGGCTTGGCCTTTAGACCCTTGGCAACCGCATTGCGAGCTACCAGACCGGCAGCCAACATCACGGATGGGTTAGAGGTGTTGGTGCATGAGGTGATCGATGCAATAGCAACGTGACCGTTGTTCATTGCGAAGTCCTGGCCCTTGACCGCAGTCGGCTTTGAAGCTTCTGCCGAGTAGCTCGGTAGGACCTTCTCGAAGGCAGCCTTTGCGTCGCTAAGGACGATGCGGTCCTGAGGGCGCTTCGGGCCGGCAATAGAAGGAACCACAGTGCTTAGGTCTAGCTCTAGATATTCGCTGAAGCGAGGCTCGATGCTTGGGTCGTGCCATAGGCCCTGGGCCTTGCTGTAAGCCTCTACTAGGTCAATCTGCTCCTGTGGACGACCGGTGATGCGCAAGTAGTCGAGGGTAACTTCGTCGATTGGGAACATCGCAGCGGTTGAACCGAACTCTGGGCTCATGTTTCCGATAGTGGCACGGTTCGCCAATGGCACCGAGCTGACGCCGGCACCATAGAACTCAACGAACTTGCCAACAACGCCGTGCTTACGAAGCATCTCGGTGATGGTTAGAACCACGTCAGTTGCGGTAACGCCGGTAGAAATCTGGCCGGTTAGCTTGAAGCCCACGACCTTAGGAATCAGCATAGAAACTGGCTGGCCGAGCATTGCTGCCTCGGCTTCGATGCCACCTACACCCCAGCCTAGAACGCCTAGGCCGTTGACCATGGTGGTGTGTGAGTCAGTTCCCACACAGCTGTCTGGATAAGCCTGAAGCTCACCGTTCACTTCGCGAGCCATGATGGTGCGCGCTAGGTACTCAATGTTTACCTGGTGAACAATTCCGGTGCCAGGAGGAACAACCTTGAAGTCATCAAACGCGGTCTGTCCCCAACGAAGGAACTGGTAACGCTCACCATTGCGGTTGTATTCAAACTCAACGTTGCGCTCAAATGCGTCGGCGCTGCCGGCGACGTCAATCTGAACCGAGTGGTCGATCACTAGTTCTGCTGGCGCAAGTGGGTTGATTCGCTTAGGGTCGCCACCAAGTTCGGCAACAGCCTCACGCATGGTCGCCAAGTCAACGATGCAAGGCACACCGGTAAAGTCCTGCATGATTACACGCGCAGGGGTGAACTGGATTTCTGTGTCAGGCTCGACGGTTGGGTCCCAGTTGACCAATGCGTTCACGTGATCAGCGGTGATGTTTGCGCCATCTTCGGTGCGCAAAAGGTTCTCTAGAAGAATCTTCAAGCTGTATGGGAGCGTCTTTGCGTCCACAGAATCTAGCTTAAAGATTCGATAAGTCTTTGAACCAACAACCAGCTGGTCCGACGAACCGAAGCTATTTACCTTGGACATGAAGCCACTCCTTTGTTTGCAGCAATACCGTTCAAAAATACCACTTACTTGACGTGTGCGATGCTGCTTCGCAATAACAACCAAGAAAGCCAAATGCAAAGCGCATAGAGAGGCACTCCCATGGCAACACGAGCGATGCCTAAAGCCTCTATTTGATTCGCAAAGTAAAGGGGAAGCTGCACAAGTAGGCGAGCTCCAAAAAGGATGACGAAAATCCCAGTGGCAAAATCGGCTCGTCGCAGAATTTTGCGGTCTTTCCTCCATAGCAGCGGCTCACTGCGGAGCAGGCCGATTAGGAAACCGATTAGTGGCCATCTAATCAAGATTGAAAGCAGCAAGACAGAACCGTAGGCAATGTTTGTGAAGAAGCCCTGAACAAAGTAATCGGCGGGGTGACCCCCGTCACGGAGAGTTAGAAAGGCTGATAGACCAATACCCAGAGCGCCTGCGATTGCCTGAGTGACTGGCTTTCGAGTAATGATCTGCCAAAGTACGAAGAGCGCCGAAATAGATAGCGAAGCTGTGACCGAAGCAAAAGTGTTCTTGGTCGTAGCAAAGACCGCGACAAAGACGGCAGCCGGAACCGAGCTCTGGATGATACCTATCCAGCCGCCCAATGATGCCAAGAGCGAATCGCGATCGAGTGTGGTTTTGCCATCCTTTTCGTGAATGCCCAATCGACGCATAGCGCCAGCGCGACCGGAATCCTTCTCGGTCAACTAAATAGCTTTCGGTGGAGCCACAGTTCCGCCAGGAACATGCAGTGGAAGCAGGTCTCCCGGCGGCAATGGCGTTGCATCGCGATGAACCATGATGCTTCGGAAAAGGTCGTCGATTTCTGCTGCTGCCATTGGATCGGTGATTGCGGCTCCCCCAATGACTCCGCGAAGGAACCACTTTGGGCCGTCCACGCCCACGAATCTGGTGAAGCGGGTTCCAACCTGAACACCTGTTTCATTCAGAATCGGAAGCTTAGCTAGCAACTCAGGACCTAGTGAACCTACGCGATTCTCGAAGGTGCCACCCTGTGCCGTAACTGATTCGGCAATCTGCTGGCGAATGTTGTGCCAGAGCCCCTCCGACTTTGGCGCGGCGAAAGCCTGAAGCTGAAGCGTTGAGTCATCGAATTCCAGCGTCACCGCGACTACACGCTGGCTTGGCTCCTCAACCTCAAGACGCACCTGAAGGCCATCCTTGGTCGGTAGGCGAATCGAACCCAAGTCTAAGAACGCGCCATTGAACTGCACTTCTGCCGAATCAAATGGTCCCGCTGAGTGTCGATCGGCCGGTGCCGACTTTTCGCTTTGATAGGCGTCGGTCATGTTACTTGGTTCCCGTTGAGCCAAAACCTGCCGAGCCTCGATGAGAACCCGGTAGAGTCTCGACGGCGATGAAGTCGGCAATCTCAATTGCCTGGATTACCAGCTGTGCAATTCGGTCGCCCTTGGTAACACTGAAATCATCCGGAGACGAGTTGTAAAGAGTTACTGCGATTTCTCCTCTGTATCCGGCATCGACAGTGCCAGGGGCATTCAAAACTGTGATTCCGTGCTTGGCCGAAAGCCCGCTCCTCGGGTGAACGAGCCCTACATAGCCATCCGGAAGAGCTATAGAAACGCCTGTACGAACCGTCAGACGCCCCATAGCAGGGATAACGGCGTCAACGGCTGCGCGAAGATCTGCGCCAGCGTCACCTGGTTGGGCGTAGGTTGGCTCGAGGCCTGGTTCTGCGACAAGCAGTACTGGAAGTTTTTTAGTCACCTTTAGAGCGTAATCTAATGGAATGAATCAACAGCGCAGCGAACCACACTACTCGGAATGGGTCCTCCCAAACTGGACCAGTTTTTTGCCAGTTCTGGCCATATATCCGACGTTATGGCTCACTTTTTTGCCGATTGACCTCGTATTGGGCACAACATTGGGAATCGGTTTGACTGTGCTGGTAATCATTTTGATGATCGCTAAGTCGGCTCGTATAAAGGTTTCAGACAGCAGCCTTGTGGTCGCAAACGCCTCGATTGAACGACGATTCATTAGCGCAGTCGAGACAATTGCAGCTGAAGACGGTTTTGCTGCTAGAGGTCGTGATCTTGACCCGAGAGCCTGGATACACTTTCAAGGATCGGTCAAGACCTTGGTTCGAGTGACTATCGAAGACCCCGAAGATCCAACGCCATACTGGCTATTTTCAACTAGAAATCCGGTTGAGCTTAGGAAGGCTCTGGGCTACTAGCTCTCACACTCGATACAAACCTTGCCAAACTTGCCCTTTTTGGCGGCGAGAAGCGAGTGGTGCTTCACGATGAAACACTCAGAACAGGTGAACTCATCATCCTGGGGCGGCAAAACAACAACGTCGAGGTCTTCTGAAACCACATCAGGAATGGCGAATCCTTCGCCATGCTCCGATTCATCGGTGTCAACTAGGCCAGCTAGTTTGTCAGGCGTGCGCTCTTTGATGGCCTCGATTGACTCAACATCGTCATCATTTTTGCGAGGTGCATCGTAATCGGTGGCCATTCGCCTACCCTTTCGGTTCAAAGACTTGAAGCGTGCATAGTGTGCAACATATTTTTAGTAATAGCAAACCTGCAACGCCTTAGGACACAAAATACTTCGACTTGTCCAAAAACCCAGTACGGCGCGCCTAAGAAATGTCGGCAATTAGCAATCCAGCGATGGCAAACTGAGGTTAATAGCGAAAGGACAACGAGATGCAAGACATTCGACTAGTCGGTAACGACGGCGAATACCTGAATCTAGAGACTCAGGATGGCGATAAGTTTCGCCTTGTTCTCGACGAAACGCTTCGCTCGGCAGTAAAGCGGGACAGCAGCGTTCAACTCGACTCGATCAGCATTTCACCTCGCGAGATTCAGGATGCAGTGCGCGCCGGTGCCACCGCCGAGGAGGTTTCCGCTAAGTACTCCGTCCCACTCGATTACGTCGAGAAGTTCGCTCTGACCGTAGTTGACGAAATTGGGCACATCATTGCCAGCGCACAAAGTGTGAGAATCGCCATAGCTGCCGATAGATACAGTCATGCGACCCAGCTGGAATTCGGTGAGGTCGTTTCCGACCGTATCTCGATTGCCGGCGGCGACAATATCAGTTGGTCTGCCTGCAAGCACGAGGGCTCCCCTTGGCAGGTGACCGTAAGCTATGAGATTTCAGGTTCACCGGAAGCAGCCAAATGGGCGTTCGATCAGCGCAAATTGATTCTCTCTCCAGAAAATGATGTTGCTGTGAAATATTCGGCAGGTGACCACGAATCTTCAGTTTCCACACCAAAACTGCGACCGATTGAGCCTGCCACCGAGAATACTCAGGTAATCGATCTGCCTCTCGTAACAGCTGACCAGCCGGTTGTTACTCCGCCTACTTTGCATGCGGTTAGCGCCATCGAAGAACTGACCAAGAGCAGTTTGGAAGCAGTCGAAGCGCTTGCCGATGAAATGACCACTGATTCACCGCAACCCCTGAGTGCGACAGCAGACTTGCTTGAGGCACTGCGACGGAAGCGAGCGGAGACAGCGAAGTCAAGCTCGGCTATCGAAGCACCTGCCGAGAAGGGCGAGGCTGCGGGTCCCTCCAAAGTTGAGGCGCAGCCATCGGCCGTTCCAGCAGCTGATTCTCCTGTAGCACCTGTTGAGGAGTTGGAACCAACTCCAATAACACCGTCGACCAAAAAGGGACGCCCAAGTATGCCGAGTTGGGACGAGATCGTTTTCGGAACAAAAACCGAAGACTAGCCGGCAAAGGCTCCAAGTTTTAGCAGTGGAACCGAGAGTTCGGCGGTCGAAATTGAGCCGTGCTGACCAATCATTCTTAAGCTTTGTGGCTTGGCGAAACCTCTGTGGTAGCAAGCGAAGTTTCCGGTCGAAATCAAAAATAAGTCGGGCATGAATTGTGGGTTCGAAGTCTCCTTCTCGAACCAACCCGATTGAACTAAGTCTTCAAACGTGGCCACGATGAAGTTATCGCCCGACAGCTCCTGAAGGTTGTTCTTCTTTTTCACTAGGTCAGACCCACGCTCGAAGTAGAGGAAGCTGTTTCTTGGATCTCCCGTAACTGCAAGCAAGCCTGGGAGTTCGAATTCGTCCAGGAGCAGGTGGTTTTCACTCGGCACATCTACGATGCCATGGTCGGCCGTGAGTAGCACCCCAACCTCTTGTGGCAGCTGAGCGACAAGTGTCTTCACAGCTGAATCCAAGTCTTCGAGTTTATTAAGCCACTCCGACGAGTTCACGCCTCTCGAGTGCGCCAAAGAATCGAGTTCGGGAAAGTAGAGGTAAGTCAGTGATCGATGCTTTGATCTAGAGATCTGGAGTGTTGCCTCGATGCGGTCTTCAAAGGTTTTGGCAGCGATAAATTCGGCGCCAGCCATATTAAGTTTCGTGAAACCTGAATCGGCGTATTCGCCAGGACCAACTGAATAGCTAGGAACGTCATTCTGCTGCGCCAGGTGAGACACTGAAGCCCGCTGTTGGTACTCCCCTGGTGTGAAGTCGTCTGACCAGCCGCTCAACAGATTTCGGACGACCCCGGCATCGCGGTCGAATACGGAATAACCGAAGATACCGCTAATTGACGGTGAAGCGCTGAGGCCGAAGCTGGTAATCGCAGCCGCTGTGGTTGAAGGAAACACTGTGTTTATGCTTTTGGAAGCCTTTAGGGCCGCGTTTAGGAAGGGCGCGTGTCCGCCTGCTGCCCGAAGATTTTCGGCGCCAAGCCCGTCGACCAGAATCACGACTGCCTTTGAAACTCGCTTGAAGCCCAGATGATTCGAATGGCCGGTAATTGCTCCTAGGGCACTTATAAAAACATCGGAAAGCCTCCCAAGAGTTTTGGGGGCGGCAGGTAGCATCGTAGGCATCACCAATAGTCTGCCATAGCAGCAAAACCAAGACCTGAGATCAGATGAAAAACGATTTTCCTGAAGAACACCGCATTGTTGACATTGAACTGTCACAAGAAATGCAGGAGTCATTTCTCGAATACTCGTACTCGGTTATTTATGCTCGAGCGCTGCCTGATGCCAGAGATGGTCTAAAGCCAGTTCATCGACGCATCGTCTATCAAATGGGCGAGATGGGTCTGCGCCCCGAGCGTGGACATGTCAAGTCTGCCCGTGTTACTGGTGAAGTAATGGGTAAGTTGCACCCGCACGGCGACTCTGCAATCTATGACGCTCTTGTGCGAATGGCTCAGCCTTTTAGCTTGCGTGTTCCACTGATCGATGGGCACGGAAACTTTGGCAGCCTCGATGACGGCCCGGCAGCCGCCCGTTATACCGAAGCAAAGCTCTCGCAAGCAGCGATGCTAATGAACGATGGCCTAGACGAAGACGTAGTCGACTTTAAGCCAAACTACGATGCTCAGCTTTCAGAGCCTGAGGTTCTCCCAGCTGCCTTCCCGAACCTTTTGGTTAACGGCGCATCCGGCATCGCAGTCGGCATGGCAACCAACATGCCACCTCACAATCTTCGTGAAGTCATTTCTGGCGCCCGCTACTTGCTCGAGAACCCACAGGCTAATACTGCTGACTTGATGAAGTACATCCCCGGACCAGACTTGCCAAATGGTGGCATCATCATGGGTCTTGATGGCGTCAGGGACGCCTACGAGACTGGGCGTGGTGTATTCAAGACTCGTGCCCGTGTTTCGGTTGAAAGCGTTTCACCGCGCAAGCTGGGCCTCGTTGTTACCGAGCTTCCATATCTCGTTGGTCCTGAAAAGGTAATCGAGAAAATCAAGGATGGCGTCAACAACAAAAAGCTTCAGGGCATCAGCGATGTTACCGATCTAACTGACCGAACCAATGGTTTGAAGTTGGTCATCGAACTCAAGACTGGGTTTGATCCACAGGTTGTGCTCGATCTGCTCTATCGCTTCACTCCGATGGAAGATTCTTTTGGTATCAATAATGTGGCCCTGGTCGATGGTCGCCCGCTAACTCTCGGACTCCGTGACTTGCTGGGCGTTTATCTAGCCCACCGAATAACAGTCACCCGACGCCGCACTACGACCCGTCTAGGCAAGCGCAAGGCGCGTCTACATCTGGTTGAAGGACTTCTGATTGCAATCGTCTCGATTGACGAGGTCATCCAGGTAATTCGCAGCAGTGAAGAGGTAGACGATGCTCGTCGCCGTCTTCGTGAGGTCTTTGACCTGAGTGAACTCCAGGCTGAATACATCCTCGAACTTCGCCTGCGCCGTCTCACTAAGTTCTCGAAGATCGAACTTGAGACCGAGAAGGCAACCTTGTTGAGCGAGATTGCAGAACTAGAGCGAATACTGGCAAACGAGGCGAACCTTCGTGCAGTAGTTAGCTCAGAGCTAGCTGAAGTTGCCGATAAGTACGGCGATGAACGCCGCACCACGCTGATTTCAGAGGTTGAAGAAGTGAAGCCAATCTCGATGGCCAAAGCTGCAACCGTAAATGCCGAACTTGCTGACACACCGTGCACGATCGTTCTCACGGCAAGCGGAATGCTGGCTCGCGTAGAGGGCCACGGTGAGGTAGCCCGCCAGGCAAAGCGATCAAAGCACGATGCATTTGCCACCAAGATTCAAACCTCGACTCGTCAGGACATTGGTTTCGTAACTTCACACGGAAAGATCCACCGCATTCACTCAGCTGATGTTCCAAGTTTCGGCGACGCTTTCGATCCAACGCAGACTGTTTCTGCGCACGAGTTCCTTGGTTTGCCAAAAGAAGAGCGAATCCTCACGGTCATCGAGTTCAATGACACCGCGGAGCTCGCACTCGGCACTGAGCAGGGCGTGGTCAAGCGCGTTTTGGCTGATTACCCGACCAAGGATGAGTTCGAAGTCATTTCACTCAAGGATGGCGACAAGGTTGTCGGTGCTGCACTTGCAACTGATTCGTCGACGCTGGTGTTCGTTTCTAGCGATGCACAGCTCTTGCACTACTCAGCGGCCTCGGTTCGTCCTCAGGGCCGACCTGCTGGTGGCGTGGCGGGAATCAATCTAGACGAATCAGCCAAGGTGATTTTCTTCGGTGTTGTCGAGAATTCGGCCAGTGCAGTTGTCGTTACCGCGGCTAATAGCTCACTTTCGATTCCGGGGACAGACGCCGGTTCTCTGAAGATTTCAGACCTCAGCGAGTTCCCTGGCAAGGGCCGTGCCACGGGTGGAGTACGTTCGCAGCGCTTCGTTCGGGGTGAAGACCAACTCTACTTTGCATGGGCAGGTCCGGATGAGGTTTTGGCACTTACCGCCGACGGTAAGCCTATTGACTTGCGCGGCGAGAAGGCCAAGCGCGATGCTTCAGGAACTCCGCAGACCGCTGTAATTGGTTCGGTAGGAAACTAACAAATCCAGTGCTGGCTTAGTTGCCAGTCTTGCCCCCCAAGTTAGGGCCAGCGGTACTTTCTAGGCGTCGATGCGGTCGCGCTCGAAGTCATCCGCTGAATCGATGATGAAATCTCGGCGCGGTGCTACATCGTTACCCATCAGCAACTCGAACACCTGTTCCGCGGCAACGGCATCTTCAACGCGCACACGACGAAGCGCTCTGTGACTGCGATCCATCGTGGTTTCAGCCAACTGGTCCGCGTCCATTTCGCCAAGACCCTTGTAGCGCTGAATTGGTTCCTTATAGCGTTTGCCTTGCTTCTCAAGCTTGATCAGCAAAGACTCAAGCTCCTGCTGCGAATAGGTGTAGACAACTTCGTTGGCTTTCGAGCCAGCGTTAATGATTTCGACTCGGTGCAACGGCGGAACAGCCGCGAAAACTCGCCCAGCCTCAACCAGCGGGCGCATGTAGCGGAAGAACAGAGTGAGCAAGAGAGTGCGAATGTGCGCACCATCAACGTCGGCGTCGCTCATCAGAATCACCTTGCCGTAGCGAGCGGACTCGAGGTCAAAACTGCGTCCGGAACCGGCACCAATTACCTGGATGATGGAGGCACATTCGGTATTGGAAAGCATGTCCGAAACTGAGGCCTTTTGAACGTTCAGGATCTTTCCGCGAATTGGAAGCAGCGCTTGGAAGTCGCTACTTCTAGCCAACTTTGCCGTGCCAAGTGCCGAGTCTCCCTCAACGATGAATAGTTCAGAATCCATGGTGTCTTGCGTTCTGCAGTCAACAAGTTTCGTTGGCAGGGAGGAACTCTCGAGGGCGTTCTTGCGACGCTGGGTCTCCTTGTGAGTGCGAGCTGAAATGCGAGACTTCATCTCGGCCACAATCTTCTCGAGAAGTAGAGCCGACTGTGCTTTGTCATCGCGCTTCACGCTATTGAATCGCTCCCCTAGCGTCTTAGCAATGACGTTGGCGACGATGTTCTTGACAGCAGGGGTTCCCAGAACTTCCTTGGTCTGGCCCTCGAATTGAGGCTCGGCAAGACGGACCGTCACAACCGCGGTGAGGCCCGCCATGACATCTTCTTTTTCAATCTTGTCGTTGCCGACCTTGAGCTTGCGAGCATTGCTCTCGATCTGTCCGCGAAGCGCCTTCAACAGTGCCTGCTCGAACCCAGCGACATGGGTTCCACCTTTAGGCGTTGAAATGATGTTGACGTATGACTTGAGTTCGGTGTCGTAACCGGTTCCCCAGCGAACGGCTACTTCCACCGCACAATCACGCTCAACGTCGCGAGAAACCATGTTGCCCGACTCATCGAGAACCGGAATGGTTTCGGTGAACTTACCCTCGCCTGAGAGACGCCAGGTTGCAGTGAGTGGGGCATCCTTGGCCAGGAAGTCGGCGTATTCAACGATGCCTCCCTGGTAGCGGAATTCTTGGCGCGAGTTATCGTCGCCTCGCTCATCAGTGATTCCGATTCCCAGCCCCGGAACCAGGAATGCGGTCTGACGGGCCCGTCCGACTAGTTCGTCGGTTGAGAAGTGCGCATCCTTGATGAAAATTTGCGGGTCGACCCAGTAGCGAACTCGGGTGCCTGAAACACCCTTCGCGGCCTTGGCAACCTCACGGAGTACAGATCCGTCTTCGAAAGGCTTGAATGGGTTGTCGGGTTTAATGCCTTTTTTGTCATCAAAAATCCCAGGTTCACCTCGGCGAAAAGACATTGCGTAGGTTTTTCCGCCACGGTCCACTTCTACATCCAGTCGCTGTGATAGAGCGTTTACTACAGAAGCGCCAACTCCATGTAAACCGCCAGAGGCAGCGTATGAACCAGAGCCAAATTTTCCTCCGGCGTGCAATTTTGTGAAAACAACTTCCACACCAGAGAGCCCTGTTTTAGGTTCGATGTCAACCGGGATTCCACGCGCCTTGTCAATTACTTCAACGCTTCCGTCCTTATGCAGGGTGACTTCGATTCGGTTACCGTGACCTGCTAGTGCCTCATCAACTGAGTTATCGATGATTTCCCAAAGACAATGCATGAGGCCGCGACTGTCTGTAGACCCGATGTACATACCTGGCCGCTTGCGAACGGCTTCTAGGCCCTCTAGTACAGAGAGGTGGCGGGCTGAATAATCGTTGTTTGGCACCTGAAAATGCTAACCGCGACTAGCGGAATGCCAGGTTCTGACACGGTAGTACGGAAAATTGCCAAACTTCGCAGTTAGCGAAATACCTCGGATAATGGGACTTTTCTGGAGAATCCTGTGTTGAGATTATTGAGACGAAAGG
>ERZ650308.614-NODE-614-length-19365-cov-13.970119_pt1 | contig 19365 bp, 14 predicted proteins | sample MGYA00376244_ERZ650308 | MGnify/ENA primary metagenome ERZ650308 (study PRJEB26733, sample SAMN07839295) | wastewater metagenome | biome: small river; feature: stream; material: water | place: USA: North Carolina | collected 2016-04-26 ... | reverse complement strand
CACGGTGCGCACGGGGTTGGGTGCTCCAGGTCACGGGAAGGCGATCACGAGGGGTTGAGCGTGTACGCGGGGTCGCGCTCGTTCTTGTTGAACAGGCTGCCGTGCCGGGCGTACCGCAGGCGGATCTCACCGACCTCGATAGCCAGGGCCGTCCCAACGGTGCCGGTGACGCTGAGTTTGACCCACGCCGGGCTCTGGGTCTTGATGCTCTTGGACTCGGCGATCAGGCGAGCGCCGATGTCGAGCGTGTACGTGGCGAAGTCGCCGAGGCTGGTGGTCTTTGCCGCGGGGACCGCCGACGCCTTGGTGGTGAGGGTGTTCCATGCGGCGTCCGCCGAGCGGGAGGGGTACGGACCCTTGGCGACGAGGGCGGGCGTGAACCAGCCGACGTCCGCCGTCAGGCCGAGCGTGGTGTCTTCCGTCGCCGAGCCGGTCGTGTCCTTGCGGCGGGCCAGCACGACGAGCTGCAGGCCGTTGAGGTGTTCGGCGGGCATCCCGTAGCCCACCGGCTTCCACCAGCCGCAGGTGCCGATATCGAACTTGATGATGTCCGTGGTTGCGGCGGTGGCCTTCCAGATGTAGCCGGTCCAGCCGGTGGCGATGTCGCCGTAGCCGACGGCGCCGGAGCCGGTCGCGGGGATCGGAGCGCCGGAGTCGAGCACCCAGCCGCCGATGGGCAGGGTGGTTTCCTCGACAAAGCCCTTGTGGTTGTCGGCGGACTGGCGCACAAGGTCATAGTCAAAATTCGGGCTATTCATTGCAGGATCTCCATCACATCGGGTTGCCGTTGAACGTGTACCGGGTCGGGATCAACCCGACGATGCGGTTCCCCCTTCGGAGGGTGTCGGTGAGTCGAGCGGGGTTGCGGGTCTTCTCGCTGCCATCCAGGGCGAGCGAGCGGGCGAGGCCGGAAAGCCAGTCCTTCTCAAAGGCGTCGCGGCGGTCGGCGAATGCCTCGTCGTCCTGTGCCCAGATCCAGCGGCAGGCGGAGAGGATCGTCTCGTCGTGCTCGCGGCCGGCCATGTGCGTCAGGTTCAGGTCCGCCAGCTTGGGCGGGAGCCACCGGAGCGTGGCGCAAGGTCGATCTCCAGACGGCGGCATCAGCCGCGTCGAGCCTGAGCGCGAACCTCGGTGTCGCTGGCGCGTTGAAGTACCGGATCCACTGGCGGGCACGCTCCACCGCCAACGCCGTGTCTGCGACGGCCGGTCTCCGAATCAACTCGTCGTCAGCGTCTGACTACACCACGGCCGGCGCAGCGCTGACCACGTCCGGCTACTTCGGACTCATGGCCGGCTCGCAGACCAACTCCGACCGGTGGGGCGCTGGGGTGCTGGAGATCACCCCCGGCCCGGTCGCTGCCAACGCATGGTCGCTTCTCCAAGGTCTCGAATCCCGGGTGAACTCGACGGCCACCGTCACATCGACGAACTCGCCGATCCACGGGGCATGGCGCGACTCGGTCGGTGCGGGCATGTCGACGATCCAGATGATTCCGTCGGCTGGGAACCTCGACGTCGGCTCGTTCATGTACGTGGAGGTGCTGCTGTGACGGTCGAACGGGTCGACGATGCTGGCCGGTGGGTTGATGGGATGCTCGTTGACCCTGCCCCTGGGTGGCTGGATGGGATCGCCGAGGCACCCGAGGCCCCGCCCATGGATGACACGGTGACGGTGACTCGTGGCGACCTCGCCACGATGATGCGGAGCTTGCGCGACGAGATCGTTGCCGAGCTGTCACCGTCAAGCGTCAACACGATCGGCGAGACCAAGGCAGGGATCATCGCCGCTGTGTCCGTCGTCGCCGACGGGATCGGTGGCGTGCCGTGACCCGCTCGCCAACCTCACCGCATCCTCGGCGGCGACCACGGTGCGGACAGCGATCCTGAACCAGCGGGCAGCGCTCGACGCACTCCTCGCAGTGCTGGAGACGCCGTGACCCCCGAACGGCTCCGCACTCTCGGCCAAAAAGTTGCCCAAGCCACCACGCCCGCCGACTCCACCTCGGTTCCCTCGGTTCCCTCGGCACCCTCAAGACGCAAGCCGAAGCAAGTATGAGTATTAAATTGACGTTATAATTAAGGAGGACAGGAGGGATTTATGGCTACAGTATATAACAACATAGATAGGGTAGCTGGTGATCCTTCTGCTGTGACGGTGAAGATTGAACTTCTCTGGGATAAGACGGATTCGCCAGTCGCTAAAGATACGGATACTTTCACTATGTATCAGGGACCCTTCCAGACTGATGTTGACGAAGAGGGTCACTGGGAGACAAGTCTTGTTCCGAATGATGTGATTGAACCTACAGATAATGTATATAGAATTACAGAGGGTGACTGGTTGTACTATATCTTCGTGCCTTCTGGGGCCACTCCAACTTATTGGACGGGCGGCATTCAGGTGACTAAACCTAGTTGGGTGGTATCATGAAACCTGTAAAAGTACCTATCGAAGCCTACGAGTCAGCATCGAGAAAAGTATCTCTCGTCTTTAAAGATAAATATGGTAACCTGGTTGATCTCAATGGTTATACTGCCCGCATGGAAATCCGATCATCGGTTGACGATGAGTCAGATACTCCTATTCTCTTATTGACTACTGGCAATGGTGGACTTTCTATTAATGGAGATCTTGGTAAGGTCACTATTTTTATCGAAGAAGTTCTTCTTGAGTATACTGGCGTATTTGATATGCTGCTCATTTCACCTTCTGGGTTTATTCATAAGCCGGTCAGAACTTCCCCATTTAAAGTGATTCCTGGGGTCACTCATGGCAGTTAACCTAGCGGACCTTGATACCGTTGTCGCTGTTGATCAGACAGTTTCTATCGTTGTCGAGCCTGAAGACGAAACAGTTACTATAGAGGTTGAATCACAGAGTTTAGAAGGACCGAGAGGGTTTACAGGCTCTACTGGTCCCGTTGGTTCTACTGGTCCAGCTTCTACAGTCCCTGGATTCACGGGTCCTACAGGTCCTACGGGCTTTACTGGAGCTACTGGCCCTATCTCTACTGTTCCCGGCCCACAGGGCTTCACTGGCCCCGCAGGGCCATCTGGCGTAGACGGGCCCACAGGGCCGCAAGGTATTCAAGGCGCAACTGGCGCATCGGGTGATACCGGATTTACAGGGTCTTCTGGAGCAGTAGGTCTTACTGGTGCCACAGGACCAATCGGATTGAGCGGGCCTCAGGGTGCAACTGGAACACAAGGTCCTACTGGCCCAGCGGGAACACAAGGGGCCACAGGTGTTTCAGGAAATAATGGAGCTACTGGGGCGACAGGACCGAGTGGGGCAGATTCAATTGTTCCAGGTCCCACAGGTGCTACAGGTTCTGTAGGTGGGATAGGTGCCACTGGTACAGTGGGTGCGACGGGGCCACAAGGTTCTACTGGAAGTGCAGGAGCAACTGGAGCAACTGGGGCGAGCGGAATTGATGGACCTACTGGCAGTACTGGTGTCCGTGGTTCTCGTTGGTTCGTAGGTACTTCTTCACCTTCAACAGGTAATCTTGAAGGTGACATGTTCTATGATGAAATTAATGATGTATTGTATGTGTATACCGCTGGGAACTACGAGTACTACACTAATTTAAAGGGTACTGATGGAGCAGAGGGCACCACAGGAGCTACGGGTGCTTTAGGTTTTACCGGTTCTACTGGTCCAGCTGGTAGTCAGGGTTCAACAGGTGCTACTGGGCCAATTGGCGGCACCGGTGCTTCTGGTTCTGGTGGTTCTACCGGAGCAACTGGTCCTGTTGGAACTGACGGAGCAACGGGAGCTACGGGTGCTAACGGCTCTGACGGTTCAACAGGCGCTACTGGTTCTACTGGTAGCGTGGGTGCCACGGGTATCCAAGGATTTACGGGCCCTTCCGGTCCCGCAGGTGCAACAGGTTCGAATGGGACCAATGGTTCTACAGGTGCGACCGGTCCCGCAGGTGCAACAGGTGCCGGTGGGGCTGCTGGTTTTGACGTTACACAATCTTCGCATGGTTTCGTTGTTGGAGATGTGTTACGACTTTCTTCAACAACGTATGTCAAAGCTCAGGCTGATAGTGCTGTTAACGCTGAAGTTGTCGGCATGGTTCGCACTGTTACAGACGCTAACAACTTTAACCTATCTACGAACGGTCATGTGTCAGGTCTATCAGGTCTTACTGCTGGCACAGTCTACTATCTAAGTCCTTCTACCGCTGGCACTTTAACGGCTACTGCCCCGGTGACTATAGGTCAGGTAAGCAAGGCTGTAGCTGTAGCTGATACTACAACTTCTTGTCATTTTGTGAACTATGTTGGATACGTAATCGATACAGGTATTACTGCTAGCGATGTTGGCGCTGGTACATTCACTGGCGGTTTTGCCAGCGACCCTGTTACGCTGACTGATGCTGCAACGATTGCTACTGATGCAACCCTAGGAAACCATTTCAGAGTAACGCTTACAGCTAATAGAACTCTCGGTAATCCAACTGGGGCGTTAGACGGACAGAAGATCATGTTTGAGATCATCCAGAACGGTGTTGGTAGTCACACTTTGACACTTGATTCCAAATTCCAACTTGGAACAGATATGGCCTCGATCACTCTTTCTACTGGTGCTAACAAAAGAGACTTTCTTGGCGTTGTATATAACAGTGCTACGGATAAATTTACGGTGGTTGCATTTGTGAGGGGATTCTAATGGCTAGTTTTGAAATTCAAGAAGAGCGTCCGTCTGTGCCTTTTGTGATTACAGATGAAGACGGTAATGTTATTTTTCGTGACGCTATCACCTTCAAAAATATTGTAGAACTTCGTAATGCATCTTTGTTTGAACGCAAGGTTATGATGAACGAGCGCTACGCTCAGCATCTTGCAGTTCTTGAAACGATGAGGCTTGCACCAATTCTTGAGCCAGAGGCTGAAGATCCTCCTGTGGAGGAATAATGGCTAACAGATATTGGGTAGGCGGATCGGCTGTATGGGATGCTACCGCTGGAACTAAATGGTCAACTACGTCGGGTGGTGCTGGTGGTGCGGCTGTTCCAACAACAGCAGATGACGTCTTCTTTAATGCTGCTTCTGGAGCATCAACTGTCACTACTGTTAGCAATACACAGAACTTCAAGAGCTTGGACTGTACTGGATTTACCGGCTCGTTGCAGTTCGGTGGTACAGCAACATGTGCCGGTGGCATCACATTGGTATCGGGCATGACACTAGTAGCGACTGGTTCTACTGTACTTATGAATGCTACAACTGACAATGGCGGTTCTCCCTGGATCATAGAACTCGGCGGCAAATCACTGAATGCTATGACGCTGAGCGGTGTAGGTGGCAGTTGGAAGCTTGGTTCTAACTCGACATTCGTTGCAGCCTTCAATTTGGGAGCGGGGACGTTCAGTACCGATAACAAAAATCTCTCGGTTGGTACTTTTGCCTCAATTGGAACAACGGCTCGTACTTTAACTCTCGGATCTTCTACTGTAACTGTGGTAAGCAACAGTGCGGGATGGTCTACCACAAGCACTGGTCTGACGGTAACATCAAATACTGCCACTGTGTCCTTTACTGGCACGGCGGCTCAGTTTGCTGGTAGTAATGTTAATTTTAATGGCACTTCATTTACGATGAATGGGGCTGGTGCTGCCGCCACATCAGGCTCTTGGACTGCTGCTAATTTTACTCGTGTAAGCACTGCTGTTAAAACTGACACTCTCAGCGTCTCTGGTAATCCTGTTGTGACTGGGACGTTGACTTTGACAGGAGATTCGGCTACTAATCGTCTATTGGTTTTTTCAGATGTCATAGGCACAACTAGAACAATAAGTGCGGCAGTAGTATCACTTACCAACGTTGATTTCGCAGATATCACCGGGGCTGGAGCAGCAACATGGTCCGGTACATCGATCGGTAACGCCCTCGGGAATAGCAATATCACATTTACGACACCTGTTACTCGGTATTGTGTTTCTACCGGGGGCGCTGTTGATCTTGATTCAACGACAATGTGGGCAACGACATCGGGAGGAACACCGGGAGCATCAGTTCCACTCTGTCATGACGACGTGGTATTCGATGCTAATAGTGGAGCAACAAATAATCGACTGAATCAGACTAGGTTCTGTCGCAATCTGACGGTTACTTCAGGTTTTGTCCGCTCACTTACTGCAACAAACTCAACGGCAACTACTATCTATGGTGATGTTGTGTTCGGGGCAAACATGACCGGACTAGGGAATTCATCAGCGGGCGTCTGGCAGTTGAGTGGACGGGGGGCGCAGACCATCCAGATGAATGGCGCGTCGTTCTCTAATACTTCGTCGTCCGGCCTTGTCAGCATTATTACCCCTAGTGGGTCCTACTCGATGCAAGATGCATTTAGTGGCTCTTCTGGTACGTTGAATGTTCAAGCCGGAACGCTTAATACCAACAATTACTCGATCACAATTCCCTCATTTCTCGCCAATCAAGGGGCCAAGGCCCGTACGGTGAACCTCGGCACGTCCATAGTCACAGTCTCAACGTGGGCTGCGAGCGGTGTGACGTTGAATGCGAGTTCGTCAACAATCGTAATCGCTAACGCATCAACTGCTTCTCGTACGTTCGGTGGCGGTGGATTGACCTATGGCACCCTTAATTATACTGTAGCTAACTCACCTGGCACCCTTGCTATCACCGGGTCGAACACATTCGGTACCTTAAATATCGGTCCTGGTAGAACTTTCGCTATGGTTGCCAATGGTGTTACTACGGTTGGTTCATTGAATACGGCGGGTCAAAATAATGGATACCTCTACATTGGTGGAAGTAGTAGCGATTATGCGGGCACGCCAGATGCAACACAAAATCAAATTACCGGCGATATTGATATCCGAGTCGATATGGCTCCGAATTCATGGACCGCTGGAACTTCGGGTGCGGTTATAGGTAAAGATAGTGTTGGCGGCGCTGGGCGTGTATGGCAGATGGGCTTGACGGCGAACGGGGTTCCAACCTTTACTTGGTGGGATAGTGGTGGTGCTCTCCGAGGGACTTTTTCAGCCTCGACAGCCGTATCATTCACTGGTAATACTCGTGGATGGATTCGTGTAACTCTTGATGTTGACAACGGAAGCGGAGGACATGCCCTTAAGTTCTGGACCAGTCCTGCTGGTACTCCGGTATGGACTCAATTGGGATCGACTCTTTCGGCTGGTGCATTTACTACTTCGATGCGAAACCAGTCGGCGCTTGTCTCTGTCGGTTCAGCAGGCGGCAGCAGCGCAAACCCCGCCAAGTTCTATCGAGCGCAGATTCGTAACAACATCCTGGATGACGGCACTGGCATCGTGGTCGACATGAACTTTTCTGCCAAAGCGTTCGGGGCTAACACCTTCACCGAATCATCCGTTAATGCCGCTACTGTCACTCTAGCTGGTACAGCACTTGTTGGCGATGGGCGTGTAACTCTGGCGTCGCTTACAGCCTCTTCGCCAACGTATTTGATGCTTGCTGGGGAGATTCAATCCTTCGACTACTTGGCAGTACAGGATGTAGTTTCCCTCCTTCCATACAAGTTCTATGCTGGTACTAACTCTGTCAATGTAAGTGGCAATACCAATGTGTTGTTCTCTAACTATGTGACCAGTACACCTTACCCTGCGTTTGTTGCAGAAATAGCAGCAACAGGCACATCTCATACTATTCCCCTAGTAATACCGCCTGGACAAGCTGTGTTAGCTAATGATGTCAATATTGTTATGAGTCGTATCAACAGCATCACATCGGTTGCCTCTGCTTCAGGGTACTCAGCGGCAGGGTCGAAGGTGGCTGACTCTGTAGTTTCAGGCGACATACTTTGGAAAGCCGCCTCTGGTGGGGAAACTTCTGTTACTCTTCTCTATTCTGCCTCTGGCAACGTCCAAGCACAGTTTCTTGTTATGCGTGGTCTAACGGGAGCACCACAGCTAGACGTATCTGATTCTAACACTATTGGCGGCTCAAGTGTGACTTCTCTTGCTACTGGGTCTGGGTCTGGTGTGACTAATACAGATGTTCCAGCCTTTGCTGTAGCATCATGGATGTCTAACGGTGCATTAGGCGCTTCTGTTAGCTACTCAGATTCGTTCTTGCAAGGTCGTGCTGCTATCACGGAACAAACCGCTGTACGTGTGGCTATCAAACCGTTGTCGAGCTTAGTAGCAAATAAAAGCACCCTGACTTGGACTACTGCTGGCACTCGTGCTGTTGGTCGTATGACGATATTTAGATCCACACCTTCTGGCGCTTTCCTGCCGTTCTTTATGTAAAGGAGTAAAAATGAGTTCAGCAATTTCAAGAGACGCCCTTGTTGGGCAAAAAGGCGATGATGGTGATGATGGCATCTGCCTTGTCTATTACTGGAACGGCACCAGTTTCGATGTGAAGCCTGCCGCCAGAGTTTTCATTGCGCCAGAGTCTGCTAGCGCTGCTGTCGCAGCTATGACACCTGTTGCCGGTGATCTTTGGGAAGTGGTTCCGTGAGTCGCAAATACTATAATGGTTCTGCTTGGATTGAGCTAGCTAACAACGCCCCGATCACAGCAACTGGTGGCATTGAGGTACCTGTAGGTGATTACAAGTATCATATCTTTCAGTCCAGTGGTTCCTTCGTTGTCTCAGCGGCGTTAGGCAATCCATATGTTGAATGTCTTCTAGTTGGTGGTGGTGGTTCTGGTGGTGGAACTGGCGGTGCCGGTGGTGGAGGCGGCGGCGGTGGTGTTCTTTGTGACATTGGTTTTTTAGCTGCCGTAGGTACTTATACTGTTACCGTAGGCGCTGGCGGCGCTGCTGGTGCTGGAAGTGCTAATGGCGGTGATTCGTCAATTACTGGAACAAATATCATTCGTCTTAAAGCTTATGGCGGAGGTGGCGGAGGTTACTATAATACTGTTGCGCCTAAGGTCGGTGCGTCTGGTGGCGGCGCAGGAGGAACTCCTACATCTATTCCAATTCTTGGCGCTCTAGGATATCCAGGTCAAGGTAATAATGGTGGCAACTCTTCGATAACCACGAACTATATCAATGGCGGTGGTGGTGGTGCAGGCGCTGTTGGTGGTAATGGTGGAACAGTTGGTGGTGTTGGTGGTGCTGGATTAGCTGTGTGGGGCACAACCTACGGAGGCGGAGGTGGTGGTGGTAACGTATACACTGATGCTACAGCTACAAATGTCGGTGGTTCAGGTGGTGGAGGTGCTGGTGCCAGATCAACGAAACCAGTTGCTGATTCAGGTGGTGCTAATACTGGTGGTGGTGGTGGTGGTACGTGGGGTGGTACTGGCGGTTCTACAGCCGGTGCTGGCGGTTCGGGTATAGTGATATTACGTTATAAGATAAGCTAAGTATAAAATTTCATATAAGCTAACAAAGGAAAAAGGATGAGTGAACAAGGATTGCTAGAGCGTCGGGTGAAGCGTTGTATTGCAACGATTCTCTCTGCAAAGGAAAAAGAAATTGATCGCTATATCACTGAGGAACAAGCTAATGCCTTTCGTAAGGTGATTCTAGATGAGATTAATGAATTTTATAGTTTAGTGATTGACGTGATGAATGACAATATCAATCAAGAATTTCTGGATATGTTAGATATGCTTGAAGATATTCATGAAGTTCTAGTGAAGAAAGAGTAACTATGGCGGGGCCTATTTATCCTGTAAGCAACTTTTTTGATGTACGTCTTATCATGAGTGAAGTCGCAGCTACGACGAATACTCAGCTTTCCGCTGCGATGGGACGTTGGGCTAAGACGATGGATAAACAGGTTACTACTGCTCGTGAGAAAGATCTGAAGCGTATCCACAAGGAAACTGCCCTGCTTGCCCAAGAAGCTGTGCTTAGTGCATATCAGGCTTCAGGTATCGGCACTGAGTTTCCCTCCTATCGTCAGCGAGACACAGGTAAACTACGTCGATACTCGGGTGGGGCTATGGAACGAGCCATGAGAAACAAAAGTTTCATTGTGGGTGACTCTAGAAGTATTCGATTCGTCGATCAGGATCTTATGGATCGTGAAGCTAAACAATGGTATCGCCTTAACTTCGGTGCCGCCCCGAGAGGGTCGAAAAATCCTTCCGTAGGTTCTATGCGATTCTTTGGCAAGGCTAGTAGCCAACGTGCCGAGCTGACTGGTTTCCCTCCATCGGAGGCGTTCAAGATTCCTGCTAGAGCTGCGACTGGTTTCTTCAGTTCAACTTTCTCTCCAACAAGCAAAGGTAAGCTTACTCCAACATCTGGACGGGGAGCGTTCTATATTCGTACTAAAGGTCAAAAGTTCACTGGCGAGGTTCCGCCCAAGTTCTTGCGTGGAATTCCGACTAACGGTATCGAGGGCAAGAGATTCCTTGATGCTGGTGCTAGATCCATTAATGAAAACTATCCACGCCTACTAACTGCGATGATTCGACGCTGGGAAGATACAGCTCGCAAATCTATGAAGTAAACATCATCGTAATTATGACGATGTATACTGTAGGAGCAACCATCTAACTAGGGTGTATATTATATGAATCAGTTCTTCATCTACGGTCTAGCCGATCCAGATACGAAAATTATCCGGTATGTCGGCCAAACCAATAACCTGAAGAAGCGGTTAGATTCACACATGACAGAGATGCGTTCAGCAATCCGCAAGGGTGGCCGAGTGAATCGCAAGAATGCGTGGCTGATGTCTCTGAATAGTAGAGGTGTCAAACCAGATATGATTCCCTTGATGGAAGCTGACACAAGAGAAAAAATTAATGACGAAGAAATCAGAATTATCGCAGAGTTACTAGATTGTGGATTTGATTTAACTAATGGTGATCGAGGCGGAAATAGAACCACTGAGATAACAGAAGCTCATAAAAAGAATCTCTCAAAAGTTGCCATGGGTCGCAAGGCCAGTGACGAGACTAAACTTAAAATGAGTCAAACTGCAAAAAGAATTGCTAGAGAAAATCCAGAACTTACTCAAGCTAGGATTGAAAATCTTAGGATCTCCAATCAAACTTTAATTCATCCTAAAGGTGATGAGTGTACATTTGCAAAGCTTACAGAACAAGATGTTATTAAAATTCGTAAAGAATTAAAACTAGGAAAAAGTTTACAAGAGGTAGCTAAACAATATCCTGAAAACACTAAGACTGCCGTACATGCGGCTGGAACTGGAAAATCATGGGTACACGTAGCTGAAGAACCTTTTGTACCACGGAAAAAGGTAAAATTAACACCCAAAGATATCATCGAAATTAGAGAGATGTTATCAAAGGGAATTTATCAACAAATTATAGCTGATAAATTTAATGTAAATAATTCTCTAATATCAATGATTAAAACTGGTAAAAGATATCCACTTTCCGTGGAAGAAAAGGAGTAACTAATGGCAGGAATTAACGGTTCCCAGGTGTTAACGCAAGCAGGTAAAAGTGTTTTAGATAGAGTTCAATCTGCTGGTCCTGGTGATTTAAGTGTCTCTCGCACAAAGATAAAAGAGCTTGGTAATGAGCTTTCAATCGGTTCTGTTGCTGATAAAGCTGAAGTAACTTATAATGTTGAGTCATTTGACACATCTGTCGAGTTTGAAGCTCGTCTTGTCGGTAAAAATCCGAATACATTCCCCTCAACCCCCGGTTCTAATGAAATTGACTTTAAAAATGCTGTTCCTATGGACATGCTCAGTCTTTTCAAAACAACTAAGACATCAAGCACTATCGCTTCTGGTGTTATCTCACCCTATCTCTCGCTAAGTGCGGTTACTTACCGCTTTGGCGTAGGTGATTCTGCTACTCAGACTTTCACCATGAATGGCGACACAGAACTTCTTGTTCCCGGTCAGCCTTACTACGAAGAGTTTACTAACATAGGCGTGGGTCCTTATACTATCGCACATGCGGCTGATCTTTATGCTGATGGCGTAGATAGTATTCGTGTCCTCAGTGTTCAGCTTTGCAGCTCAACTTCAGGACTCTACGAACGAGTGTTCTACGATTCTACCGGTGATGCTGGCTACACTAACACAACTACAACTTTCACCCTACCAGAAGATACATCAGCTACATATGACACCGTTAAGGTAACTTATTCTTCACAGGACAAAACACCTTACACTCAGACGGGCAACAACCCCAATGGTGAAAAGGTTCACCAGACGGTTTCCGTTGTACCTGCTGCTGTTCGTTCAGAGCACCTAGACGTTTACATCGGTACTTATGCTGCAACTCCTACATGGAGTCGTATGAACTCAGTTCAGAATGTTGAAGCTAACTGGTCCGTAACTCTAGAAAATGGTGAGGAACTTGGTAACAAGCACTACACTTACTCAGAGTATGATGTTCCTGACGTATCAGGTTCTATCGGTATCAAGGCTATCAGCACTGCAGACCTAGCTAACAAGCTTTCTCAGATTACTGGTGTGCCTTCTAACCAGGTTATCGGCCCCAACAGTTCTGTACCGATTCCGATCGAGATGCACGTTCGTCACCCCGATACTGGTCTTCGTTTGAAGACTATCTACATCCCAGATGCTCGTTTCGATCTTCCAGGATTTAACGGTCAGGTTGACACTCGTCTAGAGAACACTCTTAACTGGACATCTGATTCAGGTCAGATGCTAGTATACAACGGAAGCCGTCGCTGACTAGACTAGCATAATTTAGGATTAACTCGTTGGGGAGGGCAACCTCCCCAACATGAGGTCGTAGCATTAGGAGCTACGCCCAGGTTCAATGGAAACAGGAGATATTATGGATATCAAGATTGAAGACATCCTTGCCAAGACACGAGCACAGATCAAGAGAATCTACGAGGTAGGGAAAGAAGTACCACTCGGCGAAGATCTTACTCTCTGGCTGCAGAAGCTCACCCCGGCAGAAGAGAAAGAAGCACTAGAGCATTCGTATAAGCCTCGTGCTGGCATTCTAAGCTTATTGAAGGCTGACCCTGATGAACCTGGGCTACTAGAATTTAAGGACACCCTAGAGCGCTGGGGACTCGACACTAAGGAAGCTCAGGTTAATTTCCTGATTACCCCTGATGTGCAGAAAGCACAGGCGAGTCAAGAATCGAAGATCGCTAGTCAGAAAGAATGGTCTGAGAACGACTATCTGATTACCCTACAATCAGCGTGGAATGATGGTCTAGATGAGAAGCTCGCATTGAATCCTGACGACGAAGAAGCTTCTCGTGTATTCAAGGAACTGAAACGTTATACTGAGCAGGTAGCTACTGCTGTCGAAGTGGATCGAGTAGATCTTTTCGAGCGCATGGATATCAAGTCTGAGACTGAGATTGAAGACAAGGTTGTGAAGATGCTGATCGAACACGCTGCTGGTCAGGCACAGCTTAACGAGTTTCACGCTTGGGCTATCTATTTTGCCACTAGACTTGTAGAAGATCATGATGTTCACTTCTTCGGTACTCGTGAAGATATTGACGGCTATGGTGCTAGTCTTTATCCTCGTCTACTTGAAGAGTATATGCTTCTATCATTGGACAGTATTGAGGGAAAAGAATAGCGGGCGACCCACTGTTCCTGCGTACGGTCGCCGCCGCTAAGAGTACAGGATCAGGACATCTGCTCTGGCCGAAAGGTCTTAGTATTGAAGATGTGCCAGCTGAATTCACTAACGTCCTGAATCATGCCTTGACAATTATCTCTTGGCAAGAGAATCTTCCATCAGATGAAATGCCTCCATATTGGATGTGGCATCTTGATTGGGAGATTGAAGATTGGTTTAATACAGTTAAAAGAAAAAGAGATGCTAAATATGGAAATACCTCTACAGAAGAGGTAGAACCAGAGTGGGAAGAAAACAGCCTTTTTGATGATTGGGAAAAAGAACTAAGAGGCGGATAACTGTCGATATCTGTATTAGGTAGTAAGAAGGGTGGTGAGGTAAATGGCTGATATTATGATTACGGTTGATGGCAATCTAAGCCCAATCGAACAAAAGATTAAAAAATTCCAAGCCCAACTCCAAGCCCTTCAGGCAGCTAATGCTAATTCGGGTGCCAGGGTCACCCAACTTCCGAAGAAAGTTCTTTCTGAAATCGCTAGTCCGACCATTCCTCGTGGCGTAACACAGGATAATGCTGCAGGGATTGAGAGAGCCGTTCGAGCGCAGGCTAAACTTGTAGCCCTGAAGCTTAAAGAAGCAGACCTAAATGCACGTTCTCTAACTGGTCAAGGTATCGACTATAAGCGTGAAGGTGCTGGTTCTAAACGACTTTTAACCGCTGGTGGTTTTGAGGGCCTTGAATCTTCCCTAGATTTTAAGCTAGGCCCAGAGCAGCGTCGTAAATTCCGTGACGAAATTAACTCCTTTTATGAATCTCTATCCGCTCCACTAACGGGACTAAGCCCTGAAGCAGCTCAAAAAGAGTTTGCAAAAACATCTAAGACGGCCCTAGCACCTTTAGGTATTGGTCCGGCTAAATTGCGTGATGTCGGTGTCATAGATCGTGAGAATCAACAGGCTATAGCTCGTACCGCTTTGGCGAAACGTCGTGAGCAGAATACTTACGGCACAGAACGTTCTAGGGAAATAGAAGCTGGGTTTAGCGCTGAGCGCAAAGAAGAAGCTAGAATTGCTCGTGATCGTATCGCTCAAGAAAAGGCTGGTGCGGCCAGAGCAAGAGAAATCGATTCTGAACTTGCCGCAGCCAAACGGGCTCAAGCTACTGCCCTTAAAGAGCAGGTGGCTTATGGTACTACTAGAGCTAAAGAAATTGACGATGAGATTAACGCTGCGAAGCGGGCGTTAGCTGCATCGCTTAAGGCACAGACCGATTACGGTCTTATTCGAGCCAGAGAGATTGATAAACAACTTGGCGCAGGCCAGGGGACTACTGAGCAGCTAGCTAAATATAAAGATAAGCAGGCTTACGATGTTTCGGCTGGTCGGCCAATGTATGGCCCTGGCCCCAATGAAGCTATTCTCGCCGCCGAGCAGGTAGAACTACAGGCCAAAGAAGAGCAGGCTGCCACTGCTAAGCTTCGTGCAGAACAAGAAGCATACGGTGCTAGTAGGGCTGCTCAGATTGATGCAGAAATTGAGGCTGCTAGACTTAAGAATCTGACCGCTGAACAGCGAGCGTATGAGGCTGCTAACCCGGTCAATGGTCCTGGGCGTAAAGAGTATAATGCATCACTTGGACAATACGACAAAGCTTACGAAGCGGCCGTCAAAGAGGCGAGAGCTCGTGAAGCAGCGGCAGCAAAACTTCGGGCAGATCAGGAGGAGTACGGAGCGAGACGTGCTGCACAAATTGACGCAAAGATTGAAAAATCTCGTCAGGCGGCCATTGCTGCAACTCCTGCATATAAGACGGCTGAAGCAACTGACAAGAACATTGAGAGCACTCAAGTCAATCAGGAACTGGCATCTAGTTCAGCCTTCCTTGAATCTCAAGCCAAACTAGGTGAGTCCCGTGTCCTCCTTACGGCGGCCCAGCAGAATGCTGCACTAGAGATTGAGGGTCTTACAGCCTCTTATGCACAGGGTAAATTAACTCAAAAGCAGTTTAATCTTGCCGTACAACAGGCGCTTGGAGCAACCGAGGGTAACGCTGTAGTAGATGCCCAGACTATACTTACGAAGAAAGAACAAAAGCTTGCTGCTCTACGTGAGGCTAACTCCGAGGGGAAATTAGCTCAGGCTAACCTTGAGTTGGCTGCCGAGCGTAAAATTGCCAGCGGCGTTGAGGCCCCTAGAGGCTTTAAAGCCGGATTCAAGCAGACCGAAGGCGGCGATGTTGGAGCTTTCTTTGGTAAAGGTCTAGCTTCTACCTTAAAATATGCAGTACCCTCAGCGGTGCTGTTTGGAGCCTTTGCAGGTATTACTGATGCTGTTAAAGACTCAGAAGAGCTAGCAGTTGTTTTCACTAAGTTAGAATCACAGCTTAATGCTATGGGTGAGGGCGATAACATCAGCGCTATTACTGACGATATCATCCAGCTTTCTAAAGAATCTGGTATTGCTGCCTCAGACCTTGGTAACGTTGCGATCCAACTCCAGGGTGCTTTTGGTAACTTGAAGTTTAACGCTAATGATCCAACTAAAAGTCTGGGCGGCTTAAAGGGTTCTGATGATATCATTCGTTATGGACAGGAAGCGGTTAAGGCTCAGCTTGATGCGGCCGCTAAGCTCAGCGTTGTAACAGGTATTGCCCAGGATGAACTAGTAGACGGTCTTACTGCTGCATCATTTGCCTTCGGTGCGAGCGCTGATCGTATCGGTGACGTCGCAGTACGCCTTGAGGCTAACACTGGCGTTCTTGCTAAGGAGACTATTTCTTTCCTCGGAGATATTGGTCCTTCTGCCCGTGAAGCTGGCTTCTCTCTAGAAGAGGTAGCTGCTCTTGCTGCGGTTGTCCAGCAGAAGTCTGGCCAGTCCGGCTCAGCGATTGCCGAGCAGCTTACTCGTGTGTTCGCTGCTCTGGGTGGTAATGCTCAGAAGTTCTTTGATCTTGCTCGCTCTAATAAGGATGCATTCGGTTCTCAGTATGAGGAGTTCATCAAGTCTGTCCAAGGTGGAGATAGCAAGAAGACTTTCAATATTCTAGCTAATAACTTCAGTGAGCTTAGTAAGTCAAGCCGTGACTATGTGGTTGAACTTCTTGGTGGTCAGCGTCAAGCTAACACTCTTCTTGCTGCCTTCGGTGATGCTGAGGGACTAAGTAAAGCACAAGAGGCCGCTAAGAACGGGGCGGAAGGTCTTGATGAACGTTATGCTAAACTGCAGGAGCGCATCTCTCAGATTTTCAAGCGTATTAAAGCAGGATTCAATGAGTTCGTCAAGGCTATTATTGATTCTGGTGTTGGTGATGCGGTAGCTGGTATTGCTGGTGGTTTCGAGAAGGTGTTCAATATTCTTGGCGCTATTCTTTCACCCATCGGACAATTAAACCAACTACTTGGCGGTACGATCAGTAAGGTTGTTGGCCTGGGACTACAGTTCTTGGCTATTAAGCTTGCTATCGAGCAGATCGCTAAGTTGAACATCGCCACAAATATCGCAGGTGCCCTGGGTGGTTCTCGTGCAGCGTTTGCTTCAGGTGGTATTGGTGCAGTAGCTAGTGGTCTATTCAGTGGCACTCGTGCAGCTTATCGTAACTCTTTGCAGCAACAAGTGGGCAGTCAATTTGCCCTAAATCAAGTTCTTTCTGGTAATCGGGCGAGAGTTCCGCTGCCCGAAGGTGTGGCTGGACCAGTTATTGGAGCTACATCTAAGGAACTTGGAGCAATGGCGGGGGCTAGTCGTTTAAAGGCTGCCGGTGCTGGACTCAAGACGGCTCTAGGTGGATCAGTTGGTGTCGGTCTTCTCGGTGTGACTGGCGCTTTTGCTGCTTATGACTTCATTTCTTCTGCGATTGATGAAGATAAGGCAAAGATTGTAGCCCTTAAAGCTAATCTAGCCAACTCTAAGAAAACTGCTGACCAGTTAATCAGTGAAGCTCGTGAAATGCGCGTTACCCGCTCAGGTTGGTATAATTTCTGGCACTTCCTATTCGATCAGCCATCTCCAGATGATGTTAAAGAAGTCGCTGGTATTGTTAAAAAATATAAAAAAGGTATTAATGCAGCCGTACAAGCTAATGCTATTGACCCTAAAGCTATCAATAAACTAATTTTAGGTAATGATCAAAATACTAAGAGTAATCTTTTTGAAAGATCTGGTCGTACAGCCGTAGATCTTGCTAAGGGGGTTTCATCTACCGTAACTAGTTCAGGTGGGGAACAGATTGATGTCGGAGTATCTGAACAAGATACTAATGATCTTGAAAGATTAAGAGACATCTACAAGCGTCTAGGACTTGCTAATGAACTTGTTAACGCTCAGGTCGGCAAAATCCTTCTTAGCACCGAAGATAAGGTTGCCGGTCTTAAGCAATTAATTGATAATGATAAGACTTCACCCGAGGTCGCCGATCAGGCTGCTCGTATTTTAGCAGCTATTACCAAAACTGGTATCCTCGATCCTAATACAGCTCAGATCTTTGCAGATATCAGTGATCCTACGAAGAAGCTACTCAACTCTAGTAATGAAACTCTCCTTACTAATATTGAGTCTATTAAAGCTGCATTCGATTCAGGCGGTCTGTCACTTAGTGATTACGTTAATGCTCTACGTGAAGAGATTAAATTCCTTGAAGGTAAGAGAGACGCCCCAGGCGGCGAACTGACCGCAGAAGAAGTAAAGGCACTTCAGAAGGCACAGAAAGATATCACTGATGCTTTCACGAAGGATATTCTCAATCGTCAAGAGCGTGATATTGAAGTTGCTAAACTACTTGGTGCTGAAGAATCAGATATCGATCTTAAAACAGTTCAAAATAACCTTGATAACCTTGGGAATGTCAATTTCAAAGATCCAGAGGAACGCCGTAAGGCTGCACTAGCAGTCTTAGCTAGCACACGATCTTACTATGAAAATATTTTAGAAAACACCAATGATCTTGCGCTAGCTCAAAAGTTACTTGCAGATGGGTTTGAAATCCCGGCAGCAGTACGAGAAGCATTATTCAAATCCGATATTGAATCTGGTTCTATATATCAAACTATCGCTAAGTTTGTTCAAAATCTTAGAATAAGTGGTAGGGATGACCCTCAAATGGCCGCCCTATTGACTCGCTATGGCATCGATAAGGATAAGGGTCCTGGCCGTCAGCTACAAGATTTTCTAGATGAGTATTTCTCAACCGAAGGTGTCTCTGCTGAAACGATTAGTAATTATCAAAAACAGTATAATGGACTTCAGAATGAGTTAGCTACGAATAAAGGTCTTACTGACCCACAGAAGGCAAATATTCAAGGCCAGATCGATTTCCTTGCAGGGCTTCTTGGCTTTGTGGGTAAATTACCTACGAAAGATATTAGCCAAGATAAGGCCACGGGTAGTGCTGATTCACTAGAACGCCGAGCTACTAGTGGAAATGACCCTACCAGTACTCTTTTCGGCGAAGATCCTGTAGCCCTTAAGGCTGCATTTGACAAAGCAGAAAAGAAGAAAGCTGCCGACAGAGAAGCTAAAATTGAAGATGGTATTTTTAACTATCGTAAGGCAGTAGCGAACGGTAACGCAATCGAAATCGCAGCTATCAATAAGCAACAGGCACAAGCACAGTTAGCACGGGCTAAGGCAGATGACACTCTTGAAGGTCAGGCTGCCCAGTGGGAGGCTATGGCTGCGATAGTACAAGCAGACCAAGAGATGGTCAATGCTATTAAAGCTGTTAACGATGCCAAGTTTGGTTTAGCTCAGGCTGTCGCAGAAGATGCGGGCGATAGTATCGGTGCTGCTAATATTGAAGTGCAGAAGGCTCAAGCAGATCTAGCTCTAGCTAAGAGCACTGGTGATGCTGCTGGTGTTGCTTCTGCTCAGGCTGCTA
>ERZ650308.613-NODE-613-length-19373-cov-5.266021_pt1 | contig 19373 bp, 34 predicted proteins | sample MGYA00376244_ERZ650308 | MGnify/ENA primary metagenome ERZ650308 (study PRJEB26733, sample SAMN07839295) | wastewater metagenome | biome: small river; feature: stream; material: water | place: USA: North Carolina | collected 2016-04-26 ... | reverse complement strand
CGGGCAAGCTGGTGGAGCGGCGGCTGACGATTGGCCGCTACCCCGATGTGGGGGTGGCTGATGCCCGCGCGGCGCGCGATCGTGCGCGCCTTGCGCTGCGGGAGGGTGTTGACCCAGCGCTCGGCAAGCGTGCTCCAGCGGCGGCCGCTGTGGTTGACCCGGCCCGCACCTTCGAGGCCGTGGCCCGTGCATGGTGGGCCAAGTGGCGACGCAATCGCTCCGCCAAATACGCTGACCAGGTGCTCGCCCGGTTCGAGGCGGATTACTTTCCGCAGCTCGGGGCCCGTGATGTGGGCACGCTGCTGGTGTCTGACTTCGTGGCCTGCGCCGAGCGGGTGGACGATCGGGGCGCTGGCGAGGCGGCGCGGCGCAGCTACCAGAACTGTGGCGCAGTGATGCGCTACGCGGCGGCACGTTTCCCCGGTGTGCACGATGTGACGGCCGATGCCAAGCCGCGCGACATTTTTGTGGAGCGCGTGGAGCGGCATCATCCGGCCGTGGCGCAGCACGAGCTGCCCGGCCTGCTGCGTGCGATTGATGCTTACCCCGGCGCGATGCTCTCGCGCGTGGCCATGCAGTTGCTCGCGCTGACCTTTGTGCGCACCCAGGAGCTGCTGGGGGCGCGTGTTGGTGAAGTTGACTTCGAGGCGGCGCTGTGGACCGTGCCCGGCGATCGCATGAAGGTGAAGGGTGATCCGCACGCGGTGCCGCTCGCGCCGCAAGCGCTGGCGCTGTTCCGCTTGCTGATTGATCGGGCGGCGAGCGTGCGGCCGGTGACGGCTGACACGCTGCTGTTCCCCAATCGGGCCGATTCCACGCGCATGATCTCGCACAATGTGGTGCGCAAGGCGCTGGAGGTGATCGGCTACAAGGATGCGATGACCGGCCACGGGTTTCGCTCGGTGGCCTCGACCGCGCTCAACGAAATGCGCTTTCGCGGTGAGGTGATCGAGGCGCAGCTTGCCCATGTGGAGCGCGACCAGACGCGCGCGGCGTACAACCATGCGCGATACCTCGACGAGCGGCGCGAAATGATGGTGGCGTGGGCGAATCATCTGGATGAGCTCAGGCGGTTACCTGCTTCTTCGATGGTGGCGCGGGTGTGATGCGATCGTTTCCAAGTTTGAATTCGCCGCATGTCGCGCACCGGTATTCACCGCGCCGAGCGAAATTGATGACGCGACCATTGTTGGATGACGTGGTGATGTTTCGCAGCCACGACCACGAGTGTTTTGCGGTAGCTGATGTGCACGGTTTGATTTTTGTCATACTGCCCCCTGTCCCTCGTGGATGATGCGGTTGTAGTGGTCAATGTGGCTTTGCCACCAGAACGCTTGGCCGCCGTCGCGGATCTGTGGTGGGAACATCCCTGCCTTGATCCGGGTGTAGATCGAGGCGTGGTTCTTGAAGTTGGTCTGCGCAAGCACGTCAGGCAGGCGCACGCGTTTGTCGCCTGAGATGGGCTTGATGGCGTGCCAGTCGATGGGGGTCGCGTCGCTCATGCCGTCCTCCGTGCCAGGGCGCCGCCCATCCAGCATTCGCCGGTGGCGCCGTGCAGTTGTTCCTTGATGCGTAGCGTCAGCTCTACGTCGTGCCAGACTTCGCGGGGGGTGTGCTTCACTTGCGTGACGATTTGGTTCATGGTGGTTTGCACGTGTTTGACTTCGTCTGCGCTGATGGCGCCGTTGGCGTTCAGGCGCTCCATGATGTTGTGGGCGCGGTGGATGTCGGCTCGCGATGGTGTGGCGCTGCCGGTGCGCTCGTGCACCTTGCTGAGTTGCTGCCACAGCATGTTGATGTCGGCCAGTTGCTGGCGTGGCACGACGACGCTGGCATCGGTGAAGAAACGCAGGATGTTGGCGAAGCCCTGCCGAGCGCTGTCGACGATGTCGTGGCCCACGATGATCTGCGGCACGAATACCGGGCGCGGAACGCGCTTGCCTTGCGGTTTGCGGCGGGCTTTGCTCATTGCGCGGCTACCTCGTTCATCGCGGAAATGAGCTCGCCCCAATCGGTGGCGTGCTCGTTGAAGGTGTGGAGGTCGTGGGGCCAGCGTTTGACGCTGGCTTGTGCGTTGATGCGGCGCGGGCGGTGGTGGCCGTTGTATCGCGCGACCAGCTCGTTGAATCGAAGCTCCGCCCAATGCGCGCACACAATGTCTGGCGCAGGAACAAAGTCGCCCGTCGCGTCGATATGCACGCACCACAGCTCGGGTATGCGACCAACAGGTGTTCCCTGTTGGTCGGTGTGTGCGGTGGTTGGTACGGAGGATCGACGCATGAGCGTTTGTTACTCCGGCGTACCGTGCAGGATGGTGACGCCGCAGCCTTCGGTGATGGCGTCCCACGTTTTCCCGAATGCAGCATCGACGATCTTGTGGGGGCGCACCATTTCGTACCAGATCGCCAGCGCGCCGGCGTTTTTGTCGATGCGGTAGCGCAGCCGTGCGCTCACGGCGACGGGTTCACCGCGCTCGTAGACGGGGATATTGAGCAGGATTTCGGCGGGGAGCTTGACTTCGCCTTTGGCGTCGTTCTCGGTGACAAATTGCAGGGCGCCGTTACCGTTCTCCAGGCGATGCGCGCTGACGAATTTGCTTGTCTGCGACGCCTCAAAGTTGAGCGCGATTTCAAGCAGCTCGGCGCCGCTCGGGTTGATCACGTCCGGCAGGTTGTCTTGCAGAAATTCGGCCAGTTGGAGCTGGTTGAATTTTTTTCGGTCGTTGCCTTTCCATGTTGTCCACTCGGGTGAGTGGTTGAGCGTGAGCGTGGCGCGGAATTCGCGGTGGTTGCCGCGCGATGCGGTGTTTGCGGTAACCAAGTCTTCGGCCTGACCGGTGCGCAGGTGATCGTCGAAGATCGCGGTGAACGTTGAGTTGGTCGTGGTGGCGTACACATTGGCTTGCGGTGTGACGTGCTGTTTCCAGTAGGCCACAAAGCTTGCTGCGTCGCGCAGCTTGGCGGTGGTGCGTGGGCGGACAGGTGCGTCAATCGTCGGTGTTTGGATAACGCGGTAGCCATCGGGGACGACGACGTAGTGGGCGGCGTCGATGGCGCCAGCCACTTTCGGGTTGGCAATGGCGGCGCCTGCGGCCAAGGCGGCATCGACATCGCTGGGATATTCGGCCTTTTCGAGATCGTTTTCGTGGTGGCTCATGATGTTCTTTCGTGATGGTGGGTGTAGCGCGCGCAAGCGCGCGCCTACGGGGTGTTGGTGATTACGCTTGTCGGGCGATGACTTCGCCGGTGGCCTGGTCAATGGTGGTGGCGTCGTTCACGGCGCGAATGCCGGGCAGATCCGTCTGCCGTGGGTGCTGGCGTTGCAGTTGGCCCTCGGGCGTGTTGAACATGATCGTGCCGGTGTTCTCGCTTTGCGGAATCTTGGCGGTGATGTCGGCTTTCACCGTCATCGCGTCTTTCACGTTTTTGGTTTTGGCGACGACGATCTTGATGGTGACGCTGCCGGTCTTGCCGGTGGCATCGACCGCCTGCACCAGCTCGGTCAGTTTTTCTTCCACTTCGCGTTGGGCATCGCCAGCGCGAATGTCGCGAAAGGTGTCGGGGAAGTTACGGCGTGGCATGGTGGCTCCTATCCGCGATTCGCGGGTTGCTTGTTGGTGGGTCGACCGCCAAGCGCACCACGGCCCCATGGGGCGTAGGCGTTGCGTTCGATGGTTTTCCAGTCGGATGGGGTGGCCTCCATGCCTATCGGTCCACGTTTGCGCTTACTGGAAATTTCTTTTGCGAGCGCGGGTCCATAAAGCCGCAGCGAAATCGCTTGCATGAGGCGTGACGCGCCAGGCATGCGGCGGTCGACTTGCGGCCGGTTACGGTTGTTGCGTGGCATGGGTGGGCTCTCCGGTGGTTGTGGTGGTGGCGGCTTCCGTCGCGGATGGGGCGACCGATGCGGTGGTGGCGGCATCGGTGGGCGCCTCGGGCGCTGGTTTTGGCGTGCGCTGCTTGCGTGGCCGGCGGGGCTTGATGGTGCCGTCTGCGTTGGTGCTGTAGCGGCCCTGCTGGCCGTTGATCATGTCCAGCTCGGTTTGTGTGAGTTCGCGGGGCTCGGCGCTGCTGTCGGTGGATGCTTTCGGTGCCGTGCGCGCGAGGGCGATGGATCCGATGACAAGCGCGAGCGTTGCCAGTGTCAGCGCGATGGATCCGATGACAAGCGCGAGCGTTGCCAGTGCCGGCGCGATGTTGGCGATTTCTGCGGTGGTCATTGTTTGCTTTCCAGTTCGGCGATGCGGCGCACGACGTTCTTGACTTCGTGCTCGTTGCCGGTGATGTTGAGGGTGAGTGATCGCGAGGCACTGGCTTGCGCGATGCCGCGCCATTGGTCGGCTTCGCGCTTGGCCTCGGTGGTGCGGTGTTCGGCGGCGATGCGTTGCTCCTCGGCGGCATCGAGCACGGGCTGCACGCTGAGAAAATACGCGGCCGTGAGCGCGAGCCAGGCTACCGCGAGGTGGCTGCCAATGCGGTCGAGGTTGGCCAGCGTCCAGGTGCTGGCGCGTCGCCACAGCGCGGGCAGTGGCCCCAGGTGGGCGGCCACCCAGGCGCGTGCGGCGGCTGCCTGTTCGATGCGGCGCAGGGTGCGCTGCTCGCGCGCGGCACGCACCGCGGCGCGACGCTGCACGCTGCGATGGTTGGCCACGGTGGGCGTGCTGGCGCGCTTGCCGGTTTCGTAGCGCCACTGACGCAGGGCGTAGAGCGGGTTCATGCGGCTTTCCTTTGGTTGGTGCGATCCCACATCGCGAGCCAATCTCCGAGGTGGGCCCCCGCTGTAATGGGTTCGTGCAGCGTTGGCCAGATCAATGGCTCCGCTGCGATCACGGGCGCCAAATGCTCGGCGTGCAGCGTGGGCGCGTGGTGATGCGCCGCCGACGTGAGCGCGTAGCGCCGCCGTCCGGTGTCGAGCTGGCGAGCGCGCTCGGCGAGCGCTTGCGCGGTGTGCAGAATCGCGTCACCGCGTTTCAGGGCGCGTTCGGCCAGGGTGTCGGGCGCCGGAAAGCGGTGCGCCTGCAGGGTGCGCGCCTCGCGGTCGCGCTGGGTGAGCAAGATGCGGCGCAGTGCGTTGGCCGGGTCGCGCCAGTTGGCGGCGATGCGGTACCACGCATTGGCGCGTTCAGTGGCGCGCGCGAGGAATGCCTCGATCGCGGTGTTGACGGTGCGCAGGTCGGCCACGGTCTTGGGTGGCCGCGGCGGCGCTGGAATGGCTGCAAGCATGGCGGCGTGGCCTAGCGTGATGCCGGGCGCGGTTTCTGCTGCGACTTGGCGGTGGGCTTCTTGGATGCGCTCGCCGGGCGCGTGCGCTTTTTTGCGGCGGCCTTGAGGGCGTTCAGCTCGGATTCGAGATCGTTGGCGCGGTTGCGCTCGTAGTCAAAGTCGGCGTTGCGCTGCTTGACCTGCTGGTTGAGTTCTTCGATCGTTACGGCTTGCCTTTTGATTTCTTCAAGCTGCTGAGCCGCGGTTTGCGCGTGCTGCTGCGATGCGATAGCGATGGAGCTTTTGCAACTGTCGTCCAACGTTGCGATGATCCGATCGGCCTCTTTTTTTTCTTCTTCGCGCGCGGCGGCGACGGCATCGTCCTTTTCCTTCGCGCAGTCTTCGCGCGCAGCGGCGGCGGCGTCGCGGCGCGCGTCGGCGAGCCGCATCAGGTTGTTCAGGTTGTCGGTTTCGCGGTCGCTGGTGGCCTGCTCATCCGCGCGCGCCACGGTAGTGACGACGGCGTTGTCAATGAGTGAGGCGAGGGCGTCGCCGGTAGCGATGCGCAGCGCGCGGCCGAGCTTGTCGCGCGGCGAGCCGATGCTGGCGAGCATTGCGGTTTCGCCGGGCATCCACTGCGGGGAATTGATGTCGATGGTCACGACCGCTTCGATCGTGACGGCGCCGTTAGTTTCTACGGCACGAATGCTTGGCATGTTTTGACCTCCAGGTGCGCCACGGGAGTGCGGCGGGTGAGGTCAATGTAAGGCAATGCCTACGCCTTGTCAATAGGCAACGCCTAATTTATGAAAATGTGCGCCATCAACGGTTCATTTCGTCGACGCATCGGGCAAAGACGTAGGGGATGATCGTGATGGCGGCGGCGAACGCAAAGGTTGGAAGCGCGGCCAGTGCGCCCTGCGTCAGGCCGACCGCGGCGGCTGCTGCGCCGAGTAGTGCCCCGCCAGCGGCGATGGCGTAGCAGAACCGGGTGAATTGACCGGTGCGCGGTGGTTGTGGCGCGCTATGTGTGGGGCTGGGCGGGCTGGCTTTGATGGGCGCCACGCCAGCGCTTTTGGCGGGTGCCGGCGTTTGGCCGCTGCCGCAATGGGGGCAGATGCGCAGCGTGTGCCCGGCCGGAAGCTCAGTCGTCTTGTTGCAGGCGATGCATGTGGCGATGGTCAAGATTCCCCCTCGTTCGAGTGGTTGCGAGTAGTGGTGCGCTTGGCTATCGTGAAAATGCCCGAACTACGCCAGCTTTTTGCGACCAGCCAATTCTTGCACCTTGCGACGGTTTGCGGCGGCGCGGTCAATGATTTCCCGGCGCTCATCGTCGGTGAGCCACGACCCGGCATCAAGCCATTCGCGGTCGCGACGTTCACGAATGGTGCGTGACGGCGACGGGTCAATGATGTACGGGGTGTCTTGCGGGTGCGCTTCGGCGCTGCGGTGCGCTACTGGTGGATCTTCGATGCCATCAAGCCAGTATCCCGGCGTGTGGCCAAACAGCTCCACCAGGCCGCGCACCCGGCTTTTGTCGATGCGTCCAAACTTGATCCAGTCGGACACGCTGGGTGGTTTGATGCCGAAATGATCGGCCACGGCTTTTGGTCCCATGTTTGCCGCGTCCATTGCGCGCTTGATGCGATGGCCGATGTGTTCGCCGCTGTCGTTCTTCATGGGGTGATTCTTCGATTTCGGCATGTCTAGGCAATGCCTGCTTGCAAACGAGTAGGCAATGCCTTATCATGCGCAGCCATGCCTATCGAAAAACCAGATTCACAACGCGCGCAGTCGGGTGCAAAAACGCCGCCTGAACGCGAGGCGCTACGCCGCGCGATCACGCTGTTGGCGCGCGGACGTGATGGCGCTCCGGCGACCGTCGCGGCGCGAATGATTGGCGTCAAGCGCCCTTCGCTTGAGCAATGGGTGCGCGGTGAGCGACCGCTGCCGCTCGACCGTGCGATGCAGATTGAGCGGTTGGTGGTCGGCCGAGTGAAGCGCGAGGAACTGCGCCCGGACGTGGATTGGTCGCGCCCCAAGCGCGTGCGCTCCGGCGCATCCGAGCAGAAGGCGGCGTGATCATGGCGCCATTCAATCCTTTCCCAGCCCCAGGGCAAGCGCCTGGCTCCTGCGCTGTTGAGACATGCCCGTTCGGGATGAGCGCCGCGGCGTTGTGCCTTCATCGCGGCGCTCTTTTTATTCGTGGTGGGGTGGTGGCTTTGCATGCTGCCACTCTATTTTTTTTTGTCGTTCCGTGTCTGCCCTTGCCTGCCCCTGATTCAGGGGCGCGGCGTGGCGATGCGGTGGCGTGCGGGGTGAAGTGATGCAGCAAAGCCTGTTTTTCGAGAGTGTGCACGAGGTGCTTGATTACACGATCAAGGCGCTGGGTGGCTACAAAAAGGTGGGCTCGGCCATGAAGCCAGAGCGCGCGGCCGATGCGGCGGCGCAGTGGTTGCGCGATTGCCTGAACAGCGACAAGCGCGAAAAGCTCGGGCCCGACGAGGTGTTGATGATCGCGCGCCTCGGGCGTGAGAAGGGTGTGCATGCCTACGCGCAGTTCATGGCGGCGCAGCTTGACTACGCGGCGCCGGTGCCGTTGACGACAGAGGACAAGGCGGATGCGCGGCGCGATGCGCTGCTGCGCGCCGGGCTGGCGATCGCCGAGCAGGTGCGCATGCTGCAGGCGAGCGGGATTGATTTGTCGGAACTGGCCACGGTGGCCGGGGCCAATGCAGGGGGATCAAAGTGAGGGTGTATTTGAGCGGCCCGATGTCGGGCTACCCGGAGAGCAATTTTCCGGCGTTTCATGCGGCGGCGGCGCTGCTGCGGTCGGTGGGCTATGAAGTCGTCAATCCGGCGGAGTTGAATCCGGTGGGGTTGGATACGCCGCCGGATGACGCGCCGCCGGCGGTGTTGAAACGCTACTGGCAGGCGTGCCTGCGCGTTGACATTCGCGCGCTGTGCGATTGCGAGGGCATTGTGCTGATGGATGGCTGGCTCGATTCGTCGGGCGCGTGTCTTGAGCAGCATGTGGCGCACCGGCTTGGGCTGCACTCAATGACGATGGAGCAGGCCATTGCCGCCGGTTTGTCGCGCAACGGGGCGCTGGTGGACCCGCTGGCTGTGGGCGGAGGGGATTGATATGCCGATTTCACCTGCGGTGATCCCGTGCAAGGACTATTTCTACGCGACGTTCCGCGGCGGCGAGCGCTTGTTGACCGAGGCTGTGATGCAGCGTTTGCGCGTGGCCGGGTTGATGTTGCGCCACGGCTTTCCGTTCCTGCCGTCGCGATGAATCCCCGCGTGATTCAGCGGCCCTATGTCGCAGCGCTGGTGGCATGTATTGAGCGCGAGCGCTCGATCGCTGCCAGGCAGGGCGCGATTGATTTGTGGCGCCCATTGCACGAGAGCACGGCGAGCAAGGCGCTGCTGGATGCTGAGCGCGACTGGCTGGCGCTGCGCACGAGTGTGCGCGGCACCGATGCCAAGGCGTTTGTGGCGGAGTCCACGCGCATTCTGTGTTTGCTGCTGCGTTCGCTGATCTGGATTGTCTCGCTCGATCACGGGCGTGCGCCGGTAACCGAGGCGCAGCGCGCGATGCGTGTGGAGGATTGGCTGGTGGGTGCGTGGCCCGTGACGCAGCCGGCCGGTGCGCCCGATGTGCTGTGCTGGCCGTGCGCGGCGACGATGTCGCTGCCGCGGTTGGTGGCGAGCACGCAGAACGCGGTGCTGCATGTGGCGTGGGAAATCTGCACCCGGCTGGATGCGCTGGGTGTGGTGGCGCCGATGTTGACGATTCCCTACGGAGGCCGTGGCGATGGCACGCACTGATTGTGTTGACCACATGGACCGCTCGGCGCTGGCGGTGCACGCGCGCTACCAGCGCATCTACTCGGTGCTGGTGCAGCATGGGCCGATGGGGCCCGGTGAGTTGTTCATCCGGGCGGCTGTGGGGCTTGACCCGCGCGGCGCTGTGACCACGCTGCGCGCGTGGGAAACGCATGGGCTGGTGAAGCGTGTGCACAAGGCGGGCACGTGGCTGGCCACGCAGAAGTCGTTCCCGACGCAAGATGAGTACGCCGCCATGAAAACGGCCCTGCGCCGCAAGGTGCATGCGGCGCGTGCTGCTGAGGTGCGGGCGGGGGCAGTGGTGGCAAAGCGAGCACCCGACTTCGCGGCAGGGCGAGCCCTGTTCCCGCAAAAGGCGGTGGCTGGATGGTTGCGGGGGGTGGTGTGATGGGGTTGTCGTCACATCAATCTGCGCGCATGAAAAACGATGAATGGTTGACGCCACCCGAGTGGATTGAGGCGCTTGGCGGTTGGAGGTCGTTTGCGCTTGACCCATGCGCGCCGGTGGTTCGCCCGTGGCCGACAGCCATTCATCACATGACGAAATCGCGCGATGGCTTGCAGCTCGCGTGGCGTGGTCGTGTGTGGATGAATCCGCCGTTTGGGCGCGAAGCGGCGAAGTGGCTTTCTCGATTGGCCGCTCATGGCAACGGCATTGCGCTTATTCCTGCACGCACTGAAACGAGGATGTTTTACGCATCTGTATGGGGTGTTGCGGATGCGGTGTGTTTTGTGAGAGGGCGCCCGCACTTTCATTACGTCGATGGCACGCGTGCTGCTGCGAATTCTGGCGCTCCAATCGCGTTGGTTGCGTATGGCGCAGACAATGTGACCGCATTGGTGCTGTCGGGGCTTGGTCACGTTGTGATGTCAAAGTGATCATGTCTGACGATCTCTACGCCCTGACCCCCAATTCCCAGGCGCACCGGTTGGCGCGGCGCATGGCGGGCACAAAGCTGCCGAATGGGCATTGGAAAGCACGCTGGGTGAGCCAGTTGCGCGCGTCGTTCGAACTGCACATCTGTGAAATACACCCGCGGTTGCCCGACATCGAGCGCGCGGGTGGGGTGTTTCGCAAGCGTGAGATTGCCGGGGGCGAGGGTGCGAGTCGCGCTGAATACACGCTGGTGAAGGCGCCGCGCGTGCGAGGTATGACGCAGCGCCAGCTCGACGCAATTGTGATCGAGCCGCCGGATGATGGGCCGATGGATTGGGTGCCACCGCCGCCGGTGGATGGGGTGATGTCATGATGCTGAAAGCGCCGGCCACGCATGCGGCCTACGAAAAGATACTCGCCGCGATCGCGCACACGGGGTCGATGCGGACGTGGGAGGTGTGCCCGCTGCTGTCAGATCATTCGATCTCGCGCGTGCGCTCGTGGTTGACGCTGTTGTGCGCGCGTGGTCATCTGCGCGTCGCGCAGGAAACAACGTTTCGCAGCGATGGCGGCCATCTGTATGCGTTGGGTGCGGTGCCGCTGCCTCCGTTTGACGATGCCGAGCAGCGCCGCGTGTACGAGCGCGCGGCGGCCTGCTATGCCAAGCTGCATGCGGTCGGATCTGCCGGGATGACGGCGCCGGCACTGCTGGCGGCCTGCTCGGAGGGCGTGTCGCTGGCGGTGATGTCGTCTCGCCTGCTGGTGTGGGAGCGCAAGGGCCGCGTGCGCTGTGATCGCTCGACGCGACCGGCGCGGTGGTTTGCCGTGGCGCCGCTGATGCTGGGCTATACCGACATGCTGGCGGCCGAGGCGCACCGCCGCGCGACGACGCCGATGCCGCAGGCGCTGCGCATGGCTCGGGTGCGCAGCATGGCTGAGGCGCGAAGTCGTCGTCAGGCGGAGGTTGAGCGGCAACGCGCGGAGAAGGCGGCGCTGCGCGAGGAGCGCCGGATGCAGCGGCTGATTGCGCGCATGCCGGTGGCGGCTTGGGTGTCGCCCTTGCTGCCGCCAAAGCCGCGACTTCGTAGCGTGCTGGATGCGCTGCCTCGCTCACCGATGATGGGGGCGTGATGCATCACTACCAACATCACATTGGCGACTTCGATGCCGCGACGCGCCACCTGACGCGGTGCGAGCGGTCTGTCTATCGCGACATGATCGAGCGCTACTACGACCAGGAAGGTCCGTTCCTGTTGGGCGATCTGCCGCGCATCAAGCGCCGCTGCATGATTGTGAGCGATGAGGAGCGCGCCGCGTTCGATCTCGTGCTGGATGAGTTTTTCCACCTCGACGGCGATGCGTGGCATCACGACCGTTGCGACCGGGTGCTGGCGGAGTATCGTGAGTCGCAAAGCTGTGCCGATGAGCGGCGCGAGCATGGTGCCGAGCGCAAGGCGAGACATCGTGCCCGCCGTGCCGAATTGTTCGATTCACTGCGCTCGGTGGGTGTTGTCCCTGATTTCAATACGGACATCAAGGCGCTTGAGGCGTTGGTGAGACAGCATGTCCCAACGTTGTCCCACGGGACAGGACAGGGACAAGACGCGGACGGCACGACTAAACCAATAACCAATAACCATAAACCAATTATTTCCCCCCTACCCCCCAACGCGTTGGGGGGTGTGAACAAATCCCCGCGGGTTGTGGGTAAGTCGTTTCCTTCGGAATTCGGGCTTGACTCGGCATCGGCAGACGGGTTGAGCGAGGGCGTGAAGGCCGTGGCCCGCGGGCTGCGCGACGAGCTGAAAGTCGATTGGACGCTCGACACGCTGCGGCATCACCTTGCGCAGTTTCGGGCGCACTACGGCAGCAAATCGGGCCGTGCGGGGCGCAGCGCAAACTGGTTGCTGGCGTGGGAAACGTGGTGTCGCAAGGCGATGTGTGACCAGCCGGCAGCCGACCCGGTGCGGCGCGATGTGCAAGCCGCTGCAGCCCGTGGCAAGGCGCGCGATAGCCCGCCCGGATCCGGGCGAGGGCGATGGGATGCAACGCCGGATTCGATCGCGGCCACGGCGCGTGAGCGGGGCATCGAGGCGCGACCGGGCGAGACGATCGGGCAGTTGCGTGAGCGGGTGGCGTTGGCAATGGCGGCACCGAGGGTGGCGATGGCAGAGACGGTGGAGGGTTGAGCGGATGAGTCACACTTTTTTCGTTGACGGCATGACGGCCACGCAGGCCGATGTGATTGCCAACTGGCGGCGCGGGTGCCACGCCGGTCGGGCGGTGGTGCCGGTGGATTTTCACCGGGAAATCGACCGTGGCGAGGCGGCGCAACCGGTGGATGTGGCTGCATTCGAGGCGGTGCAGGCGGTGTATGCCAAGGAATTGGCCGCAGATCGCTCACGCGCCCTTGCGATTGCCTACCAAGTGTTCGGAGGTCAACGCGGCGCGTTGAAGCGCTTGGCTGTGCCAAGAACGACCGCCGTGACGTGGTTGCTGGCGTTTGCGCGTGAGGCGGAAACGGCGGCGCTGGCCAGCGACCGCAGCGCGGCGAAAATTCCGCAGGCCGATCCCTACCGGCTGACGACGCACGAATTTGCTCGGGCTGCCAAGCGCGATGTGCCATTTGTGCCGATGCAGCCGCGCGCGCTGGTGGGCGGCCGGGGTGGCGTGTGAGCGGCGCCGGGGCTTACCTCACAGGCCACGTGCGCCTGCGCGATGTGGTGCAGCGCGCGGGGGTGTTCCGCGCCAAAGGCGGCGGCCAGATGATCGCGATTTTCGGGGCGTTGCCCTCGGTGTGGTTCACCGTGGGCATGATGCGCGAGCGGCTGGCGTGCATGCAGGTGGCGGTGTCGCCGTCCACTGTGCGCGATGCGTTCGAGCAGCTTGAGAAGATGGGTTTTTTGGAAAAGATGGTTCGCCCGGACGCGCCACAGAACGCGCCCATGCGCTACCGCCGCAAGCTGACCGACGCGCAGCGTGAGCGGCTGGAGCGCACCGGATCCACCACCGCCACGCGCGTGAGCGAGCTGGCGGTGCGCCGGGCACGCAAAACCGCCGCCGGTGCGGCAAGAAAATCAGCGCAGGATCAAGTGGCGGCGTCGTCGCCGTCGATCGCTGAATTGGCGGCGGTGGATTGAGCGCGCGCTGCGGCCCGGCTGGCGGCGACCAGCGCGCGCAGGCCGGCCGTGGCCTCGCGCTTGCCAGTCGGGTCCAGCGAGCGCAAATGCTCAAACTCGCCGTCGGTGATGAAGAAATTGCGGCGGGTGGCGGGCAGGTGGTCGGTGTAGGTGGGTTTGCGGCCCATCAGTAGTCTCCTGAGAGGTCGCTTTCTGCGCGTGTGACGGTGAGCGCAATGCACTCGGCAACGGCGCGATCTGCCCGAGCGCGGTCGATCGGCTCATCAATCCACAAGATAGCCATATGCCCGCCTCCGATATGAGCGGGCAGGCGGTGAACCTCGGCCCCGCAGGCTTGCAGCGATTCAATCGAAGAATCGTCGACGACTGTATCCGGCGGTGATTCAATAGCGTAGAAGCGTGGCCAGCGGGTGTGCATGGCCATCTGTGTGCCGTCCTCATTCTCAAGGTCTGAGCACTCCAGGAAGCGCGGAAATGCAGCGTCGATCAGGTCGGTAAGCACTGAGTCGCCGCTGTCGTTGGAGCCTTGCTGCAGGTAGCGCAGCACGACCGATGCGGGGCCGCTGATCGGCTTGCGGCCGTTCTCCATGTCGTTCCAGCGGTCGCGAGCTGTGTCGTTCTCGCCTTCCAGGCCTACGGCGCGCGCCATTTGCAGGGTGCTCAGGCCCAACGCCTTGCGCAAATTTTCCGCGTCACGCGGTGTGGGTTTGTCTCGTGTGGTGCTCATGGTGCAATTGTCTCGGTGTGTCGCTCACGCAGAAATTTAGCAAAACGCGGTACGCCGGCCGGCGTGAGCTCGCGATAGGCGAATGTCACGCATGCGCCCAGGCGCGGCGGGTAGAGCCGTTCGCTGTCGTGCAGTCCGTTGGCCAGTTTGAACACGATGCCGCCATAGTCGACCACCAGCGCCAGGCAGGCGCCGGCCTTGCTGCCGGTGCCAATGACGTGATCGACAACGGTCGCCTCGGCGTCGTGCAGCGGCTTCATTTTCACCAGTGCGCCGCGCTCGTCCGGGCGAATGGCGTCGGCACGATGCAGCATCAATCCTTCGCCGCCGGCGCTGACGGTGCTGTGGAAGATGGTTTCCGCGTGGATGATGTTTTCCAGGCGGGTGAATTTCATGGCGTCGAACACATCGTTACGGGACCGACGGCTGAGCACACGCAACGCAGCGGCGCGACGCGAGAAATGGGCGCCGGTCATGTCCGGCAGGTCAAACGCCAAAAACCGCAACGATTGCCACGCCAGGTCCCGGCAAGAATTTTTCGCGTGCACCGCGCGCCCCACGTCAGCGAACCGCCCGCGGCCCGCATACAGCTCGCCGTCGAGCGAGTCCGCCGGCAAGTGGTCAAGCCACCAGCGCGGGGCGTCCGCAGTCGCGCCCGATTGCAACCAAAGGCGGCCGCGATTCCAGCGCGCGCGGAACCCGTCCAGCTTCTCCGATGCCAGGTAGGCGCTGGCATCGGCAGGCCGAAATCCGGCGCTGTAGGTGATTTTCCTATTCATCGTGTGCGGTCTTCTCGGTGCGCTTGTAGATGGTTGCGCCAGGTATTACTTTTGCGAACGCGATTGCTTCGCTGTGGCCAGGAACCCTATACAGTTCGATTCCTCGAATTGATACGATCCACAAATCGTTGACGCGCTCGTGCTCGTCCCAGTGTTTGCTGGATCGGATGGCGAATGTGGAAGGGATGATCATGACAATTTTCTCCGGGTGAGTGCCCCGATGGGGCTAAAAACGCGAAAACCGCGCGACGGCTGCGCCCATTGCCAGGCGCAGAGTGTCGAGAGGCTCAGGCGTACGCCGTCCACGCGGTTGATTGGTAGATGCGCGCTCCGGCAACGGTTGTGTGTTGGAGCGGCGAAGCGTATCCGCAGCGCTCGCCTTTAATGCTGTTTCCGCTGCCCACGCGGGCCCTAAATGGTTTTCCGGTGAATTTTCCAGGAACGGGAACGCTGCGCCCGGTCATGTTGCCGCGGTCCACATTGTCGGCGCCGATGGCGCACGCCGTAACCAGGTGCTGTCCGTTCAGCTCGGTGATCTGGTAGTAGTCGACGTTGGTCTGGTCGTATCCCCACGTGCTCACCAAAATATCGCCGACCTGTAGTGTGTGGCGGAACGTAGAGCGCGCTGCGGCTCGATCGGCGCGATCTTTTGCTATGCGTCGCAAGGTGTCCGCCCAGGCTGTGGCGTGCTTTTGCAGACGCACCATGTCGGTAAACGTGTAGTTCCATGATGGGCGCAGCGCTTTGCCGCAATACGCGCGGCCGTAGAGTTTGCCGTCAGGCGTGCGCCCAACATACACAACGCCGTCAGTATTTTTTGGCCGGATGATCATTTCCGGGCGTGTGCTCTTGCGCCGCTCGTGCAGTTGCTCCGGCGTCAATGTTCTGGGATCGATTGCCATGATTTTTCTCCTGATTGAGTGCCCCGATGGGGCATGAAACGCGCAAACCGCGCGACTGCTGCGCCCGTTGCCAGGCGCAGAGTGTCGCGGGGCTAACGTTTGGCAAATACATTGCCGCGAGCAATTTGGTAACTCGCTACGTTACATGCGTTGCTGGCGGCTCGTGCAACATCGCGAATGGACTGTGCGTTTTTCGCGCGTGACTTATCCGCGACCATTTCGATTTTGCTTGCAGCGTCGCGCACCGATTGGATCGTCTTTGTAGCTCGTTTTAGACATGATCTTGCATAGTGCAATGCCTCAGCACGCCCTGTGCGCGAGTCAATCGACTTGGCGGCGTCCAGCTGGTCCAGGATCATCTTGTTTTCGACGAGTAGCTGGCGCTGGTCTTCCTCGAGTGTGTCAATATCTGCTGCCAGCGATCGCAACGCGCTTGCAATGTTGGGCGCCCGCTCGGCGAGCATTTCAAGTTTTTGCGAAATGGTCAAAAACGCTGCGTTTGCAATAACGTCGTGATGCATAAATTTCTCCAGGTGAGTGCCCCGATGGGGCGTGAAACGCGCAAACCGCGCGACGGCTGCGCCCGTCGCCAGGCGCAGAGTGTCGCGGGGATCAGGCGGTGCCAGGCGGGTACGATTGACCGCCGCCGAATGTGTCCTCATAAAACACCTCGAGGCGTAACTGTTCCTGCACTGGATCTGGTGCGCCACCTGCGGCCAGGTGCGCGCCGTACCAGTGCGCGAGCAGTCCGGCTACGTTATCCTCGGGGCCGTCACGAAAAACGGCAATGTCGATGCCGTTGGCATCACAAATTTTTTCGATCGGTGCCCAATCAAACGACACGTGCCCGTCGCTATCGCGTCGCTGCTACAGGTCCGAAAATTTGACCGTGTCGGGGATGTTGATCTGTAGTTTTTTTGTGTCCATATTAAGCGGCGATTTTGAGGTGGGCGCGCTGGCGGCGCAATGCGTACAGGATGGCGGCGCGGGCCTCGGCCCACGGCTGCATTTTGTATGCGGACAATACGTCAGCGATTGGCGCTGACCCGCTATCGTAGTCCAGTCCAACGGCGGCGCACCACGACCTGATCCCGTAGTCGCATGCGCCGATGCGGCGCGCATCGCTGACGCTAACGCGCGCGGCGACGGGGGCGGCGCTAACTAACGACTCCAAACTGTGCGCTGCTACGATTTTTTGCCATTCGGCAAGTCGCGCAGCGGCTGCAGCTTTGCGTGATACGCCGGCAATTGCCGCCTCGGCTGTGTCTCCGTGGTAGCTCATGCCGTCGGCCAATGCGATATAGCCGCGCGCTGAGTGTGCTGCATGGCCGCGATCCTGCACAATCCATGTTGCGGCGAAAAGCGCCACGCCTGCCGGCGCGTCAATAGGGGCGGCGTCCAGCGTGGTCATGCCGTCAACCACTGCCAGGCCGCGCGCTGCAACGCGTGTGCGCCAATTTTTCGGTGCGGTAATGTGGTGCACGCGGTAATGCATCGCCCAGCCCTTGTATTGCCCGCGATACTGGTTGTAGTCTGTTTTTTGGTTTTGTACCAACCCGACTGATGCGGGATTGTTGGTCAATGTAATAGTTGTCTCGTCGTTTGTGCCGATGGACATGCGGAGCGCATTTGTGATGTCGCGGCGCCGCATGCGGTCGAGGCGGGCGGTGATTGTTGATCCGGTGACGCCGATCAATTCGGTGGCCCGCAACGCGCGGGGGCGCCATTGGGCGGCAATGATGCGCGGCGCCGGAATATGCGTTTTCCCGGTGCGCTTTTTTACGATGCGCTGGATCCTCGGCAACCTGCCGCCGACGGCGATGTACGATTTCCGCAGCTCAGCGGTGGCGGCCAGTGTCGCGATTGTGTTGGATGTGAGTCCGCGCGAACCAGTCGCAGCGCGCACTGCGTTGCGCGCGGCTGTCGTGCTTGGTGCGTCGGCGTCGCGGAACCATGCGCGAGCGAGCGTTTTGAGTGCGGGGGGGAGTTGGTTGATCAGCATACGTTTCTCCAAGTGAGTGCCCCGGTGGGGCGTTGTGCGCGATATGCGCATGTATTGATTATGTGTGTATAGACGCGTTTGTCAATCGAAAGTTTGTTAGGGAAAACCACTAAAAAGTGCAAAAAGTTCAAAAAACGGAACAATAGTCCAGTTTACAGCGCCGCCCCTGGTCATGCGGAAATCCGCACCGGGGTCGCAAACACGTCTCGGCCTTGCTTCTTCAGCATGCGCACAAGGCGCAGCGCGTCGGTGCGCGCGCGAAGGCGGCGGCCAAGCTGCTTGCTGTAAGCGGTGCCGATAAATTCGCGCACTTGGTAAAGGTTTGTGGTCTTTGTCATTTGCTTGCTCCATTTGCGCCGGGCTTCGGGCCGGCATCCGGTGACGCGGTGCGCTACGTGAGCACGCCAGGCAGGGCCGGGCGTGCTGGGGTAGGGTGCTGCGTTTAGTTGCCAACCATGACGGCAAAACCGCGCGAGTAGTAGGCGCCAATATCGGCGCCGTCGGGTACGTCCGATTTTTTGACAACGTACAAGGCGCATCCGCGCGGGTCCCCTTGATGATAGGCGAGCAATTCGGGGTAATGCGCCATGACGGCGTCAACGCGACGCAATGCGCCCGTTTCATTGTCGCGGGTGCGATAGCGTCGGCCGGAATGTTGGCTTATGGTGTACGTTTTCCCTGTCGTTTCGTCGCGCTCAACTTCACCGTTGCATTCGCGCGTGTTCCAAGTGTTAAGTGTGATCTGGGCGCGACGCAAAATGTCGGCGTGTTCGCTGCTGATGCCCAGGCGGGCCATACGTTCAAAAAAATCAGCGGTGCGTGTGTATTTGTTTTCGCGGGCCATTTCTGCAAATCTCCGCCGGGCTTCGGGCCGGCATCCGTAAATTAATTGTATGTGTATAGACGTTGTTGTCAAGTAAAAAGTTGTCAGGGAAAACCCTTAAAATGTGCAGAAATATCTAAAAATGGAACAAATAGCCGGATTCTCGCAAAAGTTGCCAAACACAAAATAAATTACCAACAAAATCAAGTGGTTATCAAAAAAGTGCATGTCGCATCGCTTGCGAAGCGCGCGCCAATGTGGAGAATTTCGCCAGGGCGACCACGCCCGCAGCAAACGTGAGGCAGTGCGGTGGCATTCGATCTGCAACTATCCGCTACCGGCCTAGATGAGCTGGTAACAGCGATCGGCGACCACGCAAGGCGGGCAATCCCGCCGGCGCTAACGGCAACGGCCCGCGATGTTGACGATGATCTAACCGCCGGCCTGTCTATCGACCTAGACAATCCCACGCCGTTTACGCAACGCGCTTTTGACGTGTGGCCCGCATCAATCGCAAGGCCGGCCGCAAAAGTTGTCATGCTCCCGATACAGTCTCGCTATTTGCATTGGGAGATTGAGGGAGGGCAGCGAGCGGTAAAAGGGTTTGAGCTGCGCATCCAAGGCAAAACGTACAAAGCCTACGCGGTGCCAGGGCAGGACACTCCCCTAGACGGACACGGCAACGTGTCCCGCGCCTACATCTCTCGCGTCATCGCTGAGCTAGACCGCAAGGGATCGGGGGCGCTCTATTTCGTAGGCGCCCCGCAAAACAACCAAGGCAAACCCGCCGGGGTATGGCAACGCGACGGCAACAAACTGCGCCCCGTTTTTGTTTTTGAGTCATCGACTCAATACGCACCCCGCTACAAATGGCGCGACCGCGCCCAGGCAAGCGCGGAAAAGTGGTTCCCGTACCGGCTAGCCGAAGCGCTAGCAAAGCACGCACGATAACTGTATTGATGTACAGCTTATGCTGTACGCAAACTCAGTATATATGCGTTTGTCATATCGTGTACGAATATACAGTAGGTTCTTACCCCCCACCCCCGCCCCGCGAGGGTAATTCGACC
>ERZ650308.612-NODE-612-length-19385-cov-15.151733_pt1 | contig 19385 bp, 20 predicted proteins | sample MGYA00376244_ERZ650308 | MGnify/ENA primary metagenome ERZ650308 (study PRJEB26733, sample SAMN07839295) | wastewater metagenome | biome: small river; feature: stream; material: water | place: USA: North Carolina | collected 2016-04-26 ... | reverse complement strand
CCATCAACTCCAGCTGAGACAAATCGTACGGGTTGTGCGGCGCCAGCCAGGGCGCCAGTGCCGCCACGGCCACCAGCGCCAGCACGATCAGCGCGCCCAGCACCGCCAGCCACAGGCCGGCGGCGGCGCGCGGCTCAAGCTCGAGGCCTTGCTGTGGCGCCTGGGCTCCAAAGCCAATGCGGATGCCGTGCTGCCGCCCGAGCAGCGCAAGCTGCCGCTGGGTGCCGCCTGGAGCGCGAACCAGTTGCAGGCCCTGCCGGGCTTGAACCTGCACGACCTGATGCTGGACCACCAGGAAGAACTGATTGACCTGCTGCAGTTTGAAACCGGCAAGGCTCGCGGTCACGCATTTGAAGACTTTGCGGGGGCGCTCAACGCGGCCCGTCATTACGGCAAGACCGCGCACAAGATTTGCGTCGAGGCCGTGACTATTTACCAGAGGGCCACAGCTTGTCAGAAGAGCTGAGCTTTGCGCGCGAACTGATGATGCAAGGTGCACCCTTGGTACATCGTGTCAAGGGCCGTGCGGGTTGGGAACTACGCGCAGTCGTACAGGGCGGGCTACGCATCTTGGACAAGCTGAACAACCGAGATGAAACCAGCGATCACACACGACTGACTCGTCCGACCCTAAACAAGCCAGACTTCATCCGAATTGCCTGGCGCTGCATTCGCATGTGAGGCGACCTCAAAGCGAAAGCTGATGTGCCCGATAATCAGGCACACATGACACCTCAAGACTACGTTCAGCAAAAAGCTTCTGCTTCGGGCAGCAGCTTTTATTACGCCTTTCTTTTTCTACCCCCTCCACGCCGCGCCGCCATCACGGCGTTTTATGCCTTCTGCCGTGAGGTAGATGATGTTGTTGATGAGGTGACCGACCCAGGCGTCGCCGCCAGCAAACTGGCGTGGTGGCACAACGAAGTGCGCCAAGCCTTTGCAGGCAAACCCAACCACCCCGTGACCCAAGCGCTGATGCCTTGGGTGGCGGAGTTCGGCATTGAAGAAGCCTCGTTGCAATCTGTGATTGATGGCTGCGAAATGGACCTGACGCAAACCCGCTACCTCGACTACCCCAACCTCACGCGCTACTGCCACTTGGTGGCAGGGGTCGTGGGCGAAGTCTCAGCCAAGATTTTTGGCCAAACAGAGGCGACCACCACCGCCTATGCCCACAAGTTGGGCCAAGCGTTTCAACTCACCAACATCCTGCGCGACGTGGGTGAGGACGCTCTGCGTGGCCGCATTTACCTGCCCGTCAGCGAGCTGCAACTGTTCGACGTGAAAGCCCACGAAATTTTGAACCGCGTGGACTCGGACCGTTTTCAGGCACTCATGCAATTCCAAGCCGCACGCGCACACGCCTTGTACGACGAAGCCTTGGCTCTGCTGCCCGCGAACGATTGGAAGCATCAAAAACCGGGTTTGATGATGGCCAGCATCTACCGCACCTTGCTGCGTGAGATCGAAGCCCAGAAGTTTCCCGTGCTCAAGCAACGCGTGGCCCTCACCCCGCTGCGCAAACTCTGGCTCGCTTGGAAGATGCAAGCGCTGGGCCGCTTCTAAACCGCCCTGCCTCGTGTGATGAAGCAACTGACCATCGTGGGTGCAGGCTGGGCCGGTTTGGCTGCTGCCGTGGCCGCCACCCAAGCGGGCTGGCAGGTCACGCTGTTTGAGGCCGCACCGCTCGCGGGCGGTCGCGCTCGCAGCTTGCAACAAAACTTTGCGGACAAGCCCCTGGACAACGGCCAACATGTGTTGATTGGCGCGTACCGCGACACCCTCGCCTTGATGCGAACCGTGGGCTTGAATCCCGAGGCTCTGCTGCAACGCCTGCCACTTGATCTGCGCTTCCCCGATGGACAAGGCCTGAGCTTGCCCGATTGGCCCCTGCCATTCAACCTGCTCGCAGGCGTGGCCCGCGCAAATGGCTGGTCCTTGAAAGACAAAGCCAGCCTGATACAAGCCTCATGGCACTGGCAACGCACGGGCTTCACATGTGACGACACATGGACCGTGGCGCAGCTTTGCGAAGATGCGCGCTTGAGCCCTCGCGTGATGCAGCAGTTGATCGAACCCTTGTGTCTATCCGCGCTCAACACGCCCTTGCATCAAGCCAGTGCCACCGTGTTTTTGCGCGTGCTGCAAGATGCGTTGCTGGGTGGATCAGGCAGTTCTGACCTGCTTGTGCCTCGCATCGATTTAGGGGCCTTGCTGCCAGATGCTTGTTTGCAGTGGCTCAGCACACAAGGCGCCGACATTCGTTTAGGACAGCGCATCACAGCTGGCGCACTGGAGGCCTTGACTCATGCAAACTCCCCCACACAAGCCACCCTCTTGGCCTGCCCGCCGTGGGAAGCAGCCCGCCTGAGCGCCGACCTTGCACCCAAGTGGGCTTACCCATGCGCGGAGTTGCAGCACACCGCCATTGCCACCGTGTATTTGCGTTGCACAGATGCTGGTTTTGCGGGACTCCCCAGGCCCATGATGGCGCTGTACAGCGATGCACAAGCCCCTGCACAGTTTGTGTTCGACCGTGGCGCATTGACCGCACAACCTGGCTTATTGGCCGCCGTCGTCAGTGCCTGTTCGGCAGAGCGCGATGAAGTGACCGAACAGGTGTACGACCAAGTGTGCGAGCAACTTGAACTGACGAATCTGGAAGTGGTGCAAACCGTGGTCGAAAAACGTGCGACGCTGGCATGCACGCCGCTGCTGAATCGGCCCGAACCCTTCATCGCACCAGGACTTTGGGCCTGCGGTGACTACATTTGCGGCCCCTACCCCTCCACACTCGAAGGTGCGGTGCGATCAGGCCAACAAGTGGTCACACAGCTCAGCCAAATGGCTGACCGTCAGCGGCTGGGCTAAATCATGCGGCCAATCGTGGCCTTGGGTGTTGACCCACGCGGTTTGCATGCCTGCACGGAGGGCGCCCAACACATCGGTCGTGGCGTCATCACCTAAGTGCAACACGGCCTCAGCTGGCAAATTCAGCTGCGCCGCTGCCGCATGAAAAATGCGCGCATCGGGTTTGGCCACACCAAAGACTCGCGCGCTGACCGCTGCCTGAAAGTACGGTCCCGCCTCTGTGCGAAACACATCGGCGTTGCCGTTTGACAACCCCACCAAGGGGTAACGCGCCGCCAAGCGTGCCAGCGCGGGTTGCACACCGTCATACAGCTGCACGTTTTGGCGCTCCGCAAAAAACACCTCAAAGGCGGCATCCGCCAAATGTGGTGCTTCGCCAGCACGCAGCAAGCTTTCGCGAATGGCTTCACGGCGCAAAAAAGTCAAATCATGCGCTTTGTCGGCGTGGCGCTGATTGATAGCCGCACGGATCGCTTGCTTCACGCCAGGCTGCGCGCACAACAGCGCAGTTTGCGGGGCGTGCAACGCCAGCCAATCTTGCAAAACCACCTCTGCGCGCGCGATGGTGGGCCAGACCGGCCACAAGGTGTCGTCAAGGTCTAGGGTTATGGCTTGGATTTTGGAAAGGTTCAACATGCTGGGCGAGAATACCGCATCATGATCAAACCTGCCTTCAACCCCGAGCCGCCCTTTGCCCACGGCCAAACACCTCGCACCGCAGTGCTGTTGTGCAATTTGGGAACACCCGATGCACCCACCGCACCCGCCGTGCGCCGTTACCTTGCCGAGTTTTTGGGAGATCACCGCGTGGTTGAAATTCCCCGTTTGGTGTGGATGGCCATCCTGCACGGCATCATCTTGCGCGTGCGTCCAGCCAAATCGGCAGCCAAATACGCCACGATTTGGACCGCAGAAGGCTCGCCTTTGAAGGTGTGGACAGACAAACAAGCGCAAGCACTGCAAAACGTGTTCAGCGCCAACGGTGAAGCGGTCAGCGTGCGTTACGCCATGCGCTATGGCAACCCATCGATTGCCAGTCAACTCGACGCGCTCAAGGCTGAAGGCTTCACCCGCATCTTGGTTGTGCCAGCCTATCCACAGTACTCAGGCACCACCACGGCCAGCGTGTTTGATGCGGTCTACCACTGGGGCTTGCGCAGCCGCGTGTTGCCAGAGTTCCGCTTTATCAACCATTACCACGACCACCCCGCTTACATCCAAGCCTTGGCAGAGCGCGTGCGTACACACTGGGCGACTCACGGGCAACCCGAGCGTTTGGTGATGAGCTTTCACGGCGTGCCTGAACGTACCCTGCACTTGGGCGACCCTTACCACTGCGAGTGCTACAAAACAGCACGCCTATTGGGCGAGGCACTGGGCCTGAGCAAAACGCAATACATGGTGACCTTCCAATCCCGCTTTGGCAAAGCCAAATGGCTGGAGCCCTACACCGAGCCCACCCTGATTGCACTGGCACAACAAGGTGTGAAACGGGTGGACCTGATTTGCCCAGGTTTCACCAGCGATTGCTTAGAAACTTTGGAAGAAATTTCACAAGAAGCACAAGAAGCGTATCTACACGCAGGTGGTGAGGTGTTCCATTACATCCCCTGTTTGAACGACAGCGCAACATGGGTGCAAGGCCTGTACGAACTCAGCAAAACACACATGGGTGGATGGCCGATGCAAGCGCCAGACGCTCAGCCATTAGCCACCAGCCGTCGAGAAGCTTTGACCTTGGGCGCTAAAAACTAAAAAAGCCGCTGAAAAGCGGCTTTTTGAATTGCAAGGCAAAGCGAATCAAGGCGCCTTACTTGCTGCGGGTGCGGGTGCAGGCGTCGCCACAGCAACAGGTGGGTTTACCAAAGATGCTGGTTTTTGAGCTGTGGGGACGACCACAGCTTCTATAGAAGCAGAGGCGTTGGAGGCTGGCGCTTCTGCAGCGCTTGCAGCGTCTGCTGCCTCGGAAGGAACAACTTGCAAAGGTGGCGCAGGCTCAGCAGCGGACTCGTCTTGTGGCTGCATGTAAGCAGCCACCGCCAACGCTGCCGCAAACAAACCTGCAATGACCCAAAGTGATGTTTTGGATTTTGTTTCTTCTGGCTGAGCTAAAACAACTGGCTCTTTGTCGGGGGCAGCGATTTGCGCAGAAGGTTCGGCAGGTTCAGCGATCGGGTTCTGTGCAGGCGCGGCTGTCGCAACGGGCACAGCGGGAACATCAGCAATCAACGGCTCTTCAAGTGCGCTTTCGGCTTCAAGCGGTTCAACCACTTGGCCAAAGACTTCTTCGGCCGAGACACCCAACAAGGCGCCAACTTTTTTTGCAGCGGTTGCTTTCACGGCAGCGCTGTAAAAAGCACTCATGCCGCCCTCTTCCAACTGGCGAATTTGTTTGACCGACATGCAAGAGCGGATCGCCATATCGCTCAAAGCCCAGCCTTGGGTTTCGCGACGCAGGCGCAACAAATCGCCGTTGATGAAGAGTTCTTCTTGGCTCATAAACACACGAGGCGTGACGCCGTCTCAGTGAGTTACTTGACCAACAAGAGTTCGCCCTTGATGGACGCACCCTTTTGAACCGACAGGGTTTGGTACACCACATGACCATCCACAGAGGCAGACGAAGTCACGATCAACTCATTACAAGTTGCAGTCCCAGAGAACTTACCTTTGATGTGCAAGCTGCTGCAAGTCACAACACCTTCGACTTGGCCGCGCGCACCAATGGTGAGCTCGTCCACTTGAATTTGGCCGTTCAAGGCACCTTCCACGTGAATGGCGCCTTTGGCGGCAATTTCACCTCGGAACGAGAAACCTTCGCTCAGGATAGAGGGCTTGGTGGCAGTGGTTGAAATCATGTCCATCATGCTGGTTCGTTGGTTAGATGTAGGGGTAGGCGTTGCGACTGCAGGTTGTTGTTCCGACACAGTCTCGTCAACCTCGGATTCAATTTGCTCGTCGTCGACGGCAGACGCATTGGTTTGCGACAAATTAACGTTGTTGGTTTTGGATTTGTTGAACATATTGTGCCGTCCGTATAACTTTTTGTGGATTGACTGGATAACCACCAATCAATATTTCCAAATGCAGGTGCTTACCTGTCGACGAAGAACCTGTACTGCCGATATTACCCAGCACAGATTCGTTAGTGACTTTGTCACCCAACTTCACTTCGATATTTGCCAAATGCGCGTAGAGCGACTCCACACCGTTGGTGTGGCGAACCACCACGGTGTTGCCGTATTGCGTATGAAACTGAGCTAGCACCACAACACCCGGTTTAACAGGATGAACTTTTTCATCACCTGTCTGACTCAACAAGTCGAGCCCCGTATGAAAGTGTGTTTGTCCAGAAATAGGATGACGGCGAACACCAAAGTCGGATGTCACGCTGTAATTGGGCACAGGCATCACACTAGGCAATGCGTACAGAACTTCGCGCAAACCGCGGTTGGTTGACAACTCATCAGCCACTTTACCGCGGAGCAAGGGATTGCTCTTGACATCGTCTTCCAAATTGAAACCACCATTTGCAGCATTCTGCTGAATGATTTTGACAATTTTTTCCGTCAAACCAGAGGACTCAAGTTGTGACTTCATGGTCACGTTTTCTTGAGAAACCGCGACCATTGAGGTATCCACAAAACGACGAATGCTCATGTCTCGGTCACGGATGGTCTGGGCCAACGACACCATTTGCTCGTCGCTCATACTCAGTTGGTCGGTACCTTCCGAATCTGAAGCGCTGCTGAGCAACGCGCGATAAACCTCTTCGTGCGAACGCTCTAGCTTCGCTCGACTCAACATGAGACTGATGCTGGTTGCAAACAGCACCGCAATCGCCACCAACATAGCCCCCGTCGCCAAAATGCCGCCACGCACCAAAATGCGCTGCATACGACCACTGACGTTGAGGTAGTGAAGATCCCCGTTTTGCTCAAGAATGATGCGCGCATCTTCATACTGACGCACCCACCCATTGGACACAAGTCCAGGGAGCATGCGAACAGTGGAAAAGAGTCGACGCAACATTTAAACCGCAGTCAGTTAAGCAGCAGTCGAGCCGCCAACGTGTACGACGGGACCGTTGGCATCTTGACTCAAGGTGCCTTCGATTTCGCCGCCTTTTTCAATTTCAATTTCTGAATATTGAACTTTGCCAGCGATCTTGCCGGTGGAGCGAACGATCAGGCTCTTCTCGGAAATGATGGTGTTGTGGAGCTGACCACGCACGTCAATGACCTTGGCCGAAACTCGCCCTGTGATCTTGCCCGTTGGGCCGATCAACACTTCTTCTGCAGTTAAATCTCCCTCAATCACGCCATTGATGATGGCTTTTGAGGGAACAGTGAACGTACCTTTGACGACAACGCCGTCACCGATAACAACACTTTCGAGCGAATCAGATTGATTAGACATATGGACTCCTTGCTCAAATTTTAGCAAACAAACCACCAAAAACTACATTAATTGCAATTTATTGTTGTTTATTTGTGAAGAAAAGTTCATTGAACGCAACCACTTAGCGTATTTTTTGAATGTGCTTCCTAACTCTCGAAGAACTGGAATTCGATATAAGTGTGAAAAGTATCAAAGCGACATTCACCACAGGACATTCAAGCCGCCAGTAGTCATAAAAGACAGACGTTGATTGGCTACCATCGGGTATCTGCTTTCATCACTCACCATGAACAACACATTCACCATGGCAGGCGTCATGGGATGGCCTGTGGCCCATTCTCGCTCCCCCGCCATTCACAACCACTGGATTCGTCAATACAACCTAAACGGTGCCTACGGCTTGTTTCCAGTCAACCCCAACGATCTCGAAGCCGCTATTCGAGGCATTCAGGCCTTGAGATTGGCTGGTAGCAACATCACCATTCCGCATAAAGTGGAAGCCATGAAATTCATGGACTGGGTTGACCCACTTGCCCAACGGATGGGGGCCATCAACACGATCGTGGTGCAAGCCGACGGCGCCTTGCATGGTTTCAACAATGACGGTTTCGGTTTCTTAGAAAGTCTGCGTGAGGCGCAGCCCAGCTGGCACGCAGCTGCTGGTCCAACCGTCATTTTGGGGGCAGGCGGCGCGGCGCGCGCCATTGTTGTGAGCCTCATAGATGCAGGCGCAACGGAAATCCGGCTCCTTAACCGAACACGCAGTAAGGCCGACGAACTGGCGGAAGAATTTGGCGCACCTGTCGCCGCTTTCAATTGGTCCGAACGCCGTGAAGCCTTAGCGGGGGCCGCCTTGCTGATCAACACGACCAACCAAGGCATGCACGGACAGCCCGCACTAGACATTGAACTCACCCAATTACCAACCACGGCCCTGGTCTCCGATGCGATTTACATCCCGCTAGAAACCTCGCTGCTCGCTGCGGCACGCTTGCGCGGCAACACCACGGTGAATGGCCTGGGCATGCTCTTGCATCAAGCACGCCCCGCCTTCCGTGCTTGGTTCGGCGTGATGCCAGAAGTGACACCCGAACTACACCAAGCCCTCATCGAAACCTTCTAAAATTGATCCATGTACATTGGACTTTTAGAAGACGAGCCTCACCTCGCACAACACGTTTGCGAGATTCTTGAAAACGCAGGCCACAGCACCAGCGTTTTCAACAATGGCGCAGACATGGTCAAAGCCATTGGCCGAGACACCATCGACCTGTTTGTGCTCGACTGGCGGGTACCTCGCATGTCCGGGCTAGAGGTTTTGAAACACATTCGTGACGTGCGAGGACTGAAAGAGCCCGTGCTCTTTCTCACGAGCCGCACAGATGAACAGGACATCATTGAGGCGCTCAACGCGGGAGCAGATGACTACTGCACAAAGCCAGTTCGCCCCCAAGAGTTTCTCGCGCGCGTGACCGCTTTGTTGCGCCGCACCTACCCTGACCGCAACGACCAAGACACCACCCGCAACTTGTTGAATTACGTTTTCAACAAACTGGACAACTCTGTCCAGTTCGACAACCAACAAGTCAGCTTGTCTGAAAAAGAATTCAAACTGGCTTTGTTCCTTTTTGAAAACCATGAACGTGCTGTTTCACGTGAACGACTGATGCAAGAAGTTTGGCATGGTGAAGGTGACGCACTTTCGCGCTCGCTTGATGTGCATGTCTCGTGGCTGCGTAAAAAACTAGATCTTGCAGCGACATCGCCTCACTTGCGACTCAAACCCATTTACGGATTTGGCTACCGACTGATGGCGGTCAATGCAAGCACAGATGCGTAAAACATGGGCACTGTTCATGGGTGCGATTTGGCTGATCGCCGCGCATGCGCAACAGCTGGAGAAGACCGTTGAACAACCCCTGATTGTTTACAAAATACAAACAGGTGACACCCTTTCGCAGCTGTCCCAAAAATACTTGCGCCAGCCTGCAGACCTTGCTGCAATTCGAACGTTGAATCATCTGCGCAGCATTGACTTGCTGCCTGCCGGTGAATTTCTGAAAGTTCCGCGAGAGGCGGTCAAACAAGAACCATCACATGCCACCATCATCAGCATCTCATGCGCAAGGATGATTCGTGCGGGCAGCTCGCTCAAGCCCATCTATATCGGCACGGTTTTGGAAGAAGGTGTGGTGATTGACATTCCTGCTGAATGCTATGTGTCAATGCGCCTCGAAGACAGCTCTATCATTCGACTTCCGTCTAGCGCAGCCATCAAGATTTCAGTCCTGCGTAAAAATGCCATGGAATCAAGCCCAGAGGTACAACTTGATTTGGTACATGGCCGTGTGGAGCTTGATGTCTACAAAGGCCGCTCAAAAACCACACCTTTTGAAGTCCGTACGCCACTGTCCATCACCGGCGTGCGAGGGACCGAATTTCGCGTAGGTTACTCCCCCATAGACCAGGTGGGTCAAGTAGAGGTCATCGGTGGTGTGGTGAACACCATGGGCGTGAACGACACCCAATCGCAAGCCATCACCAAGGGACAAGGCGTGCCATTCGACAAATCAGGCAAAGCCATGCCGGTGGAACAATTGTTGAAGGCCCCTGTGTTTGAACACGCCGAACTGATCAATCACACGCAAGCGTCCTATGCCATCAAGCTGACTGGCATCGCACAGGCCAATCGCTATGTGGTCCTCAATGCAAAGAGTGCCAATCTGCTGGGAGAACAAAACGCCCAAACCCTCAACACACCAGAGATCGTGGCATTGGATTTGAGTCAAAACGCCACGTTTTATCAATTCGTAGCTGTTTCTAAAAGCGGACTGATGGGCACACCTAGGAAATATGGTTTTTGCACTACTGCTGGACAAACCAACTTCGGCCGTTGCCGTGCCGTGTTTGAAGCCCCTTTGGCGGATGGCGCAATGATCACGTTCTCGCTCATCAAACATGCGGCAGAAACGGCGCAAGAGATGATTTCAACCAAACAACTGCAAGCTCGAAACGGACGATTCGTGATTGAAGGCTTGCCAACGGGGCGCTACACCTGGAGCATGTCCTACAACACCACCAAGCAATCTGGCGACTTCGATCTAATTGCATTCACCACGTCGGCACCTTGAACAAACACACTGAACGCAAGGCCCGCCTGCGTCAAGAATGGTGGCTCACAACAGCAGTTGCGTTGACTCTCTTGGCGTTACTCGTCTTCGGTGATCTTGCTCGCCCCATGGGGAACGTGCTGTATGACCATTTGATGCGCTTGCAGGGGTTCAGAGCAACCCAAAATATTGTCATAGTCGCAGTTGACGACCGTTCACTCCAAGAGCTCGGAGGGTGGCCCCTTCAACGCAGCCAATACACACAATTGTTGAAACGCCTCGACGAGAACTGCTGCCGCCCCAAAATCATTGGGATGGATTTGCTGTTTTTAGATCCAAGCTCCGATGACTTTGCGCTTGCTGAAGCCATCAAACAACACAAGACTGTGCTGCCTTTAGCCTTCAAGGTGCAGGAGGACCGCCCTTCATTGCTACAAAAGATCGACCCTGTCGCGCCCTTAGGTAAAGCTGCCACGCTGGGCCACATCAATTTATCCTTCGATACCGATGGGGTCATTCGCGGCATTCAAACACATGAACAAGGCTGGCCTCATTTCGCACTCGCGCTACATGACAAGGGCGAGAACAAGCACGTAGGCTCACCCGAATCGGGGCGCTATCGCCGCTTTCGCATGGTAGATCCACGCGTTGGGTTCCCCATGATTTCTCTTGTGGATGCCATTGAGAACAACATCAGCCGCACCTTACTCAAGGACAAATATGTGTTGATTGGCGTCACCGCACCAAGCCTAGGTGACAGATATCCAACCCTGTACTCTGGCAAAAACAACGCCAGCACACCGGGCGTGGCCGTGTTGGCTAGCGTACTCAACGCCTCGTTGAATGAGGCCTTGATCGACGAGGCGACGCCGTGGACCCTCTTCGCATTGACCCTCATTCCAATGCTCCTCATGCTTCAAAGTCTGGTCATGCTGCGCCCACGCCAATCCCTGATATTGGCCGTGCTGCTGATCATCAGCGGCATTACCACGAGCTATGCTTTGCTCACGTTTGCAGACTATTGGGTAGACCCTGTCCCGTTTGTGTTGATTGCCCTCTTACTTCAACCCCTATGGGCATGGCGCAGACTAGAAGCCATTGTGAATTTGGTGCAAGACAAAGCAGCAGATCTGCGACAGTTTCAACCCGCGGAAAGAACCAGTGCGGCGATGAAAGCATCGCGGGAAGTTGTGCTGCAACACGCCAAGTTACTTGACCACGCCGTGGCATCCGCGCGTTCCGAGCTGGACTTTTTATCCGTTGTCATTGATGAGATGCCCGATACGGTCCTGATTTTTGATACACAAGGACAATTACTCCTGAGCAACCGAAAAGCTCAACAGCTGTTCGATTCAAGCCTTATCACCGACTGCCAACTGACGGAGTTTGCAAAGCGCTTACAACTACCACTGCGCGCATTCTCCAATGCGACGGATGCGACACAAGACAGCACGCAACAAACGATCTTTCAACTCAACACCCGGCTTGGATTGCGAGATTTCTTCCTCAAAACCACCCTGCTTCGCGCGCCTTCGCGCAGTGATTTGCAGTTGCTGATCTTCACGGACATCACTGACTTAAGGCAATCACAAACACAACGTGATCGTGCACTGCAATTTTTGTCACACGACATGCGAACGCCAATTGCATCTATCTTGTCACTGACGCGCACAACCACTGAGAACACCCCAGAAGACACGCCACGCGAGAAAATAGTCAGCCACGCCCACACCCTGCTTCAAATGATGGATGACTTCATCCTCACCATCTCCGCAGAGGCCTCGACATACAAGGTGCAGCCGGTCTTGCTCGACAACTTGCTGAATGACAGCTTGGAACAAGTCGCTGACTTGGCTGAAGCCAAAGATATCAAACTACGTGACGAAAGCGAGATCTCTGACATCTTCGTGATGGCCAATACGCGTTTGCTGGTGCGCGCTTTGGTAAATTTATTGTTTAACGCCATCAAATTCGCCCCCACAAAGAGTGCCATTCGCGTTCAATCGCGCGCTCAGCACAGCTTGGAAACGTCAAGTACACAAGTCACCATCACCATCTCCAACACCGTCGAGGCAAATGCCGACGCCCACGACTTGGTACCGCTGATGCTCGGATTCGGTTTAGGACTTGATTTCGTAGACAACGTCATCCACAAACACCATGGTGTGATTGCTAGAAATATTCCAAACAATGGCGTTGCAACCGTTCAAGTTACACTTCCTTGTGAAATTTCGCTAGCACAAACGCATCACCTATAAGAATTCACCTTACAATAAAAATTAGAAAAAATAATTTTAAAGTATTCATTTTTTATTTAAAACGGTAAAATCTCCAACCTTATGAGATGGCATCCGTACATATTAAAAAAATGCGTCATTGCTGTGCTTGGCTCTGTGTTCGCTTGTCAAGCGACTTTGGCCAACCCAATCTGGCATTGCTCTCGCAACGAAATCCAGATTGCAGATGCGTCCGACAATTTCACACTGGCGTCTTTGACCGTTGAGCGAGAGGTCATTCGCCTCTCACTGCGGGATTTGTACGCTGTTTACCAAGGCGCGCATGTCCGATTAACTGGAGGCATACCTTTGTCGGCCTGCGTGATTGGCGATCACGACTCCAGTCTGACGAAGATAGCGTTGCAATCCATTGGCTCACCATCTGGGACGATGAAAGCACTGTCGAGCCAAAGTGCCATCACGAAAAGCAACATTCATGTGGTTCACAGCGAATCCGCCATGTTGACTTGCATCACCAAACACCACCCCGCACTGGGTTATCTATCGAAAGCGACTGACACCGAGACTGTAGGGCCGTGCTTCTGAGACGTCTTTTTTCAGCAGCGTTGCTCATCGCTGCATTCTCAACGAGAGCAGCACAAGATTTACCTTGGCATTTGGGTGCGCTCGACAGCAAGGCCTCAGCCCCTTCGGCCATAGGCACAAACAAAATTCCTCCAGGCCCGCACCCCATCGTTGTTGCAGTCATCGACAGTGGCATCCTTGCCAGCCACCCTAGCCTCAGCGGACAACTTTTGCCAGGGTACGACATGTTGTCAGCCCCCAATAATTTACGCGGAGGTAGATCAGCAGACTTCAGCCCAGATGAGCGCGATGCACGCTGTGGCCAACGCCTGATCTCTGGCGCATTCAGAACACATGGAACAGAGGTTGCAAGTCTGATTGCATCCAACGGCATCTATGGGGCTTATGGCGTGAACCCCTCCGCCAAAATATTGCCTATCCGGTTGTTTGGTGCATGCAACATGTCGCGCATGGACTTATTAGATGCCATTGCCTGGGCCGCAGGGCTGTCTGTCACTGGCGTGCCAGACAACCCTAACCCAGCAAAAATCATCAACATGAGCATTGCCGGTGGGCTTTCCGTCTGCGGTTCAGATTTGCAACGCTTGATCAACCGAGTGATTGAAAAAAAAGTCTTTGTCGTTGCAGCAGCGGGAAATAACTTTCATAAACCGTTACCTGAACCCGCAAATTGCGATGGCGTCATCTCGGTCGGCGCGCTTGATGCAGAAAACCACATTGAGGTTTACTCTGCGCTAGACCCACGAACGGTTCTGTACGCACCGGGCGGTGGCAAGCACCTCTCATCAGAAGCTTATTGGGCCGTTAATAAATTAATGGTTGCCACATACGACTTAGATTTTTTAGGGAAAGAAACATCAACGGCTTTGGAGCGAGGTGTGGGCACAAGCTTCGCGGCGCCTGTGGTTGCTGGCTTTATATCGCTATGGCTGTCTTACAACCCAAACAAGCAGCCCTCAGACCTATATCGAGAACTGCCTAAATTTCTAAGACAAGTTGAACCACTCAGCAAGTGTGCAGAATGCGTTCCGAAAGGACTGACAGCCAACGCAGGAATAAGACAGCCATGAAACGGCCATTACTTCTCACACTCCTGATAAGTTGCTCAGCTATAGCTGATCCTGTTTGGCACTGCTCACGTAATCCATCATCTGAGACTGCAGCATCAACTACTGTGCAAGAGGATCAATTTTCATTAGCCTCATTCAACTCATCCATGGACGTCATAGGCGTGTCCATCAGCGACTTGATTGACGTCTATTCCGGCGTCCCCGTTCGCATCGGTGGGTTACCTTTATCGGCTTGCTTCATGCCTGGCAATGAAAACCTCACCTCAGCCGCGTTGACATCACTTGGACTTCAACCTGCTGCGATTCAAGCCTTGGCGAGAAGAAGCGCCATCATTCAAAGCAACTTACATCTTGTGACGAATGACACGCAAATGCTGTCGTGTATTGCGCGACATTTCCCTGCCGTTGGGTACTTGGATGAGCCGCACGAAACTCAAGACTTGCAACCATGCTTCTAAAAAGAACGCTTTCTGGCTTTAGGCCGCAGAAAATCCACTCGCTTTGCTGCCATTGCCATGCATGTTGAATGCATCACCTGCTGACGCTGCAAACGGGCGAGCGACCAAAAAATTCTCAAACTCAGAAGCGGTCATTGGCGAATAGAAGTAAGAACCTTGCCCGAAAATGCAACCCATACGTTGAAGTGATGAACGCTGCTGCGCTAGCTCTAGCCCATCAGCCATCACCTGAACATCATGCGCCAACGCTTGGGTAATTGTGGCGTGAACCAATTGATCAACCTGCGCGTCATGGCACATGCGTTTGACCAATTTACTGTCTAGCTTCACTTTGTGCACTGGCAGTACTGCCAGTAAGTCAAGTGACGTTTGAAGCAACCCAAATCGATCCACCGTCACACTCAAGCCCTGCTCGGCAAAGGCTCGTACATTCGCGATGGCCTTGTGCTGATGGCGTTTCAAAACAGATTCATTTACCTCAAGTTCTAACAACTGATGGGGGTACTGAGTTTGTGCACAGACAGCGCGTATCTTTTGTGCAAACACTGGGTTCTTAAACTGAGCGGCGGTGATATTGAACGTCAGAATCAACGGCCCATACTGATGCTGCCAAGCCTCAGCTTGCGTACACGCAGTTGTCAGCAGCCAATCCTCGAATGGCAAACAAATACCATTCTTCTCAGCCAACGTCACAAAGTCTGCGGGTGACACGTGCATCGTCTGTCCAGAAGGATGATGCCAACACACCACCACTTCCATGCCAAACAAACCGCCATCGCTAAGGCGTTGAATAGGTTGGTATTCCAGGCTGATATCTGCGTCAAACATGGCAACAGTCACTGCATGCGTCATATCAAACGGAGCAACACCTTGGTCATCAGCCCCGTCGGTCGGCACTTTTTGAAACCGTACCTTGAGGCGAAACTGCTTGATGAGTACATAAATCACGGTAGGTACGATCAACAAGACGCCCAACCAAGTCATGATTCGCAAGTAGATCGGCCACAAATTGACAGAGAGGTGCAAATTGGCCACGATCAAGCTGTCAAAAGTAATCGGGGCCATCACATGCACTTGGTTTGGATCACTGACCGCTGACGCCAGCTCAAATGAAGCGGACATCGGCTCTAATGCCTTCCCGGCTTTTGCATAACTGGCGATAGATGCGCCTTCGGCACTCAAAAGCTCTGCCGACTCAACGCCTGGGTAGCTCTCTAGGGCCTTCATCAGGATCTGAACCTGCTGCGTGTCATTCACCAATAAAGCAGGCAAGATATTTTGAGCAACCGAATGAACCAAGACTTCGTTGCGCTCAATGATGCAGTGACGCACGGCATTGAAGACCAGGAACGAAATGACTACCAAAGTGCCAAGTACAGCAGGCACTAAGACTGCCAACTTCATATTTTTTTTGCTCATCAACTTCTCCGAACGAATCGATTTCGAAGAATTTTAGAAATCAACTTGTAGTAACAATGATAAATCTTGTTAAGTCAAAATGACGAAAAAGAATACTATATTTTACTTTTTCACATGAAAGCCAAAGTAAGTTGAACTTGTTGAGTTAACAATTACTGAGGCGTGACAGGTGTCATGGTCAAGCCTTTGGGCGTGCAATCTAAACATTTATCCGTCGGATTCACAGCGCGAGAAAACTTCGGCAACTCGCTCATGAACTCTGCAGGACTCATCTCTGGCCGTTGCGACAACAACAAGGACAAAAAGCCAGACACCAGCGGTGCAGCGTAGCTGGTCCCCACGCCGCGGTCAGCCCCCAAATGCGTTTCATCGCCTTTGCGATTGACATCAAACGACGCTATTTTTAATTTATTGTTGTGCCATGGGGCACTACCGCTCAAATTTTTACCCCCACCCGGTGCATAAATCACAGTGCGTGAATCAAGCGCAGAGTAGGTTTCAATGTTGTTCTCAGCATCCACGGCACCGACGGAAATGACGCCCTCGCAATTTGCTGGTTCGGCTAACTTCTTGCCAAAGGTGTTACCCACCGCAGAGACCACAAAAATATTTTTCTTCGCTAAGCGGTCCAGCAAACCTTGTAAATCTGGGCCGCACGTGTGCTTGCCACCTGAAAAACTCAAATTGATGATGCGGGCAGGATTCGCGTTTGCAGGAACCCCAGCCACCGGTAAACCTGCAGCCCACGCGATGGCATCTAATAAATCAGCACGCGCTATTGGACACGAACCAAACAAACGAATAGGCAAAATTTTGGCGCTGGGGTTAACACCACGCACCCCATCGTTACCATTGCCCGCTATCAAACTAGATACTTCAGTTCCATGGGTACGGAATATATTGGACGTTACACGCTCACCACATTTGGCGTCACGGGCATCAGGCGAATAATCAGCCGAACGACCTCCGCGTAAATTCAAAGGCGGCGACAGCATGTCATACCCTGGCAGCAAACGCCCCTCCAAGCTGGGGTGGCTAGACAGCACGCCACTGTCAATCACCGCCACAACCACTTCGTAAGATCCTGGCTTCATGCCTGCCGTATTGATCGCTGAAGGCGCCGAAGCAGCAGCTGGATTCAAAGAGCCTAGGTGCCAAGGCAAGTCTTGTCCCATCGATGCAAATGGCAGCATGGCTAAAGCGATGCTTGACGCACATCGAAGAGCAAAACGCACAGATGAAAACACGAAGACCGACCTATCCCAAACACCCAGCAAAATTGCAGTATGTGCGGATGTTAGATTTGACGGTTTAAATCAGCAATTCCATCAATAGCGTTAATTTACGGAACACTTGTTTCCATTTTGAACATAGACCCGATCAAGGTGAGCTATATAAGTTTCAAACAAGCTATTTTTTGAAACTCCTACTCTCAAAAATAGTAAGAAATTTTTGAGAAGTACCTCGCGAAGAAAATCGACTTATGCGCATCTTAATTAGCGGTCAATCCCGTAAGCAGTGGCCGCATTTTTGATTCATATTTTTCACGGGTCACTACTAAATCACTTGAGCAGTTCAGTGATGACCATTTTCCCGCTATCACTGATAACAAAGAAACGAATTTGATCCCCAGGCGACACCTCTTTGAGCATAGATTTTTCCTTGACAGTGAAGACCATCGTCATGGGGGGCATATCAAGATTTTTAATGAAGCCATGTTTGATCGTGATCTTCCCTAAAGATAGATCGACTCGCTTCACCTCACCCACCGTATATGCCGTCTCAGTTTTTTCTGAATCAGTGTGTTGAGTGGTCTGAGCTAAGCTTGTTAGCGAAAACAACAAGCCACCCACAGCAACAATCGCCACCAAAATCTGTTTGATGTATTTCATATCGAAACTCCGTCGGCTCGTTAGTGCTGATGGTTAGAGTGATCTTCAGGCGTCTGAGACTTTGGTTTGGCTTTCACTGGGGCTTTGACGACATTGATAACGCCCTTCATACCCGCCTCAAAATGCCCCGTGACCAGACAAGCAAACTGGAATTGCCCCATCTCCGTAAATTGCCAAATGATTTCCCCCTTTTGGCCAGATTCAAGGTCAACCATATTGGGTTCATCATGTTCCATACCGGGAAAACGCTCCATCAGCTCGTTGTGAGCCTTGATATCCTCGACTGAGCCAATCACCATTTCGTGCTTCTTCTTGCCCTCATTTTTCACCACAAAGCGAATGGTCTCGCCTTGCTTCACTTTCACCGAATTCGGTGTGAAGCGGTTTTTGTCTGACATCGTGATGTGAATTGTTCGAACGACATTGGCAGCAACCCCGGGTTTTCCGGCTTTGTTCATACCGGCATCGTGCTGATGTTCACTGTGGCTGTGCATAGCCATCATTTTTTTCTGCATTTCACGACATTGATCCGCGGTCATACCCTCGTGCATCTTTTGGCACATTTCAATTCGCATGGACTCACTCATTACCATCGGTTTCATCCCCGCACCATCCTTCATATCGTGGGCAAAGCTGATCGTTGAAATTGCTGCTGTGATTGCCATCAAGGCAACGGTTTGAGTCATCTTTTTCATGTTGAATTCCTTTAAAAATTAATGCTCACCGTGAGCGGTAGGTTTACGAATCTGCACTTCAAAATCTTTGACAGGTTTTTGGGCCCTTGGCATGGACTGCCCACCTGCGGAACTACTGCGAGTTGGTTTCGCCGCAACTCCTTTGTAGGGCTGTGCCACAGTCCCTGCCGGATGCTTGAACCAACCTGGGTTTTTGTAGTCACCCGGCTTTTGGTCTTTGCGAACCTTGAGGACACTGAACATGCCGCCCATTTCGACGGATCCAAAGGGTCCCTCGCCAGTCATCATCGGTGTCGTGTTGTCTGGAATAGGCATTTCCATCTCAGACATATCCGCCATCCCACGCTCGCCCATCACCATGTAATCTGGAATCAGGCTGTTGATCTTCTTGCCAATCTCGCGATGGTCCACACCAATCATGGTGGGCACGTTATGCCCCATGGCATTCATGGTGTGATGGCTCTTGTGGCAGTGAAATGCCCAGTCGCCTTCTTCGTCAGCCACAAAATCAATCTGCCGCATTTGCCCCACCGCCACATCCGTCGTGACTTCGGGCCAACGTGCTGTTTGTGGAATAGGCCCACCGTCCGTACCCGTGACCGTGAACTCGTGGCCATGCAAGTGAATGGGGTGATTGGTCATCGTCA
>ERZ650308.611-NODE-611-length-19417-cov-7.778122_pt1 | contig 19417 bp, 7 predicted proteins | sample MGYA00376244_ERZ650308 | MGnify/ENA primary metagenome ERZ650308 (study PRJEB26733, sample SAMN07839295) | wastewater metagenome | biome: small river; feature: stream; material: water | place: USA: North Carolina | collected 2016-04-26 ... | reverse complement strand
CACCCAAGAGTTTCATCACCGACTGCTGGCTGGTGTTGGCTTGCGCCAGCACCGCGGTAGCAGCTTGCTGCATGATTTGTGTCTTGGCCAGCTCGGTCGAAGCTGCAGCGTAATCGGCATCTTCAATCTGGCTGCGCGACGCAGACATGTTCATCGACACGTTGGTCAAGTTGTTGATCACGTGGTCGAGGCGGTTCATCACCGCACCCATGGTGGCGCGTGTGGCGTTGACTTTGTCCATCACAGAATCTAATCGAGACAGCACACTGGTTGCCGACTCTTTAGAGCTGATGAAGCTACGCTGCTTGCCATCCACGTTGGCAGGGTCAAGAATCGCACCTGGTGCAGGCGCTGCTTGGTCGACGTCCCATGTGATGTCACTGGTAATCGGACCGCCTTTACCGAAATCGGCCAGATCAATCGTGATGAATTGGTTCACGCTAGCGCCAACTTGGAAGCTCAAACGGCCTGTGCGTGGGGGTGTCATCTTGCTCGTGGCTTCATCCACCACGCCACCGAAGGTGCCGGTTTGGAAACCCAACTTCTCAAAATTTGAAATCTCTTTGTCGTAACCGTTGACACCTGGCTCGATCTTCACTGGCTTGGATGACTGGAGCGACACAGTGGAATATAAAGTATCGGCATCTGTCGACAACGCAGAAGCGCTGGCAACGGTGGACACACCGGCAACGGCCATACCTTTAGAGTCGGCCAAGCCAAACTCTGCGGCAGACAATGTGTTGTCCATCCAAACAGAAATATTACGACCATCAGGTGTCTTCAAAGTCACGCCACCATTGACGTTTTCTGAAGCTTCCACACCATGCGCACCAAACTTGGCGTTCACAGCTGCGATGACAGCGTCGGTACGCTCTTTGGGTTTCTGCAACTCATCGAATTGCACTTGCACTTCAATGCCGTTGACATACAACGACTGCCAGCCGCTGTGTGATGGATTGGTATCAATCGTTGGCTCAACGCCACTTGTGACACCTGGGTTAGCCACAGCCGTCACACCTGTCAACGCAGTCTGCGTATTGATGGCACCAGCAATCGCAATGGCACTGGCGACACGATCATTCGTTGTGCTGAACTGATAGCTATCAGGCTGAGATAAGCGATCAAACTTGGGCAATGAGCCAGGAATGGCCACACCGTTGATGACTAAGTCACCGGTCTTCAACACAGCAGGTCCAGGTACATAGCTGGCAGAGGTTGGGTCACGATCACCCGCCTTGACAACAGCACGTGCATCTGTGTTCACCGCAGAGGTATTCACCGTATTGTCAGCAGCCAATAAGCCTGCGTGGCTCAATACACCTGTCGAGGTGCTGCTGATGTCAATCGCTTGCTCAACTTTAGCTTCCAGCGAGTACGTACCTGCATGGACACCCGAACGCAAACCTGTGCGCTCAGCAAATTCTTGTGGTGTAGGGCCCGTGATGGGGTCCAACTCAAATTGCAACTCAATGTTGCGGCCATCTTTGGCGACCAGCTTGATGCCGGTGGCATCCAAACCGGTGTCAATCGCGGTCACACCGGTCTTGTCTGTGATGAGGTTCAACGCACGCACGACATCTTCACGCGTCTTGCGTGGGTTATTCAAGGATGTGGTCAACAGAGGTGACTCAACACCGTTCAAGTACACACGACCTTTGACAACGGCGGTGCCCTTCATGGCTGTACCAGCCATGACGTTTTCATTCACCACCGCATGAACCCCCGTGAGGTTGGTCACGCGATTGATGGCTGCGGCTTTGGCAATAGCACTGCCTGCAGCGTTATTGGCAGGTGACAACGTGTCGTCAGTAGCACTTGTTTTGGCCACAGTCACGCCGTTGATCACCACATCGCCGTCATTGAGCGCGGGGATACTGCCGTGGATATCCACTTGAATTTCTGTTGTTGTATCGCGCAAACCTGTCAGATCCACAAAAGTTGGATCGACCGAAGGATCATCACTCATCTTGATCATGTAGGTCAGATCTTGCGTGATCACATTTTTGTTGTCTGCATCTGATGCGGAGAACGTCACTTTGCCAGCCTGTGCATCAACAACGCCATTCATCGTGAGCGTTTTTTCGTCTGCAGTGGTGAAGGTCGCTGTCACACGTGAGCTCAGGGCATTCACTGTCATGTTGAGCTTACCTGCCAAGAGGTAAGTTCCGTCATTGGCCCATGACTCATCCACCTTCACGGTGTGTGCAACATCCAATTCATCAAAACTCGTGGTCTTCGCCACAGGGTGCGCAGTGACCGCCAAATCTGTTTTGCGACTATTGGCAATGACCGTGACATTCGTCTCGCTGCCACCGATCAAAGAGGATGCCGTCACGCGCTGGCCAACGGATGCATCTGAGTAGCGTGGATCCAAAGCGAGAATTTTGATCGTGTCAGTGGTGGTATCAACCACCGCTTTGTATGTATCTTTGACACGCACGTCTGCGTTAATTAACGCAGCGATTGCAGTAGCAGAAGTGTCGGCAGTTACAGCACCACCTAATGTGGCTGAATCAAAATTCACAGGACCATTTTCAGTCGTGATCGTGACGCGCATCTTGTCGCCAGTCGCCGACAAACCTGCGTAACCCAAAACTTGACCTGTTTGCACGCCTGTTTGGATGGTGAATGACGCAGGCAAGGTTGTGCTTGAGTCTTCTTTGACCAAAATCAGATTGTTTGTTGTGGCTTCTAACTCAGCGTGGTAACCATTAACAGACACATTGCTGTTGTTCGAGCCGTTGATCGCGTCACGCAAGTTTTGCATTGCTGACAAGGCTTGGCTTGGGGCTGTCGTGGTCGCTGCTGGATACGACACGGAATAACGATGCGCACCATCGTAAAACTCCACGAACTTGGTGGGATCGGCATCGACAGCTGCAGTATTGGTATCAACCAATCCACTGCTTGCGACGAAGTCGCTGTAGAGGTAACCCGTCTTGTAGGTTGTATCCACACCGTTCTTACCCGATGTCGATGTGTTTGGCGAAATGAAAACGCTTGACTCTTGCCCCACCGACACCGTTTTGTAGACGGGCTTTTCACCTACGCGCTCACCTGCTGAACCGTTCAAAATTTTGAAGCCGTTCCATTCAGTGTTGTCGGAAATCTGAACAATTTGTTGTTTCAGTTGTTGAAACTCCAAATCCAAGTAGCTGCGTTGCTCGTTGGAGTTGGTGTCGTTCACCGCTTGCACTGCAAGTTCACGCATGCGTTGCAGCATGTCAGTGATCTCGTTGGTCGCGCCTTCAGCGGTCTGGATCATGGAGATGGCATCGCCCGCATTTCGCACGGCTTGGTTCAAGCTGCGAATTTGATGCGTCATGCGCGTTGCGATCGACATGCCTGCGGCATCATCTCGTGCTGAGTTGATTCGCTTGCCTGTCGACAATTGCTGCATTGCTTTGCTTTGTTCGAGCCCTGAGGTTTTCAGAGCCATCTGTGAAAACAAAGCTTTAACGTTGGTATTGATAACTGCCATTTTTTTCTCCTGACCACTCTCGGTCAATCAAACTTGCCACTGATTAAGCATTTCTTGTGCCAACTTTTTTTGGCACCTCTAAATACTGGATAACCCGTATTCAGTGGCAAGGTCTAGCTGCGCAAGTGGCAGCCGTTTGCCGGTCAAACGCTTAGTGCGCCTGCCCTTCTGTAGATACAAGTGCGTCACTGAAATCGTCGAGTGCCAGCTTCTCTGCCAACAACTCCACTTGCTCGGGGTACAAAGCCACGCCGCGTCGTGCCATTTCTAAAGCACGTGCTGGCTCAAGGTTGCAACGCAAGGCGCGAACCATCATGACGTATGTAAATGGGGGGGTTGTCTCGCCTTGAATTTGCATCAGCTCATCGATCAGCTCAACAGCCAACGGCCAGTCTTGGTTCATCATGGCGAGCAAGCCGGTAATTGCCAACATGTCTTCGCTGTGTGGGTACAAACTCAAACCAGCATCACCCAGCGCATTGGCTAGGCCTAATTGCTCGGTCGCTACAAAAGACTGAATCGTCTCGCGAATTTCAGCAGGGCTGAAACGCTTAACCACAGCGGCATTGAGCAAACCGCCGACCGCGGATTGATTCATCAGTTCTTGTATAAGTGTCATGGATAGCTCCTGCTTAGAAGATGTGTCAAAAATGCAGCTACAAACAATCTGCAACTGCCATACGACCTACCAAGCAAAAGCAATGCCAACTCAAGTTTTCAAAACTTTAGCGATTTGGCACATTTTTTTGCCACCCAAGCGGCAATGCTTCGCCACACAAAGGCAAAGCTTTGCCACATCCGCATATTCAGTGGCTTAGCGAAGACCATCCGTGAGTGGAACATTTATTGCTTTATGGCAAGCATGAATGCACGTCAACACTTTTCCGACACCTCGCACATGACACAAACGCACACAGAGTCGCCTCAAGACGATTGGCGCAACTACGTTTTGCTGGCGCAAAGAAATGCTTTGCGCATTGATCAAGTCATGCACAAGTGCGACTCGCTGCAAGCGAATGGACAAGTGGAAGAAGCACTCACCCTCTACGCCGCGTGGACCGAGCACAGCACAGACCCCAATCGCCATGTGCCCATGTTTAACCACGGCTCCCTTTTACAAGGTTTGGGCTTGCTAGACCGGGCCGAAGCGGCCTATCGCCAATGCTTGGCCATCAACCCTCGCCTGGCGCAAGCCGCGATTAACCTCGGGTTGGTCTTAGAGAAGCAAGGTAAAAACGAAGAAGCACTCCAGCGATGGGCATCGGTTGTGACACAAGGCTTGCTCAAGGACCCCACAGAAAAAGCCATGCAAGTCATGGCCCTCAACCACATGGGGCGCTTGTATGAGATCCTCAAGCAATACGACTTGGCAGAGCAAGCCTTAGCCAACAGCCTGCACTTAGACCCCAAACAATCTGGCGTGATTCAGCACTGGGTTCACATTCGCCAAAAGTCATGCAAATGGCCTGTGTATCAAACATTGGCCAATGTGTCGGCCAACGAGATGCTTATGAGCACGTCGCCACTGGCCATGCTGGCACTCACCGATGACCCCGTGCAGCAACTGCTCACCTCGCACGCGTTTGTTGCACGCACGTACGACACCAAAGAACAGTTTCTGTCAAAAGACCGCCACTACCAGCACAAGAAAATTCGTATCGGCTACGTGTCTGGCGATTTCTGCGTGCACGCAGTTGGCTTGTTGCTGACTGATCTGCTAGAAAGCCACGACAAAAAGAAGTTTGAAATTTACGGTTACGACTTCAGCCCTGAAGATGGCACAGCCCATCGTGCAAGGCTGAAACAAGCCTTCAATCACCACCGCCCTGTTCAAGCCCTCACCGATGCACAAGTGGCGGAACTGGTGCTGGCGGATGAAATTGACGTGCTGATTGACTTGCACGGCCTCAGCTCTGGCGCACGCCCTGGCATCTTTGCCTTGCATCCTGCCAAGCTGCAGGGCACTTACCTGGGCTTCATTGGCACCACAGGTATGCCTTGGTTTGACTTTGTCATCACCGATCGCTTTGCGTTGCCTGAAGAGCTCAGCACCTATTTCACAGAAAAACCTCTGTACGTCGACGGCAGCTTTATTCCGCTCACCAAAGACAGCAACGAAATTCGCACTGCCGAACGGCATGAGTTTGGCCTGCCCGACGATGCCTTTGTCATGGCCGCCTTTGGCAACGTTTACAAAATCACACCTGAGATGTTTGAGACATGGCTCAACGTCTTAAAAACAGTGCCGCACAGCGTGCTTTGGCTAATGGACGACAACCCCGTCACCACCCAACAGCTGACCGAACACGCGCAGCGCCACGGCGCTGACTTGAAGCGCATCGTTTTCACACCACGCGCCACACACATCGAATACCAAGCCAGACTCAAGCTGGCTGACATTTTCTTGGATAACTTTCCGTACAACTGCGGATCCACCTCGCGTGATGTGCTGAACGCCGGTGTGCCGCTGGTCACCCTGAGCGGCAAAACCATGATCTCGCGCATGGGCGGCTCCATCCTGAGCAACCTTGGCTTGTCTGACCTCATCAGCCACACGTCCGATGAATACGCAGACCTCTGCGTGCGCCTGAGTCAAGACTTGGCATGGAAGCAAAATCTTCAGCAAAAAATTGCACTTAATTTGGCGTCTTATCAGTCGCGGCCTAAGGCGATGACGGCGAGTATTGAGAAGCAACTCATCAAGCTACTCAAGCAAAAAAAATGAAAACGCGTATTTACCAAATTTGCTATTCACAAGACACCCTGGCCAGCGTGCCAGAAGGTTTCTTGGTGCTAGATAACTTAAAAAATGAACGCGCTGATTGGCGAGAGTATTGGCCCATTCGTCAGTTTTTGCGCTCTAACCATTTATCGGACGATGTGCTGTATGGCTTCATGTCCCCCAAATTTCCTCAAAAAGCAGGCTTGAACCGCCAAGGCGTTCAGCAATTTTTAAACGACCACTACCATGGTCAAGATATTGTGAGCTTTAGCCCATTTTGGGACTTGGTCAGTATCTTTAAAAACGTATTTGAGCAAGGTGACTTCTTTCACCCTGGTCTGACTGATGCGTGTCAGGCATTTGCAGATGCCCACGTATCTGGCATTGACCTGCGCAACGCCATCACACACAGCCAAAACACCGTATTTTGCAATTACTTCTTGGCCAAAAAAAGTTTTTGGTTGCAATGGCTGGAATTAGGTGAACTGTTATTCAACGAGTCTGAAAATCAACACTCAGAGCTAGCACAACAGCTGAACGACACCACAACCTACGGTGTACAAAGCTTACCGATGAAAATTTTTGTGCAAGAGAGGTTGGCGACTATTTGCTTGCTTGCAAACCCAAGTATGAAATGCTTGGCATACAGCCCATTTGAAATTGGAGCATCAACAACACCATTTAATCAATTCTTACGCGAAGCCGTGTTAAGCGACGCCTTAAAAATTGCTTATAGCCAAACACAACAGCATAGTTATTTAAGAGAATTTTCGGAAATCCGAAATAACATCATAAAAAATCTTAAATCATAAACCCATTAAAAATAAACTAGGTGCACTCATGAAAAAAATTACAGTCATTATTAATAATCGAGACCTTCTAGAATGGCCAAGAAAAATGTGTTCAGATATTGAACGCATGGAAGGCCTACACGAAATAATCATTATTGATAATGGATCATCAAACCTTGAATTAATGCAATGGTATAAAGATACCAAGCATAAAGTAATATTCTTAGAGAATGTTGGTCATACTGCGCCATGGGATTGTGGCCTAATCAATCGGATCGACACAGATTATTATGTGGTAACAGATCCCGACTTAGACTTGAGCAATGCACCTATTGATACATTGATGCACCTAGCAGAGATTCTCGAAAAAAACCCGACACTCGGCAAAGTTGGATTAACGTTAGAAACAAGCGACATTCCAGAAAATTCGCCATACTTTAATCATGTAAATACTTTTGAAAAAACAATTTCAAAGAGTGAAGAAATTGACAATCTATTTATAAAAGCACCAGTCGATACAACATTTGCAATCTATGATCGTCGATACTTAAATAAATACGAAATTTGTGGCGTAAGAACTTTACCCCCATACGCAGCCAAACATATTCCTTGGTATATTGTAGAGCCAATGGGCGAGTTCAAAAATTACTTAGATAATGCAAATAGCAAATCCTCTAGCTACAAATGGTTCACCAACTATGAAAAATGTGGTGAATTAAGAAAAATATACAACGACCATAAAACTGGAAAAGTTTCATCAAAATGGAGTTCTTATTTTCCAATATATGAAAAATGGTTTAGCACCTATCGAGAGAAATCAATAACCCTGCTTGAGATTGGCGTTCAGAATGGAGGCTCGTTAGATCTATGGTCTAAATATTTCAAAAATGGAGAAAAATTTGTTGGTTGTGACATCAACCCCAAAGTTGCCGCACTTAACTATGAAGATTCACGCATAAAAATAGTGGTAGGGGCCGCAACAGAAGCTGCAGCATTCCAACAAATAAATTCGCATGCTCTCGATGGATATGATTTAATCATTGATGATGGATCACATCAATCGCTGGACACCATTTCCAATTTTGTTAGCTACTTCCCTACACTAAAACCAGGGGGAATTTTTGTTATCGAAGATATGCACTGCGCATATTGGCCAGAATATGGAGGAGGCTATTTTAACCATCGCTCAGCGGCAAGCTTTTTCAAAGCGATAAGCGACTTGATAAATATAGAGCATTGCAGAAATGATTTTAATCCTCAACAACTATTTCAAACATTCTTTGAGAGCTCTAACATTCCAGAGATGTTCACAAATGGATCTATCGCTGGAATTACGACATATAACTCTATCTACATCATAGAAAAATCGAATACTATTTTAAAACCACTTTGTGGTGAAGTCGTTATCGCCGGTGATGACTCATCAATTGAGCCTCGTGCAGTGCAATTTACAAGAAGTTCATGATTCTCGAAAATTGTACAAAGCATTGAAATTCAATACTCACCCGGAGTTTTATAAAAAATCAACCATGTAGATTGAATACCGCAACAACCCAGAAATTTCCAACTTGTTGCGGTAGTTACCTATCAATAGGCTGGTAAATTCTTACCAGCAGTTAGCGCAGCTTTCTGAGCAGCACTCACAGCACCCACTTGGTCAGGCATCAGCTGACCCAATTGCTGCGACGTAAAGCCATTGAACTGTGTTGGTGTCAAACGCGAGATTTGCTCAGTCGTCAAACCACCCATGCTAGTAGTGGCAATTTTGCTCAGCTGGGTAGTTGACAAATTAGCCAATGCACTCGCTTTAATCGCGCCTACTTGATCGGCAGACAACTGGGCAATGCTGGCAGTGGTCAGCGCTGCAACTTGCGAAGCATTCCAAGAACCAATTGAATCAGCACTCAATCCGCTTATTTGACTTGTCGCCAAAGAAGCAATCTGTGTGTTGGTCAATGCTTTGGACTGTGCAGTTGTCAAGTCAGCAATTTGGGTACTGGTGAGCTTGCTCACTTTGGCACCTAAGGCCGTGATACCAGACGCAACAAATGATTTGATTTGATCTCGACTCATCACTGCTAAGTCCGCCGTATCCAAAGCCGCCACTTGTGCTGACGACAGCGCGCCTACTTGATCTAGGGTCAGAGCACTCGCTTGCGCAGTCGTCAATTTCGCTACTTGAGCCACAGTCAAACCTGTGATTTGCTCAGTACCTAACGCCGACAATGCAGCAGCCTTAATTACAGCGAAATCAGCCGCTTCCATCGACTTGACTTGATTTTTCGTCAATGAAGCCACTTGCTCGGCTGTCAAGCTAGCTACTTGTGTTGTTGTCAACGCCACAACTTGCGTGGTAGTCAACGAAGCTACTTGCTCCCCTGTCAGGGATGCCATTTGCTCTGGCGTAAATCGGTTGATCTGATCTGTCTTCAAAGAAGACATACTAGCGGTGCTCAAAGCTTGCAAATGCGTTGAATCAAGGGTATTGATCATTCCCGTGTTGATTGCACGAACTTGGGCGGTGCTCATCGCAGCGATTTGATCTACGCCAAAGTTATTTAGAGCGAAAGAACTCAATGCAGATACTTGCCCAGTTGTCAGAGCACGAATCTGACTAGTTGACAAACTGCTGAGGTTGCTGATTTTAATTCCGGTAACTTGGGTTGTCGTCAAGCCGCTTGCAATTTGAGCCGTCGTCAGATGACTCAATTGGTCAGCTGTCAATACTGACATTTGAGAATTCGTCAACGCTCGAATTTGCGATGTGTTCAATGACGCCAAGGCCTCTGCCTTGATTGACACAAGATCAGCTGATTCAATCGATGCAATTTGCGCTGTCGTCAATGCGGCCACTTGATCTGTAGACATCGCTGCCACTTGCGCAGTGGTCAATGCCTGCAGCTGACTGTTCGACAAGGCTTTTACTTGTGAAGTCTTCAAGGACGCTACTTGTTCAGCCGTCAAATTTGTCAACTGAGCAGATGTCAAGCTCTTCAATGCAGCGGTACTGATCGACTGCAACTGATCCGCACTCAACTTACGCAAGTCGCCAGTTTCCATCGCTCCCATTTGCAGTGCAGACAGAGCACCAAGCTGCGCAGTATTCAGCTGCTGCACTTGCGCAGTGGTCAATGCTGCAATTTGTGTGGTCGTCAATGCTTTAGCTTGTGCCACGGTCAATGAAGCCACAGCATCGGTGCCCAAGGCAGCCACACCAGCTTTTGTCAAGCTGGCGACTTGAGCCGCCGTCATGGCACTCACTTGCTCAGAAGTCAATACGCTCACTTGCAGTGTCGACAGTGCAGACACTTGTGAGGTTGTCATTGATCGAATTTGACCGGCTGTCATCTTCTCAACCTTCGTTGAATTGATGGCAGCCAACTGTGAAGTGGTCATCGCTGCAACAGAGGTATTGGCAATACTAGCCAGTTGACTAGTAGACAAGTTGCTAATTTGCGCAGTTGTCAAAGCGCCCACTTGCGTTGCTGTCAAAGCCGCAACTTGGCCGCTGCTCATGCCACCTAAATTAGAAGCATTCACAGCTTTAATTTGATCAGCCGTCAATGCCCGAACTTGCGAAGTGGTCAGCATTGCCAACTTTGCAGCACTCAAGCTGGACACTTGGGCGGTCGTCATAGCTTGCAACGCTGAAGCAGAAATACTTTGCACTTGGGCCTCAGTGAGTTGAGCCAAATCTTCTGTTTGAAGAGCTGACAGCTGGGCAGCATTAAAGACGGAAATTTGCTGCGTACCAATCTTACTAATTTGGTCAGACGTCATCGCAATCAGCTGGCTAGACGAAAGTGCACGCACTTGCGTTGCTGTCAATGAACTTACTTGATCACCCGTCAAATTAGCCACATCTTGGGATTCGATCGCTGAAATTTGTGCAGCACTCAAGGCAGAAATTTGTGCTGATCCGATCTTGCTAATTTGTGCAGTCGTCAAAGCTTTGAGTTGAGTAGCAGACAAGCCCTGCACTTGCGATGAAGTCAAAGCACCTAACTGAGCTGCGGTCAAATTGGCCGTCTGAGCAGTCGTCAAGGCAGTCACCATCGACTTGCTCAAGCTTGCAATCTGATCTGCCGCAAGTTTTACCAGGTCCTCAGTTTCAATAGCTGCAATTTGTGTGGCGCTAAGCACAGACACTTGAGCGGTTGTCAATGCTTTAACCTGCCCTGTCGTCAGATTCGTAATTTGAGCGGCGGTCAACGCCTTCACTTGCGAAGTAGACAATGCTTGGATTTGATCCGTCGTCATGACCTGCAAATTGGTACTCGCAATGCTAGTCAAGACAGAATTGCCCAAACCACGAATTTGATCCGTACTGAGTGTTTTCATTTCTGCAGTATTGGCAACCAATGCGGTGAACTGCGAAGCGGTCAACACAGACATTTGCTGCGATGTCAACTTATTCATCTGAACGGATGTTAATGCCGTCATCTGGTCTGTACTCAAGACCTTCACTTGTGCAGTCGTCAAAGATTGAATCTGCGCTGAATCCATCACCTTGATTTGATCTGACGTCAAGCCTGTGACAGCAGAGGCGCTGATGGCCTGAATTTGAGCTGTCGTCAACTTCGCAACTTCACCTGTGTTGCCAGCCGAAGTCAACGCACTGACTTGGGATGCCGTCAATGTGTTGATCTGCTTTGTGCTCAATGAGTCGATTTGGGCAGTTGTCAATGCATCCAATTGCGTTGCAGAGAGCGCACGAACTTGTCCCGTCGTCAAAGCTTGCAGCTGTGAAGAATTCAAATTGCCCAGCTGTGCTGCAGATAAACCGCTTACAGATGTATTGGCCATCGCACTGATTTGCGCTGAACTCAACACGCCCACTTCGGCAGAGTCAGTTGTCAACGCACTGACTTGTTTGGCACTCAACGCAGCCATTTGCGCTGTGCTCAGCACTTTAATTTGAGCGCTGCTCAGTGCGTCCAACTTATCCGTGGCCAAAGCCTTCACTTGGTTTGCGCTCAGGCCAGAAATGCTATCGGTACTTAACGCTTTGACGCTGGCATTTGTCAAAGATGACAGCTGAGTCGTCGAGAGCGTGGCAACTTGTCCACTGGTCAAGCTAGAAGCTTGCACGGTGCTCAGCGTATTCAGTTGCGCTGTGGTCAATGCTTTGACTTGATTTGTAGTCAATGCTTGCGTTTGAGCAGATGTCAAACCACTCACTTGATCAGTGGTTAAACCACTGACAGCTGCAGTTGTCAAACTCTTGACTTGATCAGCACTCAAAGAACCAAGCTCGGCAGTATCCGTCGTCAGTGCTGCAGCCTGTGTTGCACTCAAAACTTGAACTTGCGCCGTAGTTAGCTTACCCACTTGATCGGAAGTCAGTGCATCAAGTTGAGCTGTTTTGAGCGCCTTGATTTGGCCTGTTGTCAGCGATTGAAGCTGAGAGGAGTCCATCCACGATACTTGGTTGTTAGAGAGTCCTGCCACAGCAGATGTGCTCAGGGCTTTCACCTGGTCTGCAGTCAATTTACTAAGCTCTGTACTATCGGTTGTCAAGGCGACTGCTTGCGCAGAATTCAAAACACTTACCTGTGATGCAGTCAACACACCCACTTGATCAGATGTCAGCGCAGCAATTTTGGCTGTACCCAAAGTTTGAATTTGTGAATTTTTCAATCCATTCAATTGAATCGATGTCATTGCAGCATAGTCCGCATCATCGATCGCTGCCAATTGCGCTGAACTCAATGCACCCACTTGATCGCCAGTTAAAGATGCAACTTGAACTGATGTCAACGCTTTGATGTTAGATGTACTCAGCGCCTTGATCTGGGGAACGCTAAGTGACTGCAGCTGATCCGAGCCCATCACATTGATTTGATCGGTGCGCAAACCACTTAGAGCAGCTGTCGTTAAATTGCTCAACTGTTCCGTCGTCAATTTAGACACTTCCACGCTATCGCTAGTCAAGCCAGACAGCTGCGCCGAGTTCAAAGCTCCCACTTGCCCAGCAGTCAACTTGCCCACTTGGACGGAAGTCAACGCATCCAGCTGCGCTGTCGACAACACTTTCACCTGGTTCGCCGTCAAGCTCTGCAACTGATCCGAGCCCATCACATTGATTTGATCGGTGCGCAAACCACTCAAGGCATCTGGATTCAAATTACTCAACTGCGCAGCAGTCAATTTACTCACCTCTGCGCTGCTGCTGGTCAAACCAGATAACTGCGCCGAACTCAGTACCGCCATTTGCGCTGTTGTCAATTTATCCACTTGCACAGAAGTCAACGCATCCAGCTGCGCTGTCGACAACGCCTTCACTTGGTTCGCCGTCAAGCTCTGCAACTGATCCGAGCCCATCACGTTGATTTGATCGGTGCGCAAACCACTCAAGGCGTCTGGATTCAAATTACTCAACTGCACTGCGGTTAATTTTGAGACCTCGAGCGTGCTGCTGGTCAACGCAGAAAGCTGCGAAGCGTTCAAAGCTTTCATCTGTGCAGACGTCAACTTATCAACCTGTCCATTGGTCAATGCATCCAGCTGACCTATTTTTAGTGCAGCTACTTGAATTGTTGTCAATGCTGCCAATTGTTCATTTTTCAAACTCACAATTTGGTCTGTCTTTAAGCCTGCGATTTTGTAATCATCAAGCACACGCAGTTGGGACGTGGTGAGGCTTTGAAGCTGCTTGCTATCCATCGCGTTCAACTGCGTCACGCTTAATGCCGCAGCAGCTTGCAGGCGCAGTTGTGCCAAGTCGCCTGAATCAATGGCTGCAATTTGTGATGCACCCAAAGCACTAACTTGGACGTCAGTGAGTGCAGAGAACTGCGCCGAAGTCAGTGCTTTCACCTGCAGTGTCGACAAGGTTGCCACTTGGTCATAGGACAGCGCAGAAACTTGAGTAGAAGTCAAAACAGCCAACTGGCCTGTTGCATTCAAACCAGCCAAACCCGATGCACTCAAAGCTTTAATTTGTGCGGTGGTCATTTCGACCAAATCTTTGGTTTCAATCGCTGCGACTTGTGCAGAGCTCAAGGCTGACACTTGGTCTGAACCTAGATAACTGATTTGAGCAGTCGTGAGAGCAGCAATACGATCACCCGCTAAGCTTTGTACTTGCGCGGTTGTGAGGGTAGCCACTTGATCATTCGTCAAGTTTGAAACTTGATCGATAGACAATCCCGCAGCCGCAGCGCCAGAGATGGCAGCAAATTGCGCAGTGCTAAATTGGGTTAGATCAGCAGTTTCAATGCTAGACACTTGTGTGGAATTAAGAACGCCAATTTGATCGGCACTCAACTCACGCACTTGGGCCGTCGTCAAAGCAGTCAACTGCGCACCAGTCATTGCTTTCACTTGGTCTGTTGTGAGTCCAGCCACTTGCTCCATTGAGAGGGTGCTGATTCGGTTTGCGTCACCCAGTGCAGCAATCGCATCAGGTTTGATCGCTTGAATTTGAGAAACACTCAGCTGACTCAAAGCCAATGTCGTGAGAGATCCACTCTGTGCGCTAGTAATTGCGCCCAACTGAGCATCACTGAAACGCGTCAACTGGTCAGCAGTCAACTTTGCAGCTTGCAAGTTTGAAAAGGCTTGAACTTGATCAGTCGTCAACCCACCCACAGCAGTAATAGACAAACTATCTAAAGTGCTAACAGCCAATGCCTTAATTTGAGCCGTCGAAAAACTACCCAATTGATCAGCCTGCAGACTATCCAGCTGAGCAGTCGACAAGTTGGCGACCTGGGCTGTTGTCAACGCTTGAATTTGAGAGCCTGTCAATGATGAGAAATCTTCAGCCTCAATTTGCGCGAATTTAGCTGTAGCTATAGATGCCAACTGCGTGGCACCTAGCTGCTGAATTTGAGAGGGTACAAATGCACGCAACTGGGTTGTATCCATCGTACCAACCTGTGCGTCCGTCATTGCGGCGACATCTTCCGGATCCAAAGCAGCAATCTGAGCTGCTGACAAGGTTTTGATGCTGTCAGTAGATAAAACCTGAACTTGTGCAGCTGTCAAAGCACCCACTTGGCCAGCACCCATGGCTGCGATTTGCGACGTGATCAAACTAAAGATGTCATCCACAGACAGCGAGGACAACACGTCATTCGAAATTGCTTGAATGGCATCTGTCGAAATCGCGGCGATCTGAGCGCCCTCTAGCGCACCCAGCTGGTCGCTACTGAGTGTTGCTATTTCTTCTGCACTGATGGCTGACACCTCTTGGGTGGTCAAGCTTTGCATTTGAAGAGGTGTGTAGCTCGAGTAGCCGGAAATCGTTGTCATGATGGATCCTTGTTGGATTTATGGTGCTTATCGTTGGATTCGTCGCCAGCACTTAAATCTTTAGCGGGAAACTTAAATTAATTTGCGAAATAAAAAAGGCGGGCTCGAGGCCCGCCTTTTTGGTTCAGTCAGAGACTGGGCTCAATTACTTGAGCAAGCTCAACACACCTTGTGCCGACTGGTTCGCTTGCGCCAACATGGCTGTTGCAGCTTGTTGGATGATTTGCGACTTGGCCAAGTTGGTGGTTTCAGAAGCGTAGTCAGTGTCTTGAATACGGCTGCGAGAAGCAGACATGTTCTGGTTGACTTCGTTCAAGTTGGCTACCACTGCATCCAAACGGTTTTGGAATGCACCGAGCTTGGCTTGGTTCATCGACACTGTCTTCAAAGCAGAGTCCAAAGCGGTCAATGCCACTTGTGCACCAGCCTGTGTAGAAATGTCAATGTTGGCCACTTTCACACCGTTGTCCACGCCACCATAAGTACCAGTTTTGAAACCGAGCAACTCAAAATTAGCATTACCATCAGAGCCGCCTTCTAAGGTGAAGGACTTGTCTGATTGCAAAGTAACTCGTGAATAAGTAGTTAACGCATCAGCTTTGGTAAGTGGTGCCGTTGTGTTGTCGGTATTGATATTGGCAGCAGCAATACCTAACTTACCATCACCATCATCCAGCGATGTTGCCAATGAAATGTTACGGCCATCAGCAGCGACCAAGGTCAAGCCACGACCGTTATCTGTAGCGGTCACACCAGTTTCACCTGTGTGGCTATTAATCAAATCAGCAACATCTGTACGCGTGGCAGTGTGTCCCAAAGTCCCCAAACTATCCAAGGCGATAGTTGTACCGTTAAGAAACAAATCAGCAGCGGCCAATTGAGTATCTGTAGTAGATGACAAGTCAAAGTCTGCATCAGTTCCGACAATCACGTTCGGTGCAGCAGTTGCTGTTACACCTGTCTGTGCTGAAGCTTTGTTGATTGCGGCTGCAATTGCGATACCACTCGCTGCCTTTGCTGATGTGACAGTAGACGTATTAGATGCTGTATCGTCTGATGTCGAAGCTGCCACAATTGATGTTCCATTGATACGCAACGTACCTGCTTCCAACAGACCAGTAGACAAAGCGGTGGTCGCTGGAGCAGCATTAGCAACTTTACGGTCAACAGATGTCATGGCAGAAACATTGGCGGTGTAGCTACCTGCTGTCAAACCTGCATTCTTCAGATCACCGTTGCTAGACACGCCAATGCTGATAGGCGAGCTAGTTGTGCTAGCTAACTGGTATGTACCTGTATAAACTTTTGCATCGCCAACACCCGTTGAAGCCGCTGTATGCGTACCAAAAGCGACTTGAATATTGCGGCCATCATCAGCCACCAAGACGACACCTTTTTTAATGTCGCCAGTGTCAATTGCGCGCACCCCAGTCTGTTCGCTGATGGCATTGATAGCAGCCACCGTGGTGGCACGCGTCGCACCCGCATCACTGGTCGTAGCAAAAGAGGCTGTCGACACACCATTAATAGTGATCGTGCCAGATGTAGCGGTAATGGTAGTCACCATGGCTGTGCCACCCACTGTGGTATTCCCAACAGTTGCCGTCACACCTGTCTGTGCAGAGGCCGCGTTAATAGCCGCAACTTTAGAGATTGCGCTTGAAGCTTTATCACTAGAAGACAACAGATCATCAGCAGCAGAAGATGCACGAACAGTCACGCCATTGATAGTCAAATCACCAGCAGCGAGGCCCTTCAATGAACCAGCCGTATCGCTGAACGCAGTCGAAGTCAAAGATGCACGTGAACCCAAACCGATGTCTTTGGTCGACACAGAGTCGACAGACATGGTCATCAATTCACCAGCGCGCACGCCAGTTTGCAGGTCGATCTTGCCAGCAGAGCCGTCCAACAGCTTGATGCCGTTGAAGTTGGTTTGCTTAGCGATGTCGTCGATTTGTGCTTTGAGTTGGGCGACTTCCAATTGAGAAGCAGCGCGGTTGTCAGCGTTCATCGAACCGTTTGAAGACTGAACAGCGAGTTCACGCATACGTTGCAGCATGTCGGTCACTTGACCGATGGCGCCTTCAGCGGTTTGGGCCATCGACATACCGTCGTTGGCGTTGCGGATGGCAACTGCGAAACCGCGGATGTCGGCGGTCATGCGGTTAGAAATGGCCAGGCCGGCAGCGTCGTCTTTAGCGCTGTTGATGCGCAAGCCAGTAGACAAACGTTCCATCGAAGTGGCGAGTTTGTTATTGACATTGCTCAGCGATGCTTGCGCTGCCAGAGCCTTGGTGTTGGTGTTAATCACTGACATGATGTTTCTCCTAAAAAGTCATCACTGAGGGTTAATGTGTCAGGGAACACGAACTTGTTCCCTTCCATGGTTGATGATTCGTCAGTCCTAGAAATTACTTTAGGGACTAACCGAAAATTTATTGAATTAAGTCAACTCGTTCAGCAGAACGCCTTTGAACTCTTCTATGTTGCGCGCCATACGAACCACCACATCGCTGGGGATTTGGCGCACCACTTCCCCTGTGTCTGCGTTCTTGACTTGCACGACCAAGCCACCGAGCTGCTCATCCATGTGAAAGTTGAGGCTACGCCCACCATCGCGCATGGTTTCATTGAGTTTGTCCAAGGACTCTTGCAAACCGGCTTTCAACTTTTCAAGATCAACCTTGATCTCAACAGGCTTTGGGGCTTGCACCTTGGGGGCTTTTGCTTCAGGCGCGTCAGGCAAGGCTGCCGACACATCTTTGACGGGAGCCGGATCTTGCGCAGGCGCAGTCGCACGCACCTGCGGTAGGGTGTTTGCAATATTTGAGCGTGATCCGCCCTGAATTTCTGAAAGCATGTGGCACCTTCCTTTCACCTGCACCAAGATGGCGAAGGTTTGTCGTGTTGTGCTTTATCGACAGGAGGGCAAAGAACTTTAGCCACGACACGAAAATAATTTCGTGCGCGGCATCAACAGGCAGAAAAGAAACAGGAAGTATTAGCCTGATTTACCTGTCAAGCTGGCCATCATGCCTTCGAAGGTGGACTTGAGGCTGGTCTTCTGGCTATTGACGTTACCCACCAAACTGTCCATCGACGAGAACTGCTTTTGATAACGCAACAGCAAACCATCCATGCGGGTTTGGAGCTTCGTGAGATCGGCTTGGTATTTGGTGTTTTGCGTGGTCGCCGATTCGCTTTGCGTCAGCAGTGGGCCCGTCTTGCTGAGCAAGGTGCTAATTTTGACGAAAGCGTCACCCGCAATACCCGCGGGTGCTGTGGTGTAGGCGGTCACGCCATTTTGGTTACCCGTGAAGGTTTTCACCACATCGCTGTAGTTGCTTGCCAGGACAGCATCGAACTTGGTTTCATCCAAGGCCATGACGCCCGTTTGGTCAATCGACAAACCCATTTGCCACAATGAACCCACGGAGGTACCTGGGGTCGAAGATGGGCTCATCATGATGCTGCGCAGCTGCGCTTTCAACGAACGAGTGGTGGAGTCGCCCACCAAAGTTTTGCCGTAGGTGTCCAGTGTGGACTTGGGGTCAGACACTTCTTTAAAGATCGTGACGGCATCGTTGTAAGCCGTGACCAACGCTTTGATTTTTGTCTTGATGCTGCTTGTGTCTCGGGTTAAATCGACCGATGCGACACTGCTGGTTGGCGTCTTTAAGGTCAGGGTCAGACCCGGCACCACATCAGACACGGTGTTGTTCGAGCGGGTGTAGGAGACCCCATCAACTTTGACGATGGCGTCTGTTGCGGTTTGGCGTGCTGGGTTGGTGTTGGAAAAAGTTAACCCCGGAGAACCAGAGCCAGCACCATAACTGGTGGACAAGGTAAACGCCCCTGCAGTACCCAAAGGTCCCGTCAAAATCAACTGGTAAGGATTGCCTGAACCATCACCCGTGTTCACCAATTGGGCCGTAACCCCTGCAGCAGACGCGTTGATCGCGTCCACGATGTCTTGGGGCGTGTCTTTGCCTGCAGCCAATTGAATGTTGGCAGTTGCTGCAGAAACGGCCATGCTGCTCGGAGAGACGGCATCCGATGTGACCGTGAAGCGCAATGTCGCAGTGCCTTGATCGGCTTGTACGTTGAACCCTGACAAGTTGCCCGAGAACGTTCCTGTCGCTGGGTTCGCAGGCGTGCTGG
>ERZ650308.610-NODE-610-length-19438-cov-4.823247_pt1 | contig 19438 bp, 19 predicted proteins | sample MGYA00376244_ERZ650308 | MGnify/ENA primary metagenome ERZ650308 (study PRJEB26733, sample SAMN07839295) | wastewater metagenome | biome: small river; feature: stream; material: water | place: USA: North Carolina | collected 2016-04-26 ... | reverse complement strand
GGAGGCAACTACAACCAAAGAATTTAAAGCACATTTTACATTAAAAAGATAGCATTATATGAACTTTAGACAACTTTATTTACTAATACTAGTAATGTTCGCCAAATTTGGATATTCGCAAGAAGTATTACCCGTCTATTCCGATTATTTATCAGACAACTATTTTTTACTTCACCCTTCTATGGCTGGAGCTTCTAGTTGTGATAAATTAAGAATAACGGCAAGACAACAATGGTTTGGTGAAAAAGATGCGCCAGCATTACAAACAATTGGATACAATTGGCGTGCCTCAGAAAAAGATGGATTAGGTGTTATTTTGATTAATGATAAAAATGGATACCATGCCCAAAAAGGTTTACGTGTTGCTTATGCACACCATTTACGTTTTTCAAGAGATGCCGTTGATTTAAATCAATTGTCTTTTGGTATTAATGCAGGGTTTGCGCAAAGTACGTTGGATGAAACTAGTTTTTTAATTAGTAATCCAACCTTTGATCCAGCTATTGATGGAACCATCATTCAGAAAGCTACGTATTTTAATGTTGATTTAGGAGCTTCGTACAATTACCTAGATTTTTATGCACATTTGACTGTGAAAAATGCATTGGCAAGTGACCGTAAATTATACACAGACAGAGAACCTGTTGATTTAAAAAGAATCGTTTTGAATGCAGGATATACTTTTGGTGATTCTGATAACTTATTGTTTGAGCCTTCTTTCATGTTTCAAAATATCATGTCAACAAAAGAATCTATTGTAGATTTAAATATGAAAGTTTATAAGTCAATGGATTTTGGTAGACTATGGGGTGCATTATCGTACAGAAGATCTTTGGATGGAGCACAATATGTGGAAGGAAATGCTATTGCAACTCAAAAATTACAATACATCACACCAATTATAGGTATGAATTACAACCAATATATGGTATCTTATACTTATTCACATTTATTAGGAAACATCAATTTTACCAACGGCGGTTTTCACCAAATTACATTAGGTATTAACTTGTTCTGTGAACCAGAAAAATACCACTGTAACTGTCCTGCGGTTAATTAAATTTATACAAATCCCGATCGTATCGGGATTTTTTTTAGCATAAAAAGTATGATCATAAAATCAGTAAACGGAAAATCACCTTCCATACCATCCGATTGTTACATTGCAGAAAATGCAACGATTGTTGGGGAGGTTACACTAGGGCAGCAATGTAGTATATGGTTCAACGCAGTACTTCGTGGGGATGTAAATTTCATCAAAATAGGAAATAAAGTCAATATTCAAGACGGTGCTGTTATTCATTGTACCTACCAAAAACACCCTACAATTATAGGAAATAACGTTTCCATTGGTCATAATGCCATAGTTCACGGTTGTACCATTCACGACAATGTGCTGGTGGGTATGGGTGCAATCATAATGGACAATTGCACTGTACATAGCAATACCATTATTGCTGCTGGAGCTGTGATTACTCAAAACACAGTCGTTGAATCTGGGGCTATTTACGCAGGTGTACCTGCTAAAAAAGTAAAAGACATCGACCAATCAAACTTTGCTTCAGAAATAGACCGCATTTCCAATAATTACGTCATGTATTCGAGTTGGTTCAAAGAGGAAGCGTAGAAAAGACTCAATCAGGATTGTTGCTTTCTAAAAATCTTTTTGAATGATGTCGTATTGACTGCCCAATATTTCAGATAATACTTTAGGATCAGTATTGGTGTAAAACGCAATGGAACTTGGTGTTTTATCCGTTCTGAAACCCGTTTTTTCTTGTAAGATGTTTTTAGTTTGTTTGGCAACCGCCTCACCCGAATCAATGATTTGAATGTGTTGGGGTAGTATTTCTTTTATTTGTGGAATCAAATAGGGGTAATGACTACATCCAAGTACCAAATAATCGATGTTTGCATCCATCATGGGCTGTAAGTACGATTGTAATAATGATGTCATTTGCGAAGAATACATCGCGCCATTTTCTATCAGTTCGACCAATCCGTGGCCAATTTGCTCAATAATTTTTATGTCTTTGTATTTCTCCACCGATTGGTAGAATAATTCGCTAGTAAGGGTTCCTTTTGTAGCGAGGATTCCGATGGTTTGCGTTTTGGAATGTAATGCCGCTGGTTTTATGGCGGGTTCTATTCCAATGAATGGAATATCATATTTAGCTCTTAGCTCTTTGATGGCATTAGTAGTAGCGGTATTGCATGCCACTACTATCGTTTTGCAATTTTGTTCGAGCAACAACTCGGTATTTTTACAAGATAAATGAATGATTTCTTCCTTGGTTTTGATGCCGTAGGGAGCATTTTTACTATCGGCCAGATAAATAGTACTTTCGTTTGGAAGTAATTGATGGATGGCTTTCCAGATGGAAGTTCCTCCAATTCCCGAATCAAAAAGGCCGATAGGATTAGTGTTTATCATAAAACAAATGTAAAAAAAAACTGCTCAATATGATTGAACAGTTTTAAAGTATTTTTTTGGAGTGGATTAAAATCCTAAGTCTTTTTTAACATCAGCAGTGATGTCTGTACCATCTGCTAATAAAAGAGTTCCGTCTGCACTGTTTAATACATATTTGAATCCTTTTGCTTTTCCAACTTTTTGGATAGAAGCTTTGATTTTTTCGATAAGTGGTTTCATCAAATCTCCTTCTTTTGTTTGTAATTCTTTTTGAGCATTTTCTTGATATTCGCTTATTCTTTTAGCCATATCTTGTACTTCAGTTTGTCTTGATTGATTGACAGCTTCTGTAGCAGTTGCTCCTTCTTTTTCGTATTTTTCAATTTTTGTTTTGTATTCAGTTACCATTGCATTGTATTCAGTGTTGTAAGTTTCACCTAATTTTTGCAATTGTTTTTGAGCATCTAAAATAGCAGGCATTTTAGAAGTTAATTCATTTACATCTACGTGTGCAATTGTTGTTTGAGCATTCATTGATTGCATTCCGAAAAATGCTACTACTGCTATTACTAATGTTTTGATTTGTTTCATTTTTTGTAATTTTAATTATCGTGTTAATTTTTGGGTTTCTATTTTTGTTTTAATTGTTCTTCTCTCGCTTTTTTGATTGAATCTCTCGTTTTTATCGTTTTGTTTCTTTTTTCTTCTAATGCTTTTTGGCGGTCTTCAATTATTTTTTTACGTTCTTCTTGTGCTTTGATTCTTGCTTCATTTGCAGCATCCACCTTTTTTTGTTGTTCTGCTTTTTTATCTTCTACTTTTTTTGCATTTTCAGCCTTGGTGTTGGTATCAGAAACTGTGCCAGTTTTTGCATTTGATTTGGCTTCCAGAGCTGCTTTTTTCTTTTCTTCTAATGCTTTTTTCTTTTCTTCGGCAGCCGCTTTCTTTTGGTCAATCAATTTTTGTCTTTCTTCTTTTTTCTCGTCTGCTAATTTTTGTTTTTCTGCCAATTCAGGATTATCCATGATAGCATCTTCTAATTTTTCTTTGTCTTCGAGTGCTTTTAATTGTTTCTTGGTCATTTCATCCCTTTTTTCAGCACGTGTTAATACGGCAACAATTCGGTCACTTATATCCAATCTTTTTGCTGCAAACAACATCGTCATGTCGGATGATTTGTCAAAAATATAATCAAATTTTTTAGCTTCTGCAAAATCTTGTACAGCATTGAATACTTGATCTTGGATAGGTTTGATTAATACCGCTTTTTGAATGATTAAATCACCGCTTGGTCCAAATCGTTTTTGTTGGTAGTCTAAAAGTTCATTGTTTAGAAAGGCAATTTCTGCTTCTCTTTCTTCAATAAGTTCTTTGGTTAAAAGGACTTTCTCTGTTTTCAATGTTTCTTTTAACTTGTTTATTTCAATTTTCTTAAGTTCAATTTCTTGTTTCCATTTTTCTGCTTTTGCATCCAATTGGTTTTTGGCTTCCGCATAATCAGGCACTTTTTCTAAAATATATTCCATGTCAATGTATCCTATCTTAACTCCTTTGGCTTGAGAAAATGCAGAATGTGTTGTTATCATACATCCGATAAGGATAAAAATATATTTTTTCATAGCTATTTTGTTATTGATTAGCAAATATACTAAAATTGTTGTCCAATTATGAAATGTGTTTCCCATCCATTTGGTTTTGTTAAACCAGGAACTGCATCAAATCCATTTCCGAAATCAATTCCTAACAATCCAAATGCAGGCATGAATACTCTTAATCCAAATCCAGCAGAACGTTGTAATATGAATGGATTATACGCTTTGAAATTATCGTATGATCCTCCTGCTTCAAGGAAACTCAACACATAAATTGAGGCAGATGATTTTAATGTGATAGGGTAACGTAACTCTAACGAGAATTTATTGTAAATAGTACCTCCGTTTTGAGAAGATAGCGATTGGTTTGGATATCCTCTAAGTTGGATAACTTCACGACCGTCTAATGCATAATTTGCTAATCCGTCTCCACCTAAAAAGAAACGTTCAAAAGGAACCAATCCACGGTCATTGTTGTATGCGCCTAGATAACCAAATTCTCCTAATGCTCTCAAAACAAGTGCTTTTTGAGGTGTTCCAAACAAACGTAAGTAGGTATCTCCTTTAAATTTTACTTTGTAGTATTCTAACCAATTGAATTTCTTTTGATCTACAATCCCTTGGTCTACATCTGCATTAATAAAGTCGGCTTCGTTTACTCGAATATAACCCGATTGACCATTCAAAGTAGCTTTTTTGATCAAATCTCCGGTATCGATGAAGTTGTCATCAACCCCAAAATAACCAGTTGATTTGTTTCTCAGTTTGTAGTCAATTTGATTTCCTAAATCGGCATAATTGATTTTGTTAAACATCGAATAAGGCAATGTGAATTTTGCTGTGACACTAAATTCAGAACCTTTTGTAGGGAAGATTGGGTTATCTCCTTTACTGTTTCTGGTTAAAGATGACGTGAATGCAAGGTTTCTAGACGATCCATTTCCGAAAGTAAACAATCCGGTATTGTAATTATTCAAGTCATAATATTGAAAACTGATTGCATTTGATAACACGAAGAAATCATCTGGAACGGTCAATCTTTTTGCTAAACCGATTGATAATGACGTAATATTAAAGCTTTTACTTTTATCAACAGAACTCGTGTAACCTGTATATAAAAATTGTTTACTGTGAGATAATGATGTTGAAAAACTTACTGGTTTTTTACCGCCAAACCATGGTTCTGAAAAGGACATACTATAGGTTTGAAAGTACGAACTTGCTTGCGCTCGTAACGATACTTTTTGTCCGTCACCCATTGGTAAAGGTCGGTAGGCATCTTTTTTAAATATATTTTTTGCAGAAAAATTATTGAATGAAAGTCCTAACGTTCCAATAAATCCACCACCACCATAACCTCCTTGAAGTTCAATTTGGCTCGATCCTTTTTCAACGACCTTCCATTCTAAATCTACGGTTCCAGCTACTGGGTCTGGATTTTTCACGTCGGGTGTAATCGCTTCTGGATCAAAAAAGCCAAGTTGACCAAGCTCTCTAATGGTTCTGATTACCTCTTCTTTGTTCCATTTTTCACCTGGACGGGTTTTTAATTCTCTGTAAATAACTTTGTCATTGGTTTTGTCGTTTCCACTAACACTTACTTTGTTAAAATATGCCAACGGACCTTCGGTGATTCTAACTTCAAAATCAATACTGTCATTAGCTGTTTTAACTTCCACTGCGTTGATGTTTGAAAACAAATAGCCGTTGTTTTGATACAGGTTGACTAAATCGTCTCCGTCTGGTTTTTTCTTATCTGAAATACGTTTGTCAAACAAAACACCATTATAGGTATCCCCTTTATTAATTCCAATTACACGGCTTAAAAAATTATCTGGATAAGCAGTGTTTCCTAAGAATTTAATGTTTCCGAAGTAGTATTTTCTTCCTTCTTCTACTTTAATATTGATGGCAATTTTGTTGTTTTTTAGAAAAACAGAATCTTTTACAACTCGCGCATCTCTGTATCCGCGCTCTTTGTATTTATCAACAATCGTTACTAAATCTTGCTTGTATTTATCCTTTACATACTTTGAAGCCTTCAGAATCCTAATTGGGTTGATTTTTTTGGTGTTTTTCATGAAAGAGCGAAGTTTTTTGTCTTCATACACTTCATTTCCTTCAAAAGTAATGTCGCTAATTTTTACTTTTTCCCCTTTGTCGATCAAGACAACCATATTTACTAGATTCGACACGAGTGTATCTTGCACCGTATTTATAGTTACTTTGGTTTTGAAAAACCCTTCTTTTCGGTATTTGTTTTCTAAATAATTTTTGGTTGTTGTAATTAAGTTTTCGTTTACAATTTTACCTTTCGTAAGACTGTTTTCTTTGATTACTTCTTCTACTTTCGATTTTTTTAACCCCTTTATTTTTACATCATTAAGTTTTGGTAACTCATTGATGTTCAATTCTAAATAGATGCTATCTCCTACAATTTTTGTAGCATAAAAATCAATATCGCTAAACAAACCAAGTTTTCCAAGTTTTTTGATGGCATTACTTAATTCTTCTCCGGGAACCACAATGGTCTGTCCTTTTTCTAATCCAGCAAAAGTGATAACTGTTTGTTTGTTGAATGTGATTTTACCTGTTACGTCAACGTCTGCTAGTATGTATTTTGTTCCTTGGTCAAAAGGAATTCGATCTTGTGCAAAAGAGAAATTCCCAATTAATAGGATGATAATTACTTTAATAAACTTATTCAAAATGCTTTTTTTATTTAATTTGTTCACTTGTTTTTCCAAAACGTCTTTCTCTTTTTTGATAGCTAATAATAGCTTCGTATAAATCATTTTCTCTAAAATCTGGCCACAATACATCGGTAAAATATAATTCTGCATAGGCAATTTGCCACAATAGAAAATTACTGATACGATGCTCGCCACTGGTTCGAATTAATAAATCGACATCGGGCAAATTGTGCGTGTAAAGATGCTGATTTATAATTGATTCATCAATACTGTCTATTGAAATTATATTATTTTTAACTTTATTGCTTATATTTTTAACAACATTTAGTAATTCTTCTCTAGAACCATAGCTCAATGCGAGCGTGAGTGTCATCGCTGTATTGTTTTCTGTCAAAGCTATCACTTCGTTTAATTCGGTTTGAATGCTTTGTGGCAGTCTTTCCAGGTTTCCGATAGAATTGAGTTTGATGTTGTTTTTTTGAAGTGTTTTAAGCTCATTTTTTAATGAATTCACTAATAACTTCATTAGTGTTTCTACCTCTAATTTTGGTCGGTTCCAGTTTTCTGTGGAAAAAGCATACAACGTCAAGTGTTTCACGCCTAATTTAGCACATGTTTCAACAGTAACCCGTACCGATTTTGTTCCATTTTCATGTCCAAAAGCTCTAAGAAAGCCTTTTTGTTTAGCCCATCTACCATTGCCGTCCATGATTATGGCCACATGCGATGGAATAGTTTCTTTATTTATAGATGTTTCTAAACTCATGAATTAATTGTTACAATAGCATGGTTTTTCACCAAATGTATAAGTTAGTGTCATGCCAGAAAACATATACCAATCTTTATTGTTTACGTTTCCGAAACGCAATGTAGTAAAATTTTCGTTTTCGGGATTGCTTCCGTCCAAATTATCTGTAAACGAACTGCGTGCACCTACTTCGGCGCCTAATACAAAATTTCGGGCAATATTGGTTTTTACACCAATTGTTATAGGGATAGCTAGGGTTGCACTTCCGTAATCAAGATGTGAATCGGGGCCCAATATATAGATTTCATCATATTTTAATATCGTAATTCCCGAATAGATATAAGGTGTAATTTGACGGTCTAAAAGGTGAAGATTAAAATCAAAAAAATTGAACTCCAATCCAATGGTAAATTCTTTTAATTCATTTTTGAAATTTTTTCCTCGAGTCACACGAGCTGGTTCGTCAGCGTCAAGATCATTTGCTTTTAGTGTTGTTTGATTGTAAGAAATTCGCCAAGAATGTCTCGGACTTTTATTCCATTTGTAAAGCAATCCAAAAGCAGTACTGTTCGGATTGATATAGGTCGTCGGACCCACATCGCCAATGCTGTTGCTGCCGCCTAGAAAGACTCCAATTTCATGAATTTGAGCTTTGGCAGAGAAAAAAGTGATTAAACTTACAATAAAAAATAGTTTCTTCATCAATTGAAAAATAGCCTGCAAATATAACAATTATAGATACTCATTTCACATCGAAAATGGATTTATAATAAATTAATCTGAGTGGGGTTAAAAATGGTTTATGCCTGAACTAAATTTAGAACAAATTACTAACGTAAAAGGCTAGTTTGTAGTATGTAAACGAGATTAATTTCGTTTATCTTCCCCCCAAAGCAGTTTGTTTCGAAGTGTTTTAAGGAACGTTTCATTCGGAATTTCAACCATTTTAATGATGAACGGCGTCTTTTTAATTTTTAAAACGGTGTTATTACTGATGGATGCCGTTCTGGAATCTAAAGAAACCAGATAATTCTCTTCTCGACCCGAAACATGAAGTTCAATTTCGGTATCATCGGGAATTACCAGCGGTCGGGCATTTAAATTATGTGGGGCAATGGGTGTGATTACCAAACTTTTTACTTCGGGAGTCAAAACGGGCCCGCCACAACTCAATGAATACCCAGTTGATCCAGTTGGAGTGGAAATGATCAAACCGTCTGCCCAATAAGAATTCAAATATTCGCCATTCAAATACGTTTCAATTGTAATCATCGAAGTGGTATCTTTTCGGCTTACAGTAACTTCGTTCATGGCAAAATTCAATTGTTGAATTTCTGAATTTAGGGGTGTTGTGTTCAATGCAAGAAGGGTTCTTTCTGATATTGAATATTTTTTTTCTAACACAATTTGAAGAAAAGAAGCAATGTTTTCTTTCTGAACTTTAGCTAAAAATCCCAATCTTCCTGCATTTACCCCCAAAATAGGAATGCCTAAATCCCGCACAAAAGTGGCGGCTCTCAAGATGGTTCCGTCGCCACCAATACTAATCAAGATGTCAAAACTGGTGTCCAAATCGGTGTGTTTCGAAAATGTTTTGTATTCTTTCTGTACAATATCTTCTTTGTATAGGTTGGTCAAGAAGTTTTTCTCAATCACCATTTCTACTTGATTTGCTTCAAAAAACACAATAATGTCCCGAATAATAGGCCGCGTGTCGTTTTGATAATACTGTCCAAAAATTGCTACCTTCATAACTATTATATATTCAAATATTTATCTAAATAATCAGATCGTTCTTTTAGATTATTCCAATAATTATCTTCGTTGTGATCTGATAGTATTTCATATTCATAACGTCTAAAAGACTGAATGAGTTCGTTTACGCTTCCAATACCCATTTTTAATGTGGCTTGGATCGTTGCCGGATTTGCTTCCGATATAAATAATCCTAGTAATTTGGCATTGTTATTTTCAACAATTTGACTGATCTGACTGATGGAAAAATCGGTACTGTTTTTTTGCAAGACGATGCTCGTTCCTTGTTCCTTTATATAAGGCGTTTGGTAAAAAAACTGAAGAATGTCTTCCAATTCGTAATAGCCCATATATCGATTGTCTTCATTTAAGATGGGAACCACATTGGAATTATTTTTAGCAAAAATCTCCAGTACATTGAACCAGGTCATCTTTTCCCGAACATAAAAAGGCGCTAACGTGTATTTGATATCGGTAATTGATGTTGATGCGTCAATAATTTCGACTTCTTCAGAGGCAATATTTCCAATAAAAACGCCTTCTTCCAACACGGGAAAATGTGAAAAAGGGGTTTCCATAAAAAAATCTTGGACCACCTCAATTTGTTCAGCACTTGAAAAGGCCTTGTAATGATTGGTGATGCAGTCAGTGATTTCGATCATTATTCTAATGTGTCAATATTGGTGCAAAATAATCAAAATTTAGCATATAATACCTTATTTTACTTTGTATTTTTGCACCATCATTTTTATGAAATCTAAACTTTACTTCTACAATGACAAAATTAAGTGTAAATATTAACAAAATCGCTACGTTGCGAAATGCACGTGGAGGTAATGTTCCCAATTTATTACAGGTAGCCCATGATATTCAAAAATTTGGAGCGCACGGAATCACCATACATCCAAGACCCGACGAACGTCATGTGAGGTACCAAGATGCCCGTGATTTAAAGGCCATCATTACAACCGAATACAATATTGAAGGCAATCCTTTGCATAATTTCATTGATTTGGTGCTGGAATGTCAACCAACACAAGTAACTTTAGTGCCAGACGCCATTGGCGCAATTACTTCTTCAGCCGGTTGGGATACACTTAAAAATCAAAGTTATTTGTCCGAAGTGATCCAAGAATTTAAAAGAAACAACATCCGAACTTCTATTTTTGTGGATCCCATCAAAGAGATGATTGAAGGGGCTCAAAAAACCGGAACCGACCGCATCGAATTGTATACAGAAGCATTTGCTCATGAGTTTCAAAATGGAAATCCAAACGGAATCCAACCCTATATTGAAGCTGCTACATTAGCTCATGAATTGGGTATGGGAATCAATGCAGGACACGATTTAAGTTTGGATAACATTCAATTTTTTAATCAGAACATACCCCATCTCGCCGAAGTTTCTATCGGACATGCGCTGATCTCAGAAGCATTGTATCTTGGGTTGGATAATGTAGTCAATATGTATTTGCAAAAATTAAAATAAATGGACCGTCACGTCTTACATAGTTTAGTTTTTCCATCAGAAGGAACCAAAAACCTACTCATTATTCATGGATTTATGGGTATGTCTGATAATTGGAAAACCTTAGGTATCCACTACCAAGAAATTGGTTTCAATGTGCACATTATTGACCTTAGAAACCATGGGAAAAGCTTTCATTCTGATGATTTTTCGTATGAAGCTATGGCGCAAGATGTTGTGCATTATTGCGCGGTAAATCACATCCAGACCACGAATGTTATCGGACATTCTATGGGTGGGAAAGTGGCAATGTTAGTAGCTACCTTGCATCCTGATTTGATTCAAAAATGTGTAATTGCCGATATCGGACCGAAATATTATGCGCCTCATCATCAAGAAATTTTAGCAGGTTTAAATGCAGTTGATTTTTCTACACAACCTTCAAGGTCTGAAGTCGAAGAAACCATGTTTCCCTTTATCCCCGATTTTGGAACCCGACAATTTTTATTGAAAAATTTATTTTGGGTCACCCCAGGTCAGCTGGCTTTTCGATTCAACTTACCTGTTTTTAATGCTAGAATTGAAGAAATTGGCAAGGCTTTGCCCAATGATCATGTGTTTGAGCACCCCACTTTGTTCATTAGAGGTGGGAACTCGAATTATATCTTAGATGCCGATTTTGATTTGATTCGCGCACATTTTCCAAAAGCTGTTTTTGAGACCATTCCCAATGTAGGGCATTGGCTTCACGCCGAAAACCCCAAAACATTTTTTGAACTAACCACCCAATTTTTGAACTAAAAAATAGAACATATGAAACTAGTAGTTAGAATTTTAATTACCGCACTTATCGTAATGATATTGTCTTTTTTTATGAAAAAGAGTATCGTTGTAGATGAATTTACATCGGCAATCTATGTAGCCATTGTTTTAGGGTTACTCAATGTATTTGTAAAGCCTATTTTTGTCTTCTTTACGCTTCCGGTCACCTTTTTTACCCTCGGACTCTTTTTGTTGGTAATTAATGGGGTTTTGGTCATGATTTGTGACCAATTGGTAGATGGCTTTCACGTCTATTCGTTTTGGTCGGCACTTTGGTTTAGTGTATTGCTTTCGGTGACTCAATCGGTTGCGTACAAACTAGTCGAAAAAAAGCAATAAATCAACACGAGAAAAACTTGGTTGGGTGGCAAAAAAGTAGTAGTTTTGCCACCCAATTTTATTATGTAAATTATCATCATCATGGATATTAAAAGAGTTGCTATAGACGCAGTAAATGAAGTTATTGTGATGACCGTTCCTCATATGGATTATAAAGGTCAAGTTGCTAAAAGAATTAACGAAAAAATGCCTCTTGCAACAGTAAAAGGTTTTCGTAAAGGTCAAGTTCCAAAAGACTTGGTAGAAAAACAATACGGAAAAGCAATCAAAATTGAAGAAGTTACGAAAGTAGTTGACTTAGCTTTGAAACGTTTCGTAGAATCTGAAAGATTAAATCTTTTAGGCACGCCTTTAGCAAAATTGAATGAAAATTTCGATTGGAATGCTGAAGAATTAACATTTGAATATGAAATTGGATTGGTGCCAGATTTCGAAATCAATTTGGACGCAAAAAACAACATCATCAAATACCAAGTGGTGGCCGATGATAAAATGTTGAACGACCAAGTAGCACGTATTCAAAAGCAATTCGGAAAAATCATTTCTCAGCAAGAAGTTGCTAAAGGGAATGATGTAGCGGGTACTTTTGTGAATGAGGCTGAAGGAATCAACAACCGAACTACATTTGAACTTGAAGAGTTAAAAGATGCTAAAACAGCTAAAAGCTTCATCGGAAAAAAAGTAGGAGATGTTGTTACTCTTAAAACCAAAGGATTGTTTCACGACGATCATAAATTGATGGATTACTTAAATGTTCCTCACGATAACGTTCATGGTTTAGACGTTGAAGTAACGTTCACAATCGATGAAGTTATTGCACGTGAACCAGCAGAATTGAACCAAGAATTGTTCGATAAACTTTTCGGTCCAGGTAATGTAACGTCTGTAGAAGAATTGAAACAAAAAATCAAAGAAGACGCAGAAAAACAATTTGAACAACAAGCAGATCAAAAACTAATGGCCGATGTTCAAGATTTCTTGATTGAAAACACAAAATTCGATTTGCCAAAAGAATTTTTAATCAAATGGCTTCAAACCGTGGGTGAGAAAAAATTAAATCCAGAAGAAGCAGCTGTTGAATACGACCGCTCAGAAAAAGGATTGCGTTTCCAATTGATCGAAGGAAAAGCATTAGCACAAAGCAATATCCAAATTACTTTTGAAGACCTTAAATCATTTACTTCAAATGCAATTCGTCAACAAATGGCGCAATTTGGAAATGCAAACCCAACCGATCAAGAAGTAGAAGGAATTGTAGCACGCGTACTTTCAAATCAAGAAGAAGTGAAACGTTTATCAGACCAAGTGGTTGCTGAAAAAATGTTGCAACTTTTCAAAGAAAAAGCAAATCCTACAACCAAAGAAGTTACCTACGAAAAATTTGTGGCAGCAATGTACAACGAATAAATTTTGAAATAAATTTTTTAGTATATTTGAGCGTCAGAATTAGTAATTTTGACGCTCAATTTTTTTAGAAGCTTATCCAGCTATTCGTTACAATCTTTTTTGAAAAAAATGTTTTTCAAAAAAGGATTTCCACTTCTATCTGGGCTAAAAAGGTACAAGTAAAAGTAACAAGAGCCTCGTAATTAGGCTACCATAAAAGCTCTAAAACGTTGAAACTCTGAAACTATAAAAAACAAAAAAATGAACTACGGTAAAAACACAAGAGCTTCGCTCGAAATGTCAAAAGAATTTAAAAAATACGCTACCAAACACCAAGGTGTAAACGCAATGTATTATGACAAAATAGTAAGTGCCATGAACCCAATTGGCATGACCCCATATATCATCGAAGAACGTCAATTGAACATTTCTCAATTGGATGTGTTTTCGAGATTGATGATGGATCGAATCATCTTCCTTGGAACGGGTATTGATGATCAAATCGCCAACATTGTTCAAGCACAATTGTTGTTCCTAGAAAGTGTAGATGCTTCCAAAGACATTCAAATTTATTTGAATTCACCAGGAGGAAGTGTATATGCAGGATTAGGGATTTATGATACCATGCAATACATCAAACCAGACGTAGCTACTATTTGTACAGGTATGGCCGCATCTATGGGTGCTGTATTACTTTGTGCTGGAGCGCCAGGAAAGCGTTCAGCTTTGCCACATTCAAGAGTAATGATTCACCAACCTTCTGGAGGCGCTCAAGGAGTAGCAACCGATATGGAAATCAATCTTAGAGAAATGTTGAAATTGAAAGATGAATTGTACAAAATCATTTCGACGCATTCGGGACAAACATTCGAAAGAGTATTTAAAGATTCAGAACGCGACTATTGGATGATTGCCGACGAAGCCAAAGAATACGGAATGATTGATGAAGTACTAAGAAGATAATTAATTCATCGTTTAAAGTGTATAAATCACTTGAACCTGAAACCACAAAAATGGCAAAAGAAAAATTTGAATGTTCCTTCTGCGGAAGAAAAAAAGCAGAAACTAATTTATTAATCGCAGGAATTGACGCGCACATCTGTGATAATTGTATTGAACAAGCGCACGGAATCGTTCTCGAAGAAATGAAGTCAAATGCGTTGACAAAATCGTCTTCTGATCTTGTTTTGCGCAAGCCCAAAGATATTCGAGCTTTTTTGGATGAATATGTGATCGGACAAGATCAAACCAAGAAAGTGATGTCAGTTGCTGTGTACAATCATTACAAACGATTGATGCAACTACAAACCAACGATGATGTCGAAATTGAAAAAAGCAACATCATTATGGTGGGGCAAACCGGTACCGGAAAAACCTTGGTAGCCAAAACGATTGCTAGAATGCTCGATGTTCCATTAGCGATAGTTGATGCTACAGTGCTTACCGAGGCTGGTTATGTTGGAGAAGATGTAGAAAGTATTTTGACTCGCTTGTTACAAGCGGCCGATTATGATGTTGAAAAAGCAGAAAGAGGTATTGTTTTTATTGACGAAATTGATAAAATTGCCCGCAAAAGCGATAACCCATCCATCACACGTGATGTTTCTGGAGAAGGAGTACAACAAGCGTTACTGAAATTATTAGAAGGAACCGTTGTCAACGTACCACCCAAAGGCGGACGTAAACATCCAGATCAGAAATTTGTAGAAGTCAATACACAAAATATTTTATTTATTGCAGGAGGTGCTTTTGATGGAATCGAGCGAATCATTTCAAAGCGTTTGAATCGAACAGCTGTTGGTTACAGCACGTCAAAAAATACAGATAATATTGATAAAGATAATTTGTTGCAATACGTCATCCCGAAAGACATCAAAGATTTCGGATTGATTCCAGAAATTATAGGTCGTTTGCCTGTGCTTACCCACATGGATCCGTTAGATAAAGCAACGTTACGTTCAATTTTAACCGAGCCTAAAAATGCCTTAATCAAGCAATACACCAAGTTATTTAAAATGGATGAGGTAGCATTTACAATAGAAGACGATGCCCTTGATTTCATCGTTGATAAAGCTTTAGAATACAAACTAGGGGCTAGAGGACTTCGATCGTTGTGTGAGGCAATCCTAACAGATGCAATGTACGATTTACCAAGTTCAGACGAAACCCAATTGCATATCGACAGAGCTTATACAGAAGAAGCGCTTAATAAAAATTTACTAAAGCGCTTAGAAATGGCTTCTTAAATACAGGAACAATATAAAAAAGGCTCAAAATTATTTTTGAGCCTTTTTTATTTCGTATTCTAAAAATTAGAAATAAAAAACACTGTTATTTTAACTACATTTGACTTCAAATAAATCAAAATGGATACAAGAGATTCTGGATTACAAATTCTTAGAGGGAGCGCATTAGGAGAACAAAAAGGAGCTACTTCTACAGAAGAACTTTTTCAAAACAACACGCTTCGTCCCATTTTGAAACTTCAAAATGAATTGATTATTTCAATGTTCAAATCGTATATCGCGCAACATAAAAATTCTTTTTATGATTTGGGTCCATCAAAGAAAAGTGATTTTATTGATGCCGCTTTGCAACGTGATATTGCTTTAAAAAATGTACTGAAAGGATTGGTTATCGGCATGTTTACCCAACAAGAATATTCGGATTATGTTGCAAATGCTTCTGTGCTCAACAAACGAATGATGGGCTTGATCACCGAACGATTGAAAAGCCAATTGCAGTTGTTGGAAAAATAAAGTTTGATATTATTAGTATCAACCTCAAAAAAAGAAGTATTATCCTTTTATTTAAACAATAGATTCCCGATTTTTGTCGCGTAATCCAAAGTATAAAAATGACAATAGAAGATAGAGAAATTATTTTGTTGAAAGTTTCAGGACAAGATAAGCCAGGAGTAACTGCCGGTTTAACTTCCGTTTTAGCAACGTATGATGCCTTAATATTAGATATTGGTCAGGCCGATATTCACGACACACTCTCTTTAGGTATATTATTTCAAATCAAGAACGGTTCCACTTCTGGGCCTGTACTTAAGGATTTGTTGTTTAAAGGATACGAACTTGGGATTAAAGTAAAATTCATTCCAATTTCGATTCCGGATTATGAAAATTGGGTAAAAGCACAACGCAAACAGCGATATATCATCAATATTTTGGGTGAAGTGTTGACAGCTTCTCAATTGGCTGCGGTTACCAAAATCATGTCAGACCAACACCTTAATATTGATTCCATCATTCGACTAACGGGACGTACTTCTATTATTGAAACAGAAGAAAATCCGCGTTCTTGCGTACAACTTTCTGTAACCGGAACGGCTGTAGATCGATCTTCTATGACGGCTAGTTTTATGGAAATATCAAGAGCCTTAAACGTTGATATTTCTTTTCAAGAAGACAATATGTATCGACGAAACAGACGATTGGTTTGTTTTGATATGGATTCTACCTTGATTCAAACAGAGGTAATCGATGAGTTAGCTGAACTGGCTGGAGTAGGAGCGCAAGTTCGTGCCATTACCGAATCGGCTATGAATGGAGAAATTGATTTTAAAGAAAGTTTCAAAAAACGAATGGCTCTTTTGGAAGGATTGAGCGAAGAAGTACTTCATGATGTGGCGGTTAATTTACCCATAACCAAAGGCGCACACCGATTGATGAAGGCCTTAAAGTATTATGGGTACAAAACAGCTATTTTATCGGGTGGATTTACTTATTTTGGAAATTACCTTCAAAAGGAATTAGGAATCGATTATGTTCATGCCAATCAATTGGAAATCAAAGACGGAAAATTAACGGGAAACTATATCGGTGATATTGTAGACGGACAAAAGAAAGCCGAATATTTGCAAGCTATTGCAGACAAAGAAGGTATTCATATCAATCAAACCATCGCAGTGGGTGATGGCGCCAACGATTTGCCGATGTTAAATTTAGCGGGATTGGGAATTGCATTTCATGCTAAACCAACCGTAAAAGAAAATGCAGCTACATCTATTTCAAGTCTTGGACTTGATGGTGTATTATATCTTTTGGGCTATCACGACCGTCATATCGATATGATGGAGGAGTAAATCGGTAATTAACACAACCCTTTTACGGGAACAGTCACTTCACATCTACCTGGCCCGCATCCATGTCGTTTGGGTCCACAAGATGAAACTGATACGACCAAGAGTACTAAGAAAAGAATCGGTATTTTTTTCATGATGACTGAATGCGTTACATTTCTTTTAATTCTTCCAAATAATCTCTTTGATTAGACAGCCTCGGAATTTTATGTTGCCCTCCTAATTTGTCTTTCTTTTTTAGCCAGTCATAAAACAAATTTTCGCGCGCTATGTTAATGGTCAATTCATTCAACGTCATGTTGTTGTAGCGCTTGGCTTCGTAGTCTGAATTTACAGCTTGTAAATTTTGATCTAATCTTTTTTGAAAAACGGCTAAATCTTCTGGACGTTTTTGGAATTCTATCATCCATTCATGTGCTCCTTTTTCTTTGTCTTTCATAAAAATGGGAGCTACCGTATACTCTTTTACTTCGCATTGCAATTCGGTACACGTTTTTGCAATTGCAGCATCGGTATTCTCGACCATTAATTCTTCTCCAAATACATTGATGTGGTGCTTGGTGCGTCCGGTTACTCGAATTCTGTAGGGACTTAAAGAGGTAAAACGAACGGTATCACCAATCAAGTACCGCCAAAGTCCCGAATTGGTCGTAATGACTACTGCGTAATTTTTAAACAATTCTACTTCAGATAAAGGTATGGCCTTTTGATGGCTAGTTCCAAAGGTGTCCATCGGAATAAATTCATAAAAAATGCCATAATCCAACATCAATAATAAATCATTCGAATAATTTAAATCTTGAATCGCAAAGAACCCTTCGGAAGCATTGTAAATTTCGTAGTATTTAAATTGGTCGCTAGGTAATAACTTTTTATACTGTTCTTTATAAGGTTCAAAACTTACCCCGCCGTGAAAATACACTTCCAGGTTGGGCCAAAGCTCTAATAAATTTTCTTTTCCTGATTCGGCCAACATCCGATTCATCAAAACCAATAACCAAGAAGGAACGCCTGCAAAACTGGTTACATTCTCTGTTTTTGTCTCAGAAATAATAGCTGCAAGTTTGCTCTCCCATTCACTCATTAAGGATACTTTATTGCTGGGAGTACTACTGAATTCGGCCCACATGGGCATGTTTTCAATCAAAATGGCAGATAAATCTCCAAAATACGTTTTGTTGTCCTCGTAGATTTGAGAACTTCCTCCCAACCGTAAACTTTTTCCAACAAATAATTGTGAATCTTCGTTGTTGTTCAAATACAAACAAAGTAAATCTTTGCTGCCTTTGTAATGACAATCTTCAAGAGCTGCATTACTTACAGGGATAAATTTACTTTTAGCATTGGTAGTGCCGCTAGATTTGGCAAACCATTTAATAGGTTCGTTCCAAAACACATTTTGCTCGCCCTGACGGGTTCGTTCAATCAATGGTTCTAATTCTTCATACGTTGAAATCGGAATTCGATCGGCAAAAGTGCTGTAGTTTTTTATCGATTCAAAATCATACGTTTCGCCCAACACCGTTTTTTCGGCTTGACGTATCAAACCTAACAACAGTTCGTTTTGAACTTCATTCGGGTATTTTAAAAACAATTCAATTTGATGAATGCGTTGTTTTAATACCCAAGATGCTATAGAATTGATAATTGGTAAAGGCATTTGAAAATTATGATTTATGAAATAGGAATGATAACTTTACCAAAAATAACAAATTTTGTTGAATTCTATAATATTATCCTAACAGAATGATGTATCAAGGCGTATTGACCAAAATGCAAACCGAATACGGTACGCCCATTCAGTATTATTTGGTTTTTGAAAATAGTTTTTTAAACTTGAATCAATTATTAGGAAAACCAATGGAAATTGAATTACAAGGCTACCAATGTTTGAATTGCGGAAAATCAATTTGTGTTCCGATTTCAGCTGCACAATTATCAGGTTGTACACCTTTACCGATTGATTTATTTAATTTTTATTTGGAGAATCTATCGAATCGCATTGTTATCAACTGGCAAACCTTGAGCGAACATAACAATGCTTATTTTGAACTACAAAAGTCAATAGATGCGAAAGCTTTTGAAACGATTGGTACCGTTGAGGCTGCCGGTAATAGTACAGATTTATTGAC
>ERZ650308.609-NODE-609-length-19443-cov-3.700124_pt1 | contig 19443 bp, 29 predicted proteins | sample MGYA00376244_ERZ650308 | MGnify/ENA primary metagenome ERZ650308 (study PRJEB26733, sample SAMN07839295) | wastewater metagenome | biome: small river; feature: stream; material: water | place: USA: North Carolina | collected 2016-04-26 ... | reverse complement strand
GTCTGAATTTACTAGGCTCACGTCCGAAAAAGCCTGGCGCGCCGAGCTTTTCGGGCTCAGAGCGGGCGCCCGAGCTGCTTTTCGACCTGCTTGCGCTCCCACTCGGCGTTGGCGGCGCGGAGAGAATTGCACTCATCCCGATACCGCTTGGTGGTGGTGTCTTTGTGATCTAGTTCCTGCTTGAGATCACACACCCAATTCAGAGCTTCGGCCCCGTACTGACGCTCGATGTTCTGGATGGTGTCGTGAACGATGCCGTCGCATACGTCGTTCGGGGTATCGACGGTGATTTTGACTGCTCGCAGACGTTCGTTGTCGGCGCGGAGTTGGGCGAGTTCGGAGGCCGCTTCCTCAAACAGCGACTTGCGCATTCGATCTTCTGGATAAACCGTTTGGTGCAGCGATGCGGCCTGATTGAGGCGCTGAACGAGTTCCATCTACTTACCCTCCCTCGCGTCGAGGACGGCCCCGATTGCGGCGTTGATCGCGTCGAGCATGGTGGGGCCTTCCACCACGGTCTGGAACTCGGTGCTGCCGATCTCGTCGTACTTATCCACCTTCACCCTGAAACGAACGTCGTGCAGGTGGTGGAAATCGTCCGCGTCCCACCTATCCGCCTTTTGTCGGTCGCACGTCTCAGTGAAATATCCCACATTGTGCAGCCACATCAGCCCGTGCCAGCCGAGGATGGCGGTGGCGTGGGCCATGTTCCAATAAAAGTTGGAGAATGTATCAGTGGTGCTGGTCACTGACGGAGGCACAGTCATTCCAGACGGCATCCCCGGCCCGCCCTCGTCGCGGAAGCGGTTGGTACTGGCCCAGAGTTGGTATGGGGTGGGGATGGTCATTTGCGGTGCTTCCTCGCTTCGACTTCGGCCTCATGGACGGTTAGATATAGGTTGTCGCCCAACGCTCTCAACAACTTCGCCTGCTCATCTCTTCCGGTGGTGAAGTGATCCGATGTGATTCGCATGACGTAGGCTGCGGCTTCTTTCAAGCCATCAACTCGACCGGCTCTCTTGCCCTGAATCCAGTATTCGCCAGCTTTCAGATTCTCTGGTGAGTCGTCCATTTACAGCCCCTTCTCCTTCCGCCACGCGGCGACGCACAAGCGCCATGCGGTGGTGGGTAGACCATCCTTGTTTTCAGACACGGAAATCTCGCGCTGCCCGTTGCCACTTTCCCACGCTTTCGCCTTCGTAGTGTCATCGGGCGACAGGCATTTGAGGAACACACTCCACCCATTCGGCATCGCGGCGAGCGCGGCGTCGGTGGAACGATCAGGTAGTGGGTGTATGCACCACGTTCTACTGCCCGGCGATCCGCTGTTCGTCGGCCTCCACCATTCGTCGTGCCCAATCCTCTCGATGGGGTCAACTCTGTTCCACCCCAGCACCTTCTCCGCGATCTCGTCGCGGCACTGGTCGATGGTCATGGTGTTGTGGTTGGTCATGCTTTGCTCCAATTCATCCACGTCAGCCTGCCCGTTCGTTCCTTGTTGTCGATCGCGCTGCGGAACCTGAAAGCGTGTCCCCAATCGCATCGCCAGTGACGGCGCGCGAGCCCGTTCTGCTGCGGCGGATCTTGCCGGATGCACCGTCCGGGCTTGCCGCAGGTGGGGCACGGGTCGGTCACTTGCCCCTCCGAATCTCGCGGATGATGGCCTTGATCTTGATGTAGCCACACATCGCGGACACCACTGCTCCGCCAAGGAAGCCGCCCACGAACGCGAGTAACGAGTTGAAAGTTGCGTCGGTCATTCGCCAATCTCCACAATCTCAAACGGCCTTCCACACTCCGCGTCCACCACCACGGCCACACCGTAGTAGTCCAGTTCTTCCAGTCGTCCCGCCCGCTCGATCATCCTCCGCGCGGTCTCGCTGAGCACCAGCACCATGTTCCTCAGCCGGACGTTCCGGTTGAGCGCCAGTTCGTAGTCGGTCGTGATGCACCGCATGAGGGCGCGGACCCATGCGGATTCGGTGGGGGCTTGGCTCATCAATCCTCCGTGAGCCTTCCGCTCTTGTAAGCCTCGATGAACTTGCGGGCCGACGCGGCCCACTTCTCAACGTCCTCGATGACCGCGATCAACCTTGGGCTGTCCAGCGGCATGTCCCGCGTTCCGAACATGGAGCAGAGCGGGAATCCGACCTCACCCATCACGTCCGCCAGCGTGAGTTTCTTCCTCCGCGTGCTGGGTTTCTTGGGGGGAGTCACGCGGGCACCGCCTTCCCAAACCCCTCAGCTTGGAGCGCCGCACGAACGAGTAGCTGGGTAGAGCGTTGCAGTTGTCCGCGCGGTGCCCTCTCTCGCTCGTCTCGTACTTCGATGTTCCCAGTTCGCAGCGTCAATGAAACATCGTCCCTGGAATCAAACTCGATCTCGTGGTAGCCGTTTGCCAAGAGCACGTTCAACGCTCTCCCAGCGACAACATCGTCGCCGTTATCGCTCATCGGAAGCCCACACCGTGCTAAAGCGTCGATTGCTGACTGTGCTTTCACGCCGCGACCCTCCCCGCCAACAGCTTCCGCTCGATCTCGGCGTAAATCTCCGGGTTCTCCGCGTGCTTCTTGATCGCCCGTTTGTGCTGCAACCTCACCGTCGTGTGCGTCGGCCTGCCCATCGCCCGCGCGATCTCGGGGTAGCTCATCACCGTGTACTTGCGGCAGAGGAATACCGCCGCCTCGCGTGCGGCGATCACCCGCGGGTGCCTGCCAGTTCCGCACAACCACATGTCGTGGATTTCGTACTCCGCGATCACCACCGCGAGAATGTCGGCGGCGATGATGGGGAGGTAGTTCGGGGTGGTCATGCGGTTTCCCCAAATAGAACCTCGTCCTTCACCGCGTCACGCTTGGCGATCGCACGGTCAAGGTTCTTGATCGCCGTCGCGTGATACTCGTCCTTCAACTCGCAGCCGTAGAACCGCCGGCCGTGCAAGAGAGAAACGTAACCCTCGCTGCCGATTCCCGTGAACGGTGAGAACACGATCTCGTCGGGGCTCGAAAACAACCTGACGATCCGGTCAATCACGCCCAACTGCAACGGGCAAATGTGCTTCACGTCGTCTTCGGATCGCCCCTCTTTGACGTTCAGGGTGTCCGTCTCGCGGATGTCCGACCAGCAACACTCGGCCCAATCGATCCAGTTGTTGCGGCTTACCTGGTCCTTCGAGTCGATCGCTACCGCGTTCTCGCCCGGTGCCCGGAACTTGATGAGGTAGTCGCCAAGCGTGCCCCGCGTCTTGGCCCGATCCGATTCGAGCCCGGAGAATTGCAACTCGCGCGACTTCGTTCTGATCGCCTGCGCCTGCGGATTCTTCCGAACGATCCAGTCGTATTCGTACACCAGCCCCGCCCGCTCGCCAATGCGGATGTTCAGGCCGCGGAAGTCGAACAACCCGACCTCGCCCGACCGCTTCATGCGTGGGATCTGCATGACGTGAACGACAACCACCCGGCCCGGCTTCATCACGCGGGCAAGCTGCTGGTAGAAGAAAGAAAGATGCAGCTTGGCCTCGTGCTTCAAGTTCTCGCTGTTGCCGATGTCTGATGGTGACGATGTGTAGCTGTACAGCGCCGGGAACGGTGGCGAGAAAACGCTCATGTCAATGCTCGCCCGCGGCATCGTCGCCATGTGCGTGATGCAGTCGCCGTGGTGGACGTGGTATTCACCCTTGAATGGAATGGTCACGGAAAATCCTCTCTTGTTCTTCGGTGTCCGCTTGAACACGCTTAGCCTTTGACAGCACCGTCTCGATCATCGGCGCTTCCAGTTCTGTGAATGGGATGTGGACGTTCAGGGGCCGCGTGGAGCCGACCCGGTTGGACCGCTTGACGGCCTGGTAGAACTCCTCGTAGGAATCCTGGATCCCGCTGAACACCTGCCGCGTGCAGATTTGCAGGTTAAGCCCGAACCCCATGATCTTCGGCTTGCTGATGATGGTGCGAATCTCACCGGCCTTGAAAGCGTCGATGATCCGTACCCGTTCCTCAATGGGCGTGTCGCCCGATATGTTCCCACTCCCCGGCAACGCATCGTGGATCGCGTCCTGCTCGGCGTTGTACTTGCACCAGACGATCGTGGACTCGTCCGGCCACGACGCGATCAGGTCGGCGATGTACTTGGTTTTGAGCGTGTCGATCTTCTCGCCGTTGTGGAACCCTTTACCGATGCGGGCGATCCGGCCACGGCTCCCGATCCCGCCCGCCGCGGCCAGGAACAGCGAACCCTCGGACGACTGGAATGCGTCACGCTGCTGCGCCGTCAATCCAACCTCGTGTGTGTGGACGTGAATCGGCGGGATAGTCCCCGTGTTGTCCTTCCACCCGTAGGTAGCCGGGTTGGTCAGGAAGATGCACCAGTGCGAGAGAGCCAGGTAGAATGCCCCGAGAGCGTGCTTCTTCAATTCCCAACGCCCGGAAGTCTGCCCGCGATTGACAAAGAACCGAGCGAGAAAGCTGTTCACGGTCGGGTATGCGTCCATGAAAACGGCGTGATTGGCGTACTCGATGCGATCGTTGGGCGCGGGTGTCCCGGTCATGCACAGCTTGTACTCGACGCCCTTCCCCATCTCGATTAGCCGCGTACCCCACGCCCCGTAGTGGTGCTTGAGCATCGACGATTCGTCCAAGATGATCGCGTCCAGCTTGGCCGACGGAAGTTCGTCGGTGATCGCCTCGTAGTTGGTGATGCCGATACCCGACCCGCTCTTGATCCAATCGGCAAGCCCGGCGGCGCGGACCTGCTCAATCTTGACCTTGCTCCCATAGAACGTCTTCGCCTCTTTGATGGTCTGCTCGACCACCATCAACGGGGACACGATCAGCACGCGACCGGCGGGGTACAGGTCGTGAACGTGCTTGGCGAACTCCAAGAGGATGAGGGTCTTTCCCAGCCCGCAATCGGCGAACACCGAGAACTTCTTCTTCTTGATCGCCAGTCCCGCGATGTCTCGCTGGTAGTCGAAAGCCTTTTTGTGAGGCTTGTAGACCGCCGTTGCTGGTGATGCTGCGCCAAGCCCCAGCATCGCCGCGTACTCGTCCGGGAACTCGACGGTACTGCCGGTGACGTTGTACTTAGGCATCTGTTTGACGCGCAGGAATGTCTCGTAGTCGTTGATCGACGTTGGGCTCAGTGTCAGTCTCATGCCACCTTCTCCGCCTTGGTCGTCCGCGTCTCGAAGAACCCGGCGAGCGACGGCTCGCGCTGCATCGCCAATCTCGCCAGCCTGCTCGTGAAATGGTCGTTGAGCCCATACCCGCCCTCGTTCGCACGAACCCGCTTCTTCCAGCGCAGGACGTGCATCAGCGAGTCCGCCGAATGCCGCTCGAATCCCCGCGACTTCGCTTCCAACGCGAGCGCGATGAAATCGGTGACGACGTGCGGGTTGTCGGTGGACCACTTGTGAAAGCGTTCGTCGATGTTGTCCATAATCCCCCGCCGCGACTTCCGCCGCGACGGGGTTCCTTGGGGAGGGGTGATTCGACCGTGGATGCCGGTGTGCGCTCCGGCGGGGCTCTCACGGCTTACCCGAAATCCCCGGCGTGGCGGCTTAGTTCCCCGCCGGAAAGTCTTCTATCCCCCGCGTTTCAACGGGGCAGTCCTGACGGACCCAGCAGCATTTCCCCGCTGCGAGCGCGCGGCTGCTGGCCTAGTGCTCCGACCGTGTTAGACGCGCGGAGGCCAGTTCCAACACCCCGGCTTGGGCGGGTCGCTGTACTTCACGCGGTTGAAGAAAATCCCCTGCGGATTCAGCACGCATACACCGATCTCTTCGTCCGAAACGACTTCCGTGACGATCGCCGCGCGGGGCACGCTCGCAAACTCACCGCCGGGCGTTCCGTACGCCTGATAATGAACGATCCGACCAACGCTCGGTTTCTGCTCTGCCATAACACTCACTTTCTGCGGCTGTGCCGCGGTTGAACCGAAATCCCCGGCGTGGCGGCTTAGTTCCCCGCCGGGGCACACCATCCCACTACTTGCGCCTCGTGGGTTGCGGCTTGTTCGTCGGACCGGGGTCGGGGAGGAGAGAAGCGATCTCGTTCGCTTCCTCGTCGGTCGTCAACTGCTCGCGCCGTTCGGCGATCTTCGCCGCCGCGTCTTGCACCGTGCCGGAGCCCGCCGCGGCAGGTTGGTTGCTGGAATCAGTTCCCGTGGTCACAGCCTCGGCGGGATCGGCTACCACGGAAGATTCCCGATGTGGGGTGTTCTGGTTGGTGAGTTTGCTGAGAACCGATTCGGCCTTTGTCTCGCCCTCGGGTCGCTCGATCTGCTCGGGCATTTCTAGCCCGCCCAAGTCCATCTCGGCCCGGTCAACGTCGGCGATCGCCGCTTCGGTGTCGGGTTCGAGCGGGAGGTATTTGCACAGGCGGCGCAGGGCGGTCTTCTTTGCCATCTCCGCGTAGTCGCTCACCCAAGGGCCTGCGCCGGACGCACGCGAGCGCCGACGGATCGCGTCAATCTCGCTCTTGGTCATAATGGCGAGCTGGTGTGAACCGTCCTTGAACTTCGCCATCGCCCAAGCGTGCGTTATCTTCTCGTTGCTGCGGTCGGTCGCCCGTGGCCGGTGGCGGAACGTCGGTTCCAAGCCATGCTCGAACTCGAACTCGTCTCCCTCGAACACCACTTCGGACGCGATCGTCGTAATTCCGCCCGCCCGCCGCGCGAGAGTCATCATCCCGCGATACCCGAGCATGAACTGACATTCGACCTTGCCCGTGCTGTTGTTCTTGTAGGGGATGAGGTAGACGCTTCCGAGCGTCCCGGGCATGAGCTTCAATTCGGCGCACTTGCCCATCGCGTCGAGGATCGAGAACGGGGTGCATTCCAAGAGCTTCGGCGTCCGGCTTGCGGCCAGGGCGAACATCTTGATAAGCCGCTCGGCGCTCATGGCTGCGCCCGCGACCTTCTGTAGCTCTTCCAGCTTCGCCCCGCTGAGCAAGGCCCGGACGGTCAACGGCTGGGTAGGCTTGTTCGGCGAGCTGATGATGTCGCCGTTGTCTCCGATGGGAACGATGGATTGAGCCTGTGACACTAGTTGATCTCCTTGGTGGTGAGCTTGCGGTATGACGTTGTGCGTGTGAATTCGGCGACGATCGCCGGGTGTGCTGCTTTGAGCGCCGACGCATCGAGTTTCCGCTGTGACACTTCCTTGAACTGAGCCAGCATCGCCGACCCCTGACCGACCTCGGCGTCTCCCATCGCGGTCAGGAGCTTCGTGCGGGCCTCTTCCTCGATCTTCTCGGCTTGCAACCGAAGATCCCGCGCACCCGCAAACGCAACGATCAGACGGTCCTCGATCGGAGCAACCTTCCCCGTCACGCGGGGCACGCGGGAAACCATCTCGGGCGACGGGAGCGAGTCGGCCGGCGGGATGTCCTTCTCGACGTTCCGCTGCCAGAAATCGCACACGCGATCCTCGATGAGCCGTGCAAGCTCGGCGTTGAACGGCACGCGGAAGAGGCTGACGCTGAACCCGAACCGACCGAGCATCCGCGCGACGTGCGCAACGCGGGCGTCCGAACAGAGCATCTGGGCGTGAACCTGGATCATCACCGCCTCAGGAACCTCGTCGGTGCCGGGTTCGCCCCACCCGTCAGTGATCCACGTCGATTTCAATTCGCAGATCGGGAAGCCCCGCGCGGCCTTGTCAATCTGACGATCAAGGTTTGCGAACATCACGCCGTTCTCGGCCTTGTACGTCCCGGTCGGCTTCACCAGCTTGCACCCGAGCCGCTTCTCGGCCAGCGCCGCCGTGGTTGGCTCGATCGCGTTCCCGATCTCCATCGCCTCGGTCTGCTCGGATTCCTCGCGGACAACCTTCCCGGTCTTTTCGAGCCAAACGTCGTAGGCCGACGCGAACGGGCTGAGACCGAGAATCGCCGCGCACTCTGACGCGCCGACGCCCTCCGCTCTCGCCTCACGCTGCTTCTCAGTGATCGCCATTGGCGGGCTCCTTCTTGTCGTCCGCGTCGGTCGGCCACTTCCCGTCGTGGTTCTCAGCCCACCACGCGGCGAGCTTTCGGATGTACTCGCACCCTGCGTAGATCTCTGCTCGGTGTTCGCGCTCTTGTTGGGTCGGGCCATCCATCAAGTCGGCGTCGGCTTGAGCCATCGACGCGACACTGAGCATGTTGCACAGGGCACGTCTCGTCAGTGCTGGTTTGCGTGTCTTCGACATGCTTCCTCCTAACGCCGGGGGCGGGATTTGAACCCGCGACCTTCATGGCCGTCCGCTCGCCCTAGGGCGGTTTCTGGCGGCTGCTCTACCACTGAGCTACCCCGGCAATGCTGCGTGCTCACTGCATCCACTGACAGCAATTCGGCGTAGTGCAGCGCCCGTGCATGTGGCCGTTGTAACCCGATACGCTGTAGTGAAGATCGCCCGTCTTGCACACGGGACAGGTCAAGAAACCAGTGCCGCCATTTCCCTTCTTGAATCCCTGCTTCTTGGCATCCTCGCTCGCCGCGCCAATCCCAATTTTCAGTCGCTCCCAATGGGCGTCGTGTTCCGCAACTTCCTTCGCAACCTCCTCGTCAGTTGGGAATCGACGCTTCTCGCACGGAACGGCCGAGCCCTCGCGGAAGCACGGGATTCCCGCGAATCCCTTTACCTCTTGGCTCTTGACCGTCGCGTAGACCACGCCAACGGCGCATGAGGCTCTGTCGCTGCCCATGCCAGTAAAGTGAGTACACCGACCGCCGATCTGTTCTGCGAGCGTCTTGAAAGCCACGGAGAAACTCCTTGTGTGAAATCCCGGCGCGACCATCACAGCCGCGCCGAGCGTTGTTAGACCTTGTGGGTGCCTTCGACACCACGGCGAACTCGCTGTTCGGTGCGGAACTTCAACGCCCCAAGTGCGGCTCGCAGATGATCGAGAGCGATCTGGTTTTCGACTGTCGCGTATTTGCCGGACTGGAAACCTTCAAGGCGGTCGATCAGCACGGCGATCAACGCTTCGTGCGTGACGCCATTGGTACCGTTCTCGGGAATAGGGCCGTTCTGGAACAAAATGCAGCAAGCGGAAACAGCAGGAACATCGCCCCTGTATGTTTCGAGGCGCATGCTCGGGTTCTTCTCGGCGTTGAAGCCAACGATGTCGTAGCGGTGTGATGCGCCACCCGCTCCCGGTTCATCAACAACACCGATTTCAAGCTTCTCGTTGCACCCATTGACTTTGTGACCTTCGAGTCTGCGAAACATTGGAGTCTCCGTGAAAGTGTGGAATCCGAAACAATCACCGGCGGGCTCGGGGCGGGGCTTGGCTGCTTCGATGAGGGCCGGGATGTGGAGGCTCATTTGTGACCCCCGAACGCGAAGTACGCGATCATGCCGAGAACAACGATCGCGGCGAGGGCGGTAAAGAACACGGCGGCGGTGCCGTTCACGTCCAACCCATTCCGCCCCTGCCCGCCCTTGACGAGCGGGGTGTCGTGCCCGAGCGTGTCGAGGCGGTTGCCCGCGACGTTGGGGTAGCTGTCGCTGCGGTTGCCAGCGAAGGTGTGATCCGTTGCCCATTTCCGAGACGAATGCAGCACCCCAAACACGAAGCACTCGCATTCCTTCACACTCGGCTCTCTACCAAGAGCGCCGCGAAGAACGCCCTTCGCGTGTTCCTTGTCGCGATGGAACCACTCCGGTTCGGTGATGGCCTTTTCGTTGAACCCCGCCGCATCGCAAGCCGCTGTGTCGATGGTGGGGGCCTTCACCGCCTCGATGTCGGCGGCGATCCGGTCCAACACCATGTTTTCTCGCTCGACATGGCCCGTTGTCAGTGGCATGTTCATCGTTTGGACTCCTTAGTTAGACCCCGACCGCGACCACGCCCCCGACCGCGACCGCGACACCGACACCGACCCCGAACACGAACACGACCACGACCCCGACCGCGACCATCCCTCAAATGCAACGGCTGCGTTCATTACTTCACTCCGATGGGCAGCTTGTGGGTCCACTCCACGGCGTCGATCATTCCTCCGAGGTTCACGGCAACCTCTTTGGCGGGAGGGAACGGCTCAATCTCGTTGAAAGTTCCCTTCTCCATTGCCTCGGAGAACCTGCCGTCGTCGGCGATCCAAGAACACTCGGTAAGGATCACCATGTCACCCTCGGTACGGACCAACCGCCCGACATGGTGGTGCGTCACGGTGCGGATGAAGTAGCTGCGCCCCGGCTTCCAGAACGTACAAGGCGCACCACATCCCGAGTCACGGCCCTGCGACAAGAACAATTCACGCAATTCCGACAATGAAACTTCCGGCATTCGTCGTCCCTTTCAATGGAGGTCAAAGCCCCGCGCGTCGTTCCCACCACGCGGGGCAAGAGGAGGAGCTAACCGCGGCTGATCTTCTGAATCCGCATCCGCTCACGGCGGGCGATGATCTCGGCCCGACGCTTGGGGCTCAGCTTGCGGAACAAATCTACGCCGATCTCGATCAGGTCGGTCGTGTGCAGGCGGTACTTGTCTCGCTCGCTGGCGATCAAGTTCAACACCTTTGGGTGAACGGTGATTGACGTACGTTCCTTGTCCATAACGGGAGTATCGGATATGCACACACCCGTGTCAACAATCTTTTTTCGATTTTGTCAAAAACCACAGCGCGGAATCGCCGTAAGACGTTCGTAGTCAAATGCTTGCGTCGTTTTAGAAAAATCGCAGTCCCCAAAGGTGGGGCGTCCATACTACCGCTTGCGCGACTTTCGCGGTAATCGATCGTACATCCCTGCGACTTTGCGCTCGATACGCTGTAGGTGCAACGACACCCCGGACTCGCTCCGCCCGATACGCTGGGCAATCTGGCCCCGCGTCATTTCGCCCCCGCCAATCGCTCCTCCAGCTCCCTGATCCGCCGATGGGCCTCGGCCAGCGGGTCGAGCGTGCCCGTGACGGTCGCCACCGACTGCCGGGACGCCCGGACGTAGTGTTCCGCCGCAACCTGGGGCGAGTGCCCGAGCCACTGGCACACCGTGATGACCGGGTGCCGGTCCATCCATTCGGTTTCGAGGTTCTTCCTCAGCGAGTGAAAGGGCTTGGCGTACTTTGGCAGACCGGCCCGCGCGATGATGACCAGCGAATCGCGGTGCAAACTGAACTCAGAGACGGGGCAAACCCGCTCGGTTCCGTCCGTCCGGTTGGCGCGAAGGATTTCCCACAGCTCGGGCTCGATCGGAACGACGCGGTGGGCGCGGGCCTTGGTCGTGACGCGCCGCCGGCCATGCTCGTCCTCGCGCGGGAGAACCCGGATCGTCTTTCGATCCACGTCGATGTCGGTCCAGACCGCGAGCAGGGCCTCGCCGCGGCGGAGCCCGGCCAATCGGCACAGCGCGAAAAGGCAGCGCCACGCCGGGCCTGGGCACGCGGCCAGCAGCTTCGCCAAGTCGCCACGGCTGATCTCCTGCCAGTCCCGGACGACCTTTGCGGGGGTGCCCCGGAGTGACGCGAATGGGTTGGCCTTGATGAGATGCAGTTCAAGCGCGTACTCGAAGATCGCTTTCGCGTCCCTGACGTGACGGCAGACCGCCTCATCGCTGATCGTCCGCGCCGTCTCACCCTCGCGCACCTTGCGGCGCAGGTCCGGCGTACGGGCCAGCCACGCCCGCCATTCGACGGCCTGGACCGGCGTGATGCTGTCAATCCGAACGTCCCCGATCCCGGCTTGGAGCTTGCCGAACGTCTGGGCGATCAGCACCCGCGTTGACGCGCCGATGTCGGTCTTGTGGGCCTGGTAGTAGTCCTCCCACTGGCGCAGCGTCGGGCAGGTCTGGATGTCGCGCCGGCCCGGTTGGTCCTCAAACTCGCGTTCGATCGCCCGGCACGCTTGCTCGGCCTCGCGATTGTTCATCTGGTCCTTGCGCCCGATCGTTCTCGATCGCCGCACGCCCTGAGAATCGACCCAGCGCGCGAGCCAGTAGTCACCGTTGGAATTGGGGCGAATGCGGATCACCGCTTGATCCTCCGCACTTCGAGCCCGAGCGCGGAGTACAGCCGCTCGATGTTCACAAACCGACGCCCGATCTTGCGACCGAGGATGTCGCTGACTTTGGATTGCGCAACGCCCGAGAGCTTGACCAGCTCAGCCTGGGTCATGCGCTTCCCGGCCTTCTCGCGTCGTGCCAACTCGTCGATGATGGGTTGAATCAGGTCGGTGCGCGGCGGTACACTCATGGCGTTCAGTCCTTTCGCGCCCCGGAGCCTTGCTGGGTTCCGGGGCAATTTGTGAGAAATCCCGCGCGGCGCGGTTAGGCGCTGCGCGGGGGAGGGTTAGGCGGTGGCTTTGGCGATGGCGGCGCGGAGGACGCAGTACACCGCTCGCTCTCTCGGCTTCATTGCGTCGGTGGGGCGTTCTTCGGGGCACCCGTTCAAGAGTTCATCCCTCGCTGTCGTGCATGCCGCCAGCAAGTCAGCATTGATCGCCCGAACCCGTTCAAGTTCTCTGATGGTCGCGTTGTGGTCCTCACGCAGTGCGCGGCTGCGCTTCTTCCAGATGATCTGATCGGGCCAAAGCCAAGTTGTGTGCTTTTGATTCTCCGTCGTCACAGCCATCTTCAACCCCTTTCAATAACTGCCCCAATCTCTCAAACACGACACAAGCCCGGCCCTTACCCGGTGGGGTGAGGGTGGGAGATGGATCAGAGTGCAATCTTTGGCATCGGTTGCGCATCTTCGATCGCAAGCCGATCAAGGTCGGGAGTGTGCATTCCGTAGGTAACAGCATCGTACTTGCGACCCCGAGCGGCTTGAAGCCTCTCAATCTTGGCGTTCAAGTTGTCCATCGTCGTCGATTCGAGATTGGATAACTGGCGTCTCCCGTCGCGCGAGAACCAAGCCACAGTTGCACGGAACACCGGACCCCGATACGTTTCGATCTCCGCCGCAGTCATTTGGTAAAAGTCTTTCATGCTCAATCCCCTTTCAATAAGTGTTCGGACAATCCCCCTTCGCCCGGTTAGGGGAGGAGGGGAGGAGGAGTCAGGATTGGACAACTTCCCAGCCAGTAGGCTGAGGCCACGTCGGGGTGGACGTGCAACTCTTCACCCTACACCCCCGATCAGCGAGCCCGATTCAACCGCGTTGAACATCGCCCGCATGTTGTTCTTGCAATTCTGCGCGAGGCGCGTGTACCGCTCGATCGGCACACCATCCAATCCCTCGGCCTGCGCGACCTGGAAGCAGCGTTCCCCGAATGCCTTGGCGAGCCCCTGATTCGTCAGACTCAGAACATCGCAGCGCGAGAGCAAGGGGTGCGCGTCGATGTTGTCCTCGAAAAGCGCTTCCTCCCCGTCCTTGGTCGTGGTGAAGATGATGACAACGTGCGCCGGTAGGCGCTCCAGCAAGCCGAGGAGGAGTTCGGTTGCGGCCTTGCTGAGCCCGTGAGATTCGTTGATTATCCAAGCCCGCCCACCCTGACGCTCCATCCCGCGATACTGCATCATGTCCGAGATTCGTTCCAGCTCGGAGACAGTGACTTGGCGGGCGCAATCGTACTCGGTCGTGTCGCTCGGGCCGGCCACGGTGCCCGCGATGATGCGCGCCAGCGTGGTTTTGCCGGTGCCCGATGCCCCGGAGATCCAGACGGCCCGCCCGCCGTATCCACCGCGATCGATCATCCGTTGAATCGTCGCAACGGCCTTGGGTTGGCCGACTACCTCAGCGAGCGACTTGGGGCGGTATTTCTCGAAAAGCCTCATGTTCAATCCTTTCGTGTTCGCGTTGCTGCGCGTCCGGGTTGCTGGCCGGAAACCGCCCAACCGGGTTTCCCCGATCGGGCAGGGTGTTAGAACATATTCAGCGCGACATCCTGCGCCGCAACCGACAACTCATAGGCCGGACCGCCCGCCAGATTCGCATAGGCCCGTGCCTCAGAATCGGCCCGCTCGCCGCGGACCTTGGAATGGTGCTGAGCCCACCGTGTCACGCCATTGAGCGCACCCCACGCGGTTTCCGTCTCATACTGCGCGACGATGTTCTCAAACTCCCGATGGGTCTTGACGACCTTTGCCCGCTTGTCCATGAGTTTGCGCAGCTCCTCTCCCGCGGTGCCAGGTGCGATCGTGGGAACCGGGAGAACGTGGGCGTAGAAGGTCTGACGCTCAGAGAACGACACGGGCCGAGCCATGAGGCGGGAAAAGTCAGATTGGAACCGCTCGAAGCTCGGCCTCAGCGCGTCGATGATCCCGCGAATCTGGCGAACCCGTGAACCGCCCGATTCGGTGTGACGGATGCTCACACAGGCAACCTGATTGCCCCGATCGGCCTTGCCCGTGGCGAATGCGTGGTACTGATTGCGGCACCAGGGCCGAAACACCGAGCCCGCGATCCGAAGCGCACCCTTTCCCACGTTGCTCGCTTGGAGATTGATCGAATAGAGGTTGATCGAACGACCATCGGGCTCAGCAATCTCGCCGGGCAGGATCACCCGAGCGAGAACGTCCTTCCCACCGTCCAGTACCGAAACCTTTGCAATCTTTCCGCCGGTTTCCTGCGCGAGCGCCTCAACCAACGGGCACAGCTCGGACCCCGGTTGGATGTTCTCGAATCGGTTCCCCACCGTCCCGAGAGGCGCGCCGGTATCGGTGCGGATCACCGCGTGACTATCCGGGATGATCTGCCCATCCCGAGTCTGCGCGGGCTCGGTCGTCAACTCGAACCGAAGCGGATCAAGGCCCACGGGTTGAACATCGTCAAAGCAAGCCCATGTACCACGCGAACGCATCGAACGCACGTAGTCCCCGTCAAGGTCGATGGTCCGAGAGAGCGGGGCAGACAACCGGGCAGGACGATTCAGGAGTTCAGCGATCATGTTCCAATCCTTTCGCAAGGGGTGATGTTCTCGGCGTTACTGCGCCGGTCGGACGAACACCCGACACCATAAAGATAACGATATCGGTATGGAAGTCAACCCCAATCTACAAAGATTCTCAAAATTATTGACGATCGGCAACCGCTCCAGACCCTTTGACTCACCCCCGGTCTATGTCAACCAGTATGAACACCAGCGCAAGCGATGAGACACACCGTGGCGCGAGCGCAGCAAACAGAGGAACCTTCGCGGGTGGTGAGCCACCAAAGCGGAGAGAGCAACGCCAACCGGGACGACCACCAGGCTGAGGCGGATGAGAGGGTGATGAAAACGATGAGGGGCATCGGGCCGCTTAGTGTCTCATCAGTGATATAGCGCGCCTTCACACCAGTTTGCACCCGGTCTACACCCGCTTTCGCCCTGGTTCACACTCAACCATGAGGCAATGGCACGGATCATGGCACGGATTGAACGTAAGCCATTGCCAGCAAAGGACGTGCTTCTAGCTTGGATAGCTGAATGGCGGTTGGTCGTCGCTCCCCCCGGTCGTCGATGGGGGGCCGAGGGGGGGAACGCGGGGATTTCGTCAACCGTCAACCGACCCCCTCTAATTTTCCCCCCAAAATCCTGAGGTGCTTCATGAACGACGCTGAGCGTGTCCGTCGGCTTCTGGCGGTGACTGGATTGGGCCTGGGGCTGTTTGTGGGGTCGAAGCGGGATCTGGGTCGGTTTGCGCGTCCGTCGCTTCCTAGGCCGTCTGGGTGGCGGCGGGAGAAGCGGAAGCGGAGGTCGAGGTGATTACGGGTGATGGGGGATGATCTCGCCTGTCATCTGTCGGCATCTTGGGCATTGGAGGGGGAGTTCTTCGGAGCCGATGGCGATCTTGATGGCGCGGAGTTCTTGGAACGGTCCGATGGCGGCCTGCCATGTGATCTGGCAGGCTTGGCAGGCACAGGACGCGGCGATCCATCTGGGGGGTCCGTGGAGTCGGACGTGTCGTGGGATGCGTCTGGTGAGCTTCACGGGGCTGTGGTGGGGTGTTAGTTCTGGTACTTCGGGTCGTACCGCTCGATGAGCCAGGAGGGTTTGCGGGGCTGTTGGCGGGTCTTCTGGTACTGGCGGAGGATCTGGTCGTCGCGGGAGAGGCGTTGGAGGGCGAGTTTGGCGGCGTTTTCTGGGCTGGTGCGTGATTCTGCGGTCCACTGGGCCAGTGCGCCGGAGAGGGCGTCGATGCGGTCGTTGTGGACCAGGCATTCGCGCTCGTGGGTGAGACGGGCGAGCTGGTGTTGGAGCTGGTAGACGGGTGAGGAGTCTTGGTCGAGGGTGATCGAGCGGGGGTCGATGATGAGGCGGTGGGTGGAGAGGAGGGGTTCGATGACCCGGATGATGCGGGATTCCTTCTGGCCGGTGTTGTGGACGGGTTCGAGCGTGGCTTTCCAGCCTTCGGGGAAGAGCGGGTCTTGGCCGGGTTTGAGGAAATGGCGGTGGAGGGCGATGTTGAGGGCGGGTCCGAAGGCATCGAAGATGTCGATGTTGGTTTCGTACTGGATGTAGGTTGTGTTGGTCCGGCGGAAGAAGAGGGCGATCTGGTCGAGGGCGTCGTTGCTGTTGCCGCCGGGGAAGCCGGTGCAGCCCTTGATCCAGAAGAGGCCCGCGAGCATCCCGACGCTGGCGACGCCCGTTTCGTCCGCGCCCTTGCCGGCGGGATCGACGAACCCGCGGGTGCCCTGGTAGGGGGCGATCTCGGGCCCGACGTGGGCCGGGCGGTGGAGCCGTCCGCCGTCGAGGGTGACGACCGGGATGTCGAGGGCGGTGGAGCCGTTGTGGTCGTTCTGGCCGTAGAGGACGTGGACGGGTGCGCGGAAGGGATCGACGTTGAGGACCATGAAGTCGCCGAGTCGGAGGGGGTAGAGAGAGCTGTCGGTGTCGCGGCAGAGGAGCTTGAAGTTGCGGTCGAAGTAGAGCTTGCCGAGGCCCTGATGCTTGATGACGGTTTCCATGCTGACGCGGGGCGGGCATGGCATCCCGATCAGGCCGGGGTCTTTGGCGAGCTTTTCGGCCAGCGTGGGGGCGAGGCTGATGATGAACTTGCGGTCGTCGCTCGACGGGTAGACCAAGGGCCATGAGCGGATGTCGAAGCCGGCGTTGCGCAGGCGCTTGTACACGCTGTCGGTCTCGTGCTCGATGTAGCCGACGAAGATCATGTCGCGCTGGTTGGACGGGTGGTCGAGCGGGATTTCCTCGTTGACCTTGAAGAGCTGGGCGTTGAGGCCGATCGCGGCGTTGAACAGGCGGTCGCGGGCATCGACCGTCATGCTGTTGGTCGCGTCCTCGATGTCGTCGCCGATGATCGTGTTGGCACGGTTGCCGGCGGTCTGGCTGCCGATGCCGACGCCGCGGATGGATGGCTGCTTGGAGGCCGACGCGCCGTTGACCATGAACTCGATGGCCGTGTCCTTCTGGTCCTTGCGGGGTTTGAGGTGTTGGAGGAAGGGGCAGATCCCGAGGGCGTCGCGGACGTAGCCGGTGATGCGGCCGGCGAACCCCGCGGACTTGGAGAAGATCGAGATTTTCCAGTCGGGGTCGCGGTAGAGCCGCCAGCACGAATAGGCGGTGGTGATGAAGTGGGTCTTGCCCGACGAGCGGTAGGCCAGGACGCCACGTCGCTCGGGTCCGTTCTGGACGAACTCTGCGATGTCCTCCTCGAACCATCCGATCCTGCCGTACTTGTCGAGGTCCATCGCGCCCCAGAACTCGCGCAGGAAAAACGGGAACTCGGCGGCGAGTTTCAGGATGTAGTCGTTGTTCATGCGAAGGCGCGGTCGTTGCTGGCCCGGTCGTCGTCTTGGGCGATCGGCGGGAGTTTGCCCGAGCCGGTGAGCTTGAAGTTGGACTCGCGGGCAGCTTCGAGAACCTTGCCGATGGGCGAGCCCTGCGTGGCTTGGGCGCTGATCCCGTTGGCGGCAAGGAACTTGATGATGTTCTCCGTCCCCTTGTCGGTCAGCTCGCCCGATTCAAGCTGCTCGGCCATGCGGTCGCACAGGCGGTCGAACAGGCGGTGGAGCTTGTCCTTTTTGTCGGGCGGGTTGGTGTTGTCGCTCATGGTCGGTTCTCCTTGCTGGTGTGATTACCGACGACCGCGCCGGAGCGTGCGCGAGCGGGACGAAACTCCGCTCTCGTTCCGACTGTCGGCGGTGAAGATCGAAAGGATGTTCGCCATCCGATCGAGCTGGACCTTGTTTGTGTTCGTGGCAAGCCAGATCCGGCGTCGGACGCCCATGTCTTTCCCGGCCTGCATGATCGCCAGAATCTCGGCCTCTCCGACCGTGTATGTTCCCCCGCCCGGGTAGTGCGTGTTGGTGAACGACTCGGTGTGGCCGGGGATGCTCAGCCAGTGGCCGACCTCGCGCGTTGAGAACGTCGATGCGGCGGCAATCTGGGCGATCGAACGCGCGACGTACAGGTTGCCCATGTCAACCTGGATGTTCCCAGTGATCGGCACGCCATACCGCGCGAACTGCGCGACGTACGTGCTGTCGGTGTCCACAAACGAACCGGCTTGGAGCGGGTAGCACACCAGCCATTGCACGTCGTGGCGGATGATCCCGGTCAGGCAGTTGTAGATGTACGCCTTGTCTTCGGGCTGTGGCCGCGACTGACTCGAACAGCAGAGGCCGTAGACGCCGACTGGCGTTCCGGGGAAGGCCGATCGGATGACCTGACGCACGGCCTGATCGTGAGCCCAATCCATGTTGCGCTGACGCAGCGCCGCCATGAAGGAGAGCATGTCGTAGTTGTTGGGGTTGTTGTACATCACCTGATTGGCCTGGTAGGTGAAGGTGTTCCCCGCAAGGTTCTTGCGCCCGGAGATCGCCGCGGCAAAGGTCTGAACGCCGTCCACCGTGTCGTTGGCGTCGCTGGCTCTCCCGTCGGCAAGCCCGCCGGCAACAAACCCGTCCGAGGTCGTCAGACATGCGTAGTTGACGTTGATCGGATCTTCAAAGTCGCTGGGGTACTCGGCAAATCCAAGGGTGGTGTTTGCCTGGTACGACGCCAAGATCGCCGTCACGTCGGATTTCAGGGCCGCGATCCCGTTCTTGACGTACGGCACGTTGAAGCCGCTGATGGCGGTCGGTGCGGTGACGATCTTGTCTGCCGAGTTCAGGCACAGGACCGAGGTGTTGGGGTACGGCGTAAAACCGTCCTGAGTCTGCCCGAGGTTCTGAAAATAGATCGCGGGCGAGATTGGCTTGCCCGCCGCGCTGTGCGGGCCGTTCAGACGGGCCTCGTAATACTTCCGCCAGTTCGCCATCTGCTGGCCCGACCCGGCGTTGTTGAGCGACGCGGGGACCGAGTAGCCGGGCGGGTTGTAGCTGGCGTTATTGCAGAGGTTGACCTGCGAAACGATGTACGGCTGGGTCAGCGGGTGGTAGTGGATCGGGTGGTCGAACCACGAGCTCGGTGTCACGTCCCCGCCAAAGGCGTTGAACGTCGCCAAGTACATGCAGTCGGGCACGCTCATCGCCCGTAGCCCTCGGCGATCCATGCGTTCGCGGCCTGCGCGGTGAACCGCCGATCCCACGCGGCGCGGGTGTTGAGACGCGCGGCGGTCAGAAACGCCTCGGTCGTCGGGTCGAG
>ERZ650308.608-NODE-608-length-19466-cov-10.793262_pt1 | contig 19466 bp, 6 predicted proteins | sample MGYA00376244_ERZ650308 | MGnify/ENA primary metagenome ERZ650308 (study PRJEB26733, sample SAMN07839295) | wastewater metagenome | biome: small river; feature: stream; material: water | place: USA: North Carolina | collected 2016-04-26 ... | reverse complement strand
TGCGGGTTGCTGCTCTCGTAGATGTAGTCACCCATGAACAACACAAAGTCGAGTTTTTCTTTGGCAATCTCTGCATGCGCAATGTATTGGCCTTGCTCGTAGTGTTGGCACGATGACAACGCCACGCGTAGCTCGCGCACATCCGCATTCAGTGCAGGTGCGGTGCGTGTGTGGCCCACGGTGCTGTGTGCATTGCCTTGGGTGAAGCGGTACCAGTAGTCTGTGCTGGGTTGCAAGTTTTGCAAATGCACGTGCACGCTGTGCGCGCGTGCTTCGTTGGTCACCACCTCGGTTTTTTGCACGCGGCGTTTAAGTGCGGCATCGGCAAACACTTCCACATTCACGCGCAGCGCATCTGCGCCTGCAGCGCGGTCTTCCTCGCTGAACAACAAACGCGTCCACAACACCATTGAATCTGCACGTGGTCGACCACTGGCTACCCCCAAGGCAAATGGGTTGGTGTGCCAAACGCGAGGTTTGTCCGCAGGTGCAGCAACGGCGCTCAGCCAAGGTGCAAGCGCCATAGCAATGGCGCTGCGTTGCAGGTGTTGGTTGAATTCGCGTCGTTGCATGTATCGGCTCTGTGAGTGAGCCGACATGTTAAAGCGTTTAACGTTCGCGCAAGGCTTGTGATACGTTTTGCAAAGGACGGAACAGGTATTCAAGCACCGTTTTTTGGCCTGTACGAATTTCAACCGTGGCAGTCATACCTGGTGTTGCTTCGATTTTTTTACCTTTACGCATCAGGTTCGTGTCTTTGATCCGAACCAATATTCGGTAATAGCCCTCTTCCATATCTGCAGGATTTGCACCAGGTTTGCGCTGCTGTCGATCATCCTTCAAAGTATCAGGGCTCAAGTGTTCTAGCTCTCCATCCAAGCCGCCGTATTTATTGAAGTCATACGAACTCAACTTAACCACGGCTTTTTGACCTACCTTTAAGAAAGCCACCTCAGAAGGTTTGACATAAGCCTCAACCAACATTTCATCTTCTGTTGGCACGATTTCCAAAATGGGTTGACCTGCTTGAATCACACCGCCCAATGTAGTGACTTGCACATTCTTCACCACACCCTTCATCGGCGATTTGATGGTGGTGTGTAGAAATGCATCCTCACGCGCAGAAGCGTTTTCTTTGGTTTGCGATAACTCGGAAGAAACGCGGGTCAATTCATTGTTCGCATCGGTGATGTAGCGGTTCTTACGCTCAGCGCGTTGCCCCATCAAATCAGCCTGCTGACGCTTCAAGCGAAGCAACTCGACCTCTGACATCACGCCACCCTTGACCAACGGCGCGGTGAGTGTGATTTCACGCGTGATAGCAGCCAGCGAGGCATCTGTCGCCTCTAATGATTCCATCAATGCTTTTTTACGCGCTTTATATGCGTGTGTTTCTTGCTTAATGAGTTGAGGCTCATTTTTCAACTCTGGCGGGAAAGCCAATGGCGTGTCATTGGCTTCAGCGCGTAAACGTGCAGCCGTTGCAAGCAATGACACATATTTCTCGTTCGCCTCACGGTAGCCAGCCCCTGAACGTGCATCGTCCATTTGCAGCAGCACTTGGTCCTTCTCGACCACATCGCCCTCACGCACCAACATTTCGCGAAGGACGCCAGAGTCCAAACTTTGAATCACTTGCTCACGGCTTGATGGAATGACTTTTCCTTGTCCTCGTGTGATTTCATCCAAGCTGAAAAAACCAGCCCAAATCAAACCAAAGAACAAGGTGGCGGCTGTAGACCAAACCAGAATTCGACTCGCTTCACGCTCATCATCCTCAACGGTACGTACGCCAAAGCCTGCTGCTTTTTTATCGTCTTGCCATAGCTCACAAAGATTGGCCCAAAGAGATTTGGCTTTGGCCCAATAAGCCATTACGGTGTCTTTCATGCTGATGCTCCGCCTGTCTTCACGTCAATGCCGCGCGACAATTTTTCAATCATTTCCTGCTTGGGGCCGATCATGACGCATTGGCCAGCTTCAATCACTGCCACCACATCTGCCCACTCTAGCAATTGCGGGCGATGGGTAGACATCATCAATGTCCGCCCCTTGAGCCACTCTTTAAGCACGGCAATCACATGCGCTTCGGTGTTGCCATCCATGTTGGCAGTGGGCTCATCCATGTACACCAACTGCGGGTCACGCAGCATCATGCGCGCAATTGACAGCAGTTGACGTTGGCCACCAGACAAGCCACCACCGGCTTCCGTGATGGGCATATCCAAACCACGTGGGTGAGCCGCCACCATGTCATACAACTTCAATGACTTTAAAACTTCAATGATCTTGCTGTCGCTGATCCATGTTTCAGACAAGACCATGTTTTCGCGCAAAGTGCCCATAAACAGCTGGGGCTCTTGACCAACGTAACCCATGCAACTGCGCATTTCGGCTGGTTCAATTTGCTGCATCTCCACGCCGTCCAAGCGCACACTGCCACCGAGTGGCGTGTACAAACCCGCCATTAAACGCAACAAGGTACTTTTGCCGCTGCCAACACGCCCCAACAGTGCCACATGCTGACCAGGTTCAACATTGATCGACAAACGTTTGATCACGGGAATGGCATGTTCGCCCGGATATCCAAACTCTACGGCCTGAGCCTCTAGGCCACCTTTCACGTTTTCAGGAATCACATAGGTGCGACCAGCAATGCGATCACGTGGACGTTTCATCAAACCATCTAATGTTTCCAGTGATGACACGGCCTGTTGGTAACGGGAAGCCAACGACATCACACCGGCCAATGGGCCCAGTGCGCGGCCGGCCAAGATCACAGAGGCAATCAGCCCCCCTAATGTCAACTGATTGGCGTGAATCATGTACACCCCCGCGACCACCATCACCACAGTGACCAATTGCGTAACAGCAGTTGTGCAGCCCATGATCCAGTTGGTGACTGAGCGAATTTCTTTATACGAATCGGAACCTGCTTTGTTAGAGGCTTCCCAACGACGTTGCAAATAGCTCTCGGCGTTATGCGCCTTGAGCAACTCTAAATTCAGCACCGATTCGACCAACACACTTTGCTTGTCACCTGACTCTTTCATGTTGGCGCGCATGGCCTTCATGAGTGGCTTTTGAGCCCACAAGCCTTGAATGATGAGCACAGGCACGGCCAAGCCAGGGATCCAAGCAATCGGACCACTCACAATGGCAATTAAGGCCAAGTACATCAACACAAACGGCATGTCAGCCAACACCACCAAGGATGCCGATGAAAAGAAATCACGCAGCGATTCGAAGTCACGCATTGAGCTCGCGAACATACCCACTGACTGGGGACGATTCTCTAAACGAATCGACATAATTTCTCGCAACAAGGTAGCGTTGATCGCCAAATCAGCCTTCTTGCCGCCAAGGTCTACCAAGCGGGCTTTGAGCCAACGCATGATGAACTCCATGACGATGGCAACGGCTGTACCAATCGCTAACGTCCACAAAGAGGCATACGCTTGCGTTGGCACGACACGGTCGTACACGTTCATCGTAAAGAACACGCTCGCCAAAGTCAGAATGTTGGCCACAACCGTGGCAATCATTGACTCCACATAGAAGTGACGGAAGCGCCACAACGTACCCCAAAACCAGCTGAATGCGGCACCTTGCATCGGTGCCAATGTTTGGTCGCTACGCGTAGGTGGCAACTTGACAATCAAAATTTCTTCGCGAGCCAGTCCTTGCAACTGATCAAGTGACACCCGATCGTCTTGTGCGCCGGATTCAGCCCACCAGACCACCGCCGTATTGCCCTCAATCGCTCGTAACACGCAAGCACGGCCATCAACCAACGACACCAATACAGGCAGCACATAACTTGGAATTTCAGCCAGCTTTTTGCGCGTCCAACCGGCAAGCAGGCCGTGTTGGTGCGCCAAATCTGGATACGCCTCTAAAGGAATACGTCCCGCATCATCTAATGCAAAACCTTGACGCATCGCTGGCACATGGACTGGATTTCCCAGTTGTTTTGCGACCAATGCAAGACACACCAACAGTGCATCCGCGGAGCCATCCGCTTTTTCAGGAGTTCTCATGACTTAAAACCTTTTTGCCAAATCACCCATAGCGGCCAACATACGGGCGCGGGCAATTTGTTCGTCGTAAAACGCCGTCGTAGCAGAGCTTTGATAGCCAAATGCTTCGGCTTGAATATTCAATAAATCCAATAACTGTCTGCGTGCCAATCGGAACTGCAAACGATACCCCTCGACCACTTTGTCGCCCACGCGCGCTTGGCTTTCACCTTGCACGGCTCGACCTTGGGCGTTGATCCACTCTTGATAAGCCAAATTGGCTTTCTCACGCGCTAACAAGCGGGCTTCTTCCAAACTGTTTTGTGCAGCAGTCAGCTGACTGACCGCTGTGCGCACGCCTGCCGATGTCGCACCACCGCTATACAACGGCATATTCACTTGAACTTGCGTGAACGTGTCTTCTTTATAGGTTGTTGGAAATGTATTGAGCGCGTTGAGTTGTCGCGTCGACGTCAAATCCACAGTCGGCCAATACTGTCCACGCGCCATGCTCACCGCCGCCTCTGCCGCTTTTACTTGTGCTTTTTGTTGTGCGATGGCTGGCAACTCATCCGAAACGGCATCAGCCACTTGCTCTGGTGTTTGCGGCACTTGGCCCAAACGGCCTGCGGAATTAAGCGCCTCCTTCAAACCAACAGGTTTTGCAGGCAACGTACCTTGCCAAAAACGGCTGAGACGCTGACGCGCTTGGTGCAGTTCTGTCTGACGCTGCAACTTACTAAGCGCTGCGTTGTCCATACGAACTTGCGCTTGCTCTAAATCGATGCGACGGCCTGTATCGACATCCACAATTTTTTGTATGTCACTGAGCGTGATGCGATGTGACTCCAAGTTCTTAGATGCCAAATCAAACATATCCAATGCACGCGCCCAGTTGATATAGGCCTCTGCAGCCAGTAAGGCGACATCATCACGCGTGAGCGCTTCTTGATACTCGCTACTTTGCGTCAATGCCTCGGCACGCTCCGCATCTGCCTCAATACGACCACCTGACCACAGATTTAACCTAGCTGAAGGTGAGCGCATTTTGGAATGCAGCGACGCAGGCAGCTCTGAATTGGCATATTTGCTGCGCGTGTAGCCATAACTAATTTGCGGCATATGCGCCGCACGTGCGCGGTCAATGTCAGAACGCTGCGCGTCTGTCTTGGCTTTGGCCGCCAACATGCTGGGGTAAATCGTGAGCGCGTTTTGAACCACATCCGTGAACGATTGCGCTTGTGCCTGCACACCCAAGACAAGCCATGCAGCCGCAACGCATGTCAATTTGATTTGTTGGTTTTTGGTTTTCATATTTGCTAGTTTCTATCAATTTCTAATTCGAAATATTAAAACTTGTAAACCAATTGTACTCTTTACATTTCCATGCGTACCTACAAATCGTGAAAACGTTGAGTAGTGGTTAGGCCTTTAGCGTAAATGCTGAAGGCCAGCCCGTCTATACGCCAAGTGGCGTATAGACGGGTGCAGTTAGCTGACGAAGTTCGTGCTTAGGGCCTGTTGAACTAACAACTCATGCGTTGAGTCGATGACATACCTGTTGTATCCAGCAACAGTTGTGTCAGCGGCAATGCTTGTATGCACAAAATTGACCACATCACCTGCATTGCCATCTACAAATAATTTATGAACACCACCCACTGCATCGGCCTGCGTCAAACTGGCCAAGTTGAGCTTGACGGTATTGTTTCCCGTGCCAGTGATGTCTATCTTCTCAATACTGTCAGTACTCGATGTTGGCGCAGTGAAATCAAACGCTAGTTGACTGCCATGCAAAACAACTTTGTCTGTCATGCTGGTTGACGCTGCGGTGATCTGTAGATTTTCGACAGTTGAAGTGTGAAACTCTTGTTTGGTAGCCGCGCCCGTTGAACCAATTACAAAATCAAGCGTGTCTTTCCACGTTCCGTCTGATGACTTCAAGGCAAACAAATCATGACGCAACACATCTGTTACATCAACATTACCGTCATTATTTAACACGTACGAAACTGCATAGCCTTTGCTGGTGCTGGTGCTTGCGCTACCGGCTGGGTTTAACGTTAATAAGCCGAAACGCAAATCAAAGTTTGCCCCAATGGTTGCGATGCCATCAAATTTAGCCTGCCCCGCATCTACATCGGTTATCACAATATCGTCAGTGCCAGTATCAATACGAATTAGATTACTAGCAATTGAATATGTTGATCCGGCCTTAAATGAAACATTTGCTGAATCATTGACTCCCGTTACTTCAATCGACAAAGTGGTATCGCTTTCATTGCCGCCTGTATCTTTAACCTTATAAGAGAAAGTCTCGATCACCTTCTGACCTTCGATCAATGCTTTGGTCTTGTCGCTACTGTTGAGCACATAGTCATACGAACCGTCTGCTCTGATCGTGAGTGTGCCGTATTCAGCCTCTACAGTTCCCCCATTTGCCCCAGTTAATGGGTTAAAGCTTGTACTGCTATCGGTACCTTTTTTCACGCTGGTGATAAACACATCGTTACCTGAGTATTGATACTCGATGTCTTTTCCTGCACCACTACTTGTGCCGGCAATAACGTTACCCTCAATCTTGACTGTGTTGCCATTTGCAACTGCTGTCACATTGTTGGCGTCAGCAACGGCTGTCAAGTCGTTGAGTGAAGCGTCGTCTGCCAGACTTGTATCTGTGACATTCCCACCGGAGTCTTTAATTAATGCAGTGACGCTGAGATTTTTACCCTTAGCAGGCAAGGCGAAGTTGACCGTTGCAAAACCATTGGTCAAATCGGTTTGGGTAATTTCAACTTCCTTGCTCTCAACAGTTGGCACGCCTGAGATTGTCGTCACCGCTCTGAAGACAACTTTTTCACCAATGGCTACTTTTAATGGATCAAAGGTTGCCTTAATTGAGAAACTTGTCGCACCATTCAACTCGGGGCCGTTGACCCACTTATCTCCGCCAGGGATTGGACCACTGTCTGTCACAATTTCAACTATGGGTGCAATGCCGCCGTTTGGCACACCGGTATCAAGCACCGCCGCGTCTTGCGCATTTGGCGTAGGACTCTTATTTCCAGCCTCATCTTTGATGCTCGCAGTTACGACGATCGAGCCCCCCTCTGCGGGAGGTGTTAAGTCAGTGATGATGATTTTCTTTGCGGTCACTTGCGCTTGCGTCAAAGTAAACGTTCTGTCTGTGTTGCCTGTAGCAGTCACCGTAACTACATCACCGACAGCCACATCACCACTTAAACTAATCGTAGCTCTGATTTTGCTCGCATTGGTTGGGGCGACAAATTCCGCCTTGGTGATAGTTCCATTGTTGTTGTCATCTGAATCGATACTGACACCCAACCCGGATTTACTACTGTCAAGTGGATCAACAAATGCACTCGTATCCAACTTGGCCACATCACTCGCCGACACGTTGTTGAACGACGCCGTCACCGTGATCGTCGCACCCTCCGCCGGCTTGTCAAATGCGTTCAACAGCGTGAACTTCTTCGCATCAACCTCTGCTTGCGTCAATACATGCGGAATCGTTGAACCACCGCTCACCACGTTGATCGTGTTACCAGCCACCGCGCCTGCCGGCACATCAACCTCAACACTCACCTTCGTCGCAGTCCCAAGCTCATCCTTGTTGATATAACCATCGTTGTTGATGTCATTGATGATGCGCACTTTTAATGCAGCAACAACCGCAACTGCCCCACCCCCACCACCGCCTCCTCCAGCTGCCGCAGCAGCTGCCGCAGCACCGCCAGCCAACCATCCTCCTAAGCCTCCGCCAGCTGCAACCAATGGCAAGCCAGCCAACACGAAGTCTGTTGGCAAAGGACCACCACCCAATGATGCGATCACGGGTGTATTGCCATCTTTGAGTTGTGAGGGCATGCTGCTTGCAGCAGGATCTTGCGGGACATACTCATACAGTCCGCCGTTTTCTGCTTGCCCGATCAACATGGGCATGCCGTTGTCTTTGTCATCGTCTTTGTTGTCTGCATAGAAGTCTTCAATCACAACATCTGCGTTTTGACTTCCATCAAACATCACTGCAAGGTTCTTGCCCATGCGTTTCAGACGCACTTGGTCTGGGGCAAGACCTTTGCCTTTGATGTCATCTTGCAATTCAAAGCGCCAACCACGCTTTGCCACCATGCGTACAGGGTCACCTTTTGCCCCCGCACCTTGGGATACTGACACTGGTTTGATGTCAGTGCCTTTGCCGTCATTCACCAAAATTTTGTATGTTTTAGCCATGATGTTTCCTTCAGTTGTTTTCTTCAACGGGTTTAGTCACAGTCACTTCAATCACCACGCGACGGTTAGGCTTGTTGCAGGCAATGTTTTCTTTGGTGGGAGCTTTACCGCAAGTGGTCACGACAGGTTCTTTGTCGCCACGGCCATCTGTTGTCATGCTTGAACGAGGTATGCCGCCTTCTGCCAAATAGGTCTTGATTGATTCCGAACGATCTTTGGACAAAGCCAAGTTGCTTGCTGGATTGCCATACTTGTCAGCATGACCCACGATATGCAAACGCGCGCTGCCATCTGTGCCAAACTCTTTCTTGATATCCGCCACTAATGTGTCCAACATTTTTCGACCACGAGGCGAAATAGTGGAGATGTCCGACTTGCCAATTGGGAACAAAGCATCGGCCCCCAAAGTGATGGTCTTTGGCTTCTTCGGTTTCGGTGCTGGTTTGTCTGCGTCTTGGCATGCAACGGCTTTGGGCACGCGCGAGAGTGTGTGCAACTGTTCGCGTGTTTTCACCAACTCAGGCAGCGCCTTTTCGGGGCGCACAGACATCATCAGTGCATGGCCATTGGCCTCTTCAAACACTTGCACAAAGATGTCTTTGCCACCATCCAGCACTAAGGTATTTGCAATGTCGTACGAATCGCGCACGGTTTGACCGTTCTCAACCATTCGCGCAGACACCTCAACCTTAGAGGGTGGCAAGCAGACTTGTGAGTAAGCCCCACGCTGCAAGGAAGCTTGATACACACCATCGATATAGATACTTGCAGCGCCTGGAGTTTTATCTGTAGCCAGTCGATAAAAGACGATACGACTTTGCTGCTTCACCAATAAATTCGGCACCTTGAACTCTTTGCCCAAAGGTGCCGTGACGTCATGAACTTCTTGCGCTTGCGCTGCAAAGACAAAGCTCAAAAAGAAAACAAAGCTTAGAACTTTTCGATTGATGAAAACTTTCATGTCGGCCCCAGTGGTTTAAACGTTTAGTATTATAAAGCACAATTAAGCTTTAATAAACAACGATTTACGAGGCTTTTGTTATGTATTTATGAGGTAATTTAAGTAACTGTTAAGTATTTGCTCTTTTCGGAAGCAAACATGGCCGTCAGCGCTATTTAGACCCTTTGTTTTCGGGGGTTTGCAGACTGCGGCGTTGCATACAGACCACAGTCCTCAATGCTTGATGTTAAAAAAATGCCCGGCGAACCGGGCATTTAGGAAACACATCACATTCAAGCGAATTGAGTCTGATGCATAGCTTGATGTACCAACAAGTCATTCATACCGTCGTGGTTTAAGTCATAGGCATTGAATGTTTGACCATTCACCACTTGACTTTGAGCCACAACTGGCTGCGAGCCATTGACGACCAGCACAGCATCTGCTGCATCCCCAGAGATTTGTAAGGCGCCATAGATTGCGCTATGAGCCAACAAATCTTCCAAGCTGAGTTTGAGCGTTTGAGCTTTGTCATCGGTCATATCGGCCACTTGGTCTGCGACTTGCGTGAAGTCCAAGCTCAAGAGCTGACTTTCTTCAAACCACGCATCTGTCACAGCAGAGGTGCTACCGTCAGCTTTTGTGAATTGACCTGTACCAAACAAAATGTTGCCGTTTTGAGTGGTGTTCGAATAGGCGTGTGCCACATCGACGCTTTGAATGCCTGCTTCGATCAAACCACGAAGTTCACCTTCTTCAGCCACACCGTTGCTGTTGGCGTCAACCCAGACCTTGATTTCTGCAAACGCCACATCTTTGGCGTCAACTTTGCCATCACCATTGGTGTCGATGTCGCTCAAAGCTGCCCAACCGTCACCTGCTTTTTCGCCATTCTTCAACACGGTGTCCGAACCAAACAACTCTTTACCGTTGTTGATTTGGCCGTCATGGTTGATATCACGAACCAAAAGTGCGTCATGCTTATCGACCCAGCCCACAGACTGCTTGGTGCCATCAGCATCCATGTCAAACTGCACGCCATGTGCGGTATCAACTGTTTGCACGCCATCGCCGTTCAAGTCCAAAACAATTGGGCTGGAATAGCAGAAGGTGTAAGCAGTATCGGCCTTGATGCAGTTGAAGACGCCCCATCCCAAAATGCCGCGCCATGTCACTTCATAAACAACACCGCCACCGACAGAGGCTGTCACACCGCCATAGGTAATGTCGGCGTGGAATCGTGTGACGTTCGCGCCACCGCCCGAGAAGTTACCGAAGTTAGTTGAGCCGCCTGAGCCAGCAACGTTATTGCTCCAGCTGTTACCTCGGTCGTCATACAACCTGACGGTAGCGCCTTGTAGGTCGTTATTGCCCCACAAGCCGACGCCGACCCAACCTTGTGTGTCGCACCAGCCATGGCCATAACCTGTGACATACAAAGACATACCACGCGCAACATCTGCCACGTTTGGTCCCACACGGAATGAACCCGTGCTACCTGCGCCGCCATTGTTACCAGCTTGGTCTGTATAGGTATTTGCATTCACATACACATAGCTGCCACCGTTGTAGGAGTAGCCCGCAGTAAAGGTCGCGCTGTAGCTATTGCCAGATCCAGTAATGTTGCTCAAGCTACCGCCACTGACAGACACATCACCATTGGCAAAACCATAAACCGCTTCGCTGAATCGGAAGTTCACGGTGGTGGATTCGCCAAAACGCAAACCTGTGTTGCCGATAGAGACCGACACCGTAGGTGCAGACGTATCAACCGTCAAACCAGATGCGTACTTGCTAACTGTGGCGTTACCCGCTTTGTCAAAAGCCTGCACCTGAATGCTGTTTGCAGCATAAACACCGGCACCTACGCCAAATGAAGTACCCGATCCGGCTACCCATGACACCCCCCCATTGGTGGAGTACTGCCAGTTGTTTGTATCGCTTGAAAGCGACACGTTCACTGTGCCGTTGTTGGTCACGCCATCGGTATTGCTGATGCCAGCATCGCTAGCCAAAGCAAAGCCTGCGGCATTTGGTGCAACAGTATCGAGTGTGACCGTCTTGGTTGTAACAGCACTCACATTGTTCAATGAGTCTTTTTGGCGCACGCTGTAAGTGTGTTGACCTTCAGACATGTTGAACGCAGTTCCGGCACCGTTTACCCATGCGCCACCATCAACTTGATATTCCCAAGTGGCGGAAGTTTCAAGGCTAGACACATTCATAGCTGCACTATTCGTAATTGCATCAGTGCTAGAGCTACCTGTATCGACATAAGTCAATGTTGGCGCATCGTTGGTACCTGTAATGCTGACGGTCACAACCTTGGTTGTACCGTCAACAGCAGCTACAGTGATGCTGTCGGTATAGATTTGATTCAACAAGAATTCATCGTGTGCTGTGGTCATGACGTAAGTCCATACACCCGCAGCAGTAACACTGAATTTGCCATAACCATTGCTACCGGCAACTGCAGTTTGCGCCACAAATGCAGCGGTATTGTCTACATCAGTGATCGTCAACGTGCCACCCGTGGATTGAGCCACGTTGGTTTCAGTCAAATTGGCGGTGCTGACACCACCAATCACAGCCGCATCGTTAGTACCAACAATGGTGACGGTGATAACTTTGGTCAAACCTGTTGCACTGGTGACTGTGATGCTGTCGGAGTACTTTGTGCCTGCCACAAATTCGTTATGCGCGGTGCTCATGACATAGCTCCACACACCGGTTGTGCTGATCGTAAAGCTGCCATATGTCTTGGCCACGTTGGTTTGTGCCACAAACGTATTATTCACAGCAGAGTCAACGTCCATCACGGCAACAGTTCCACCCGCGGTTTGAACACCATCGGTCTCTGTCAAGCTAGCTGTCGATGTACCGCCGATATAGGCCGCATCATCTGAACCATTAATCGTGACAGTCACAAGCTTGGTTGTGCCGTCAACTGAAGTAACAGTCAAGCTATCGATATATGCCTTACCAGATGCAAATTCGTCATGCGCAGTCGTCATGGCATAAGTCCACGCACCTGCAGCTGTGACATTGAATATGCCATAACCGTTGCTACCGATCACGCCTGTTTGGGCAACAAAAGCAGCGGTACTGTCTACATCGGTAATGGTCAACGTGCCGCCCGTGGATTGAACAACATTGCTTTCCGTCAAGGTTGCAGTGCTTGTACCCGCAATGACAGCTGCGTCGTTGGTGCCCGTCATCGTGACAGTCAAAACTTGACTTGTACCGTCTGTGGTTTTCACCGTAAGCGTGTCAACATAGTTTGTGCCAGCAACAAATTCGTTGTGTGCGGTGTTCATGGCATAGGTCCACACACCTGCAGCGGTAATACTGAACTTACCGTATCCGCCTGTGCCAGTAATGCTTGTTTGTGCAACAAAGGTGGCGGCGCTATCCACATCGCTTGCGGTTAACGTGCCGCCTGCATTTTGAACCGCATTACTCTCAGTCAATGCAGCCGTGCTAGCACCTGTAATCAAGGCTGCGTCGTTGGTGCCAACAATGGTCACAGTGACCACTTTGGTCGTGCCGTCTACGGCAGCGACCGTGATGCTATCTGTGTAGCTGGTACCCGCCACAAACTCATTGTGTGCAGTGTCCATGACGTAAGTCCACACGCCTGCGGCTGTGACACTGAACTTGCCATAACCTTTGCTACCTGCAACATTGCTTTGCTCAACGAAGGCTGCTGTGTTGTCCACATCAGTAATCGTCAATGTGCCTGTCGCATTCTGGATCACATTGGTTTCTGTCAAGGTGGCCGTGCTTGTACCTGCAATCACCGCCGCATCGTTTGTGCCATTGATTGTCACAGTCACCACTTTGGTCGTGCCGTCCGCTGATGTAGCGGTATAACTATCTGTATAGGCTTGGCCAGCTACAAATTCGTTGTGCGCTGTGTTCAGTGCGTAGTTCCATGTGCCCGCAGCAGTCAAGCTGAATTTACCGTAGCCATTAGAACCCGCAATCCCCGACTGAGCCACGAACGTTTTTGCGCTGTCCACATCTGTAATGGTCAAAGTGCCAGAAGCGTTTAGGACAGCATTGGTCTCTGTCAGAGTTGCTGCACTGACACCACCAATGACGGCAGCATCGTTAGAGCCCACAATGGTGACTGTGATCAACTTTGTCACACCAGGTGTTGTAGTTGCGACGGTGAATGTATCTGTGTAAGTCGTGCCGGCAACAAACTCATCGTGCGCATTGCTCATGACATAGGTCCACTCACCCGCAGCGTTGATGCTGAAGCTACCGTAGGTTTTGGCTACGTTAGTTTGGACAGCAAAGGTTGTATTCACGACCGTGCTATCGATGTCAGTCACTGTCAATTTGCCACCAGCCGTTTGAGCTGAGTCAACCTCTGTCAATGTTGCGGTAGTTACGCCGCCAATCACAGCAGCATCATCGGTGCCATTGATGGTGACCGTCACAACCTTTGTTGTACCGTCAACTGCTGATACGGTGAAACTGTCGGTATATGCGACACCTGCCACAAATTCGTCATGCGCCGTATTGGTCGCGTAAGTCCATGCACCAGCTGCAGTGATGTTGAATTTGCCATAACCATTTGAACCAGTTACACCGGTTTGCGCCACGAAAGCAGCTGCGTTATCCACGTCTGTGATCGTCAGCGAACCACTTGCATTCAGTACCGCATTAGTTTCAGTCAATGTTGCGGTGCTTGTGCCTGTAATCACTGCCGCATCGTTGGTTCCTGTGATTGTCACGGTCACGACTTTGGTCAAACCTGCCGTGCTAGTCACGGTGATTGAGTCTGTATACGGTGTCCCCGCCACAAACTCATTGTGTGCCGTATTCATGGTGTAGGTCCACACCCCAGCCGCAGTGACGCTGAATTTGCCATACGTTTTGGCGACGTTGGTTTGTGCCACAAATGTGTTGTTGACGGGAGAGTCAACATCCATCACTGCAAGTGTGCCTGTTGCGTTTTGAACGACATCGGTTTCGGTCAAGGTTGCGGTTGCGGTGCCACCAATGTAAGCAGCGTCATCCGTACCATTGATCGTCACAGTGACAATCTTTTTTGTACCATCTGCAGAGGTTGCGGTAAAACTATCTGTATAGATGATGTTTCCAAGAAACTCGTCGTGGGCAGTATCCATGACATAAGACCAAGCACCAGCCGTTGTCAAGGTGAACTTGCCATAACCATTACTACCGGCAACATCGGTTTCCGCAACGAAAGTATTGGCGCTGTCGACGTCAGAGATCGACAGCGTACCTGATGTACCCAGCACTACGTTAGCTTCTGTCAAAGACTTATTGATATCGCCTGCGATCACGGCTGTATCATTCGCACCCTTTACAGCCACAGTAATAGTGGCAGTGCCCGTAAGACCAGATGGATCTTTGACGGTGTAGGTAAATACATCATTCAGCGCTGTACTGTTGGTGTTCAAGGCTTGAACAGCCGCATTGCTTTGATCAACACTATACGTGTAGCTACCGTCTGCACCCATCACCAAGGTGCCATAAGCACCTGCAATGCTGGCACCGTTAGCACTTGTGGTGCTGGCAGCAACTGCGGTAGCAGTACCTGCCGTACCTTTCACGATGTCTTTCACAACTAAGGTGTTGGCAGCATTGTCGACGTCCGTGTCGTTGGTCAACACGTTGCCGCTTGGATTGGCGCCGGCAATCGCGTTGTTGACGCCGCCTGCTTCTGTTGCCGTATTCGTGTCATTCGCACCAACTGGGGCATCATTCACAGCGTTCACAGTGATGCCAACTTTGCTGTACTCCGACGAGTAAGCCGTCGTGGCACCAGTGGCGCTGATATTGACTTTGCTACCAGCGGTTGCACCATTGGTTTGGTCCCATGCGCGGTACAAGAAGGCGTTATCAATCGTACCGTTCCAGTCTGCATTTGGTTTAAAGAACACTCGGCTGGTTTGACTCAGAAGCAAGGCGTTGCTATCGCTCAACGAGCCTGTTACAGCAGTCCATGTAGTACCCGCATCAGTGCTGAAATACAGCGTGCCGTTGCCATTGATGCTCGTGATCGCCATACCTTTCAGTGCGGACACATCTACATCAGAAATTGCACTTGCCAAATCACTCACCAAAGAACCAGCCGCGCCTGTTGGAACAGCTGCGTCTTCATTGACGGCTGACATATTGATGACCGTGTTGATATTGAGCACAGGTGCATCGTTCACGGCTGTCAGATTCAAGCTATAGCTAGTTGGGCCATAACTCATAGAACCTGTACTACCAATGAAATTATTGATATTCAAGCGTGTACCAGACGCGGTTGTGGGCATGGTGTCGTCTGCAGCACGGAACACCAAACCGTAAACGGTGCCATTAAAGTTATCACCTGGTGTGAAGCGAAGGCGATCGCTCGCATTCAAATACAACGCGTTTGCCGTGTTGTTAGCGCTCAAGTCGCTTGGCAATGTTGTCCAAGCCGTACCGTCTGCGCTCCATTCCCACACACCTTGACCTGCGTTGGATTGATTCCAACTGATAGCGATACCTTTTACAGCCGCCCCTGCATCAGCATCGGCAACTTGGCCAACCAAACTGTCTGCGATGACAAAGCTGTACACCGTATCTTCTGCACCACTGAGCGTAACAGCTGAAGATGTAAATGTTGGTCGATCGTTGGTACCTGTGATCGTTACAGCTACAACTTTAGATGTGCCGTCTGCGGTTTTGACTGTGAAGCTATCGGTATAGGTTTTGCCAGCAACAAATTCGTTGTGCGCCGTATTCGCTGTGTATGTCCAAGCGCCTGTCGTTGAAAGGCTGAACTTACCGTAACCGTTACTACCTACAGTGTCTGCTTGTGCTGAGAAACTTGTTGGGCCATCCACGTCAGTTGCAGTCAACTGCCCCGAAGTGCTGATTGCAGAAACTGTGTCAGCTTCTGTCACAGACTTGCTCAGATCACCCTCAATCACAGCGGCTTCGTTCAGGTTGTTAATCGCCAAAGAAATCACTTTTTCAGTCTTGTTGCCAGACACATCGGTCGCAACAACTGTGAAGCTATAGCTATTCTTTGTTTCGTAATCGGGCGACTCCAAGAGCGTCACAACACCTGTTTGGGCATTGATGCTGAATTTGGTTGAATCACCTGTATTCGCTTTCAATGCATAGGTCACGGAGAAAGCGTCTGTCGACTTGGCGGTATAAACCACGGTGTTAACAGGTACGTTTTCGTTCGTGGCTGCGGCAGCATCTGCCGAGGTGAATACTGGCGCAACCGTGTCAATCGTGATCGTCAACGCTGGGCTCTTGCCGCTTTCTTGGCCTGCCGCATCTGTCAACGTGTAGGTGAAGGCGTGTGCGCCGTCAGTCAACGGATTCACTGGCGTCAACGTGCCAGCAACCGCGTCATACGTCGCAGTCACTTCCACGCCGTCAACATACAACTTCGGCACATCCACCAAGTTCGCACCAACCTTGATACCTGGCTTGTTGTCATCCGTCGTCGCAGCTGTGCTGCTCACGTTTTGGATCGCACCAACGTTGTCGGTGTAGTTCGCAGGTGCTGTCAGCGGTGTCACTGGCGCAACCGTGTCAATCGTGATCGTCAACGCTGGGCTCTTGCCGCTTTCTTGGCCTGCCGCATCTGTCAACGTGTAGGTGAAGGCGTGTGCGCCGTCAGTCAACGGATTCACTGGCGTCAACGTGCCAGCAACCGCGTCATACGTCGCAGTCACTTCCACGCCGTCAACATACAACTTCGGCACATCCACCAAGTTCGCACCAACCTTGATACCTGGCTTGTTGTCATCCGTCGTCGCAGCTGTGCTGCTCACGTTTTGGATCGCACCAACGTTGTCGGTGTAGTTCGCAGGTGCTGTCAGCGGTGTCACTGGCGCAACCGTGTCAATCGTGATGTTCAGCGCACCGCTCTTGAAACTTTCATTCCCAGCGGCATCTGTCAACGAATAAGTAAAAGCGTGCTTACCCTCAGTAACTTCGACATCTGGCGTTAATGTCCCCTTGATCGGGTCATATGTTGCAGCAACTAATTTTCCATCGACATAAAGCTTCGGAGTGTCTACTAAATTTTTCGCCACGTTAATACTGGGCTTGGCGTCGTCCGTAATTAAGGCTGAACTGCCATCCAGTTGAATTGAACCAACATCATCGCCATAACTTGTGGGGGTCGCAGGTTTGGCTGGGGGGGTTTTATCTACTTCAAATGTCATAGAGGCAGCATCACCCACCTGAGCACCGTTGCTGATGAACACGGCAGACGCGTTGTATTGGCCATCTTTAGCAAATACAGTAGAGCTAAACGGAAAAGCTAATTGACTTCCATCAAGATCAGCAGCAGCCAACACCTTGGTAAATGAGGTCAATGCACCATCTGAAGCCTTAAGCGTGACAGTAACGCTATCGCCTACTTGTGCATAGGTTGGCAATGTAATGTTTACATAAGTGCCATCTTTTGCTTCTATTGCATTGATTGCGTTGTCTGCCTCCAAGATAGAGATGATCATGCCGTCTGTGGTCGGGGTAGAAGTTGTCATTTTTTTCCTTCGTTAATTCACTAATCAGGCCTCTTGCCTATTAATGGAAATGTGAGATTTGGTATTAATTTTACAGATTGTTGGCTTATTTTGTATTCTCAATTAACCACAATCATTAACTTTTGTTAACTAAGCAAGAAAAGCGAGGGCAATTCACATGCCCTCGCTTTGTGCACTTAAGCGGTCGTGTAAGTGTTGTAAATACGATGGATCTGATCGGAAACCAACAAATCAAAACTGCCGCTACCGTCTAGGTCGTATTTCCAGTAGCCACCCTCATGCAATTTGTATGTGCCAGTCTCATCGTTCACAACGTTGATATCCATGTCCTGAAGAATCACGGTATCTTTAACATCACCATTGATTGTTAACTTGGCGCCATCTATGAGGCTGTCCAAGTTCAACACAATGCGGTCAGAGAGACCGTTACCAACCTTGTCTAGCAAGTGTTCTTGGTCATCATTAAGTACCGCAGACAAATCCAAATGAAGTTCAGTTTGAATGGTGAAAGTAAACTTTGCTGACTCATCACTCGAAACACTACTGCCTGTAGGAGTAGCAATGGCCGTAATAGCATGGTCACCAGCCGTAAGCGTGGGCGTGTCAAATGTCCATTGCTGCAAACCGTTCTGGTTATCAGCAACAAACGTAGCAGTGCCGAGCTTGGTTCTCACGCCACCAACTGTGTCATAGATATCAACGGCACTACCCTCTTGAGCAAACAAGGTGAAATGCACTGTCTTATCTAAGATGTATGCATCTACCTTGCTTGCGCCCGTGCGCAAGGCGTCTTGAACGAATCCATATGTGCTCGAATTAATTGCGCCAATTGCATCAAAGTAATTTTGGTCATCAACACTATCCAGCACTAACTCAGAAACCCATGGTGCAGGCGCTAACGCGGAACCCGCTTTACTTTCGTTGCCAGCAACGTCCGTTACGTAGGCCGAGAATGTTGGGGTTGTATCAGCACTGAAATTTGACTGAGGCACGGAAAAAAGCCACTTTCCAGCATTCACATCCGCCTGGAGCAACGTTCCGTCCGCCACATAAGTTGTGCCGTTAAGTACAACGTGAACCTTGTCTCCCGCAACTGCACCCGTTGGCAACTCAACATACATGGGGACCCCATCCTTATATGCTTCATTGCTGTAGTAGTAAGAAAGCGGGACGCCATGAACCATGGGTAATGGAATAGCACCATCAACACCGTGTGATGCTTCACCAGGTGCAGCAGTGTCTAAGGTAGCAGTGAGTGTCGTCTCGCCGTTTACCACTTCGTTTACCAATTGACGAACGGTATAGGTGTGTTTGCCTTCAGTTGCATTGAAAGTGCTACCTTGCCCATTCACCCAATTTCCAGCGTCAACTTTAAATTGCCAAGTCGCATTTGGTAAAAGGTTGCTCACGTTGATCGTGGCAACCCTAGTGATGTTGTCACTATTGGATGTGCCCGTATCTTGTTCCAACTTCACGGTGAAACCTTCCGTCAGATCATTTACAGCCAATGTGACAGCACGCTCGCTGAAGTTGCCTGCAGCATCTGTTGCAACTACTGTGAAGCTATAGCTTGATTTCGCTTCAAAGTCTGGTGACTCCAACAGAGTTACTTTGCCAGTTATGGCATTGATGGAGAACTTGCTAACGTCGCCTGCTCCTGTTTTTAACGAATATGAAACTGTATTGGCATCAGTACTAGCAGCTGTGTAAACCTCCGTGCTGGCAGCA
>ERZ650308.607-NODE-607-length-19476-cov-9.211678_pt1 | contig 19476 bp, 23 predicted proteins | sample MGYA00376244_ERZ650308 | MGnify/ENA primary metagenome ERZ650308 (study PRJEB26733, sample SAMN07839295) | wastewater metagenome | biome: small river; feature: stream; material: water | place: USA: North Carolina | collected 2016-04-26 ... | reverse complement strand
GTGCGGCATGAGGGCGATGGGTGGAGCAAGGTGTGTGTGACGATTGATCGTCGGTAATGGATCGCCCTATGGCACATGGGGGATGTTTTGGTGATCATCTTGAAGGAGTGGTCAGTTTGCAAAACCAAAGCAGAGCGTACAATGTGCAAGCCAAGCAATCATACATAGTAGCCGCGCTATGGGCGACAGAGCGGCAAGTATGCTATATTTTATCCACACCCCCTTCCCATGCCTTCGGGTGTGGGTTTTTTATTTGGAGGGCTAGACGTGGTGAATCTAACGCCGAAGCAAGAAAAGTTTGCGCAGTGTGTGGCGGACGGAATGACGCAGGCCGATGCATATAGAGCCGCATACGACTGCGCACCAAGCACAAAGGCTGAAAGCATACAGGTTAATGCCGTGCAAAAAATTTGGCCGCTTGAAGGCTACTTGCTCAAGCAACGACTGCATGACGCAAGTTAAGCAAACCGTGATAAACTAACCCCGACGATGTTCGGGGTTTTTTATATGCGACAGATCGAAGCGCGAAGCGTTAATAGCCTGATTCCATACGCGAACAACTCGCGCACCCATAGTGATGCGCAGGTGTCGCAGGTGGCCGCAAGCATCAAAGAGTTTGGCTTTACCAATCCGGTACTGATCGACGAGCAGGGCGGCATTATTGCAGGACATGGCCGCGTGATGGCAGCTAAAAAACTAGGGCTTGCCGAAGTGCCTTGTATCGTGTTGGATGGATTAAGCGAAGCGCAGAAAAAAGCATATATCATTGCAGACAACAAACTGGCGCTTAATAGCGGCTGGGATGCTGACATGCTCAAGGTGGAGATGGAGCGACTGGGCGAGCTTGGTTTTGATCTGAGCTTAACGGGCTTTGATGATATTGAGTTGGGCGAGTTATTCGGTGAGCCGGAGCAGATCGAGGGCTTGACGGACGAGGATGAAGTGCCAGAAGCGCCTGAAACGCCTGTAAGCGTACTTGGCGACGTTTGGTTACTTGGCAATCACCGCCTGATGTGTGGGGATAGTACGAGTATTGATGCGGTTGAAAGGCTGATGGCAGGGAAGAGGGCAGACTTTTGCTTTACCTCGCCACCGTACAACGCAGCGATAAAGTCTGCTCAGATGCACAGCAAGGCGCCGAAGTCAGGCGCTGGTGGCTTGTATGTCGGCGGGTACTCGGACGACAAGTCGAGCACTGAATACATTCAGTTCAACTCGGACATCATCAGTGCGCTCTCGGCAGTGGCGGGCGAGAATTTCACCTGTTGCTACAACATCAACTACAACAAGAACAGCCCGAGCGAGTACATCGACGTTATCCACGCTGCCAAGCAGAGCATCCCACTGGTTGAAACTATCGTTTGGGAAAAGGCGATGGCGGTCTCGCTGCAAGGCGACAACCTGACGCGCATCTTTGAGTTCGTCTTTGTGCTGTGCAAGGGCAAGTTCAAGATCAACAAGAACCGCACCGACTGCCTGAAGAATCTGTGGAAGATAAGCAACATCGGCGCGAACCACGAAAGCCACAAGGCTTGCTTCCCGATCAAGCTGGTCGAGGAAGGCATCAAGAACTTCGCGCCGCACGGTGCTGTGATCGTCGAGCCATTCGGCGGAAGCGGGACAACGCTGATTGCTGCAGAAAAGCTCGGGTGCAGTGCATTCCTGATGGAGCTAGACCCAAAATACTGCGACGTGATCGTTCGCCGCTGGCAGGACTTTACGGGCAAGCAAGCCATTCACGAGGCTACAGGCAAAACCTACGCGGAGTTAAAAAATGACCTCTAGCAAAGGCGGACAGCCACAAAAGACACTAACACCCGATCAGGTAGCCGAAGTCGCAACGCTTGCGGCTGTTTTGTCACAAGAGCAAATCGCGGATTATTTCGGAATCAGCCGACCGACATTTGCTGCTATCTGCGAACGACAACCAGAGGTACTTTTACAGTATAAAAAAGGCAAAGCGCGAGCAATTGGCACAGTGGCGAAAGGTCTGCTACAGAAAGCGCGTGACGGTGATACGGCGAGCGCAATCTTTTACCTAAAAACTCAAGCAAGCTGGAAAGAGACGAACACGGTAGACCACACATCATCTGATGGCAGCATGCGCCCATCACCAACTCGCATTGAACTTGTAGCGCCGAGCGTCAAGCATGACGACGATGCAGATTGAGCTACCGCCGAAGCTTATCCCTGTTTTTGCCCATCCTCGCGGCAGTGTCCGCTATCGCGGTGCATACGGTGGCCGTGGTAGTGGCAAATCTTTTAGTTTTGCAAAAATGGCGGCGGTGTTCGGCGCAATTGAAGCCCTGCGCATTTTGTGCGCCCGCGAATACATGAACTCCATCAAAGAATCATTTCACGCCGAACTCAAAAACGCCATACAGTCAAATGATTGGCTTGCATCGGTCTATGATGTTGGCGTTGACTACATTAAGGGCAGGAAGGGGACGACAGCCGAGGGCACTGAGTTTATATTTCGAGGTTTGCGCAACAATATCAGCAGCATTAAATCATTGGCACAGATTGATATTTGCATCATCGAGGAAGCTGAGGACGTGCCAGAACATGGATGGATTGATTTAGAGCCAACAATTCGAGCGCCGAAGTCTGAAATTTGGGTGGTGTGGAATCCGAAAAAACGGGAATCGCCAGTTAATCAGCGTTTTCGAGAATCTACGCCACTACGGTGCGCAATCGTCGAAATGAATTATTTAGATAATCCGTGGTTTCCGTTTGAGCTTGAGGAGCAGCGGATCGCACAGCAAGCGGTGTACAAGCCCGAAATGTACGCCAACGTCTGGGAAGGCGCTTATCTTGATCGGTCGGACGCGCAGATATTTAAAGACAAGTACCGCGTCATGGTGTTTGAGTCAAGCGAACATTGGGGCATGCCGTACTGCGGCCTAGACTTTGGCTTTAGCCAAGACCCGACAGCAGCGGTTAAGTGCTGGGTATTCGATGGTCGGTTGTACATCGAGCATGAGGCAGGCAAGATCGGGCTAGAGCTAGATAAGACACAGCCATTTATCGCTGCTGCAATCCCCGAGTTTTGCAGGCATGAGATTATGGCCGACAGCGCACGACCTGAATCAATCAGCTATCTCAAACGACACGGCATGTCATACATCAAAGGCGTGGATAAAGGGAAGGGTAGCGTTGAAGATGGATTGATTTTTATGCAATCATTCACAGAGATTGTGATTCATCCGCGATGCGTTGAAACAATCAAAGAATTCGGGCTGTACAGTTACAAGTTGGATCGTGATAGTGGGCGCGTCACAGATATTGTCGTTGACGCAAACAACCACTACATAGACGCGATCCGCTACGCATTACAGCCACTGATTAAGCGCAAGGCAGAGCCTAGAGTGAGGTTTTTATGATCAATTGGCGGTTTTGGGAGCGTAAGCAAAAAAGCGTGCCATCGTCATATATCCGCACCATGATTATGCGCAATTCCGCATCGTGGACAGCATTTGACTTTTTTGCATTTGCCACTGAGGGCTATGCGCAAAACCCGACTGTACGGGCATGCGTGCGTGCGATTGCTGCGGCTTGTGCTGACCTGCCGATCACGGTGGTGGACGATCAAGGCAACATCAAAGACAAAGCCAAAATCCTACAGCAACTCAAACGCCCCAACAGCAAGCAGACGTATCAGCAACTGATCACCGAGATTGTGACCAACCGCCTGATCAGTGGTGAGTGTGCAATCTACAATCTAGGCGTAGGCTCACAGCTTGAGTTGATGGCACTGCGCCCTGACTGGTTGTCGATTGTCGAGACTGAGATGGGCTACCCGAAAACATGGGTATACAGCGCAAGCGACGCAGGCATGTCTGCAATGCGCATCCCTGATGAGATGTTGTGTAAATGGTTTGAGTACAATCCTGTTGATCGGTATCGTGGCCTGTCGCTGCTGTCGTCGTGCGCGTATGCGATTGATACGCTCAACAGCTATGCATCAAGCAACAAGGCGGTTTTGGATAACGGCGTAACGCCTAGTGGTGTGCTGTCTACAGCCACGGAGCTATCAGATACATCTTTTGGCCGACTGCAAACGCAATTTAGCGACAAATATGCAGGGGCAAAAAACAACGGCAAGCCAATGATTTTAGAGGGCGGTTTGTCGTGGCAACAAACGGGCATGTCACCGCGTGAGATGGAGTACATTAACGGCAAGCGTGCCAATGAGCTTGACGTGTGCAAAGTGTTGGGCGTGCCGCCACAGATTGTTGGCATTGAGGGTAGTCAGACGTTCGCCAATTATGAGCAGGCACGAGCATCGTTTTATGAGGATACAGTCATCCCGCTAATGAATAGCCTACTTTCCGACTTACAGCGCTACATCGACCCTCAAAATATATCAGGCGGTAGTTTGTGTGTTGAGGTGGACAAGGTGACGGCGCTTGAGCCACGACGCGCCGAACGAATGAAGACCGTTGACGGCGTAAACTCGCTAACAATCAATGAGAAGCGCGGCATGATCGGCAAGCAAGCGGTTGATGAGGGCGATGTGATTTTAGTACAGTCGAGCATGATCCCGTTGGACTTGGCAGGGGCTGATCCTGTTAGCAGTACGGGCAACTAGTCATGAACGCCCGCCAACGCCTACGCTACGCCCGTGCAATGCTGATGGCACAAGACCGCCTGAATCTGAAGTTTGGGCGCGTCATTGCGCGTGAACTAAAGCGCGTGTCGAAGGAATTGGCTGAAGCTTATGCGCTCATGCAATCCATCCCCGATGAAGTGACGATCCGTCATGATGTGGCAATGCAGGGGATTTTGACTGACTTGGCCGAGCAAACAGGCCGCAAGTTTTTGAGCATTGATCTGCAAACGTCGCAACCGCTTGAATTACCAACGTATCTTGAGCAGCAAGTAATCAGCACGCTACAGCAAAACGCCCTGCTAGTCGTGCCTGAGATTGTGTCTACCACAGTAGCGACAGCATCGGGTGTGATTGCCAAAGGGCTTGAGGATGGCCTAGCGCCGACTGAGATCGCTGATGCTGTCGGCAAGCGTATCGGCGGCTCAAACGCCACAGCACGCGGCATGACGATAGCACGCACCGAGGTGGGCAAGGCAGCCAATACTGCGACATTTGAGCGTGCAGACAAAGCAGCAGATGAGTTGCAAGATGAGATTTTGGTCAAGTATGAGTGGATTAGTACCAATGATGGGCGAGTGCGCGATGACCACAAACACGCCAACGGGCAGATTATTGATCGGGGCGAAAAATTCAGAGTAGGCGGTGAAAAAATGCGCTATCCGCAGGACCCTCGTGCATCTGCTAAAAACGTGGTAAATTGCAGATGTGTTATGGGCGTGATTGTTGGGGAAATCGAATGAAAAGAGGTTTTACGAAGGCGCTCACGCTCGACGTTAAAGCCGTTGGCGATGATGGGTATTTTGAGGGCTACGCGGCCAAGTTTGGAAACATTGACCTGGGCGGAGACATCATCGTCAAAGGCGCGTTTGCTGATTGGTTGGCCGAGCTTAAGGCATCCAACGGCAAGTTGCCGCCCGTGCTGTGGCAGCACGATATGGGCAAGCCCATCGGCAAGACACTAGAGATTTACGAGGACGATAACGGTCTGTATGTTAAAGGCCAACTGTCAACAACTCAGCTTGCGATGGACGCACGCACGCTTGCCAAAGACGGCGTGCTGCAAGGCATGTCCATCGGCTATTGGGTAAAAGACTACACACGCGACCAAGAGAGCGGCGTGTACCTGCTCAAGAAGCTGAAATGTTACGAATATTCGTTTGTGACTCTGCCGATGAATCCCGAAGCGGAGTTTACCGACATCAAATCTATCGACGCACTCGAAACAGTGCGCGACTGCGAGACCTACCTGCGGGACGTTGGTGGCATGAGCAGCAAGCAGGCCAAGCGCTTTATCAGCATCATCAAAAATGGTCGAGACGATCAGGATGATAAAGATCAAGAGTTGGCAAGCAAACTCAAGCAACTGGCGCAACGTATGGAGGTCAACAAATGACTGATATGAGCCAAACCATTGATACGATCAACCGCAATCTTGATGCGTATCAAAAAGCAGCGGCCGAAAATGCCGAACACATCAAGTCCTTTGGTCAACAAAGCGGCGAATTGACCGAAAAGGTCACGAAGATGCAGTCGGACATGGAAGCTGCAATCAAGCAATTGACTGAGATCAAACGCGCTCAACTGTTTGCCGCCGAATCCAAAGCGCAAGGCATGACCGAAGCGGATCATGGGCAAACTCAAGCGTTTGAAATGATGCTGCGCAAAAACCTTGAAGGTGCGCGACTGTCGGACGCTGAGCAAAAGGCGTTATCAACAATCACCAATCCTGATGGTGGCTATCTCATGCCACAGGCGACGCGTGGCCGCATGATTGAAAAAATCCTCGTACGCTCGCCGATCCGTCAGTATGCGTCGGTGCAGGCGATCAGCGGTGACGCGCTCGAAGGCTTGTATGACGACGAAGATTTTGGCGCTGGCTGGGTGGGTGAAACCCAAGCGCGTGCCGAAACTAATACGGCGCAGCTTGACAAGTACCGCATCGAAGTCAATGAGATGTACGCTAAGCCGAAGATCACCCAAAAACTCCTTGACGATGCTGAGTATGACGTTGAAGCATGGATGATTCGCAAGCTTGGTCTTGTGTTTGCTCGCAAAGAATCCGACGCATTCGTCAACGGCGACGGATCAAGCAAGCCACGCGGCTTTTTGGACTATAGCCTGAGCACAAGCGCAAACCGCAATCGCGGCGTAGTGCGCAAGGTCAAATCGGGCGCAAGCGGTGCATTTGTGGCAGCACCAAATGGCTTTAAAGCGTTTGTCGATGTGCGTCAAGCCTTGCACCGTGACTATCACAACGGCGCAGTGTGGGCGATGAATGCCGCGACTCTTGCCGAAGTCATGAAGATGCAAGACAGCGACGGTCGCCCTGTTTGGTTGCCTGATTTCAGTCGTGGCGTGAGCGGTACGATTTTGGGCATGCCTGTTGACGGTGGCTTTGACCACATGCCAGACATCAGCGCAGGCAGCAAATCAATTGCCCTCGCCAACTTTGCGGGCTATCAAATCGTGGATCGTAAAGCGATCAACATCCTGCGCGATCCGTACAGCAGCAAGCCTTACGTCGAGTTTTACACGACTCGCCGTGTCGGTGGCGGCCTGATTGACAACGACTGCATGGTCGTCATGACCTTCGAAGCATAAGGAGCGCACACATGATCCGCGATCTTAACCAATCTACTAGTGTCGAGGTGGCTCGCGCAGCCGCCGCGATTGCTAGCAACACTACATCAAACGGCAGCATCATCGACTTGCAGGGCTGTGGCGGCGTGCTGTTTGTGCTGACTGTATCGGCTCGCACCGATGGCACTTACACTCCGACTATCACTGTCGGCAATGACAGCGGCTTGTCTGACGGCGTGGCAGCCGATGCAAGTATCTTGCAAGGCACGCTTTCAGGTGCAGCATTGTCAGCCAATGGCGTGTCTAAAGTCGGCTTGCGTGCCAATCAGGGCTATCGCTATGCGCGTATCAACATCGTGTCCACTAGCGTGACAAGTGGCGCGACTGTTGGCGCAAACGCGATCAAGTTTGATTTGTCGTTTGAGGTATAACCATGAGCGCGTCACTTGTTAGTCGATCAGCAGTTGAGCCTATCAACTTGCAACAAGCCAAAGACTACCTGCGGATTGAGACCGACGATGAGGACGCGCTTGTCACTCGACTAATCACGTCATGCCGTTTGGAGCTGGAAAAGTGGCTCAAGGTCGCTTCTGTGACTCAAGCATGGCGTGTGTTAGTCGATGTTTTTGATACGCCTGTTTATGCGCCTATCATGCCCGTGACTGCGGTGGTCGTTACCGCAATTGACAGCGAGGGTGCATACACAGACGTAATCGACGCAGCGGACTATAGCGTAGACCGTAACACGGGGCGCGTGCGGCCAAAGACCGTTATTCGCGGCGCGGATGATTTTGATGGCGTGCAAATCGATTTTACATCGACGGTCACGGCGCTAGACGATGACCTTAAAACCGCATTGCTTGAGCTTGTGGCCTATCGTTACCAAAACCGTGGCAACATCGAAGCAAGCGCAATCCCTGCAACCGTCAAGGCAATGGTGCAGCATTTGCGCCATGTGAGTGTGTGACATGATCCATGCGGGCGAGCTCAAACACAGAATCTTAATTGAAGAAGCCGTGCAGACTAGCGATGGCATGGGCGGCTTTACAACCGAATGGCGGCCACTAGGCACGGCATGGGCGGCGATCAAATCGCAAGGCTTGCAGCAACGGCTATATGTCGGCGAGATGCAGCGTAAGCAGCAATTTGTTTTTACTATCCGTCAGTGCCAAGTGTTTGACCTGTCTGTCGTGGATTTTAACAATCTGCGGATCGTGCATCGTGGACAGTATTTTGCTTGTATCAATCTAGCGCAGGCCAATTATGGCCTTGATTTTTATGAGTTGGCAGCAGAAGCACGTGGCGGAGTCTGGTCATGAAATATCACGGCAAAGACCTGATTTTGCAGATAGATACGGGATCGGGCTTTGTGCGTGTTGAGTCGCAGCGATCAACGTCTGTGACAATCAATCAAGAGTTTGCCGACATCACAAATAAGGATGGCAATCTATGGCGTGAGGGCTTGCAGGCGGCAGGCGTTACCGCGTCGCAGATTGTGGCTAGCGGCATTGTGACCGATGGCAGCGTGTATCAGTATCTTTTTGCTAAAAAGATGGCGCGTCAGCACGTCCTAGCGCGTATTGTTGGCGGCATTATTGACTATACGGCCTATTTTAGTATCACCGCATTGTCGTCTAGCGGCGATCATGACGGTGTCGAAGTATTTGATTTGGCGTTAGATCATGCCGAGATTTTGGCTGTTGGCAATGCTTGGCAGTGGGATAGCGGCGACGATGTTTTGTGGGATGGTGGCGACATGGTTTTATTGGAGAGCGCGTAATGGCAGGCAAAAAGATCAGCGCACAGCCGCTTGTATCGACTGTTACCGATGCTATCAAAATGCCGACTGGCGAGTCGGGGGACAAGACCATCAGCGTCGGGCAAATCCGATCCGCTCGCATTGCGTCGTTGTCAATTGATACTACTGCTACGGCAGCAGGTGACACAGTGGTTGGTAGCATTGCGATCAGTAAGCTATACCGCCTGCTGTCTATCGTCACCGATCAACCATTGCGCATCCGACTGTATACAACCGCTGCGGCACGCAATGCAGATTTAGCACGACCATCGACGACCGAGCAGGCGCAGGGCAGTAGCATGATGCTTGAGTTTGTCAGCGATGCGACGCTGCTATCTGCCGACTTCACACCAACAATCGACGGTTACGCGCCTACCGAGTTGGTGTACTATAGTGTGAGTAACATCGGTGCATCGGTGCAGGATTTGGGCTGCACAATCACATACGCAGACGTGGGGGCATAATGGCTAGTTTGATTTTTGGCGCAAGGCTTAGTAATACCGACACCACCCTATTTCGAGCATGGGGTTCTGCTGTATCGACAGCACTAGGGCAAATGCTCACCCGTGTGACACAAACTGGTGAAATCAATTGGGCAACCGTTAATGCTCCTGTTGCAGCGAACACATTTCAAGGTTTTGAAGTGTACCGCTTGAATGACAGCTTACAAGCAACAGCCCCGTTGTTTTTTAAATTTGAGTATGGTGGCGCATCAACAGCAACAACCTCCGCAATCAGACTGACCGTCGGAAAAAGCACTGACGGTAGTGGCAATATTGGCAGTGTATTGCAGTCAGCCATTAACGTGTTTGCAGCAGATAACGTATCATCTGCATTGTCCAACTGCTACATCAGTAACGGGGACGGTAGTGGTTTTGTGTTCAGCTTACAACCAGACAATCCCGTAGCGCAGGGCGGCTTTTGTTGTGTTGAGCGCAGCAGAAACACATCGGGGCAACCGACAGCATTTGCTTTGATGCTTGCCTTTCAGCGATACGGCACAGTAGCGCACCTAAACCGATTTATCGCATACAACCTTGAAACAACATTTACAGCAGATAATACGGGGCTTTTTGCCTGCCCTCTTCCCCTATCAACAGACATTGGTGTGACTAACGGCACAGTAGCGCAGTTTTTCCCCGTTGCCTGTATTGCACCAAACGGGGCTACATGGCGCAGTCGGATGTTGTTGGGTGCGGCGCGTCAGAATGCTTCACTAGGTCAACCTGCCGAGTCGATTCTCTATGGTCAAAACTATATCGGGCTTGGCAGTGGTGTAAGAAGCGCAGATCAACGCAGTGGGGCTTATGCAACCTACATGATTTGGTGGAATCCATAATGTACTTTGATCTGTACGACATCGACACAACCGCCTTTAGATACATCTGGGCGAGCATTGATGACATTACTGTCAGCAGTCGCCCATTGTTTGGGCAACTTTGGCCGAGATAAGCAATGATTGATTTAGCGCGATTGGTGGAAAGGAAAGTCAATGCGGCGCTGATCATTGCCGGCGAAGTCGTGGCAACCGAAGCGCGTCGGTCTGTGCAAAACTCACCGCGTGGTGGTCGAACCTACCAACTCAGCGACCCAAAACGAACGCATACAGCGTCAGCGGCAGGCGAAGCGCCTGCAACCGATCTGGGCTTTTTGGTGCGATCAATCACGACCGAAGCCGACCCTGCTAACGCCCGCGTGTTTGTGCTATGCGCTCACTCAATCGCGCCGTATGCCAAGGAACTTGAATATGGTGACATTTCGCGCAATTTGCAGCCGCATCCGTTTTTGCGCCCTGCCTTGCGAGCCAAGCAAAAGCAGGCTGAAGCCATTGTGCAGCAGGCCGTGCGTGCAGCAATCAGGGAGTATGGCAGACAATGAGTTTGTTTATTGACTACATGAGCGCGGTATATGCGGCGCTTGATGATGTGCCAAGCATGACTGGTAAAGTCCTGCAAGTGCTGACAGGCGATGTGTACCCTAAGCTATGGCTTGAGGATAGCGGCGGTGTTGACTGGTCAACTAAGACTGAGGATGGCATAGAAGCCGAAATCGCGCTACACATTGGCAGCCGATACGCAGGCGAAAAAGAAACCCGTGATTTTTTTAACGATGCGCACACCGCATTGCATAACGTCACGCTCAATATCACCCCGACTCAAACTGTGTTGTGTCAGTACACACGGCATGAGATTATTTTAGACAGCGATGCTGTGACACGTCACAGTATCATCCGTTTTAGACTGCTGATTAGCGAGGTTTAACAGCATGGCAAAGTTCAAGGGCAAAGAGTTGATGATTCAGGCGCTCACTGCACCTGCAACATACACCGACATTGCAGGCATGACGAGTACGTCATTTACGATCAACCAAGAATCGGTCGATGTGACTGATAAAGATGGCAACTTGTGGCGCGAATTGCTCGCAGGCGCTGGCGTGACCAGCATGGATGTGTCTTGTAGCGGCCAAGTCAACGACGCTGCGGCGTATGAGTTTTTGATTAATGCGGTCATTAACAAGACTCATGTAACGCTCAGGATCGTTCGCGGTTTGGGCGACGAATTCGAAGGCTTGTTTGAAATCACCTCAACCTCTGCCAACGGTGACTATAACGCAGCCGAAACCTATGATTTTGCCTTTGCATCGGCAGGTGAAATCCAATACACGCCCGCACCATAAGGAGCGATCATGAGCCGTACAGTACAGTTAATCACTCTGCGCGGCGACCAATTGCGCATCGTGCCGACCTTTGCTGCCCTCGAAAAGATGGAGGCAGCGACAGGTAAGGGTGCGGTGCAATTGCTGCAAGAGTTTTCGAGCGGACGCTATCGTTTATCCGACCTCGCATCTATTGTTTTCGTGGCTGCGCAGCCGATGGGTGATCGTCTGCCGAATTGGTGGAAGCGCGAGGACGTAGGGCAATCTATCGTTGATGAAGGACTAAACACAGTCCTGATCGCTGTCATGTCTGCCCTCACCGACGCAGTGACCGCCAAACCATCGGTGCAACTGCCTACTAAGCTTGAGGACGATGTCCCAAAGCCGTAGGCGGTAGCGTATGGGAGCAACTGATCTCAAGCGCGATCCTTGATCTTGAGATCAGCCCGTCCGAAGCCGCAGGACTGACACCAAAGCAATTTTGGGCGCTGTGGTCGAGCAAGTACGAAAGAGCACTGATCACTCAAGGCAAAGTCGCCCCGATGTCGCGTGAGCGGTACGACGAGATGAAAGAGTGGTACAAGGAAATCCAAGCAAAACGGGCAGCAAAGGCGGCAGCAAATGGCATCACCTGATGATCTGATTATTGAGATACGCGCAAACGCAGACAAGCTGCTGTCAGAACTAGGCGCAGCAGAAAAAAAGCTTGAGCAGTTTGAGCAAAAAAGCAAAGGGGCTGGCGGTGGCTTGACATCCGCAATGCAAGACGCAGCAAAAGCCGTGGACGATTTAACACAATCAACCAATCGGCTTGACGGGGCGTATCGTGACGCTAATGGCAGATTGCGAGACGCTACAGGCAAATTTTTATCAATGAAAGATGCGGCTGCTATAGCTGCAAAAAACGGCATAGATTTATCTCAAGCATTAGCGAGAGTTGGGGATCAAGCCGACCTTGCATCAAATGATATAGATCAGGCAACCGACGCAACAAACCGACTTGGCGATGGTGCTCGCAGGGCAAGACAAGCGATCAACGACAGTATGCAAGCCATTGCCGCATCTATGGCGCTTGCAACGGGTGCAGCCGTACTGCTGACCAATCAAGCTGCTGACAGCGCGATGGAGATGCAACGGTTTGCTGCTATTTCAAACATGTCGGCTCAAGAGTTTCAGTTTTATGCGGCAGGCGCGAATGCGGTCGGCATCGAAACCGAAAAGCTAAGTGATGTCTTCAAGGATGTACAAGATAAGGTCGGCGATTTTATTACGACCGAAGGCGGCGAGCTTGAGGACTTTTTTGCCAACATTGCACCGAAAGTCGGCGTGACTGCCGAGCAATTCCGAAATCTTGGTGGCAAGGAAGCGTTACAGCTATACATCGACAGTCTGCAAAAAGCAGGTGTGTCGCAGTCTGAGATGATCTTCTATCTTGAGTCGATTGCCGATGATGCATCCAGCTTACTGCCACTACTAAAAGACGGTGGAAAGGGCTTTGAAGCATTCGGCAATGCTGCTAAAAAAGCAGGCGGCCTAATGTCCGATGAATTTATCGACAAAGCCGCCGAAATGAAAACCTCGATGTGGTTGCTTGAGCAGTCGCTAAAAGGCGCTCGCAATCAAATGTCAGAGGAGATGCTGCCGACGCTGCGCGATCTGGCTAGCGAGTTTGTTGACACAAGTCAAGGGCAAAGCGCAGCAGCCAAGACAGGCATGGTGTTTGCCAATGTGCTACGCGGCATGGTGGCGATTGCTACGGGTGCGGTGGCGGCGTTTGACTTGTTTGGTCAGTCGCTTGGCGTGCTTGTTGGGATCGGGTCTGACTTTGCAAGATCGTGGGATTTTGGCGCTAACCCGATCACCAATCTTGCAATGCAAGCCGTTGCGCTCAAATCAATGAGCGGCAAAATCAAAGAAAGCTTTGCGGATGTCGGCAAGAGCGCCGAGCAGTATGCGGAAAAGATCAATGCGGCATTAGCGGCAGGCACAGGCGTAGCCAAAGACGAACTTAAAACGCTTGCAGGCTTACTTGATGAAGCCAACAAAATGCAGGGCGGCAGCAACACAGGCGCTTTGGGCAAAAAGGCCGCCGAAGAAGCCAAAAAAGCCGCGGACAAGGCACGCAAAGACGCGGAAGCACGCGCTCAGGAACTCGCAGCAGCCAAACAGCAAGCGCAGGATATGCTTGAAACTATCCGCCAATCGGCGATGGATGAGGAGGAGTTGCGCAGCTACACGATCAACCGACAGCGCCAACAACTCGCCGACGCATACAAAAAAGGCTTGATTGCCGAACAGGAATACCGCGAAGGGCTTGAGAATCTGAATATCGCGTTTGACAAAGAAAACCAAGAACGCACAACGGCGGCTCTTGATTCAATTTTGTCTGTCACTCGCACCAAGTACGATCAAATCGAAGCCGAATACAAGCAGCGAAACGAGGCAATTGCCGAGCTTGTGGCGCTAGGCCGCATTGCACCTGAGCGCGGCGACGAACTAAAAACAGGCAATACGCAGGCCATGCGCGACCAAATGGCCGAAGAGTTGGTCATCAGGTCAAATGCAAACGCCGAGGAGCTACAGCAACGTTTGCAGAAAAACGAGTCCGTTGCTGAGCTTGTGCGACAGGCCGGCATGACTGAGATTGAGATTATGCAGATGCAGCATGCGGCAAAAATGGAGGTACTTGCTAACATGTCAGCGCAAGAATTAGCTATGCATGGCATCACCAAAGACCAGATTTACCAACTGCAAGCCGACCATGATGCGCGTATGCTTGATTTGCAGATGAATACCGGCACATTGATGCAAGACATGACGAACGCCCTACAGCAAGGCACATTAGCGGGTAATCTCAATTTTTTAGCCACGTCATTTAGCGCGTTTAGCGGACACAGCAAAAAGATGTTTGAAGCGCAGAAAGCTTTGGCGCTTGCGTCGACGGCAATCACTATACCTCGAACCGTTATGGAAGCATTTCAGAAGGGAAATGAGATTGGTGGTCCGGCAATCGGCGCAATCTATGCAGCAACAGCACTGTCAACACAACTAGCTCAATTGCAAAAAATCCGATCAGCCACGTTTGGCGGTGGATCAAGTGGCGGTGGCGGTGGCGGTGGTGGCGGTTCGTCGTCTGTTAGCGGTGGTAGCGGTGAGTCAGCAGCACCGATTACGCAGCGTTTTGTGAGCGTCGGACTGTATGGCAGCGATAATACCATGTATAGTAAAGAGGCCGTCCGCGAGCTAATCACGCGCATCGGCGAAGAAGTAGCGGATGGCGCGGTTTTGAGGGTGACTTAATGGCGTTTGACAATGCGTTTATCGGCTACGACAATCGCGCCACACTTGCCGCTACGTCGATCAGCGGCACAAACATCTCTAGCGGATTCAGCGCGTTATCGGCAGGCAATTGGGCTGCATTTGACTTTGTGCAGTTTGACGCTGGTGCTTGCAGCCTAGTGTTTGATTTAGGCGCAGCTATGCCAATTAGCTATATCGCAATCGCAGGTCATACGCTGTTTAGCACGGGTGCAGACAATATCGTTGTAGAAGTTGATAGCGCATCCGACTTTTCAACCGCTGTCGAATTGCTGACGATCACCAAAGACGGATCAGCCTACGAAGGCGCGTACCGCTACGACACGACCACAGCATACAGCCAAATCCCTAACGGCAACGCGATCATCTGCGCACGCTTGGACGCGATCAGCCGTCGCTATCTGCGCATCACGTTTGACGCTGCTGACGTGTGTCGGATCGGCGTAGTGGCATTTGGCGAGCGGATGCTATTTGAGCGTGGTTTTTATAACAATTTTCAGCCGCCGAGATGGAATGAGGTTATAGACACGACCAACAACAAAAGCGAGTCGGGCGTATATCTTGGCCGCTCCATTGTGCGTAGTGGGCTTGATCCGATTCAGATTAAAGTTGATCCCGTCACCCACACATGGGTTGATACAGTTTGGCTACCATTCCGACAACACGCTGATTTATATCCATTTATTTTTTCATGGAATAACAGCGTTTTGGCGGATAATGTATTGGCGATGCAGAAGCAATGGCTCGAAAGCAAGGTCATGAACCGCTTTTGGGCAAGCGTAGGCGTAACAATTGAAGGGGTTATGAAGTAATGGCGATCACAGTTAACGGTGTATCAGTACCGCAGCAATCTAAGACACTCGACACGACCGAAGTCACTACAAGCTTTGGCATAGTACATCGGCAAATTATCGGTATTGCCGATCCTGAAAACCAGTCACAATATGCGCGACTGACGGGCACAAGCCTTAATGTCAACGTGACTAATACATCGGTAGCGATCAGCGCGGCATCGTTGCCATTGCCTACAGGTGCGGCCACAGCAGCGCAGCAGCCCGACTTTGGCACAGCAGGCACACCAAGCCTCGACGTGCTAACGGTGCAAGGCATTAGTGGCGGTGAGCCGTTGAGCGTCGATATCATACAGCCTGTCATCACCACGCCAACCTCGTCGTCCTATTTGCATCTAAGCGCAAACGGCACGACTACGGTTAAAAGCGGTGCAGGCGTTTTGCGTAGAATCGTAATCAACACAAGAGGCGGCATAACCAATACACTGACTATTTACAACAACACAACCGCAACAGGCACGGTAATCGGCGTGATAGACACAAATGCGGCAGGCGGTGAATTTGGTTATGGGTTGGCTTTTACGACAGGCTTGACTGTTGTATTGGCAGGCGGATTCGCCGCTGACATCACAATCATTTATGAGTAACCGATATGCTCGCCACGCTGCTGACGCAATACAACCTCGACGGCTCAGTAGTCCCTGCTAGAGGCTATATCGCCAATCGCAGTGGATTTGGTCGGCAGCCATTTGTTTTTGTTGAGATTGATTTAGACTTTTGCGCCAACACCTTTGGATCATCGCCATGTACCGCTGTTGGTAGTGGGGATGCTAAATGTTTCAACACGTTTGCAACCTGCCAAGACACACCAAACTTTAACCGCATTACCAAAACATACCGCTTTTGCAGTCGCAATGGCGGCGCATTGCCTGACGGTTTGGATGCGATCCCATGCCTTGATGCAATCAGCCACACGCCCGCAACGATTGATCCCAAAAATGGGATTGGTCTGCGTGCGTCTATGACGGTGACGATGCAGGATTTTGCACATTCGGACATTCGTATTGATCCTTATGTGACCGAGCGGACGTACCGACCGATTGAACAAGGCACGTTTTTTGGTCGCTTGCGTGCGCGCAATCCGTACTACAACGGGCGTGTCATGCGCGTGTATAGCGGCTATCTGACCGAGCAAGGCGCGTATGTCCCGACCAACTTTGAGCGACGGACGTTTTTTATTGAGTCGTGGGCAGGGCTGTCTGCCGATGGCAAAGTACAGGTGACAGGCAAGGACGCGCTCAAGCTTGCATCGGACGACCGCGCAGTCTATCCCCGACCATCGCAAGGCAAGCTGTCTGCAAACATTACAGCAGCCGCCACAAGCGCGACGCTCACACCTGCAACCGCAGGCGATGACTACGACGCAGAAGGCTTTGTGCGCATCGGCAGCGAGGTTATGAGCTACACGCGAGTCGGCGATGTGTTGACGTTTGTTGACCGTGGCACGGGCGGTACATCTGCTGAGGATCACAAAGCAGGCGACACGGTGCAGCTATGCGGATGGATTGACGGCGAAAAGTCGCAGGACATCGTTTATGAGTTGCTGACCGATGGCGCTAACGTCGATCCGATCTATATCGACAAAAGCGGATGGGATGCAGAACAAGTCGGTTTTTTACCACGTCGCTACAGCGCATTGATTACCGCACCAACAGGCGTGTCCAAGCTAATCAGTGAGTTGGCCGAGCAAGTAGGCTTTTTTGTGTATTGGGACGAGGTGGCCGAGCTTATCCGCTTTAAGGCGATCCGACCAAATACCGACAGCGAAATCATCTATGACCTCACCGAATCGGAAAACCTGCTTGCTGACAGTATCAAAGTGCGCGACGTTGATGATTTGCGCGTAAACGAGGTGCATGTTTTTTACGGCGTGATTGATACGACCAAAAATCTGACTGGCGAAACCAACTACAAAGTGGTTTGGGCAGGTGTCAATCTTGCCGATCAGGGCACACTGCAAAACAATGATTTGCGCATCAAGTCGATTACTAGCCGTTGGATACCCGAGACCAACGGGGCGGCAGCTATTGAGCTCGCAAACCGTTACCTCGCACGCTATGGCCGCACACCTCGAGAAGTGGATTTTGTGGTGGACGCTAAAGATAGCATGATCCAACTTGCCGATTTTGTGCGCATTACCAACCGACAGACGCAAGATGTATATGGCTTGCCGCAGTCGCTATTGCTGCAAGTGATCAAGCGTAAAGAAGCCCTTAGCGGTACTACATGGACATATACCGCTCGTGAATTTGCATTTGATACCGCAGCAAATGACGGCATCCGTCGCATTAACATCGATGCAGACGTAGCCAACGTCGATCTGCGCGAGCTACACGACAGCCTGTTTGATGCGCCGACCGCAGGCGTAGAAGTGTTGGTGACGATTGGCTATGACATGTTGGTTTATGGCGATCAAAGGTTGTCAGGGTATAACGGCTATGGTCTTGTGACCGGTGATTGGCCTGATGACGTTGTGCTGACGCTGGTAGTCAATGGCTATCTGTTGGGCGCAGGCGGTAGCGGGTCTGATTATCAGCCACTTGGAGCGCCAACTAGGGTTGGTGGTGGTGGTGGAGACGCAATAACTGCAACGTACCCAATTACTGTGCAAAACAACGGCACTATTGCCGGTGGTGGCGGTGGCGGTTGCGCGATAGGTACAAACGGTGTTGGTGGTGGTGGTGGTGCGCCGTATGGTATTGGCGGGCTTAATAATCCAGCGCTCGTGCCCGGCATACCAGCAAGAGCAAATGACGGCGGAAGATTTACCGGCGGAACATCGGTCTACGGTTACTCATACGCGCCGGACGGCATTGGCGGCGATATAGGCGAGGATGCAGACAATACGGGTCCAAGCGATGTATCAGGCAAGGCAGGCCGTGCTATCGTCGATCCTGACAGCTATATTACACTAACAGGCAGTGGACAGGTTTTGGGGAGCTAACATGACGTGCATTAACGGCAAAGCAACATTTAAACGCGGCAAAACGCTGTCATGGCCTTGCTTGTATGCGCCGAGCGGCACGCCTGTTGGTCTGACGGGAGCGACGATTGCGAGCCAATTACGCACAGCGGACGGCACGCTAATCGCTAATCTCACCGCCACACTCGCCAATCAGACCACAAGCACAGGGGCGTTTACGCTGTCATACGCGAGTGATACGGCTGATTTTCCGCTAGGCGAAGCTTATTTTGACGTACGGATCACATTATCAGGCGTGATTGATTACTCAGACACAGGCGTTGTGAATATCATTGATCGGGTGACAGTATGAGCTTAGAAGTCGAAGTTGGGCGTACAGGGCTGTTTATTCAGATTGACGAAACTGTTTTGAATCTGAATACGTCGCAGATTACGGTTGTTAGTGGCAACGCCGACATACTCAACCCCAAAGACTTTGGTGCGATTGCTGACGGCACGCTACACACCGTAGCTGAGTGGATTATTCCGGCTGCGCTTGGTCGCTATGCCGATCTTGCGGCCTTGCAGGTCGATTATCCATTTGTGCAAGCCACGACCGAATCAATTGACTACGTTGCCACACAAGCCGCAGTACGCCAGATCAAACAACATCCTGATAAAAACGCCGTCATCCAACTGACCGGTCGCCACGTCTGGAATCGTGAGTTGATCATTGATACGCCGCTTTGTATTGATGGAG